>Ga0307517_10000098_pt1 | contig 126044 bp, 124 predicted proteins | sample 23_EM_MG_FD_194515 | JGI IMG/M metagenome (GOLD analysis project Ga0307517, IMG submission 194515) | Populus trichocarpa ectomycorrhiza microbial communities from riparian zone in the Pacific Northwest, United States - 23_EM | ecosystem: Host-associated > Plants > Roots > Unclassified... | reverse complement strand
GCGCTGCAGCGGCTGAGCCGGCGCGACCAGACATCCGGTGCCTGGGCGGCCGTCATGTACTTTGACGGCCTGCCGCACGACAACCCCGACCGTGCGCTCGATCTCGCACTCGAAGTGCTGCGCAGCGAAACCGACAAGCCGACCGTCATGCAATTGAACGACAAGTTCATGCTGGCACTGTTGTATGCGAACGGCGAGGCCGTGATCGACCGGCTCGAGGTGGAGGCCAGGGATAATTCGCGGCTACGCTGGCTGCTTGGCGGAATTAATTTCGGTCCCGGCGAGCCGCTCCAGGATCGTATCCAGGCGCTCGGCGATTCCGACCGCTGGCGCAAGGACGCGATCGCGCGCCGAACCCCGAAGCATGCGCTCGACTGCGAGGCGATGCCGGTGGCGGAGCTGGCGCGCGCCTGGGTCGAGCAATATTCGAAATCCGACCGAGATCGCGACGGCAATTTCTACGCGATGATGGATTACGAGAGCCAGTTGCGTGAGGAGGATCCCGGCAAGGCGATCGATCTGATCGTTGAAATACTTTCGATCGAGACCAATCCGGTGCTGCTGTCACTGCTCGCGGCCGGTCCGCTGGAAGACGTCATCAGCATGGAGACCATCGACCGCATCGAGCGCGAGGCGAAGTCCAACGAGCGTTTCCATGGTCTGCTCGGCGGCGTCTGGTATTACCGCGCTTCCGACGAACTGAAGGCGCGGCTCGACGCGTTGGTCAGCGGCAACCATCGCTAACCCCGGTGCAACTGCAGACGATCTGCACAAACGCACCCCAATTCCGGCCCAATCCCCATCCATGTTTGCGATGCATCACGAATTGACCAGTCATGATTTCACGCCGACATTTCCTTAAACTCTTTGGTGGCCTGGGCGCGCTCGGCGTCACGACCACGGCTTACGGGTTATCAGAACCCGCGCTGCAGCTCCGCGTCACGCGGTATAATCTTTTGCCCCCGCAATGGCCGGCGGATCTCAAGCTCAAGATCGCCGTCATCACCGATCTCCATGCCTGCGATCCCTGGATGTCGCTCGATCGCATTCAGGGGATCGTCGAGCGAACCAACGCATTGAACGCCGACGTCATCGTCATGCTCGGCGACTACGTGGCCGGGCATCGCAAGGTGACGCGCTTCATTCCCGCCAGTGAATGGGCGCCGGTGCTCGCCGGGCTCAAGGCGCCGCTCGGCGTGCATGCCATTCTCGGCAATCACGATTGGTGGGACGACAAGGAAGTGCAACGCGAAGGCAAGGGCCACACCATCGCCCGCCGCGCGCTGGAGGCATCCGGCATTCCGGTTTACGAAAACGACGCCAAGCGCCTGATCAAGGGCGGCCGACCGTTCTGGCTCGCAGGCCTTGGCGATCAGCTCGCCTATATGCCGGCCCGCCGGTTCAGGCCGATACGGCGCATCGGCGTCGACGATCTCGGCGCGACGCTCGGTAAGGTCACCGACGACGCGCCGGTTATTCTGCTGGCGCACGAGCCCGACATCGCCAGGCGCGTGCCGTCGCGTGTGGCGCTGCAGCTTTCCGGCCATACCCATGGCGGCCAAGTGCGCCTGTTCGGCTGGTCGCCGATGGCGATATCCGGGCAGCTTCTCTCTTATGGCCATGTCCGCATGAACTGCGATGTCGTCGTCTCCGGCGGCCTCGGCTGCAGCATCATGCCGTTCCGTCTCGGCGTTCCCCCGGAGATCGTGCTGGTGACCCTGGGTGGGCAGGGCCCGGCGGTGGCGTAGCAGGTATTTGCCGCTACGCTTGCGCATCAACGCGATTTTGCGCAAAACGATGGCTTTCCAGGCGATCGAGGGCCGCAATTGACATTACCTCACATCGACGGCGTGGTCCGCGACGGCCGCCATCACATGCAGGTCCGGGTCTATTACGAGGACACGGATTTCTCCGGCATTGTCTATCACGCCAATTATCTGCGTTTCATGGAGCGCGGCCGCACCAATCATCTGCGGCTGATGGGCGCCGATCAGCATGCGCTGTTCGAGCAGGCGCAGGCCGAAACCCCGGGTTTCGCCTTCGTGGTCCGTTCGATGGAAATCGATTTCCTGCGGCCGGCGCGGATGGACGATCTGCTCGACGTGGTGACGTGGCCGCTCGCGGTAAAGGGCGCGTCGATCACGCTGGCGCAGGAGGTGCGGCGCGGCGCGGAGGCTCTGGTCACGGCGAAGGTGCGCGTCGCCTTCATTTGTGAGGGGCGGGCCAAGCCGATCCCGAAATCGTTGCGGCTGTTGATGAAATCCGATCTGGATTGATTTTGCTGCTCACTTGACTCTCTGTACCGATCGGTACAGTCTCTGGCTCCGTTCAAAGCTGGAGAGCATCCGATGTCGCGCCCGCCATTGCCGCCGTTCACGCGGGAGACCGCCGCCCAGAAAGCCCGCATGGCCGAGGACGCCTGGAATTCGCGCGATCCAGTACGCGTCTCGCTGGCCTATACCGAGGACAGCCGCTGGCGGAACCGCGGCGAATTCTTTCAGGGGCGCGATGCGATCGTTGAATTCCTCACCCGCAAATGGGCTAGGGAGCATGAATACCGCCTGATCAAGGATCTCTGGGCCTTCGACGCCAACCGCATCGCGGTGCGCTTTCAGTACGAATGGCACGACGATGCCGGGCAGTGGCATCGCTCCTACGGCAACGAGCAGTGGGAGTTCGACGAGCACGGCCTGATGCGCCGGCGCGAGGCCAGCATCAACGATGTCGAGATTGCGGAGAAAGATCGGCGCTTTCATTGGGCCGCGCCCGGCCCGCGTCCGGCTGATGTCGCAGGCTTGAGCGAGAGTCCGTTCTAGCGGCGCCATGGCCAAGACTACTTCCGAACGCGCTGATCTGTTGCCGCTGATCTCGGAGGTGTTCCGCAGTCACGGCTATGAAGGCGCGACGCTGGCGCTGATCGGCAAGGCTACGGGTCTTGGAAAAGGCAGCCTCTATCATTTCTTTCCCGACGGCAAAGCGCAGATGGCGGCGGAAGTATTGGCCGAGATCGATCACTGGTTCGAGGTCAATATCTTTGTGCCGCTGCGCAAGTCCGATGATCCTGTGCGCGCCATTGCCGAAATGACCGCGGGCGTCGACCGCTATTTCCGTTCGGGTCATCGCGTCTGCCTGGTCGGCGTGATCGCGCTCGGGGCATCGCGGGATATTTTTGCCAATCAAGTGCAGGATTATTTCAGCCGCTGGAACGATGCGCTGGTGCTAACGCTGCGGCGCGCCGGCTTCAGTGCAGGCGTAGCGCGCCGGCGCTCCGCCGATGTGCTCTTGACCATTCAGGGCGCGCTGGTGCTGGCGCGGGCGCTCGACGATGTCAAAGTGTTCGGGCAGGCGATGGTGGATATGAAGGCGCGCCTGCTGGCGAAATGAAAGTGGTGCACCCCTTTAACCACCGTCGTCCCGGCCTTGAGCCGGGACCCATACGCCGCGGCCCTGCTTGAGGCACGGCGTCCGACACCTTCGCTCCATTATTCTGGCCGCGGCGTATGGGTCCCGGCGTGCGCCGGGACGACTCGTGGTGAGATCGTGCCTTACGCCGCTGCCTTGTGCCTGGCGATTTCGGCCTGGTACAGCGCGAACTCCTCGGCGAGCGCCTTGGCGACGCTCGGCCGCTTCTTCATCCGCTCCAGATAATCCTTCACGGCCGGATATTTGCCAAAATCGATCATCGGGATGGCGATGCTCCAGTTCAGCACGGTGGTGAGATAGGCGTCCGCCACGCTGAAATGGTCGAGCACGAATTCGCGCCCTGTCAGATATTTGTCGAGATAGTCGAGGCGCGAAAGATACCGATCGACCGTATAGGCTTTGACCTCCGCCGGCACAGTCTTGCCTAGCAGCGGCGTGAACAGGCCCTTGTGCAGTTCGGTGCCGATGAAGCACAGCCATTGCTGCAGCCGTGAGCGCTCGATGCCGGGCTTGGCGCCGATGTTGGAATCGGACAGCCGCTCGGCGACGTGCTGCAGGATCGCGGCGTTTTCGGTCAGCGTGACGCCGTCGTCGGTCCGGACCACAGGCACGAGGCCGAGCGGATTGACCGCGTAGAAGTCCGAATCGTCCTTCAGCACCCGCTTGGTCTTGGGGTCGACTTCGATGAAGTTGGCCTGGCTGCCGGCCTCATACAGCGCGATCCTTGTTGCCATCGAGCAGGCGAGGGGCGAGAAATAAAGGTCCATGTCCGGATCTCCCTTGAGGTTTCCTTGAGGTTTTCCTTGGGGTTTCAATTTTGGCTTCAGGCGGCTACGGTTGATTTATGTACCGCTTCGTATAAATGAGCGTCAAGGATTATTTGCAAGATGGTACAAAAAAGAAATCCGCCGGCGCCGCGCGCCCGGCCGAAACTTGCGAAGCCGGAGCCGCCTTCCGGCGGCGTGCCGCCGAAGCGCCGCGGGCGGCCGCGCGCCTATGAGCCTGATGTGGCGCTGGCGCGCGCGCTCGACGTGTTCTGGAAGGACGGATTCGCCGCGACCTCGCTCGACGATCTCAGCGCCGCCACCGGCATGAACCGGCCGAGCCTCTATGGTGCGTTCGGCGACAAGCGCGAGCTCTACAAGAAAACCTATGAGAGCTATCGCAATCGCGCCCGCGCGCGGATGGGCGAAGTGTTCGCCGCCGATATGCCGTTGCGGCCGATGCTGGAGCGCATCTATGGCATCGCGCTCGACATGTATCTGTCGGGCGACGACGGCCCGCGCGGCTGCTTCACGGTGATGACCGCGACCTCGGAGGCGGTGTTCGATCCGGATATACGCGCCATGGTGGTCAGCGGCCTCGTCGAGATGGATCGCTTCTTTGCCCGCCTGTTCAAGATCGCGCAGGAGCGCGGCGAACTTCCCGCCTCAGCCGATCCGCAGGTGCTGGCGAGCCTGGCGTCGGCGACGATCCACACCATTGCGATCCGTGCCCGCGCCCAAATCCCGCGCGCCGAACTCGAAGCCATCGTGAACGGCGCGGTGAATGTGATGCTGCGGGTAGATTGTCGTCCCGGCGAAGGCCGGGACCCATACGCCGCGGCCGGTATTGTTGGAAAAAGAAGATAACGACCAGCGTGCAAAACACAAAAGCTGGTGGTTATGGGTCCCGGCCTTCGCCGGGACGACCCCAATTATCTAATACCCGCGCCCACGATCGACGACATTATCCAGCACGCCGCCGGCCTCGAAGCGTTCGATCTGGTGCGCGACGTATTTCGATATCTCATCCGGATCGGTGTCGGCGGCGTTGTGCGGCGTCAGTACCACCTTGGGATGGGTCCAGAACGGGCTGTTCGCGGGCAGCGGCTCAGTCACGTAGACGTCGAGCGAGGCGCCGCCGAGCGTGCCGTCTTCCAGGCAGCTCAAAATGTCCGCTTCGTTCTGCAAGGCGCCGCGGCCGGCATTGATCAAAACCGGCGCGCCCATCGGGCTGTTGCGGTTGAGCTTTTCAAACAGCCCGCGATTGAGGATTTGCCGCGTATCCGCCGTCGACGGCAGCAGGCAGACCAGGATGTCGGTCTGCCGCAGGAACGCTTCCAATTGCTGCTCGCCGTGAAAGCATGGCACGCCGGCGATCTCTTTCGGGCTCCGGCTCCAACCCACGACTTTGAAACCGACATGCTTGAGCACGCCGGCCGCATGCGCCCCCAGCGCGCCCAGTCCCATGATGCCGACCGAAATCGCGTTCGCCGCCCATTGCGGCTGCGGCGACCAGCGCTTCACACGCTGGCTTTCGCGCAAATAAAGCTCCTGCCGGTGATGCATCAAAGCGTGCAGCACGACATATTCAGTCATCCGCTCGGTGAGGTCGGGGACCGCGACCCGCACCAGCGGCACGCCGGGCAATGTCGAATCCGCCATCAGCGCATCGACGCCGGCGCCGAGGTTGAAGATGACGCGCAGGTTAGGGAATCCAGCGAGGTCCCCGGGCTTCGGCTTCCACACCGCGGCGTAATGGACCTCGGCCGGATCGAAGGTCGCATCCGGCATCTGCACCACGCTGCGGTCCGGGCAGACATCGTTGAACCGCTTCATCCACCGCACCGGCGACCAGTTATCGGTCCCGCCATGCACCAGCAGAGCGAGCGCACCCTTGTTCATTGCCATTTCCTTCGTATCGTCCCGCAGCCTGAGCCGGACTTCATAGTGGAGTGAACCCTTCCTCTAGCCTTCTTTGATCGAACAGGGGAGACATCTCATGCGCAAATTCGCGCCGATTTCGGCTTTCGGCGCCCTGACGGGGAGCGGAACTCATTCGAAAATTTCTTTCGCTCCCCTGTCGGCTGCGGGCATACTCGTTCGTTCCTAGGGCATGATCCGGAAAAGTGGGCTCCGGTTTTCCGAAAAGATCATGCCTCTTCAAGAGAACAACGGAGATGCTCGTCGCATGCTGTACGCCATCCTTTGCTATCACGACGAAGACATGGTCGGTTCCTGGTCGAAGGAACAGGATGCCGCAGTCATGACCAGACTGGCCGTCGTGCACGACAAGCTCGCCCAACAAGGCCGGCTCGGTCCGGTGGCACGGCTGCTGCCGACCACGGCCGCGACGACGCTGCGCAAGGACGATCCGCCGGTCGTGCTCGACGGTCCCTTTGCCGAAACCAAGGAGCAGTTGCTCGGCTTCTATGTCGTCGATTGCAAGAATCTCGACGAGGCGCTCGATGTTGCGCGCGATCTCGGCAAGGCCAATCCCGGCGGCGCCTATGAGATCCGGCCCGTAGGCCTGTTCACTCCGGGGAGTGTGCCGAAATGACCGATACCGCCTGGATCGATAACGCGCTGACCTCGGCGCGTCCCCAGGCGGTCGGCGCGCTGCTGCGTTACTTCCGCAATCTCGATACCGCCGAGGAAGCCTTCCAAAACGCCTGCCTGCGTGCCTTGAAGAGCTGGCCGCAGAACGGCCCGCCGCGCGATCCCGCGGCGTGGCTGATCATGGTCGGGCGCAATGTCGCGATCGACGACATCAGGCGGGGCCGCAAGCAGGAGCCGCTGCCCGAGGACGACCACGCGATATCAGATACCGATGATGCCGAGGAGCAGCTTGCCGAGCGGCTCGACGGCTCGCATTACCGCGACGATATTCTGCGGCTGCTGTTCATCTGCTGCCATCCGGATCTGCCGGCGACGCAGCAGATCGCGCTGGCGCTGCGCATCGTCTCGGGATTGACGGTCAAGCAGATCGCCCGCGCGTTCCTGGTCTCGGAAGTCGCGATGGAGCAGCGCATCACCCGCGCCAAGGCCCGCGTCGCCGACGCCGATGTGCCGTTCGAGACCCCGGGCGCGGTGGAACGCACCGAGCGGCTGGCTGCGGTGGCCGCGATGATCTATCTGATCTTCAACGAGGGCTATTCCGCGAGCGGCGATACCGCCGAGATCCGCAGCCCGCTGTGCGAGGAGGCGATCCGGCTGGCCCGGCTGTTGCTGCGGCTGTTCCAGAGCGAGCCCGAGATCATGGGTCTGACGGCGCTGCTATTGCTGCAGCACGCGCGCGCGGCAGCCCGTTTCGACGCCGACGGCGTGGTGATCCTGCTCGACGACCAGGATCGCTCGCGCTGGAATAGCAAGACGATCGCCGAGGGACTGGCGCTGATCGACAAGGCGATGCGCCATCGCCGCAGCGGCCCATACCAGATTCAGGCGGCGATCGCGGCCCTCCATGCCCGCGCCGAAAAGCCTGAGGATACCGACTGGACCCAGATCGATCTGCTGTACGGCGCGCTCGAGGTCATGCAGCCGTCGCCGGTGGTAACGCTCAACCGCGCGGTCGCGGTGTCCAAGGTGCGGGGGCCCGAAGCCGCGCTCGAGTTGATCGAGCCGCTGGCGGCCCGGCTGTCGAATTATTTCCACTATTTCGGCGTGCGCGGCGCCTTCCTGATGCAGCTCGGGCGCAACGAGGAGGCCCGCGTCGCCTTCGACCGCGCCATTGCGCTCGCCAACACCTCGGCCGAGGCCGCACACATTCGCATGCATCTCGACCGCCTGATGCGGGACAGCCAGCCGCGCGGCGCCAAGGCGGGGAAATAACCCCTGGCTTCCCGGAATTGAACCGCGCCCAACCGCCCGCGACTAAGGGTGGAAGGTGAGACTTGGTCATGATCGGTAGCTTGCGAAAAGTCGCTTTCGGCGAACCTGCCAGCGCGAAATTCTTCTGCCTGCGCTGGATCGCGCGGCCGATCGTGTTCGCTTTGCCCATTCCCTTCGTCGCGGGGTGGTGCGACATCCCGCCGAGCTGGAACATGTTCGCGTGGACGTTGTTTTGTGTGATCTGGTTTGATTGGGTGGATGGAATTGGCAAGCAGGAGTGATGTTTACTCGTCTGCCTCCGGCTACTAAGCTTGGGCCATGTCCCCGACTTGCTCCGTTCTTCTCGATCTCGACGGTACCTTGATCGATTCCCAGCCCGGCATTTTGGCAAGCTGCGTGGTGGCGCTGCGCACCCTTGGACATGAGCTGGACGAAATCCACGACATCACGCGCGTCATCGGGCCGCCGCTCGAAGACGTGATGCAGTTCTTGCTGCAGCCGTATGGAGACGACAGGATCGGCGAGGCGGTATTGGCCTTTCGCCAGCATTATGGTGAAATCGGCCTGCTCGGTAGCGAGCCCTATCCGGGCATTGGCGATTCCCTGAAAGCGATGCAGCAGGCCGGATTGCGAATCTATCTGGCAACGTCGAAGCGGGCGGCGTTCGCGCGCCGCATCCTGGAGCATCTGGGGTTTACGACTTATTTCGATGGCATCCACGGCTCGGTGCCGAGTGGAGAGCTGGATCACAAGCCTGAATTGCTGGCCCATATTTTGTCGGAGCACGGTATTTTGCCATCACGCAGTCTGATGGTCGGGGACCGTCGTTATGACATCTCCGGCGCCCATGTGGTTGGAATGCGGGGGCTTGGTGTGCTCTGGGGTTATGGCACAAGGGATGAACTTGAAACGGCCGGCGCAGATCGGTTGGTGGAATCGACGGCTGATCTCGCCCGCACGGTGCTCTCTATGCTCAGTCGAGAGCAGTCGTCGACTTAGGCACATCCGTTGAAGTCGGCCGCTGCGTCATTGGGTTCGCTTGCAGCAACTGCAGATCGGCGATGCGATTGTCGGCGCGGCGGAGCCGCCGGCAAAGCTCGCGGTTGATGTTTTGCATCACGATGACATACGCATGGATGTCGGCCTTGTAGCACGCGTAGAGGTTTCGGGCCGTGAGCTCGTACAGCACGGTCGGACTCTCCGCGACGACGGTGGCTGACCGGTTCTGCATTTCGATCAGCGTCATTTCGCCGAAGAAATCACCGGGCTCGAGGCCCGACATGCGAATGACGCGCCCGGCATCGGCCAGCTTGCTCACCACCAGCTGGCCGGCGTGAACGATGAACATCGAGCGCCCCGGCTCGCCTTCCGCGACCACCGTGGCACCGGCGTCGAAGCGGCGCTCGACCAGCATCGAGACCAGGAGATCGAGGCTGGCGTCCGAGAGGCCGCCGAAGAAAGGCGTGGCGACCAGGAACGCTTTCAGATCTGGGGAGCTGACAGCCATCGACCTATTATAACCCCGCTCTCGGGTGATCGGCGCGCTCAGCCCTTGCGCATTTTGCTGAGCAAATAGTTGTCGTAATAGTTTTCCGCGATCTGCGTATAAAACAGCACTTCCTTCATATATGCGTCGTGGCTCTCTTTGGTCTTCTTGAACAGCGGGCTCTTCTCGGCAATTTCGTTCAGATGGTCTTGCGTGGCCTTGTAGCAGGCCTCCATGACCGGTTGCGGGAACGCCCGCAGCTCGGTCCCGCCCGCGATAAGCCGCTTCAGGGCGGCTGGATTGACGCTGTCATATTTTTCGACCATCCACGCGCCTGCCGCTGAACCTGCCTGGTTGAGGATCGCCTGATATTGCTTGGGAAGCGCATTCCACTTCTCGTCGTTGACGATCATGTGCAGCATGGCCCCGCCCTCCCACCAGCCGGGGTAATAGTAATATTTCGCTACCTTGTAGAAACCGAGCTTCTCGTCGTCGTAGGGACCTACGAACTCCGCGGCATCGAGTGAACCCTTCTCGAGCGCCGAATAGACGTCGCCGCCCGCGATCTGCTGCGGCACGACGCCGAGCTTTGCGAGCACATGGCCGCCCATGCCGGCGATGCGGAATTTGAGGCCGTTGAGATCCTCGACCGTCTTGATCTCCTTGCGGAACCAGCCACCCATTTGGGTGCCGGAATTGCCGCACAGGATCGCGTGCGTCTTGAAAGGTTTCAGCGCTTCGTTGCAGAGCTCGGCGCCGCCGCCGAACGTCCACCAGGAATGCTGATGGCGATGGTTCATGCCGAACGGCGCGCCGGTGGCGTAGGCCAGCGCCGGCTCCTTGCCGATGTAGAAATAGAGCGGCGTCTGCGCCATCTCGACCGTCGCGGTGCTCACGGCATCGAGCGCCTGCAGGCCGGGCACGATCTCGCCGGCCGCAAACGTTTGGATTTGAAACTTGTTGTCGGTGGCATCAGCGACGTATTTCGCAAAGGTCTGCGCCGTGCCGTAAATGGTCTCGAGCGATTTCGGAAAGCTCGAGGTCAGGCGCCACTTGATCTCCGGGGCCGGTTGCGCAATCGCAGGTGCTGCAACCAGCGTCGTCGCGCCGGCCACGGCGCCGCCTTTGAGGAACGTACGGCGTTTCATAATGGGCTCACTCCCTTGGATTGCAGGTCCATCGGGGTGGGGCAACGAGGCTTCCGGGACCATTCGAGCCCCATCATAACGAACTCCTGGGCAGGTGTGGAAGCGCTACTTCTCACTCGCGTAGCGATGGGACGTGGATCGAGCCCGTCGTTTTTGAACAGCACCACAAGATTTGAATGATCGGGCCGTGACCAATGCCTCCCTCAGGGGTGAGGTGGACGCAATGCCCGGCCATGACTTTGTGCAAAAATAATCAGTTCCTCTGTCGGTTGGCGCCTGCCTCGTTCGTCCTGGGATTGTGCATCAGCATTCCCGACGAGACGACAGGAGAAAGCCATGTCAACGATTGCCGAGACCGCGCCGGTCTCAAAGCCCGCCCGCTGGACCGGCCGGGCGCTCAGCGGTCTGGTCATCGTGTTCCTGCTGTTCGACGGCGCCATCAAGCTGGTGCCTTGGCCGGTCGTCACGGAAACGATGGACAAAATGGGTTATGGTTCGAGCGAAACGCTGGCGCGCACCCTCGGCATCATCACCATCGTCTGCACATTGCTCTATTCGGTGCCGCCGACGTCGATCCTGGGCGCCATCCTGCTCACCGGTTATCTCGGCGGCGCGATGGCCTCCCATGTCCGGATCGGTAGTCCTCTTTTCACCCACACGCTGTTCGGGCTTTATCTCGGCCTGATGGTGTGGGGCGGGCTGTGGCTGCGCGATCCGGCTTTACGCAATTGGATTCCCTTTCGCCGCTGAGCCATTTTCCGCGCAGACTTGCGCCCATGATCACCTGCTTGTACGGAGCCTGACATGTTCGAAATCATTGCCATCACCGCCGTCGTGCTCGCGATTGCCATCGCTGCCGTGCTGATATCAGCGACGACCAAGTCAAACACGCTGCGGGTACAGCGCGCGATCAGCATCAAGGCTCCGGCGGACAGGATTTTTCCGCTGATCAACGATTTTCACCAATGGGTCACCTGGTCGCCTTACGAGAACAAGGATCCGGCGCTGAAGCGTACCTATAGCGGCGCCGACAGCGGCAAGGGCGCGGTCTATGCCTGGGATGGCAACAAGAATGTCGGTTCCGGCCGCATGGAAATCCTCGAAACCGCGGTGCCCTCGAAGATCGTCATCAAGCTCGATTTCTTCAAGCCGTTCGAAGGTCACAACACCGCCGAATTCACAATGCTGCCGCAGGGTGATGTCACCAATCTGACTTGGGTGATGACCGGGCCTGCCGTGCTCATGACCAAAGTGATGCAGGTGTTCATCAATCTGGACCGCATGATCGGCCGGGACTTCGAGGCCGGTCTCGCGAATTTGAAAAAACTCACCGAGAAATAGCCGTACACTCTGCGCAAAACCCGTTCACCCCAAATCCGTTTACCCAAGGAGCCAACGATGCAGGTCAATCCCTATCTCTTCTTCAACGGCAATTGCGAGGAAGCATTGAAGTATTATGCAAAGGTGCTCAACGCCGAGATCGAGGCGATCCTTCCCTATGAAAACGGCCCGGCCGACATGCCGACCCCGCCGGAATGGAAGAAGAAAGTGATGCACGCCAAGATCACGATCGACGGCGAAGTGATCATGGCCTCCGACGCGTTTCCCGGCCATTTCAATCCGCCGCAGGGCTTTGCGGTCTCGCTGCAGGTCGGGGATCCCGGTGATGCCGCGCTTCGCTTCCGGGCGCTCTCCGACGGCGGCACCGTGACCATGCCGTTCGACAAGACCTTCTTCTCGAAGGGTTTCGGCATGTGCGTCGACAAGTTCGGCACGCCCTGGATGGTGAACTGTCCGCTGGAAGGCATGTGATCGGACGGTGAGTAGGGTGGGCAACGCGAAGCGTGCCCACCAACTTATATGCGACAAAGATGGTGGGCACGCTTGCGCTTTGCCCACCCTACGGCACCTTCACCTGCACGACGGGTAAATCGCGGCGAGTTCGCGGCCGCGCAGCAACAGCAGCCGTGACGTCAATCCGCCGCGGCGGCTGATCCAGTTCCGCACCGGCGCCGGGTAGGCTTCAAGTACCGCCTGCGACGCTTCCGGTTCGGCATACATCCGGCCGCGCCGGTCGATCGAGCGCGCGCCGTGAAACCCAAGCACCGCGCGCCGCGTCACGCAGATGCGCTCGCTCGGCACCGTGCTCAGCACCAGCGTGCAGGCCGACAGGCACGGCCCGTCGATCACGACGCGCTCGCCGGACGCACGCACGCGATCGAACAGATCGAGAAACGGACCGACCTGCCCGCCGGGACTGGCGAGAATGCGCACGTCGGCCCGCGCCGGCGCAATCGCCGCGCACAACGTTGCTGCGACAAGAATGATCCTGATGACCGCCATTCGCATGCGCGGCTCCTTCGTCCCCAGGGTTTCTCAGTTAATCAACTCTGATGGAGGCGGCAAGGCTTGATCGCCCGCGTTCTAAACCCCGGCCTTGGCGGCGTCAGCCGTTCCTTCGCTCGCCGCGCAGCGTCGGCAAGCCGATGCCGGCCGCATCGAAGCCGCCGTCGACGGCGAGGATCTGCCCGGTGATGTAGCTCGAACGGTCGCTGCACAGGAAGAAGATCGCTTCCGCCAGTTCCTCTTCCAGGCCGTAACGGTTGAGCGGAATGGCGTCGTGGTAATCGGCGCGGATTTCCGGGGTATGGACCGCCTTCGCCATCGCGGTCTCGACCGGGCCGGGCGCCACGCCGTTGACGCGGATGCCGAGCGAAGCCAGTTCGACCGCGAGCTGTTTTGTCAGATGCGCGAGCCCTGCTTTGCTGGTGCCGTAGGCCGAACGTAGCGTGGACGCGCGCACCGCCGATATCGATGTGATGTTGACGATCGCGCCGCCGCCATGTTCGCGCATCAGGGGGGCGGCGGCCTTGGTGCAGATAAACGGCCCGGTCAGATTGACCGCGAGTACCCGGTTCCAGTCCGCATCCGAGATGTCGAGCAATGGCGCGAACACCGCGACACCGGCGTTGTTGACCAGCGCATCGAGCCGGCCGAAACGCTGGTTCAGCGTCGCCATCGCGGTGGCCACCGCATCGGCATCCGAAACGTCGCAAGGCAGCGCCAGCGTATTGTCGGGGTTGGCCAGCGCCGCGACCGCGCCTTGCAGCAATTCGCGCTCGATGTCGAGCAGCGCCACCCGCCAGCCCTCGGTGAGAAACCGCTTGGCAGTCGCCAGCCCGATGCCGCGCGCAGCGCCGGTGACGAGGGCGACTTTTTGCGAGGAGGGGGCCATGGCTCAAATCCGTCGGTTGCGTGGTTTGAGCTTTTCCTAGCACGAAAGCATACCGCGGCAATGCTTGGCGTCGATGCGGTTCCAGCGTGGTCGACTTGGTATTTTGATCCGGCGTTGCGCGCGCATGGGCACAAATAATTCGCAGTAAGTGTCGGCTGGCCAATCCCTGGTTCGTCTTGCTGGCATGCCCATAACGATCGGAGTTCCTGATGTCGCTGACGCTGCACTTCCACCCGCTCTCGTCATTCTGCTGGAAGGCGCTGATTGCGCTCTACGAGAACGGTGTCCAGTTCACGCCCAATTTGGTCGATCTCGGCAACCCGGCCGAACGTGCCGCGCTGCTGAACCTGTGGCCCATCGGGAAATTTCCGGTGCTGCAGGACGATGCGCGAAACGAAGTCGTCCCGGAATCCAGCATCGTCATCGAATATCTCGACCGTCATTACCCCGGCCGCACGCGCTTAATTCCCGATGACGCCGACCGCGGCTTGCAGACCCGGCTGCGCGACCGCTTCTACGATCTCTATGTCCATCTGCCGATGCAGAAGATCATGGGGGACCGGCTTCGGCCGGACGGAAAGCAGGATCCTCACGGCGTCGCGGAGGCCCAAGCTCAGTTGCGCACGTCCTACGTGATGATCGAAGGGCAGATGGCCTCTAGCAGCTGGGCGATGGGCGCGGATTTCGGCCTCGCCGACTGCGCCGCGGCACCGGCGCTGTTCTACGGCAGCATGGTGGTGCCGTTCGGCGACGGCCAGAAAAACCTCGCGGCGTATTTCGAGCGCCTGAAAACCCGGCCGTCATTTGCACGCGTGCTGAAGGAGGCCGAGCCTTATTTCGGCATGGTACCGAAGGAGCGTTGAATGGCCGCAACCGATCGGGCGGACATGATCCGCAACCTGTTCGCCGCCTATATGCAAAACGACCGCAAGTCCGTCGAAGCCGCTTTCACGGATGACTTCCGCTTCACCAGTCCCTATGACGACGAAATCGACAAGGCGACCTATTTCGAACGTTGCTGGCGCGTCAGCGACTGGATCGAACGGCAGGATCTCGAACGGATCATGGTCGAGGGCGAGGCGGCGTTCGTCACCTATCGCTGTGTCGCCAAGAACGGAAAGAGTTTCCGCAATACCGAGGCCTGTACCTTCGCGGGCGACAGGATCCGGCGTATCGATGTCTACTTCGGTGCGACCTATGAGAACGGGGTTTTCGTCAAGCAGCAGGGGTAGGGTCGGGGCGCGCCACACAGGAACTCCCTCATGGTGAGGAGCGCGCATTCGCGCGTCTCGAACCATCGGGCACACCCCCCGCTTCCATCCTTCGAGACGCCGCTACGCGGCTCCTCAGGATGAGGATACGGTATGTGAAGCTCGCAATTACCTCCGAAATAATTTCTCAGGACATGTCGGTGCCGCAAAAGCCGGTTCGTCTTATTGAGGAGCGACGGTTTGGCGGGCCAACCGGCCGACTGCCAGGCGGACAAACGGAGCGAGACGATGCGATTCATGGTGATTGTGAAGGCCAACAAGGATTCGGAAGCCGGAGTCATGCCGAGCACGGAACAGTTGACCGCGATGGGCAAGTTCAACGAGGAACTGGTCAAGGCCGGCATGATGGAGGCGGGCGAGGGCCTGCATCCGAGTTCCAAGGGCGCGCGGGTCAAATACCAGGGCGGCGGGCAGGGCAGCGCGGTCCGTGGTCCGTTCCCCCTGACCAACGATCTCGCCGCGGGGTTCTGGTTGATCAAGGCCAAATCGCTCGATGAAGCAATCGAGTGGATGAAGCGCGCGCCGTTCGACGGTGGCGACGAGATCGAAATCCGGCAGGTATTTGCGGCCGAGGATTTCGGCGAAGCGTTCACGCCTGAACTGCGCGAGCAGGAAGAGCGCCTGCGCGCGCAGGCGGGGAAGAAGTGACGAAGTCATTCCGGGGCGGCTCAAAGAGCCGAACCTCAGATGTGCAATTGCACATCGGGGAATCTCGAGATTCCGGGTTCAGCCCTGCGGGCTGCCCCGGAATGACAGCTTTCAAACAGGACACCCCACCATGCGATTCATGATGCTGATGATCCCCCTGGGCTATGAGACCGCGGCGCCGGACGTCCAGCTCGATCCCGAGCGCATGTCGGCGATGATGAAATACAACGAGGCGCTGAAGGATGCCGGCATCCTGATCACGCTTGACGGGCTGCACCCGCCCTCGATGGGCGCCCGGGTCTCGTTTGCGTCAGGCAAGCCCATCGTCACCGACGGTCCGTTCACCGAGGCCAAGGAAGTGCTCGGCGGCTACTGGATGATCGACGTCAAGTCGCGCGAGGAGGCAATCGCCTGGGCCAGCAAGTGCCCGGCTTCCGAGAACGAAATCATCGAAATTCGCCAGGTGCATGAAATGACCGATTATTCCGAGGACGTGCAGAAGGCCGCTGCCGGACTTGCCGAGTTGCAGGGCAAGCGGGCTGGAAGCCGCTAAGCCGTGCGTTTTGTCGTCAACCCAAATGTAAAAGGGAGAACAACCCATGAGCACCAACGATACCTTCCTCGCCGTCTTCCTCGGCAGCAAGACCAGCGCGAACATGGCGGCGTGGACCGCGCTGCCGGAGGCTGAACGGCGTGCCCGGGAGCAGCAGGGGATTGCGGCGTGGAAGGCCTGGGTCGAAAAGCATCAGGCGTCGCTCGTCTCCATCGGCGGCCCGCTCGGCAAGACCAAGAAGGTCTCTGCAGCCGGGATCGCCGATATCAGCAACGAGATGGGGGCCTTCGCCGTCGTGCGCGCCGGTTCGCACGAGGCCGCCGCGAAAATGTTCGAAAACCACCCGCATTTCACGATCTTTCCAGGCGAGAGGATCGAGATCATGCCGGTTCTGCCGATCCCGGCTGGTTAACGGCTTTTCCGGGTCTTGCCGCATCGGGCCGTTGGCCCACTGGCGACTTGCGAGCAACTCATGTAAAAGCTTTTCACATGAGTTGGCGCAAGGAACAGCGCCGCGCCGAGCGCGGCTACCACCACGGCAATCTGAAAGAGGCGTTGCTGCAGGCAGCGCTCGGCCTGATCGCCGAGAAAGGTGCTGCCGGTTTCACCTTCGCCGATGCCGCGCGCATGGCCGGCGTCAGCCCGGCCGCGCCCTACCGGCATTTTCGCGACCGCGATGAATTGCTGTCCTCGATCGCGCAGCGCGGCTTCGAGCAGTTCGAGGCGTTGCTGACGCAAGCCTGGGACGACGGCCGCCCCGACACCGTCACGGCGTTCGAGCGGCTCGGCAAAGCCTATCTCGCCTTCGCGCGCAACGAGCCGGCGTTCTATTCGGCGATGTTCGAATCCGGCCTTCCGGTCGATCTCAGCCCCGCATTGCAGGCGGCGAGCGAACGCGCCTTCGCCGTGATCAGGGCCGCGGCCGAGCGTCTCGCCGCGCTGGTGCCGCCGGGGATGCCGCGGCCACCGGCGATGATGATGGCGCTGCACATCTGGTCGATGTCGCACGGCGTGGCGTCGCTGTTCGCGCGTGGCGACGCGGCGCGCCGCAAACTGCCGATGTCGGCGGAAGATCTGCTGGAAGCCGAAGTGCTGATCTATCTGCGCGGGCTCGGCTTCCCGACCGACCGCAGGCCTGCTGCTGGCAAGGACCCGGCAGAGCCGAAGCCGTCCGGCCCGCCGCCGGTGCCGCTGGCCGGTCCTCCAGCAGGTCCTTGGGGCTCCCCAAAATAATTTAGGTCGTGCGGCGTGCCGCCCGCTTGACAAAAAACGTGGATGGTTTAGGTATGTAAATGTTATTTACATTCACAACGGCGTGATCGCCGTCATGGAGAGGGAAATGGCCTACACCGCAGATGTCAATCGATGGCGCGGCCCTACGACTGAAGAACCCTATCGTCCCCCGCATATGCTGGACTCACCCTGGCATCCCGGCTGGATCGCCGTGACCATCCTCGGCTTCATCATCTGGTGGCCGATCGGGCTTGCCCTTCTCTTTTTCACACTCGGGAGCAGAAAAATGGGTTGCTGGAGTCATCAGGATCGCTGGCAGAACAAGATGGAGCGGATGCAGTACAAGATGGAGCGGATGCGCGGCCGCATGGAGCGCCGTGGCTTCGGCTTCGGTGGTTTCGGCCCGCCCTCGAGCGGTAACCGCGCCTTCGACGAATACCGCACCGAAACGCTGCGGCGCCTGGAAGAAGAGCAGGTCGAATTCCGCGACTTCCTCGATCGCCTGCGTCACGCCAAGGACAAGGCCGAGTTCGACCAGTTCATGGCGCAGCACAAGCCGCGTCCGACCCCGCCGAACGATCAGCCGCAAGGTTGAACTTCAAAGGATTGAGCTAACGCCTCGGGCGATGTGCCCCCATAGCGCCTGAAGGCTAACGAGCCGCCCGTTTGTGATCAGCACAGACGGGCGGTTTGCTTTTATGCACTGGCTGCCTCGCAGAGACGTCTGTAAAAACGGTGCCGATATGTTATACTTCGGGTGATGACCGCGAAAAAACTTCAGGACGCAATGCGACGTGTCGAGGCTTGGCCGGAGGCTGCCCAGGTGGAGCTTGCCGAGCTTGCGCTGGAAATCGACGAGGGATTTTCCGGAGAGGCATATCGTGCCACTGCTGAGGAACTTGCAGGGGTCGAGCGTGGCCTGAAAGACGCTCGCGAAGGACGCTTGGCAACGGACGAGCAGGTCAAGGCAGCGTTCGACAAGTTTCGTCGTGCATGAAGGTTATCTATACCGAGGAAGCGCTCCGCAACCTCGATGATATCAGCGAATACATCCGCCAAAATTATCCAGCGATTTCGGAGGCATTCCGCCTTCGCCTCCAATTCGTCGTCGCTCGCATTGCGAAGTGGCCGGAGAGTGCGCAGCAAGTGGCCGATCAATCCGGCGTAAGAGTCGTGCCGCTTTCGGTATCCATACAAAGTGTTCTATCGGGTAGCGAACAAGACGATCGAAATACTGTACATCCATCACTCGGCCCGAGATGCTTAGTTGCCCGCGGCAATCGAGACGCTTGCTCTGAGACGGGCGGTTTGCTTTATGCGCCGACGCGACGTCGCGCAGCTTTGGTCGGAAGTGCTGCTACCTCGCGCCCGATCTCATCGCTCGCGAGGCGCAGATCAAAGGCCGTTTGCAGATTGAGCCAGAATTGCGGGCTGGTCTGAAACCAGTGCCCGAGACGCAGCGCCGTATCGCCGGTAATCGCACGCTTGCCCTGAATGATTTGTGAGATGCGGTTCGGCGGCACTGAAATCTGACGCGACAGCTCAGTCGGCGTGATCTCGAGTTCGTTCAGTTCGTCGGCGAGAATCTCACCGGGATGAATTGGGGGGCGCGGCATGTCCTGTTCCATTCAATGATAGTCGACGATCTCTACGTTTGATGGACCTTTTGCCGATTCCGGCCATTCAAAGCATATTCGCCATTGCTGATTGATCCGGATTGAATATTGGCCGGCTCGATCGCCTCTTAGCGCTTCGAGCCGATTGCTTGGCAGGCCAGCAAGGTCGGCCAAGGTCAGGGCCGCATCAAGTATTTCAAGTCGCTTCCACCCTTGCCGATCAAAGCCCTGGAACGCCCGCACGAACTCGCCCTTCGCGAAAAGCTCAGTGCGCTTGTCCTGAAGCCTGAAATCAGTATCACGAAGTCTAATCGCTTGTACGATGTACGTCAATCGTAAATGGCATTTGAGGGACGATTTTCGCTTTGCTCTTGCCCTTGAGCTGGCGCTGTTTCTCGTTGGGCATATATTTGGAACCGGCCCACCTGAGGCGATGGCGATGATTCAGAACAAAATTACACCAGTCGGCCAGCTTTGGCAGTCAGTTCGCCGCGAGGCGGCAGCTGTCCTCGCCAACGATCCGCTGTTCGGCGCCTCGCTGTCGGCTGCGATCCTCGATCATTCCGATCTCGGCAGTGCGCTCGCTTATCAGATCGGCGAGCGGCTCGGCAAAAGCGCTGATGACCGCGAGCAATTCGCCCGCGTTGCCCGTGAGGCGTTTCACACTTCGCCCGCCTTGATCGAGGCTGCGAGCCTCGATCTGCAAAGCATTGCCGTTCACGATCCCGCGACCAAAGGGCTGTTGCCGCCGCTGCTCAACTTCAAGGGCTACGTCGCGCTGCAGGCCTGGCGCGTATCCAATTGGCTCTGGTGCGAGGGCCGCACCGATCTCGCATTATTGTTGCAAAGCCTGTCATCCGATTGCCTGCAGGTCAGCATCCATCCGTCCGCTTCGATTGGCACCGCCGTGTTCCTCGATCATGCGACCGGCATCATCGTGGGGGCATTCGCTGATATCGGCGACGAGGTGACGATCATGCAGAACGTCACCATTGGCCGGAAGCAGGCGCTGCCGGGCCGCGCGCCCAGGATCGGGCGCGGCGTCCTGCTCAGTGCGGGCGCGACGATATTGGGCGACGTCAGCGTCGGTGACTACGCCAGGATCGGCGCCGGCTCGGTGGTCGAGCATGATGTGCCCGCTGGATGCACCGCCGTCGGCGTGCCGGCACGGCTCGTCAATTGCGCGCAGGCGGGCTTGCCGGCATGAGGGTCATTAGCCCGACGGGCAAGATTCCGATTATCGGAAACCGCGTCAAGCCCAAAATCATAAAGAATTAAAAATATTTCTGTTTATCAGAAACTAAAATCAGATGTATGGTTCGCCCGTCTCACCCGGCAAGAGGGGCGCTCGCGATCGCCACGAACGCGCGGTGGGATGTGGTGGACGCGGAATGCGCAAGGCGAGCGCGCATGACGCGTACGGCGAAGTCGTGTGGTCCTGACGCCCCGATGCTGGCGTCAAGTTCGCGAGAAGCAAACGCTTCTCGGGGATGACGGTGGCAAAAGTGCAGGGCTCACCGGGGAGAGCGCGAAGTAAGCCGTAAAGCCATTGCGCAGGGAAGGCCGGATGTCTCCGCTGAACCTGTATGCTCGTGTGCGCAATTTTTTACACACATTGCACACGAGACCGCGGGTGCAGCGCGCACCCGGTCTTCCCTGCGCCCTCAGTTTTCGAGGGCAAGGAAATTTCTGGCAGAGCTCGGGCGTATCAAGCCGCGAGATCGTGAAGCCGTATCCAGCCGTCATTGCGAGCCACCGGGGCGCGCATTCGCGCGCCCCGGTGGCTCGCAATGACGGGGCCAGAGTGGAGGCCGCCACGAGAGCGGCCGTCTTGAGGCGGCGGCCCGTCCGTAGCTTCGGGGATCCGGGGAACCCGGGTTCCCGTTCCCCGTAACCGTCCGGCTTGCCTCGATTTCCGGCAGTCGAATTCCCCTTTGGTAACCTCGCATTAACCAAGATTAGCGTCTGGTTAGGGACGTAAAGACGCGCCGATAGCCCTCGTTTTGACACGTTGGCAGGGGAAGCAGGACCCGGCTTTGGACGGGCCCCCCATGCGACACCAATGAGGCTCTCGCGCTGGCGCATTTTCGCCGCGCCCGACGCGCGGCCGTGGAACGGGCAGCCAGTCGCTCCCGGAGGATTTGGGATACGGCATGATCCGGAAAAGTGGGAACCGGTTTTCCGAAGAGGATCATGCTCAAACTAGTGCATTGAGAGGATACTGATCTCGTGGCGCGGAAATTCCTTCAGTTCGTGACGCTGGCCTGCGTTTTGGCAACGGCTTCGGCCGCCAGCGCACAGCAGGTCGAACAGCAGTCGCTGTCGCTGGCCGCGTCCGACGTCTCGCTGATCGCCCTGTTCTTGCAGGCCCACTGGGTCGTCAAATCGGTGATGCTGGGGCTGCTCGCCTGTTCGGTCTGGGTCTGGGCGATCGCGATCGACAAGATCTTTCTCTATGCGCGCACCAAGCGCGCGATGGACCGCTTCGAGCAGGCGTTCTGGTCCGGCCAATCGATCGAGGAGCTCTATCGGGCACTCTCGGCCAAGCCGACGCAGTCGATGGCGGCGTGTTTCGTAGCTGCCATGCGCGAATGGAAGCGCTCGTTCGAGAGCCAGACGCGGTCCTTTGCCGGCCTGCAGATGCGGATCGAGAAGGTGATGAACGTCTCCATCGCCCGTGAAGTCGAGCGGCTGGAACGGCGGCTGCTGGTGCTGGCCACCGTCGGCTCGGCCGGGCCGTTCGTCGGCCTGTTCGGAACCGTCTGGGGCATCATGTCGAGCTTCCAGTCGATCGCGGCCTCGAAAAACACCTCGCTGGCGGTGGTGGCGCCGGGCATCGCGGAGGCGCTGTTTGCCACCGCAATCGGCCTTATCGCCGCCATTCCGGCGACTATTTTCTACAATAAGTTCATTTCCGAGGTGAACCGGCAGGCCCAGCGGCTGGAGGGGTTCGCCGACGAATTTTCAGCGATCCTGTCGCGCCAGATCGACGAGCGGGCATGATCCCGAAAAGTGGAAACCGGTTTTCGGACCAGATCATGCCCCCGGATAAACGGCGTGAGGAGCGAATAATTTGAGCATTTTGGGCATCAGATCATGGCGATGAACATGGCAGGTTCGGCCGGCGGCGGTGGCCGCCGTCGCCGCCGCGCCGCCGTGATGGCGGAGATCAACGTCACGCCGATGGTGGACGTGATGCTGGTGCTCCTGATCATCTTCATGGTGGCCGCCCCCCTGATGACGTCGACCATCGATATCGATCTGCCGGTCGCGAGCGGCGGCAAGTCGTTGTCGTCGAACGCCCCGCCATTGACGCTGTCGGTCAAGCGCACCGGCGGCGCCTGCAATTCGAATGTCGAATTATATCTGGGGGATACCCTGATCCCGGCCGCCGACTTGCTGCCCAAAATCAAGGCTATCAGGGAAACCCGGTCGGAAGCCGAAAGCGTAGTCTATCTGCGCGGCGACAAAGACGTCTGCTACACGGATATGATGAAATTATTGGGGTATATTCGGACCGCGGGTTTCAAGGCCAACATCGTTATCATTCCCGAGCAAGGCTCCTGAGGTGAGAAGGCTCCTGAGTTGAAGTTCAAGGTCGATAAGACGGTGCTCGCGTCTGTTGCCCTGCACGTGCTCGTGCTGGGGTGGACGATGCTGTCATTTTCGACCAAGGCCGTTGAAGTCGTTCCGGAAACGGTCGGCGTCGACATTTCTCTGGAGCCGTCGGTCGCAGCCGGCATGAAGACCGGCAAGAAGGAAGAGAAGAAGCCACTTGTCGAGAAGGTCGCCGAAGCCAAAACCCAGGACGACGTTGTCGGCAAGATCAGCGAAAAGCAGCCGGTCGTGACAGAGACGGCTCCGCAGCCGCAGCCTAAGGTCGAGGAAAAGCCGGTCGAGAAGAAGCCCGACCCGCCCAAGCCGGTGGCCGAGAAGCCGAAGGAAGAGCCGAAGCCGATCGAAAAGAAGCCAGATCCAAAGGTCGATCCGATCGCGGAAGCCATCAAAAAGGAAGAGAAGAAGCCGCCGCCGAAGCCGGTCGCCCAGCCGGCGGCCAAGCCACCAGAGCAGAAGCAAAAGCTCGTCGAACGGCATTTCGACCAGACGCAGATCGCGGCACTCCTGGACAAGCGTGAGTCGATGCGGCAAGCGGTTGCCGGCGACACGCTGAACTCCAACGCCGCGCTCGGCACCGCGAAGGGCAAGGCCGCCGACAATTCCTCGACTTGGTCCAAGATGTTCGAGGATCAGTTCAATCGCTGCTGGAAGCCGCCCTTTGGCGGCCCCGAAATTCAGTACCCGACGCTTGTTATCGACCTGCGGATGAGGCGTGATGGCACCTTGGAAGCGCCGCCGTTTCCGGAAGCCACGATGGCTACGCCGTATCTTCGCGTCTATCAGGAGTCCGCCGTGCGCGCGATCATCGAATGCCAACCGTATAAATTGCCGCCGGCGTTCTACGACGAATGGAAATATTGGGCGCCAATGATCAAGCCCCCAAAGGCCTGATGGCAGTCATCCTTTGACAATCGCAGAGTGAAATGAAGCCTCGCAGATGACCAACGACGACGAATTACGTAAAAAGCTGTTTCGCCCAAACCGCCGGCAGTTACTTTCTGGAGTGGCTGCGCTCGGCGTCCTGACGGGCGGGCCTGCCCGCTACGCGTTCGGCCAGGGTCCAAAGCAGGTCCCGATCAACCCTGACGGCAACTTCCAACCATTGCCGATTGCGATTCCTAATTTCGTGGCGGGCACGCCTGCCGACGCCGAGGTTGGCGCCGGCGTCGCCCAGGTCATTACGAACAATCTCAAACGCAGCGGACTGTTCGCGCCGGTCGATCAGGCGGCTTTCATCGAACGCGTGACGAACATCGACGTCGCGCCGCAATTCCAGAGCTGGAAGCCCCTCAACGCGCAGGCGCTGGTGACCGGCCGGATGACGCGGCAGGGCGACGGCCGCCTCAAGGCCGAATTCCGCCTCTGGGACGTCAACACCGGCCAGCAGCTCACCGGCCAGCAATATTTCACCTCGCCGGAATACTGGCGGCGGATCGCGCACATCATCTCCGACCAAATCTACGAGCGCCTGACCGGCGAGAAGGGCTATTTCGATAGCCGCGTGGTGTTCGTCCACGAGACCGGCTCCAAGGAACGCCGCGTCAAGCAGCTGGCCTTGATGGATCAGGATGGCGCCAATGTGCGCTATCTGACCAAAGGCGCCGACCTGGTGCTGACGCCGCGGTTCTCGCCATCGACCCAGGAAATTACCTATATGGAGTTCGGGCAGGGCGACCCGCGCGTCTATCTGTTCAACATCGAGACCGGGCAGCGCGAGATCGTCGGCAACTTCCCGGGCATGTCGTTCTCGCCGCGCTTCTCGCCGGACGGCCAGCGCGTCATCATGAGCCTGCAGCAGGGCGGCAATTCGAACCTGTTCGTAATGGATCTGCGCTCGAAGACCACGACGCGCCTGACCGATACGCCGGCGATCGACACCTCGCCGTCCTATTCGCCGGATGGCGCCCGCATCTGCTTCGAATCCGATCGCGGCGGCAAGCCGCAGGTCTACGTGATGCCGGCGACCGGCGGCGGGGCTCAACGCATTTCGTTCGGCGAGGGCAGCTACTCGACGCCGGTGTGGTCGCCGCGCGGCGACTACATCGCCTTCACCAAGCAGGGCGGCGGTCAGTTCGCCATCGGCATCATGAAGCCGGACGGTACCGGCGAACGCATCCTCACCTCGGGCTATCACAATGAAGGCCCGACCTTTGCGCCGAACGGCCGCGTGCTGATGTTCTTCCGTGAGCCCGGCGGCAACAGCGGACCATCGCTGTTCACCGTCGATATCTCCGGGCGCAACGAATTGCGGGTTCCCACCCCCGGCTTCGCCTCCGATCCGGCGTGGTCTCCACTGCTGTCCTGAGAGTTCCACAGGTCGGGCGCCGATCGGCAAACATTGCCTAGCCTGCTGATATTTCAGGCAAATTTATATAGTCAGACACCAAAGACAACGTCTTGGTAACGATGTTCCCTCAGAAAGACTTCATCTCCAGAGGGTAAGACTAAGCATCCGAACAGGACGCCAGTACACCTCAGATGCAGCTCGCAAATCAGAGCGGAGAGCCAGACAAGCAAACGTCGCCATATCTTCGCGCGGCGCTGATCGATTCGCTGTTCGAAACTTCCGCTCCGTTGCTGACGGGCCTCGTCTTCGGAGCCGGCGCGGCCGCGATGACCGCGCTGAAGACGGGCGAAACGCTCATCTGGGCGTGTGTCGCGCTTCTCGTCGTCGCTGGCGTCGTCCGCGCGTTGGTCCTGCAGCGTTACAACGCGCGCGGATCGACCCTGACCGCTGCGGAAGCTGCGCAGTGGAAGAAGCACCATCAAATTGGTGCGATGATCCAGGCCGCTGCACTCGGCATTTGGTGCTCCGCCACGCTGTTGGCCAGCGACGATGCCGTGGCCCATATGATCTGTTTATCCGTCACCACCGGGATTCTGGCGTTAGGTGCGGGCAGGGCCTATGGACGGCAGTGGATATTCCAGCTGCAGGCTGCACTTATCTTCGGTCCAACTGTGATCGCGGTGGCGCTACGCGGCACACCCTATTACATGGCCATGTCGGTCGTGTGCGCCGCATTTCTTGTGGCCGTTCTGCAGATTTCGGCCAATCTGCACAGAATATTCATGCAGGCGCTGGTGGCGCGCGAGCGCGAGGCGGCGCTGGCCGGCCAGTTCGATACGGCATTGAACAACATGCCGCACGGTCTGTGCATGTTCCGCGTCGACGGACAACTCGCCGTCATGAATCATCGGTTCAGCGAAATCATGAATCTGTCCGAAGATTTCGCGCGCAGGGACGCCAATGCGTCCGGCATCATCGCGGCCTGCGTGAGCGCCGGTTCGATCTCGGAGGCGAGCGGCGAGATGATTCTCGCTGAAATCGAGAATTCGCAGGCGCGAGACATGATCACGACCGATCCCGACGTGACGCGTGATCGTGCATTGTCATGGACATTCCAGCCGATGGCCGACGGCGGCGCCGTCGTGCTGCTGGAGGACATTACCGAGCGCAAGGCAGCGGAAGCCAAGATCAGCCATCTCGCGCGTTACGACGAGCTCACCGAGCTTCCCAACCGGGTCAATTTCCGCGACGAGATCGGGCGCCTGCTGGCGATTCGGCAGGGCGCCGAGCAACTCTCGGCACTGCTGTTCGTCGACCTCGATCAGTTCAAGCAGGTCAACGACACGCTGGGCCATCCCTGCGGCGACCGGTTACTGTGCGCTGTTGCTGGCCGGCTGCGCGAGATGTTGCGGCCCGAAGACTTCGTGGCGCGGTTCGGCGGCGACGAATTCGTCGTGTTCCAGCAGAACATCCACTCCAACGAGGAGGCGGCGGGCCTGGCCCGGCGCATCGTCGACCGGCTGAGCGAGCGCTACAAGATCGACAATCATCTGGTCGAGATCGGCGCCAGCGTCGGCATCGCCATGACTTCTCCCGGCCTCAGCGCGGATACGCTGCTCAAGAACGCCGACATGGCGCTGTACCGTGCCAAGGCGGATGGCCGTGGCACCTTCTGCTTCTTCCGCGACGAGATGGCGCAAACCGTCGAAGCGCGCCGTATCCTCGAACTCGACTTGCGCAAGGCGCTGGCAAACGAAGAGTTCGAACTGTTCTATCAGCCGCTGGTCAATCTGAAATCCGGCAGGATAACGACATGCGAGGCGCTGCTGCGCTGGAATCATCCGGTGCGGGGCACGGTTTCCCCGATCGACATCATTCCCGTCGCTGAGGATATGGGCCTGATCGTCGATCTCGGGCGCTGGATCCTGCGCAAGGCGTGCATGGAATGCATGAAGTGGCCCGAAGCCGTCAGCGTCGCCGTCAACTTCTCTCCGCAGCAATTCCACCAGCGCGACGTGCTGAGCGAAGTTCGCTACGCGCTCGAGGTCTCCGGCCTGCCGGCGCATCGCCTCGAGATCGAGATCACCGAGTCCTCGCTGCTCCGTAACACGCAGTTGACGCACGACGTGCTGTCGCAACTGCATTCGCTCGGCGTGCGGATATCGCTGGATGATTTCGGCACCGGCTATTCCAGCCTGAGCTATCTGCACAACTTCCCATTGCAGAAGGTGAAGATCGATCGCTCCTTCCTCGAAGGCATCGACACCGATCGCCCGTTGACCTTGCTGCGCGGCGTGGCGCGGCTCTCGGCCGATCTCGGGATGTCGGTCGTGGTCGAGGGCATCGAGACCAACCAGCAACTGGAACTGGTCAGTGCCGATGGCGCGGTGACCGAGGCTCAGGGCTATCTGTTCAGCCGGCCGGTTCCGTCGGCGCGGATTCGCCAGTTGCTGAACGCCTCGCACGGCCGCCGTTCGCCGGACGAGCCGCTGGTCGTGATTCCATCGCGCTCGATCGCCTGACGAAACCCCCGTAATTCTACAGGTTCCAATGCGTTCCGACGCTCACAAGGGTTAACCCTAACATGTCGATTGCTTTGCAAATTCCTTAAGGGAGTGTTAACAATTTCACCTGCTCGCGGAAGTTGCTTGGAAGTGTGAGGGTATGAGATGAAGTCTAGAGCTGAACCGCGCACGACGCTCTTTGTGCCGGAGTCAGGGCTTTCTGATCGCGTCGACTACCGGCTCATGGAAACTCCCGAGGAAAAAGATTCCATCTATTTGATGCGTTACAAAGCCTATCTGCATGGCGGCGTAACCGCGCCGTCCGAGACTGAGCGCGTCAGCGATCATTACGACGATGCGCCGAACGCCTGGATGTTCGGAATCTATGTTGACGGAGAGCTCTGTAGTTCTCTGCGCCTCAACGTCGTGAGCTCGGAATGCCGGGTTTCCGGTTCAGTCGACTTGTTCGGCGATGTTCTTCACCCGCGCATCGATCAAGGCGAAGTTTTCGTCGATCCGCTTCGTCTTGCTGCACTCCCCGAAAAAGCCAGGCAGTTCCCGGAGATTCCCTATCTGACGGTGCGGCTGGCCTATATGGCATGCGAGTATTTCAACGCCGATACCGGGCTCGCGCTCGTTCGTGCGGAGCACCAGGCGTTCTATCGCCGGGTCTTCATGTCCGAGGTCATCGCCGAGGCGCGTTCGTTTCCGGGCTTCTTGCCAAAGGTCGCATTGATGGCGTCCGATTACCGGGTCGTGCGGGAAAAGGTCATGACCCGCTTTCCGATCATGCGCTCGAGCGCATTCGAGCGGCAAATGCTGTTTCGGCGTGCAGGCGAACGAGGTTCGTTGCCACGCGGGGTTGTCACTTCCTTTGAGCACCCCTCGATCGTTCCCAGTTCCTGAGCTGGCCGCACGTCAGGGCAGACCCTCAAGTCAGGGCACGCCCCCGAGCCGACTGGCGCGGCGGGTTTCGGCCGGTATTCCCCAAGCCGGCGTCGCGCCCACTGCCCGAAACGCCCAAATCGGGTGATTTCGGCCGAGTACCCGCTTGCCTTCACCCTCGCGCCACATTTACAAATCATTAACCATCGTGGTCGCTTTTCACGGTTTGTCGGCATTTGATCGGGTCTGGCAAGGTTCCATCAAGGTTGACGGAACGTTCGCTTAACCATCGCCCTGTAGACCGGATAACAGTCGAAAAACGTGAGCGTTGGAGGCTCCGGAATGAAACATCAGATGCGTATCCTCCAGGGATTAAAGCTGGCCGCGGTACTTGCGGTGGCCCTGTCGATGGGCGCTTGCGCCAACAAGAACCTCGGCGCCGACGGCGCGATGGCAAGCGCGGCGACGCCGGGCAGCCAGCAGGACTTCGTGGTCAATGTCGGCGACCGCGTGTTCTTCGAGAGCGACCAGACCGAACTGAGCCCGCAGGCGATCGCGACCCTGGAAAAGCAGGCGCAGTGGCTGCAGACCTACAACCGCTATTCCTTCACCATCGAAGGCCATGCGGACGAGCGCGGCACCCGCGAATACAACATCGCGCTCGGCGCGCGGCGCGCCCAGTCGGTGCGCAGCTATCTCGCCTCGCGCGGCGTCGACGCGAACCGGATGCGCACGATCTCCTACGGCAAGGAACGCCCGGTGGCGGTGTGTAACGACATCTCCTGCTGGTCGCAGAACCGCCGTGCGGTGACGGTGCTGAACGCCGGCGCCTAAGGCGTTCGCGTCTTCTCAGAATTTCAAACCGGCGCCTTCGGGCGCCGGTTTTATTTTGGCTTCGTGATGAAGCCTCGGATCGCGGCAAGCGTCCGCTCGGGCGCATCCTGTATGCAGGCGTGTCGGCAGTCGGCGAATCGTTCGAACTGCACCAGATGCGGCGGCAGGCCGGCGGCGATATCGGCCTGGCTCTCGATCGGCTGAATCGGATCGTCTTCGCCGCCGAGCACCAGCGTCGGGCATTGGATGCGATGCAGATCCGGCAAGAAGTTGAACCTGCGGCTCTCGCCGTCGGGTCTGGTGAACCATTGCAGCACCTCCAGCCGGCTGACGGCGCGGCGCGCCATATCCGGATCGCGCGGGATGCGCGTGTAGTGCGGCATCGCCAGCCGCACCCAGTCGGCGACCGACGCCTGATCCGGATGGCCGCCTTCTTCCAGAAAGCGGCGCCGCGCCAGCGCACCGACCTCGGGACCGCCGAAGCGTTCGAACAGCGCGACGCGCCGTTCCAGATGGGAGCCGCCTTTGGCTTCTGTGCTGATCAGGATCAGCCGGGAAGGGTGCGCTGGGTGGCGCGTGGCGTAGGCGAGCGCGACCATGCCGCCGAACGAGGCACCCAGCACGATCGGATCGACGATGCCGAGCGCGTCGCAGAACGCGCGCACGTCGTCGCCCCACTGCGCCAGATTCCAGCCCTCGCGCGGCCCGTCCTCGCTGCGGCCGTTGCCGCGATGGTCGAGATAGACGATCTGGGCAATATCGGCCAAAGCCGAATAGGCCGGCCGGTAGATCGAGTGGTCGAAGCCGGGCCCGCCATGCAGCATCAGCAGCACCGGCTTCTCCCGCATCACCGGGCCGTCGGGGACGAATTTCGCGCCCTCGACGTCAAAGAACAGCCGCACCCCGTTCACGGCTACGTGCATGGCTTGGTCCCTCTCGGTTAGATGAACGGTCGGTTTGACCAAGCCGCTTGCTTGTTTTGAAGCTGATACTAAACCATACCGAAATCCAGCGTCGGATTCGGAAACGCCAGTCACAATTCTGGCGTACTCCCTCTCTCAATGTGTTCGGCTTTCGATGTCACGCCGAATTTTCGTCGTCAGGGCAAAATGTCATCCAGGTTACTTAATGCTACCGGTGCCGCCGCGATCGCAGCGTTGCTGGCTTTGTCTTCGCAGGCCTTTGCGCAATCCGACGATGCCGATCTGGAGATGCGCGTCCAGCGCCTTGAAAACCAGCTGCGGCAACTGACCGGCCAGAACGAGGAACTGCAATATCGCAACCGCCAGCTCGAGGAGCGCCTCAGGCAGGTTGGCGGCAATGCAGCCGTAGCCCCCGCCGGCCAGCCTCCGGCGGCCCAGCCCGGTATGGCCGCGATGCCGCCTCCGGTTCAGTCCAATCCGCCGGTCCGGCAACCGCAGGCGCAGCCCGGTTATCCGCAGGGCCAGCCGGCTTATCCGCAGGCGCAGCCGACCTACGAGCAGCCGCAGATCGCGGCCCCCGCGCCGATCATGCAGGATCCGGCCGCACCCCAGGCGCCCGGCCGCCGCCGCGGCGACGCCTTCGATCCCAATCAGAATCCGAACGCCCCCGGCGCGCCGCGCGCGCTCGGCGGCGGCCAGTTGCCGATCGCCAATGACGCGCCGGTCGGCGCACCCGGCGGCCGCGGGCGGGGCGAGCCGCTCGATCTCGGTGCGGCCAGCCCGCGCGATCCCGGCGCTGCGCCGCCGCCCATGCGTGCGCCCGCCGCCAGCGCCGCGCTGACGACGTTGCCGCCCTCGGCGACGTCGAAGGACGAATTCGATCTCGGCATCGGCTACATGCAGCGCAAGGACTATGCGCTGGCCGAAGAGACCATGAAGAATTTCGCGCAGAAATATCCGAGCGATCCCCTGATCGCGGATTCGCAATATTGGCTCGGCGAAAGCTACTTCCAGCGCCAGCAATATCGCGACGCCGCGGAAGCCTTTCTCGGCGTGACCACCAAGTTCGACAAATCGGCCAAGGCGCCGGATTCCCTGCTGCGGCTCGGCCAGTCGCTGGCGGCGCTGAAGGAAAAGGAAGCCGCCTGTGCGGCCCTTGGCGAAGTGACGCGTAAATACCCGCGCGTCTCGGCCGGCGTAAAGGCCGCCGTGGACCGCGAGCAGAAGCGGGTGAAGTGCTGAGTCTTGAAGTGAGTCTTGGCCGTTCGGCCTGATCCCGCATCAAGGGCAGGACAGGCTTGGCCGGATAACGCTATGGTCGGGGCCCATGGCAGACGACGACCATTCCGCGATCACGGTGAGCCAGGCGAAACTTCTGTTCGCTGATTGGAAGACTGCGCCCGCGATCGTGCTCGCGGTCTCCGGCGGTCCTGATTCCATCGCCCTGATGTGGCTTGCGTCGCGCTGGCGCCGTGCCTTGACCCGCGGGCCGCGATTGATCGCGGTTACCGTCGACCACGGCTTGCGGCCGGAGGCCGCACGCGAGGCGCGCGAGGTCAAGAAGCTCGCCAGGAACCTCGATCTGCCCCATCGCACGTTGCGATGGCAGGGCGCGAAACCGAAGACCGGCGTGCCGGCCGCCGCGCGCGCGGCGCGCTATCGCCTGCTGGCGCAAACGGCGAAAGCCAGTGGCGCGACGCATATCCTCACCGCGCATACCCGTGACGATCAGGCTGAGACATTGCTGATGCGGATGCTGCGCGGCAGCGGTATTGCCGGTCTGGCGGCGATGGCGCGCCAAAGCGAACGCGACGGCGTGTGGCTGGCGCGGCCGTTGCTGGATGTCCCGAAATCGCAACTGGTCGCGACGCTGAACAAGGCCAGGATCGCCTTTGCCGACGATCCGACCAACCGCGACACCAATTACACACGTCCGCGTTTGCGCGCGCTGATGCCGGCGCTGGCCGAAGAGGGCGGCGATGCCAGAAACCTGGTGCGGCTGGCGTCGCGGCTGGCCCGGGCCAATGCCGCGCTGGACGTGCTGGTCGATGGCGCCGAGCGCTATCTGGCGCTGAGGGACCGCAACGATGCCGCGCGTTTCGGCTTTGACGCGTCAGCCTTTGCCGGTTTGCCGGAGGAAATCCGCCTTCGGCTCCTGATGCGGGCCATCGACCGCATCGGTCACGAGGGGCCGGCGGAACTCGGCAAGGCCGAGGCCTTGCTGGCGGTACTCGATGCCGCGATTGCCGAAGGCGAGGGGAAGCTGAAGCAGACCCTCGCAGGAGCCGTAATCAGCCTGATTAGAGGCCGGATTCACGTCGAACCGGCGCCCCCACGCCGTCGCAGGCCGGAATGAGAGGCAACCCCATCGCTCGATATCCCGTCATAAACCGGCGGGGAGTCTTAACCACCCCCGGAAAACGCCGATTTTTACGTCATTATTTGACCTGGAATCGCGCTAAGATGCGCTAAATAGTCCTGCGTGGTTCCCTTGGCATCGACCATGGCGCCACCTAGATTGTAAGCAGTTGATTGGGGGATTCTCGCCTGACGACGCAGGGACGACCCAAGCCCTACTGCCCAAGGACATAAGGCCGCGATCCGCGCGACCACGAAGGAAGATCGATGAACGCCAATCTGCGCAATTTCGCCCTCTGGGTAATCATTGTTTTGTTGCTGTTGGCACTCTTCACGCTTTTCCAGAATCCGGGTCAACGTGCGTCCTCGCAGGAAATCTCGTTCTCGCAGTTGCTGACCGAAGTCGATCAGAACCACGTGCGCGACGTCGTGATCCAGGGGCCGGATATCCATGGCACCTTCACGAATGGGTCCAGCTTCCAGACCTACGCGCCGAACGACCCGTCGCTGGTCAAGCGCTTGTATGATAACAAGGTGAACGTCACTGCAAAGCCGCCCGGCGACAACGTGCCGTGGTTCGTGTCGCTGCTGGTTTCCTGGCTGCCCTTCATCGCGCTGATCGGCGTGTGGATCTTTCTGTCGCGCCAGATGCAGGGCGGCGCCGGCAAGGCGATGGGCTTTGGCAAGTCGCGCGCCAAGATGCTGACCGAAGCGCATGGCCGCGTCACGTTTGAAGACGTCGCCGGCGTCGACGAAGCCAAGCAGGATCTGCAGGAGATCGTCGAATTCCTGCGCGATCCCGGAAAATTCCAGCGCCTCGGCGGACGTATTCCGCGCGGCGTGCTCTTGGTCGGTCCTCCCGGCACCGGCAAGACTCTGATAGCGCGTGCGGTCGCGGGCGAAGCCAACGTGCCGTTCTTCACGATCTCGGGCTCCGACTTCGTTGAAATGTTCGTCGGCGTCGGCGCTTCCCGCGTCCGCGACATGTTCGAGCAGGCCAAGAAGAACGCGCCCTGCATCATCTTCATCGACGAAATCGATGCGGTCGGCCGTCATCGCGGCGCCGGTTTGGGCGGCGGCAATGACGAGCGCGAACAGACGCTGAACCAGTTGCTGGTCGAGATGGACGGCTTCGAAGCCAATGAAGGCGTGATCCTGATCGCGGCGACCAACCGTCCCGACGTGCTCGATCCGGCGCTGCTGCGCCCGGGCCGTTTCGACCGCCAGGTGGTGGTGCCGAACCCGGACGTCGTCGGCCGCGAGCAGATCCTTAAAGTGCATGTCCGCAAGGTGCCGCTGGCGCCGGATATCAACCTCAAGACCATCGCACGCGGCACCCCGGGCTTCTCCGGCGCCGACTTGATGAACCTCGTCAACGAAGCCGCGCTCACCGCCGCGCGCCGTAACAAGCGCATGGTGACCCAGGCCGAGTTCGAAGAGGCCAAGGACAAGGTGATGATGGGCGCCGAGCGCAAGTCGCTCGTCATGACCGAGGAAGAGAAATTGCTGACGGCCTATCACGAGGGCGGTCACGCCATCGTCGGCCTCAACGTCGTCGCGACCGATCCGATTCACAAGGCCACGATCATTCCGCGCGGCCGTGCGCTCGGCATGGTGATGCAGCTGCCGGAGCGCGACAAGCTGTCGATGTCGCTCGAGCAGATGACGTCGCGGCTCGCGATCATGATGGGCGGCCGGGTTGCCGAAGAGCTGATCTTCGGCCGCGAAAAGGTCACCTCGGGTGCATCGTCCGACATCGAGCAGGCCACGCGCCTGGCACGCATGATGGTGACGCGCTGGGGTCTGTCCGAGGCGCTCGGCACCGTTTCCTATGGTGAGAACCAGGACGAGGTTTTCCTCGGCATGTCGGTGTCGCGCACCCAGAACGCATCGGAAGCCACGGTTCAGAAGATCGACACCGAGATCCGGCGTTTTGTCGAAGACGGTTACAACGAAGCGACCCGCATCCTCACCGAGAAACGCGCCGACCTCGAAGCGCTTGCCAAGGGCCTGCTCGAATTCGAAACGCTTTCGGGCGACGAGATCATCGACCTGCTCAATGGCAAGAAGCCGAACCGCGAGTCGGTGCTGGAGCCGACCACGCCGCGCGCGTCGGCAGTGCCGCCCGCCGGCAAGTCGCGCCCGCGTCCCGATCCGGATCCCGGCCTGGAGCCGCAGCCGCAGGCATAGGCGTCGCGCTTATGCCGGCCGGTTATTCCGGAACGCCACTCGTGCAAAAGCTCGGCATCAAGCCGGGCTTTTGTGTTTTTGTGGCTGGCGCGCCGGCCGACTACGCGACCATGACAGGTGAATTGCCCGCACAGGTCACGATCGTGCGGCGTCTGACAGGCGGGATCGATATGATCCATCTGTTTGCCGCCAACGCGGCTGGGCTCAGTGACAAACTCAAGGCCTATCGTGATGCGATCAAGCAGGACGGTATGATCTGGGTGTCATGGCCGAAGAAATCTTCCGGTGTCCAGACTGATCTGTCCGATATGGTGGTTCGGAATACCGGGCTGTCGCTGGGGCTGGTCGATATCAAGGTCTGTGCGGTCGACGAGACATGGTCGGGATTGAAATTCGTGATACCGAAAGCGCAACGGGTCAAACGCCTGAAGTGAGGGGACCGGCATGCACGTGATCGAATGCGACGTACCTGCCAGCAGCGCGTTGGGCCCGGACCTGATCCGCTCAGCCTATTTCCGCGACTCCTATCGCGTGCCGCTGCTGCGTCCGGGGCTTTCCATCGTCGACATCTTCTTTGCGTTGTTCGGCCATACGCCGCGCTGGATGAAGGCCTTGCTGATGACGCGCAATGCCGTCGCCAGGTGGTGCGGACTGGAGGCGCCGACGGCTGCCGAAATTCTCAAACCCACGAAGCGCGCCAGCTACAGCGTCGGCGACAAGATCGGTCCGTGGCCGATCTTCTTCATCGGCGATAATGAAATTGTCGCGGGCCGCAACAACAAGCACCTCGACTTCAGGCTCTCGGTGCTTCGGGTAAGGGAGGGCGACGCGGAGAGCGTTGTCGTCTCGACGGTCTGCTCGGTGCATAACCTCGCCGGCAAGATCTATTTGTTCTTCATCGTTCCGTTCCACCGCACCGGCGTTCAGTCGCTGCTGGCAAATGCGGTGGCGGCGAAACGGTTGTGAGTTGTGCCGGCGCTCCTGAACTGCGCTGATACCTTCAATCATTTCGCAGAACGACGATTATGGCCGCGACTATCTGCTGGCCCTTCCGCTGCCGCCTGCGAAATTTTTTTGAGAATAGCGGGAATTGCTCGATCGGGCCCCATTGACACTCGTACCCGAATAACACGACATGTAGACGTCACGGTCCACCCTATCGCAAGATTTGGTGGCTAAGAGGGAAGCCGGTGAATCGCGCGTTTTCGCGAAGATTCCGGCGCTGCCCCCGCAACTGTAAGCAGTGAGTTGCTCCCGATTTTTACGTCACTGATGCGCCCGCGCGCATTGGGAAGACAAGGGAGTAACGACGACCTGCGAGCCAGGAGACCTGCCGCGACACCGAAAAAACGTCCACGGGCGGGGTGTCCCGGTGGTCGCTTGCAGGTCCATGCCGGCATTTGCTGCCGGGCGTGCGAAGCGGCGTCCCCCAAAGACATCCGGCCTCAACACCACCACGGGGTCTGCCGATGTCCGAATCTTCCGCATCCATTTCGCTCGAAGTCAAAACCGCTCCCTTGTTCCAGTTGCGTCCCGACACACTTGCCGCCTCGGCAGCCGAACTTCCGATGCAGGTGATCCGCCGCAACGGCGCGGTTTCGAAATTCGACGCCGGCAAGATTTCGGTGGCGATGACCAAGGCGTTTCTCGCCGTCGAAGGCCACACCGCGGCGGCTTCGCGCCGGGTGCATGAAGTCGTCGAGCAATTGACCACTGAGGTCGTCGGCGCGCTGTCGCGCCGGATAAGCGAGGGCCGCACCTTCCATATCGAGGACGTGCAGGATCAGGTCGAACTGGCGCTGATGCGCAGCGAGCACCACAAGGTGGCGCGCGCCTATGTGCTGTATCGCGACGAGCGCACAAGACAGCGCGCCGAGCAGGAGGCCGTCAGATCGGTCAAGCCGGCGGCGGGACCCGTGCTGCATGTAAGGCTCGCGAACGGCACCAAAGTGCCGCTCGATACCGCGCGCCTGGCGCTGATCGTCAACGAGGCCTGTGCTGGTCTGGACGGCGTCGACGCGGCGCCTGTCATCGCGGAAATCCAGCGCAACATCTATGACGGCATCAGCCAGGATGAACTGGCGCTCGCTTCCGTGATGGCCGCGCGCACGCTGGTGGAGCAGGAGCCCAATTACGCGTACGTGAGCGCGCGGCTGTTGCTCGATAAATTGCGCACCGAAGTGCTGTCTTACGTGCACGGCGTGCCGACCAATGCCTCGCAGGCCGACATGGCCGGCCGTTACGGCGAATATTTCCCGGCCTATATCAAGACCGGCATCAAGGCCGAACTGCTCGATCCGGATCTCGCGCGTTTCGACCTGAAGAAAATAGCCGCGGCGCTGAAGCCGGAGCGCGATCTGGCGTTTCAGTTCCTCGGGCTGCAGACGCTGTACGACCGCTATTTCCTGCATGAAGCCGGCAACCGGATCGAACTGCCGCAGGCGTTCTTCATGCGGGTCGCGATGGGCCTTGCGGTGCGCGAGATCGACCGCGAGGCGCGCGCCATCGAGTTCTACGATCTGCTGTCGTCGTTCGACTTCATGGCCTCGACCCCGACGCTGTTCAATTCGGGAACGCTGCGGCCGCAATTGTCGTCGTGCTTCCTCACCACCATTGCCGATGATCTCGACGGCATCTTCAAGTCGGTCAAGGACAACGCGCTGCTGGCGAAATATTCCGGCGGGCTCGGCAACGACTGGACCCGTGTGCGCGGGCTCGGCGCCCACATCAAGGGCACCAATGGCGAAAGCCAGGGCGTGGTGCCGTTCCTCAAGGTCGCCAACGACACCGCGATCGCGGTCAACCAGGGCGGCAAGCGCAAGGGCGCGGTCTGCGCTTATCTCGAGACCTGGCACATCGACATCGAGGAATTCCTCGATCTGCGCAAGAACACCGGCGACGACCGCCGCCGCACCCACGACATGAACACCGCCAATTGGGTACCTGACCTGTTCATGCAGCGCGTCGAAGCCGACGGCGAATGGACCTTGTTCTCGCCGGACGAGACGCCCGATCTGCACGATCTCTACGGCAAGGCGTTCGCCGAACGCTACGCGGCCTATGAGGCCAGGGCGGCGCGCGGTGAAATCCGCGTCTTCAAGCAGGTCCGCGCCACGGACCTGTGGCGCAAGATGCTGACCATGCTGTTCGAAACCGGGCATCCCTGGATCACGTTCAAGGACCCGTGCAATCTCCGCTCGCCGCAGCGCCATGCCGGTGTCATCCACTCCTCCAATCTCTGCACCGAAATCACGCTCAATACCTCCGACGACGAGACCGCGGTCTGCAATCTCGGCTCGATCAATCTGCCCAATCACGTCCAGGACGGTCGCCTCAACGAGGCACGGCTGAAGAAGAGCGTGACGACAGCGATGCGGATGCTCGACAACGTCATCGACATCAATTTCTACACCATTCCCGAGGCGCGCCGTTCCAATCTGCGGCATCGCCCGGTTGGCCTCGGATTGATGGGATTCCAGGATGCGCTGCAGGCGATGCGGATCGCGGTGGCGTCCGATGCGGCGGTTAGCTTCGCCGACACCAGCATGGAGGCGATTTCCTACTACGCGATCTTGGCTTCGGTCGATCTGGCCGCCGAGCGCGGCCGCTATCCCTCGTTCGACGGCTCGCTGTGGAGCCAGGGCATCCTGCCGATCGACTCTATCGAGCTGCTGGCGGAAGCGCGCGGTGGCGTCGCGATGGATCGTTCAATGACGCTCGACTGGGGCACTTTGCGCGAGCGCGTCAAATCGACCGGCATGCGCAATTCCAACGTGATGGCGATCGCGCCGACGGCGACGATCTCCAACATCTGCGGCGTCGCGCAGTCGATCGAGCCCGCGTACCAGAACCTCTATGTCAAATCCAACATGTCCGGCGACTTCACCGTCGTGAACGAGTTTCTGGTGCGCGACCTCAAGGCGCGCGGGCTGTGGGACGAGGTGATGGTCAACGACCTCAAATATTTCGACGGCAGCGTCGGCTCGATCGACCGAATCCCTGATGATCTCAAGGCGCTCTATGCCACTGCGTTCGAGATCGACAGCGCCTGGCTGATCGAGGCGGCGGCACGGCGGCAGAAATGGATCGACCAGTCGCAGTCGCTCAACCTCTATATCGCCAATCCCAGTGGCAAGAAGCTGGATGCGCTGTATCGCCTGGCCTGGATCCGCGGGTTGAAGACGACTTACTACCTGCGCTCGCGCAGCGCGACGCATGTCGAGAAGTCCACGCTCAAGGGCACCGACGGCAAGCTCAACAGCGTCGCATCGGTGACGATGATGTCCGGTCATTCGGCCATCAATGTCACCTCCGCCGTCACCGCGCCCGACCTGTCCGGGGCGATGGCGTGTTCGATCGACAATCCCGAATGTGAAGCCTGCCAGTAAGCAGCGGCAACAAAGGAAACAATACCATGCTTGACTGGTCCGAAACTTCCGCGCCCGTACGCCACGCGCCGGCGCCGTTCACGGCATCACCCCTTGCCGAGGCCGATCAAACCGGGCTCGGCACCATCGACCGCCGCGGCGGGAGAGTGTCCGTCGACGACAAGCGGATGATCAACTGCCGCGCTGACGTCAATCAATTGCTGCCGCTGAAATACAAATGGGCGTGGGAGAAATATCTCGCCGGCTGCAACAATCACTGGATGCCGACCGAAGTCTCGATGCAGGCCGATATCGCGCTATGGAAGTCGCGCGACGGCCTCACCGAGGACGAACGCCGCGCCATCAAGCGCAATCTCGGCTTCTTTGCAGCGTCGGAGAGCCTCGTCGCCAACAATATCGTGCTGGCGATCTACCGCCATCTGACCAATCCGGAATGCCGGCAATATCTGCTGCGGCAATCCTTCGAGGAGGCCGTGCACACCCACACCTTCCAGTACATCGTGGAAAGCCTGGGCCTCGATGAAGGCGAGCTGTTCAACATGTACCGCGAGGTGCCGTCGATCACAGACAAGGCGGCCTGGGCGCTGAAGCATACCCAGCATCTCGACGATCCCGATTTCAAGACCGGCACGCCCGAGGCCGACCAGGCGTTTCTGCGCGATCTCGTCGCCTTCTACGTGATCTTCGAGGGCATGTGGTTCTACACGGGTTTTGCGCAGATCCTCTCGCTCGGCCGCCGCAACAAGATGGTCGGGATCGCCGAGCAGTATCAGTACATCCTGCGCGACGAATCGATTCACCTGAATTTCGGCATCGACGTCATCAACCAGATCAAGATCGAGAACCCGCATCTGTGGACCAAGGCGTTCCAGGATGAAATTCGCGACATGGTGCGCACCGCGGCCGAACTGGAAGCGGCCTATGGGCGGGACACCATGCCGCGCGGCTTTCTCGGGCTGAACGCGGCGTTGTGCGAGACTTACATGCACTTCATCGCCAACCGCCGCTGCGCGCAGCTGGGCCTGGCGCGGGTGTTCGATGAAACCGAAAATCCGTTTCCATGGATGTCGGAGGCAATGGACCTGAAGAAGGAAAAGAACTTCTTCGAGACTCGCGTGATCGAGTATCAGAACGGCGGCGCGCTAACGTGGGAGTGAGGGCGCGCCTTGCCTGCTATCGACGCAATTCCGGCACGGCGGATGCGGCGGCCTTGGGCCGGTCGTCACGGACATGGATGACGGCAATGTCGTCCGCGTAGAGCCGCTTCCATCCCTTGAAGTGATCCAGGACCTGGGCCGCCGGAGAACCCGTCACCAGGAGCGTGGCGTCGATCCGGTAGTCGTCGAGCAGGCGTGTCAGGTTGTCGAGCTTCTTTGCCTCGGTGGCATTGAAGAAGTCCATCACGAATTTTTCGCCGTAAAGCTCGGCGCGTCCATCGATGAAGACCGGGATGTCGCGCGCGATCAGATAGCCGCCGAACTGGTAGGCGTTGAAGATGCGCTGTGCTTTACGTTCGCTGAGGATGTCGACTGCTGCGGCCGGCATATGCGCCGTCGTGATCGCGAAGCGATGATGTGCCGCGTAGAGCGACGTCGACACAAACGCCGCGGTGACGAGCATCAGAGTGGCCAACACGGCGACGCTGCGGGCCAGCCGACCCTCGGCGTTGCGCGGGTCGGCTTCTGCTCGGCCAGACGAGGCGGCGAACGGCGCTGCGAGCACCAGCGGAACCAGGAACGCAAAGGTACCGACGTTCCTTGCATGGGACAACGCCATCCAGGTCAGAACCAGAATCAGCAGGATCCGCGGCGGCGAGAGCATGACGCCGCGATGAAAGCCGAGCGCGATCAGGCCGAGCAGCACGCCTTCGAACACGGAGAAGGAGGCGAAATTGACCGGCTGCCATTCCGCGATCAGCGTCAACAATTCGCCGAGGTTCAGGATGTTGGCCGCGGCCAACAGCGTTTTCCAGCCATAGGGTGTGCAGCAGCTTGCGACAAGCGCGCCGATTCCGAACAGCATCCAGCGAAACACGAGAGTAAGCCGCCGTTCGGCATCGGCGCTCCAAACTGCCTCCAGCCCGATCGCGCCGATCAGCGCCAATCCGAGCACGAAACCACCGTGGAGATTGGCCCATAGCGCCATCAGCGGCAGCAGGAACCACGACGGATGGGTGCGGTGATCCGCGGCAGCCATCAGCCCGCCGACGAAAGCCACCATCACCGGCAGTGCCAGCACGTGAGGTCGCACGAGGAGGTGAGGCCCTTCCAGCAGGAGCGCCAGCAAGGCGATCGCAATCCCCCGCGCCGGGTCGAAATACCGGCTCAGCAAATGGACGAAGATCGCAATGGTTGCGCCAATCGCGATCGAGGACAGAACCACCGGCCCGGCCCAGTCTCCCGGGCCGTAGGCGGCGGCATAGAGCACCTGCGACAGCCATGAACTCGACATCCACGGCTTGCCGAACTGCGTGAACGAGTACAGATCCGCATAAGGCACGGCGCCGTTCGCGAGAATCCACTGCCCCATCTTGATCTGCCAGATCGAGTCGGAATCCCTCAGCAGGATTTCGCCGGTGAACAGCAGGAAAAGGTAGACGGCCACGCCGGCGCAGAGCGGCACCAGCGCGCGCACCGTGCTGCGGCTGCTCACGCTGCTGGTGATGGAAATCGACATGGGCTTTCCTGGGCTTTCCTGGCTTGACCGGAGGCAACGCGACGTCCCGCTCACTGGACCATGCCGCCCTATAAATTTGGGTAAATATGGCGTCCGGTGCTCGGCGCTTCCGCGCGAGGTATGCTGAGTGTCCGGTCCGGATTTACCGTTTCGCCTGCCGCCGAGGAGGTGGTGAAGCGGTTAGTTCTGGTGCTCCGTTGCGGCGGGCTGGGCGCTTGTCTGCGGCTGCGTTCGGACATGGATGACGGCGGTGTCATCCTTGTAGAGCCGTTTCCAGCCTTTCACTTGATCCAGCGCGTACCCGGCCGGAGAGCTCGCGTTCAGGAGCGTGGCATCGATCTGGTACCTGTCGAGCAGGCTCAACAGCTCTCCAAGGTTGCGCGCATCGATGGCGTTGAAATAGTCCAGCACGAACTGCTCGCCATAGAGCTCGGCGCGGCCGTCGATGAACACCTTCATGTCGCGCGTGATCATATAGCCGCCAAATGGCGCGGTGCTGAAGACTCGCTGCACCCGGCGTTGCTGGAGAACGTCGACCGCGGCGACGGGAGTTACATGCGAAAGGAACGTGAAGGGATGTTGTGCCGCGAAGACCTTTGTTGATGCCCACCCCCCGACAGCGATCGCAACCGCTGCCAGGACCGTAAGGACGGGTATCGACCGGGTTTGCTCGAAGCGGGGCTGAGTGGCCTCCGCGCTTCCCCATTGTTCGGCGATTGGCTTGGCCAGGACGAGCGGTGCGATGAACGCGAACACCTCAATGTTCCGGACATGCGTCAGCGCCATCCAGATCAAACCGACCAGGAGCAGGATCCGCGGCACGGATAGGGTGAGCTTGCGATGGAAGGCGATGCCGATCAGCCCGAGGAGCGCGGCTTCGAAGAAGCCGAACGTGCTGAAATCGACGGGCATCCACTCCCCGATCGGCGACAAAGCCTTGCCGAGGCTGAGGATCTTCATGGCGCCGAGCAGGCTATTCCAGCCATAGGGCGTCAGGCAGCTCGCGGCGACCGCGGCCACTCCGAACACCCCCCAGCGAAGGGCGAGCCGAATGCGGCGGCCGGGCTCGGCGCTCCACACCGCTTCCAATCCGATCGGCCCGATGAGGGCCAGCCCGAGCACAAAGCCGCCATGCAAATTGGTCCACAGCGCCATCAGCGGCAGCAGCAACCACGATGGATGGGTGCGACGATCGGCGGCCGCAATCAGGCCTCCGATGAACGCCAGCAATACTGGCAGCGCCAGGACGTGTGGGCGCGCGAACAGGTGAGTCGTCGACATCAGCAGCGCCAACGTTGCAATCAGGATCGCGCGGGCTGCATCGAGATACGGGCTCAAGAGATGCAGGAAGATCGCGACTGTCACGCCGATCGCAATCGCCGTCAGGATCACCGGCCCGGCCCAATCACCCGGCCCATAGGCAACGGCATAGAGCACCTGCGAGAGCCACGAGCTCGAAATCCAGGGTTCGCCATTGCGGGTGAACGAGAACACGTCGTTGTAGGGCATGGCGCCATGTTCGAGGATCCACTGCCCGACCTTGATCTGCCACATGGAGTCAGAGTCCCGCAGCAGGATTTCGCCCGCTGCCAGGTAAAACAGATAGGCGCCGGCACCGCAGCAGAGCGGTACCAATCCTCGCGCCGCGCTGCGACTAACCACGCTGGTGGTGATGGAGGTCGACATGGAGCTTTCTTGGTTTGATCGAGGCATCTGTTGACGACGCCAGGCCGACGTACGACCCAGAGGACCATGGCTTCCGATAAGTTCGGGTAAACATTGCCGCCGGCGGGCTGACGCAACGGCTGACCGATTTGGTAACCCTGCGCAGAAGGCGCCATGCATCGTCGCAAAATCCTTACAATTCCACCTTGTCATCCGATCTGAATAGTTGTTCACTTCTTGCAGCGGTTGGCGCTCGACCGCTCAAGATATTGAAGAGGCGCGGGTTCTGCCGGTTGCGCCGGCCGGACGCGCCAGGGGACGGGGAAAACGCGCCATGGTCTATCGGCGAACCCATCAGGTGGTGAAACGGCTGGCGGCGCGCCGCAGCGCCATTCTGGCAGCGGCGCGGGATGCCGCGGCTGATGGGGGCATGGCGGCGGTGCAGATCGCGCCGGTGGCGGTCCGCGCCAATGTCGCGGCCGGCACGGTCTACCGCTATTTCCCATCCAAGGCGGAACTGATTTCCGAGCTGATCGCCGAAGTCTCGCGCGACGAACTGGCAGCGATCCGCCGCGCCGCCGAGGCGGCACCGGGGCCGTCCTCGGCGCTGGCTGCGGCGGTCACGACGGTCGCCGTCCACGTGCTGTCGCAGCGCAAGCTTGCCTGGGGCATTTTGGCGGAGCCAGTCGATGTCGACGTCTCGGCGTCGCGGCTCGCCAGCCGCCGCGAAATCTCCGGCGAGATCGCCGCGCGGATCGATGCTGCCGTGCGGGCCGGTCATCTGCCGGCGCAGGATACGGCGCTGGCCGCCACCGCGCTGCTCGGTGCGCTTCACGAGGCGCTGGTCGGCCCGCTGGCGCCGGACTATCTGGACGATCAGGCGAAACTGCGCGACGCCGTGCAGACCGTGACGCTACTGGCGCTACGCGCTGTCGGCGTCATGGACGCCCGCGCCCGCGGCCTCGTGGTGCAGGCGGTGCTGCCGGCCAAGGCGCTGGTGGGGGCGTAGACTTATTGTTGCTTGACGCGTTTTCTTCACGCCCGAAAACGCATTGGCGATCACCGCTAATTGACATCGCTCTGACGCAACCATCGGCGAGCTTGCGCGTGATCGATATTCACCGGTGAAGGAGCATTCCATGACGACGACATCTGGCTCGGCCAAATGGCAGGGCGGCATCAAGGACGGCAAAGGCGCGATCTCGACCAAGAGCGGCGCGCTGAATGACTATCCCTATGGCTTCGCCAGCCGCTTTGAAGGCAAGCCGGGCTCGAATCCGGAAGAGTTGATCGGCGCCGCGCATGCCGCCTGCTTCACCATGGCGCTGTCGTTGATCCTCGGCGAAGCCAAGCTCACCGCCGAGCACATGGAAACCAGGGCCGACGTCACGCTCGAGAAACAAGGCGACGGCTTTGCGATTACGTCCGTGCATCTGACGTTGAGCGCGAAAATTCCCGGCGCGGACAAGGCGAAGTTCGAGGAACTGGCGGGCAAGGCAAAGGCCGGCTGCCCGGTATCGAAGCTGCTGAATACAAAGATCACGCTGGATGCGACGTTAAGTTAGTCATTCCGGGGCGCGCGAAAGCGCGAACCCGGAATCTCGAGATTCCCCAGTGCGCAATTGCGCACCTGAGGTCTGGTCCTTCGGACCATCCCGGAATGACGGCTAGCCGTCACTTGTCCGCTTTGCCTTCCGGGCCGACATAGGCGATGCGCACCATGTTGGTGGAGCCTGGTGTGCCCAGCGGCAGGCCGGCGACGATGATCACGCGCTGGCCCGCTTTGGAGAAGCCGTCGCGATAGGCAATCGAGCCGGCGCGGTCGACCATGTCGTCCTGGTTCTGCGCGTCTTCCGCGACCACGCAATGCACGCCCCACACCACGGACAATTTGCGTCCCGTGGCAAGGTTCGGCGTGATCGCCACCACCGGCGGCTTCGGCCGCTCACGGGCGACGCGGATCGCGGTCGAGCCCGAACTGGTCCAGCAGATGATCGCGGACAATTCCAGCGTCTCGGCGATCTGCCGCGCGGCATCCGCGATGGCGTCGCCGACGGTCTGCTCCGGCTCGGGCCGCTGCGCCGTCAGCACCGAGCGATAGATCGGATCGCGCTCCACTTCCTCGCCGATGCGGTTCATGGTCGAGACCGCCTCGACCGGAAATTTGCCGGCGGCGGATTCTGCCGACAGCATGATGGCATCGGCGCCTTCATAGACGGCGGTTGCGACGTCGGAGACTTCGGCGCGCGTCGGCACCGGCGACTGGATCATCGATTCGAGCATCTGGGTTGCGACCACCACCGGCTTGCCGGCGCGGCGCGCCATGCGCGTCATCTGCTTCTGCAGGCTCGGCACCCGCTCCAGCGGCAGTTCGACGCCGAGATCGCCGCGCGCCACCATCAGCGCATCGGAGGCCTCGAGGATTTCGGCGAGGCGGTCGATCGCCTGCGGCTTTTCGATCTTGGCCATCACGGCGGCGCGGCCGCGGATCAGCCTTTTCGCTTCATTGACGTCCTCGGCGCGTTGCACGAAGGAGAGTGCGACCCAGTCGACGCCGGTCACGAGCGCGGCTTCCAGATCGGCGCGGTCCTTCGGCGTCATCGCCGAGACCGGCAAATCGGTATCGGGCAGGCTGACGCCCTTGCGGTCCGACATCTTGCCGCCGATCACCACCCGCGTCACCGCGCGATCGGACGAGGTTTCCTCGGCGATCAGCCGCACCTTGCCGTCGTCGAGCAGTAGTGCGTGGCCGGGCCGCAGCGCCGCCAGGATTTCCGGATGCGGAAGTTGGACGCGGCTGTTGTCGCCCGGCGCCTTGTCGGAATCGAGAATAAAGCTCTGGCCGTTCTTGAGCTGGGTGGCGCCTTCATTGAACGAGCCCAGGCGCAGCTTCGGTCCTTGCAGATCGACCAGGATGCCGATCGGCCGGCCGTAGCTGGACTCGACATTGCGGATGGTGGTGACCAGTTCGCGCATCTTGTCGTGCGAGGTGTGGCTCATATTGATGCGGAACACGTCGGCGCCGGCCTCGAACAGCTTGCGGATCATCGCGCTGTCCGACGATGCCGGGCCGAGGGTGGCGAGAATCTTGATACGACGGAGGCGCCTCATTGTTTCGGTGCCGGCGCTGGTGGCTGCTGACCGGGTCCGCCCAGGCCCGGCACTCCGCCCGGACCGACCGTTCCTGGAATCCCCGGCACGCGCTGCTGCGCAGGTTGTTCATTGGCTTCGGTCAATTGCACGGTCCATGCTCTCTGTTCGCCGGTGTCGACCTCGAAGAACCCGGTGCGGTCGAAGCCGCGCGCCAGGCAATTCTCGGTACCCTTGATGGTGAATTCCTTGTCACGCGAACACATGAAGGCCTGCCCCGACCATTCGCCGCCGCGGTCATAGTCGAGCGCGTAGATATAATAGAACCGTGCGACAAGCGTTCCGCGCAGCAGCGTCTCGCAACTGCGCGAGGACACGTTCCACCAGCCCTCGGTGGTCCAGCCCTCGGCGTCCTTGTAGCCGAGCGCAATGCCGACCCGGCTCGACGTGTTGTTGCAGAGCCGGAAATCCGCCGCCGCCGGGCTGTTCCACAGGCCCATCAGCGCAAACGCCAGCACCGGCAGGAGGCCGGCGGTCAGGCGAGCGGGGAGGGGGGATGAAGGCAGAGAATCTGTTCCGATCATGTGGCGAAGCTATATCAAATCATTGACGATTTCGCGCAGCCCGGCGGGGCCTGTCAACGCCCGGGAGCGGCGTTTCCCACGATGTGGGACCCGGAATTCACCCCGATCCGGTGCTGTTTTGCGCGCCGATATGGCAAAATCTGTGACAATTCCCATCTGATATCAATATGGTCAGGAACAAGCTCACGGGATCAGGCCATGACGATTGACGACAAAACCAGAACGGAATTGGAAGCCGCCGTTTTCCGGCGTCTGGTCGAGCATCTGGGCGCCCGTACCGACGTCCAGAACATCGACCTGATGAACCTGGCCGGCTTCTGCCGCAACTGCCTGTCGAACTGGATGAAGGAAGCCGCGGACGCCAAGGGCGTTGCGATCAGCAAGGACGAGAGCCGCGAGGCGGTCTACGGCATGCCCTATGAGACCTGGAAAGCGAAGTTTCAGGGCACCGCCAGTCCCGAGCAGCTCGAAGCGATGAAGAAGGCCCATAGCGGGCATTAGGATTTTCGTTGCGAGCAGCGACGCGAATAACCCGACTCAGTCATTCCGGGGCGATGCGCAGCATCGAACCCGGAATCTCGAGATTCCGGGTCTGGTGCTAGCGCACCATCCCGGAATGACAACTCAGGTCTTTCTCCTGTGGGCGCGCTGTGGATGAGCGCGATGGTGCCTTGACGCAAGGCGCCGCACTCTTGAGGGTCAACCTCGAAACAAGCGCCGCGCGGTGAAGCGTGCGGCGCTTGATCTTTCGAGCCCTACACCATTCAGTTCCATTCAGGAGTACCCGATGGCCACCTCTGCAGCCGCCGTCCAGGAAGAACCCGCGACCAAATTCGCAAAAGACCAGCTTAAGGCCATCGTCGAACGCATCGAGCGGCTGGAAGAGGAAAAGAAGACCATCTCGGACGACATCCGTGACGTTTATGCCGAAGCCAAGGGCAACGGCTACGACGTCAAGGCGCTGCGCACCATCGTGCGCCTGCGCAAGCAGGACGCCAATGAGCGTGCCGAGCAGGAGACCATCCTGGAGACCTACATGCAGGCGCTGGGAATGCTCTGAGGCGTCAGCGAGCAGGCGTTTCTGGCGGAAACAAGCTTGGGCGCCTGCCTCTCGTCTGTTAGACTGGCGGCCAGGGGACCCAGAGATGGACGTGCCTGGACCAGAGCGGAGACTCGCAGCGGTCCTTGCCGCCGACATGGTCGGCTATAGCCGGCTCATGGAGGTTGACGAGACGGGCACGCTTGCGCGTCTCAAGACCCACCGGATCGAACTCATCGATCCGGTCATCACCAAGAACCATGGCCGCATCATCAAGACCACCGGCGACGGCATGCTGGTCGAATTCCGCAGCGTCGCCGACGCCGTGCTGTGCGCTGCCGAGATTCAGCGCCGGATGGCGCGGCGCAACGCGGATGTCTCGCCGGCACGCTGGATCCAGTTCCGCATTGGCATCAATCTGGGCGACGTAATCGTCGAGGACAACGACATCTTTGGCGATGGCGTCAACGTGGCGGCGCGCCTCGAAATGCTCGCCGAGCCGGGCGGCATCTGTGTCTCGGGCGCGGTGCGCGATCAGGTCGGCCAACGACTGGATGACGTCGCATTCGAGGACCTCGGCGAGCAGAGCGTCAAGAATATCGTCCGTCCGATCCACGTCTTCCGGGTTCGGCTCGACCCGGATCCAACAGCCGCGCCGGAGGGCGCAAAGGACGCTGCGGTGGCGGCGCCGGTCTCCAAGAAGCCATCCATCGCCGTGCTGCCGCTCGCCAACATGAGCGGCGATCCGGAGCAGGAATTCTTCGCGGACGGCCTCACCGAGGACATCATTACCGAGCTGTCACGCTTCCGCGATTTGCTCGTCATCTCGCGCAACTCGACCTTCGTGCACAAGGGCAAGGCGGTGAACGTGCGGGAGGTCGCGCGCGAATTTGGCGTCGATTACGTCCTCGAGGGGAGCGTGCGAAAGGCGCGAGATCGCGTTCGCGTCACCGTACAGCTGATCGACGCGGAAACCGACCAGCACGTCTGGGCTGAACGCTACGACCGCGAGCTTGAGGATATATTCGCGATCCAGGACGAGATCACCCACGCGATCGTCGCGACGCTACCCGGCAGGGTCGAGGCCGCCACGCACGACCGTGCCAAACGCAAGCCGACCGAAAATATGGCGGCTTATGAGTGCGTGCTGGCTGCCAAGGTGCGGCACCACCGCTCGACGCGGGAGGACAATGTCGAAGCGCAGCGCCTGCTCGACCGCGCCCTCGCGCTCGATCCGAACTATGCGCATGCTCACGCCTGGAAGGCATGCGTACTGGGCCAGACCTGGGTTTATGATTGGTGTGCCGATCGCGACGCCGTCTTCGAGCAGGTGGCCGCGGAACTGGAGATCACGCTGGCGCTCGATGACAATGACAGTGACGTGCACCGGATTCTCGCCGCGCTGAACCTGAACCGTGACGACCATGACAAGGCCGCCTATCATCAGCAGCGGTCGCTCGCGCTCAACCCCAACTACGACCTTGTCGTGGTGCAGCAGGGCGAGCTTCTAACCTGGCTCGGGCGGCCGGAAGAAGGCATCGACTGGATCAAGAAGGCGATGCGCCTCAACCCGTACCACCCGGAGCGCTTCTGGAGCCACCTCGGGCGCGCCTGCTATTGTGCCGAGAAATATGCCGAGGCCGCCGAGGCCTTCTCGCGGATGACGCGGCCCGACTACACCCATCACGCGTTCCTCGCAGCCACGTTTGCGCAAATGGGCAACGCGGTCGCGGCCACCGCGCATGCGGCAGAGGTTCTAAAGTCCGAGCCGAAATTCTCGGTGGCCGTTTACCTCGCCACCCAGCACTACAAGCACGCCGTCGACCGCCAGCGTCACGAGGCCGGCCTGCTCAAGGCAGGCTTGCCGGCCTGACGCAGCGGAGCGCAAACACGCGGCTGGAAGCATGCGTGGGCCTGCCCTGCATCCCAGCGGGGAGGGCAGCGCTAAAGCGTCCCGCTTTCGCGAGGACAGCGTCGGAATTGAGGAAGTTGTGCGCGCTTAACGCAGCGACGCCGTGCGGACCACGAACGACTGCGTGGTCAGCTTGGCGGTCGCCGATCCGGTAAACCGGTCGGTGGTCATGCCCATCATCGGATCTTCCGAGAAGGTCATCGTGATCGCGATTTGCGGCTTCACGAAATAGTTGCGCATCAGGGTCATGTTGGTATCGCCGAGCACGGTGGTCGACATCGCGCTGCTTGCGCTCGGCGCCAGCATCACGACCCGCATCCAGAGATCATTGATCTTGCCAGCGGCGAGGCGCGTCGAGGTCGAGATCACGCTGCCCTGGCCCTGCGCGCCCTTGGCGACCACGGTGTTGATTTCGGTGGCGGGAGCCGCCGCGCTGCGGGTCGGCCGGACGCTGCGCGGGATCGGCGCCGAGGCGGCAACCACGTTGGAGCGGTCAACCGGCGAGGAAGCGGCGGGCGCGTAGGCGAGCGCCTTGTTGAAAGTCTCGGAAACGCTGGCGGTCGACTGCGGATCGGCGGCGCCGACGGCCTGCCGCGCCCTGAGGGCTGCGATCTGCACGGGCGTGGCCTGATTGGCCGGCGTCGGTGCATCGCCCCAGAAGCCGCGGGCGTTGATGATATCGGAGGGGGTCTGCGGTTTCGGCTCAGTGGAAGCCTGTGCGACGGCTGCCGGCTTGGGCTCAGCCTTGTTGGATTCAGCCTTGTTCGATTCAGTCTTGTTCGATTCAGTCTTGGCTTTGGGCGCCGGCACGATCTGCGCGTCAGCCGAGGCCAGCTGGATCATCGCCGCGGCCGGCTTGGCGCGCGGCGTCGGCACCATTTCGGCGGTCTTCGCAGGTACTGCGGCCACGGAAGCCGGCGCGGGCTTCTCGTTCTTGATGGTGACGGGAGCGCTGCCCTCATCATCCTCGTCGTTCGACTTGCCGCCCCTGAACAATGAGGCGAACAGGCTGGGCTTCTTGCCGACGGTTGCGGCGTCATCGCCATTGCCGCGCTTCTCGATGTCGGCGCGGGCGAGTTCATAACCCTTCAGCGGACCACCATTCGAGGGCAGGTGGACGGTGCGGCCATCGGGAAACACCCGGGCCAGCTGATCATGGGACATGCGCGGCCAGTGACGGACGCTGCCGGTATCGAGATGAACGAAGGGCGATCCCGAGGTCGGATAGAAACCGACACCGCCACGCTGCAGGCGAAGGCCGGCGGCGCGGATCTGCTCGAGCGGAATTTCGGGGATGTAGAAGTCCATCGCGTGGCCGAGCATGTGCTGGCTGAAGCGGGCCACGCCGGAAGAACGGCGGCGGAGCATGGAATTGGTGGCGGGGGAGCGGTAGGCGGAGATGATCTGGATCGGCTTCTTGCCGTCGACGTCGCGGTAGACTTCCCAGAGGATGTCAAAGAGGTGACGATCCATCGTGGTCTGGTCCTGGCTGCGCCAGTCGCGGAGGAAGTAATTGATTTTCTTCAGCGCTTCTTCGTCGTAGCGCCCGTCGCGCTTGAAGGTGACGGTGAGGTTTTCGTCGGAATGAGTGTGGTGGAAGGAAAGCGTGCGGGTTTCGTTCAGCGCGGTCGCGTCATGCACCGTCCCGGCTCCGGCAATGAGCAACAGGGAAGTCAGGCCGATATGATATCCGGCCTTCGGTAGACGAAGCGAATTGAATTGGCGCGCGAAACCAGCCAGCACGTATGAGCCCACCCAGTCGACGAGCGATCATGGATCTCTTTCGCAAACCAGGCCATGTAAGGACCTGCGAAAGAGGGTGAACGCTTTATTAAAGCGGGAGGGTTAACCGAAGTTTACCGACCCGCCCCCAAGTTAAGCCCAACCTTAACCCGCCGACTGTGGCAAAAAAGTGCCCGGTGCAAAATCCGAGATGGATAATGGTTAACGTAAACGATCTCGCCGAAGCAGCGAGATCGTTGATTTTGCTTAAATATTTCGAGAGCCGGCCCGAGGCGGGGATTAACGGGTTATCACCCGCCGCTGTTGGGATTGCTGTTGCGGCCGGCGGCCCACCGGAGCGGGAGGGGTGACGGCCGGTCCGCCGAACAGCCGTTCGAAGAACGAAGGACCGGAGCTGCCGCCGAGATCGTTATTGAAGGCGACGTTGGACGGCAGGGACGATCCGCTCGGCCGGGCGTAGCTCGGATTGGCATGGGCGACGACGTTCTCAAGGTCGCGATTGCCAAGGTTCTTGAGCAGCGGCAGCATCTTTGCGTCGCGGCCGTAGACGTCCTTGCGCAACTGCAGCTTGCCGGCATCGTCCACAAACGCGGTCTGATAGGTGATGTGGACCGGGACCGGCGTCGGGAATTTCAGATCGATCTCGCTGCGGCCATACATGCTGCGGATTTTTTCCGGCGTGTATTTGTCGTTCGGCATCACGATGTTGAGCAGCGTCGAGGCGTATTGATCCGGATTCTGCACCCGCATGCAGCCATGGCTGAAGGCGCGCTCGTCCCTGGCGAACAGGTTCTTGTCCGGGGTGTCGTGCTGATAGACCAGGAACTTGTTCGGGAAGTTGAAACGGATACGGCCGAGCGCATTGGCTTCGCCCGGCGGCTGCGAGATGTGGATCGAACCGTCGCGGTTACGCTCGAGCTTCAGCCCCATGCGTTGCAGCACGGTCGGATCCTGCTGCAGCGCCGGCAGGTATTCGTTGTAGATGATCGACGGCGGCACGTTCCAGGTCGGATTGACGGTGATGAACTTCATCGTCTCGGTCAGCATCGGCGTGGCGTGATTTCCCGGCTTTCCGGTCACCACACGGGTGGTCCAGACCTGGGCGCCGCCCTGCATCACCTTCAGCGTGAAGTCGGGCACGTTGAGAATGACGTAGGCATTGTTGAGCGACGGCACGCCGAGCTGGCGCGGCAGCCAGCGCAGGCGTTCCATGTTGACGATCACGGCGTCGATCTGGCGGTCGCGCTTCGGGCTGTTGATGGCCTTGACGGTCTTGTCGTCGAGCACGCCGGTCGGCTTGATGTCGGCGCTTTCCTGAAATTTCCGCACGGCTGCGGCGACCTTGGCGTCGTACTTGGTGTCATCGGGGTTTTCGGCGACGCCGAGCTTGGCGCGCAGTTGCGGCACACGCGGATCTTCGGGCGCGACTTCCGCCTGTTTCTTGGTCGCGGCCTTGAAGGCGAGCGGAGCGCCTTCGACGATCTGCACCACCGGTCCTTCGCCCTGGCCGCGCAGTTCGGCAAGCTTGGCCTTCAGATCCTTGTAGAGCTTGAGCGGCGGATTGTAGGCATCGAGCGCTGCGGACGGATCCTTGGCAGTCGAGATGTTGGTCAGCACCTCGGTCGGATCGGTCGGATGCTCGGGGTAGAGGATGTCGGCGGAGACCTGCGACCAGTGCATCCGGCTGCTTTGGGCCTGGCGCGCATAGTCCAGCATGCTGGCGGTCAGCTTCAGTTCGGCATCGGCGAGCTGGTCGGGCGAGGTGGCGGCGAAATCCGGCACCGGATAGTCGGCAGGATTGAGGCCTTCGGCGGCGGCATCCTTCAGGCGCGCGACGACGCCCTTGGCGCTGGCGGTCAGCTTACCGGCCTGGGTCCATTGCGGCGCATATTCGCGGGCGCTGTAGAACCTCTCGACCGCGGCGCGCTCGCCCTTGCGGTCGAAGGTACGCAGCGTCTTGCTGGCGAGCATTTCGCGCAGTTTATCGGCGACCGGCTGATCCGCCGGCGCGACGTTGCTTGCGGCCTTCACCGGCTCGGCGGCAGGTGCGGTTGCAGCGGCGGGCGCAGGTGCTGCGGGTGCCGTGGTCGCGGTATCGGCGGGTTTGGGAGCCTCTTGTTTGGGAGCCTCGGCCGGTGCGGTGACGATTTCGGCCGGCTTCGGATCGGGAGCCTTTGCCGTCGTGCCCGGTGCCGTCGTAGCAGGCGCTGCCGCCTTGGCTGCGTCGGGTACCGCCGCGGTCGAGTCCATCTTGAAATCGCCGGGGGTCGGCGGTGGGACGTTGGCCGGTTCGGGACGCGGGACCGCTGCATCGATCGCGAGCTCAGCAGCGCTGGTCCGGGGCGTATCGCTCTGGGCGGCCAGTGCAGAGGTCGCGGACACCGCGAGGAAGGTTGCCGCGACAGCCATCAGCACGCGGTCAAATCCAGCACGGTTGGTCGAACAGTCACGCATCGTCACACCCCTTGGGCGGAACTGCTCCGGCATGGAACAGTCCTTCAGAATCGTTCTTCACAGCTTGCGCGAAAGCGCCGGCCTCGATCGCTTTAAGTCGGTACGCTTGCACGCAACGATTCAAACGCAGACGATACATGTGCCCCTTTCATGCAGCCAGCGCCATGCGGGGCAACTCACGACAAACTGACCTCGAACCACTCAATTGCGTTCGGGCGGCGCGGTTTTGCCATGCCCCCCGGCGTTTGTCTGTCACCGACAAGCCACGGTTCAAAGGTTCCCGAATCACTGGGCGCGCTAAGTCCTTGCCACCGGAGCGCCACAATCGGTCATGCTCCGATGGACGCCTTCTCCGATGGAGATCTTCAATGCGTATCCTGGCTGCCGTCAGCCGGATCGTTGGCGGCCGCCTCATCGAGCTTGCGGTACAGCGTCGAGCGGCCGATCTTCAGCCGCCGCGCGACTTCCGACATCTGACCGCGGTAATGCGAAATCGCGAAACGGATGATCTCGTTTTCCATTTCTTCGAGCGGGCGCACCTCGCCGGAAGCGGTCAGCATTGAAAGGCTGCTGGCATTGCCAAAGGGCGCGATCGGTATTTCATTACCCGAGACCATCGCGGGCGCCGTCGAAGGCCCGACGATCAAGGGTTCGCTGTGCAAGGCAGGGCTGTCGGCAATGGTGTGGGCCGCGGCCTGCGGAAAGTCCGGCAAGCCGAGCTGGTCGGTCTCGCTCAGCACCACCGCGCGGTACACGGTGTTTTCGAGTTGGCGGATATTGCCGGGCCAATCGAGCTGGGCCAGATGCGCCATCGCCTCGCCGCTGATGCCGGTGATGGTGCGGTTTTCCTCGGCGGCAAAGCGCGCCAGGAAGTGCCGCAGCAGATGCGGGATGTCTTCGCGCCGCGTCCGCAGCGGCGGAATGGTCAGCGGCAGCACGTGCAGCCGATAGAACAGGTCCTCGCGGAACGCGCCGTTCTTCACCAGATCGAGCAGCTTGCGGTTGGTCGCCGAGATGATGCGGACGTCGACCTTCACCGGCTTGCGACCGCCGACGGCTTCAACCGTGCCTTCCTGCAGCGCCCGCAGCAGCTTCACTTGCGCTGCCAGCGGCAACTCGCCGACCTCGTCGAGGAACAGCGTGCCGCCATGGGCTTCGACGAACTTGCCCATGTGGCGTTCGGTGGCGCCGGTGAAGGCGCCCTTCTCGTGGCCGAACAGGATCGATTCCACCAGATTGTCGGGGATCGCGCCGCAATTGACGGCGACAAACGGCTTGGCCTTGCGCTCGCTGCTGCCGTGGATGGCGCGCGCGAACAATTCCTTGCCGACGCCGGACTCGCCCTCGATCAGCACCGGAATGCTCGATGAAGCGGCCTTCTGCGAGGTGCGCAGCACGCCGGCCATGGCTTCGCTGCGGGTGATGATATCGGCAAAGGTCAGCCGGCCTTCGCGGCTGTGCCGGATGCGCTGCAGTTCGCCCTTCAAGGCCTGCGTGTTGAGCGCATTGCGCAAGCTGACCTGCAATCGTTCGAAGCCGACCGGCTTGACGACGAAATCCTGCGCACCGGCGCGCATCGCCGAAACCACGTTGTCGATGCCGCCATGGGCGGTCTGCACGATCACGGGAACGGTCAAACCGGCTTCACGAATTTTTGCGAGAACGCCGAGGCCGTCGAGGCCGGGCATCACGAGATCGAGAACGACCGCATCGATCGTCTGTGCATCGGGGGCGGTCAGCAGGGCCACGGCGGCGTCGCCGCTGTCGACGACGAGGGGCTCATATCCGCACTTCTGCACCATGTTTTCAACCAAACGGCGCTGTACGGCGTCGTCATCGGCAATCAAAATGGTGGCAGCCATGGTTTTCCCCACACGTTACAACTATCTGTCTCGAATCGGGGCACTCTCGCCGATGCCGATTAACGCACTCTTAAATGTTGCCGTCCCGCACTTATTCCACCGCCGCAGCCTTAATGATTGAACACGGGTTTCGAAAAAGATGACCACGCGCTCCTCCGCTCTCCGCAAGTCGGCCGCTAAACGCAAATCGACGGCCACCAAATCCAAGGTCGCATCCAAGACTGGACCCAAGATCGCATCCAAGACCGGCAAACTGCCGGAATGGAATCTGTCCGATCTTTATTCCGGCATCGACGCGCCCGAAGTCATCGGTGATTTGCAAAAGATGGATGCAGATTGCGTCGCGTTTGAGACCGACTACAAGGGCAAACTCGCGGAGCATGTCGCAAAGGATGATGGCGGGCAGTGGCTCGCCGAAGCGGTCAAGCGCTACGAGGCGATCGACGATCTTGCCGGCCGTCTCGGCTCTTATGCGGGTCTGGTTCATGCCGGCGACAGCGTCGATCCCGCGATTTCCAAATTCTACGGCGACGTTTCGGAGCGGCTGACGGCCGCATCGGTGCATTTGCTGTTCTTCGGACTTGAACTCAACCGCGTTGACGATGTCGTGATCGAGCGCGCGCTGCAGACGCCCGCGCTCGCACATTATCGCCCGTGGATCGAGGATCTGCGCAAGGACAAGCCGTATCAGCTCGAGGATCGCGTCGAGCAATTGTTTCACGAAAAATCCCAGAGCGGCTATGCCGCCTGGAACCGGCTGTTCGACCAGACCATCTCCGGCCTGCGTTTCAAGGTCGCCGGAAAAGAACTGGCGATCGAGCCGACACTCAATTTCCTGCAGGACCGCGCGCCGGAAAAGCGCAAGGCTGCAGGGCAGGCACTGGCGAAGACCTTCAAGGACAATGAGCGGACCTTTGCGCTCATCACCAATACGCTCGCCAAGGACAAGGAAATTTCCGATCGCTGGCGCGGCTTTGCGGATGTTGCGGATTCCCGTCATCTCAACAACCGGGTCGAGCGCGAGGTGGTCGATGCGCTGGTCGGATCGGTGCGCGCGGCCTATCCGCGGCTGTCGCATCGCTATTACGCGCTCAAGGCCGGCTGGTTCAAAAAGAAGAAGCTCGCGCATTGGGACCGCAACGCGCCGCTGCCGTTCGCCGCCACCGGCACCATCGCCTGGCCCGAGGCGCGCAACATGGTGCTGACGGCCTATCGCGGCTTCTCCACCGAGATGGCCGATATCGCCGAGCGGTTCTTCACCGACCGCTGGATCGATGCGCCGGTACGGCCGGGCAAGGCGCCCGGTGCGTTCTCGCATCCGACCACGCCGTCGGCGCATCCCTATGTCTTGATGAATTATCAGGGCAAGCCGCGCGATGTGATGACGCTGGCGCATGAACTCGGTCACGGCGTGCATCAGGTGCTGGCCGCCAAAAACGGAGCGCTGATGGCGCCGACGCCGCTGACGCTGGCCGAGACCGCCAGCGTGTTCGGCGAGATGCTGACCTTCAGGCGGCTGTTGGGGCAGACCAAAAACGCAAAGCAGCGCCAGGCGCTGCTCGCCGGCAAGGTCGAGGACATGATCAACACCGTGGTGCGGCAGATCGCGTTCTATTCGTTCGAGCGCGCTGTTCATACCGAGCGCAAGAACGGCGAACTGACCGCGCAGCGCATCGGCGAGATCTGGCTCAGCGTGCAGGGCGAGAGCCTCGGCCCCGCCATTGATATCCGTCCGGGCTACGAGAATTTCTGGATGTACATCCCGCACTTCATCCATTCGCCGTTCTACGTCTACGCCTATGCGTTCGGCGATTGCCTGGTGAACTCGCTCTATGCGGTTTACGAGAACGCCTCCGACGGCTTTGCCGAGCGTTATCTGGCGATGCTCGCGGCCGGCGGCACCAAGCATTATTCCGAACTGCTGAAACCGTTCGGGCTCGACGCCAAGGATCCCAAATTCTGGGACGGCGGGCTTTCGGTCATCGCGGGCATGATCGACGAACTCGAAGCGATGGGCTAAGGCCCGCCGCGGACAAATTTCGGCCGCTGTCGCGCGCCATGATGACGGCGACGGTGAGAGTGGAGCGGCTGATGATCGATAGGCCGACGCGACGCGCGGTGCTTGGAGTGGGAGCCCTTGCGGCGGGTTCGCTGTTCGGAGTCCATCCTGGCGCCACCGAGGGCCCGCTGCCGCCCACGCCCGCCTGCCATGACGGCGACGATGTGACATTGGCGCAGATCGAAGGACCGTATTTCAAGCGATCCTCGCCCGAGCGGGTTGAACTGTTTGAGGAGGGGATGGCGGGGCAGCCGATCGAACTGATCGGCCTAGTGCTGACCCGTGCCTGCAAACCGGTCCCCGGTGCGTTACTGGATTTCTGGCAGGCCGATGCCAAGGGCGAATACGACAATTCCAGCTTCCGCCTGCGCGGCCACCAGTTCACCGATGCGGAAGGCCGTTATCGATTGCGCAGCGTCGTGCCCGGCCTCTATCCCGGCCGCACCCGCCACATCCATGTCAAGGTGCAGCCGCGCGGCGGCCAGGTGCTGACCACGCAACTCTATTTCCCCGGCGAGGCCAAGAACCGCTCCGACGGACTGTTTCGCAAGGAGCTACTGGTGCGCACCGCCAAGAACGCCGGATGGCTCGCCGGGCGGTTCGATTTCGTAGTCGGCTAAGTGGCGCGGCCGGCGGCCCGCCGGTGGGCACGTGGAATTGCCGGGTGGATCGGTTGGCAGGCGCTGTAATACATTTGTTGAACGGGCTCCAAAGGCATGTTATACATTCTGTATAACGGAGCCCCTGCCATGACCAAAATCCCTCGCGGCCTGAACGAAGCGCCCAGCGAATACAAGCTGGAGGACACCGCCCTGCAGATTCGGAAGATCGGCAATTCGGTTGGCGTGATCCTGCCGAAAGAGCTCCTTGCGCGGCTCAATCTCAAGGAGGGGGACAAGTTCTATCCGGTCGAGCAACCGGATGGCAGCCTGCGGCTTTCGCCGTTCAACCCCAAGCACGCGCGGACGATGGAAATCGCCCGCAAGGTCATGCACGAATATCGCGATACATTTGCCGCGCTTGCAAAATGAGCGAGCCGATCTGGCTCGATGTCGACGAAGTCATCGACATGCATGCCGAGCAACTGGCGATATTCGGCGGGCCGGAGGGCCTGCGGGATCATGGCCTTCTCGAATCGGCGGTTCTGCGGCCGGTCAACCAGTGGAGTTACGGGCAGACCGAAATGGCTGCGCTCGCCGCCGCCTATGCCTTCGGTCTTGCCCGTAACCACGCCTTTGTGGACGGCAACAAGCGCACCGCGTTCCACGCCATGATGGTCTTTTTGCGGGTCAACGACATCCCGTTTGCGCCCGACCCGGCGCATGCCACGGCCATCATCCTGTCCCTGGCCGCGGGCGAGGTCAGCGAGGAAAGCCTGGCCCGCTGGATTCGGGATAATTGGCCTTCCGAATGACCCGATAGGCTTTGTGCCGTTGCCCTGCCAATCGCTTTGCGGTAATTGCACGCCAGATCGATCGATTGACTGGGGATACCGATGGCAGACCATAGCGAAGTGGCCTACACGACCGCGGACGGCAACGATTATCCGGCCCATGAGCAGACCTATGATGGGTTCATCATACTGGTCAAATACGGCACCGCGAGCGTTGTCTTGATCGTCGCCTTGATGGGCTACTTCCTGACCTGATGCGCCGCCGGCTGCACCGCCAGCGCGGCGTTGACCAGAAAAATTTGCACGTCGCCCGGTTACGAAACCGGTATCCAACTAAGCGGAAATAACGCTAGTTTGCTTGCGCGCGCGCCCTCGCGCCGCCGGAGGCCCCATGAAGATTGCCGTTGCCAAGGAAATCGATCCGTCCGAACCGCGGGTCGCCGCTTCCCCCGACACCGTGAAGAAATTCAAGGCACTGGGCATCGATATCGCGGTCGAGCCGGGAGCGGGCATCAAGTCGGGCCTGCCTGATTCGGAATTCACCGCGGTCGGCGCCACCGTCAGCGCCGATGCGCTGAAAGACGCCGATATCATCATCAAGGTGAAGCGGCCCGAGGCCTCCGAGCTCAGCCAATACAAGCGCGGTGCGCTGGTGATCGCCATCATGGACCCCTACGGCAATGAGGCGGCGCTGAAGACGATCGCGGATGCCGGCGTCTCCGCATTCGCAATGGAACTGATGCCGCGCATCACCCGCGCGCAGGTGATGGACGTGTTGTCGTCGCAGGCCAACCTTGCCGGCTACCGCGCGGTGATCGAGGCGGCCGAGGCCTTCGGCCGCGCCTTCCCGATGATGATGACCGCGGCGGGCACGGTTCCTGCGGCGAAAGTGTTCGTGATGGGCGTCGGCGTCGCCGGGCTTCAAGCGATTGCGACCGCGCGCCGGCTAGGGGCCGTCGTCACCGCGACCGACGTGCGTCCCGCCACCAAGGAGCAGGTCGAAAGTCTCGGCGCCAAGTTCCTCGCGGTCGAGGACGAGGAATTCAAGAACGCCCAGACCGCCGGCGGCTACGCCAAGGAAATGTCGAAAGAGTACCAGGCCAAGCAGGCCGCGCTGACCGCCGAACACATCAAGAAGCAGGACATCATCATCACGACAGCGCTGATTCCTGGCCGTCCGGCGCCGAAGCTTGTCAGCGCCGACATGGTGAAGTCGATGAAACCGGGGTCGGTCCTGATCGATCTCGCGATCGAGCGCGGCGGCAATGTCGAGGGCGCCAGGCCCGGCGAAGTCGTCGATGCCGATGGCATCAAGATCGTCGGCTACACCAATGTCGCCGGCCGCGTGGCACAGTCCGCCTCGAGCCTGTATGCGCGCAATTTGTTCAACTTCATCGAAACGATGGTGGATAAGACCACCAAGGCGCTCGACGTGAAGTGGGACGATGAGCTGGTGAAAGCCACCGCGCTGACCAAAGACGGCGCCGTCATTCATCCGAACTTCCAGCCCAAATAGACCGCGTCAGGAGAGCCGCCATGGATCATATTGCACAGGCCGTCGATCCCTTCGTGTTCCGGCTGTCGATTTTCGTCCTCGCCGTCTTCGTCGGCTACTTCGTGGTGTGGTCGGTGACCCCCGCGCTGCATACGCCGCTGATGTCGGTGACCAATGCGATCTCCTCGGTGATCGTGGTCGGCGCGCTGCTCGCGGTCGGCGTTCCCATGATCTCGAGCGGCTCGGGCTGGGCGCGCGGCTTCGGCTTCATCGCGCTGATCTTCGCCTGCGTGAATATCTTCGGCGGCTTCCTTGTCACCCAGCGCATGCTGGCGATGTACAAGAAGAAGGTAAAGTGAGCGGCGTGCACCTCGGTGTGACGAAGGAAAATGGGGACCTGAGATGAACGCCAATCTGGCTGCAGTATTGTATCTCGTGGCGGGTGTGCTGTTCATCCTGTCGCTGCGCGGGCTGTCCAGTCCCGCAAGCTCCCGCCAGGGCAATTTCTTCGGCATGATCGGCATGGGGATCGCGGTCGCGACCACGCTCGCCAGTCATCCGCCGGCGGACGGTTTCGCCTGGGTGCTGGTGATCCTCGGCATCGCCATCGGCGGCGGCATCGGCGCGGTCATCGCCCGCCGGGTGCCGATGACCTCGATGCCGGAACTGGTCGCCGCCTTCCACTCGCTGGTCGGTATGGCCGCCGTGCTGGTGGCCGCCGGCGCGTTCTACGCGCCCGAAGCGTTCGACATCGGCAAGCCCGGCCAGATCCACGCCGCCAGCCTGATTGAAATGTCGCTCGGCGTCGCCATCGGCGCGCTGACCTTCACCGGCTCGGTGATCGCGTTCGCAAAGCTGTCCGGCCGCATGAGCGGCGCGCCGATCATCCTGCCCGGGCGCCACATCATCAACATCGCGCTCGGCCTGGCGCTGGTGTTCTTCATTTTCGGCCTGGTGCGGTCCGGCAGCGCGCTCGACTTTTGGCTGATCACCATCATCGCGCTGGTGCTCGGTGCGCTCCTGATCATCCCGATTGGCGGCGCCGACATGCCGGTCGTGATCTCGATGCTGAACTCCTATTCCGGCTGGGCTGCGGCCGGCATCGGCTTCACGCTCGGCAATTCCGCGCTGATCATCACCGGCGCGCTGGTTGGTTCTTCCGGCGCGATCCTGTCCTACATCATGTGCCACGCGATGAACCGTTCCTTCATCTCGGTCATCCTCGGCGGCTTCGGCGGCGAGACGGCGGCCGCGGGTGGCGGCGGTGGCGAACAGAAGCCCGCCAAGCTCGGCTCCGCCGACGATGCCGCCTTCATCATGAAGAACGCGCAGAAGGTGATCATCGTGCCCGGCTACGGCATGGCGGTGGCGCAGGCCCAGCATGCGCTGCGCGAAATGGGCGACATCCTGAAGAAGGAGGGCGTCGAGGTGAAGTACGCCATCCATCCGGTCGCAGGCCGCATGCCCGGCCACATGAACGTGCTGCTGGCGGAAGCCAACGTGCCCTATGACGAGGTGTTCGAACTCGAGGACATCAACTCCGAATTCGCGCAGGCCGACATCGCCTTCGTGATCGGCGCCAACGACGTCACCAACCCGGCCGCCGAGGACGACAAGACCTCGCCGATCTACGGCATGCCGGTGCTGCAGGTCTGGAAGGCCGGCACCGTGATGTTCATCAAGCGCTCGCTGGCGTCCGGCTATGCCGGCATCGACAATCCCTTGTTCTATCGCGACAACACCATGATGCTGCTCGGCGATGCGAAGAAGGTCACCGAGAACATCGTCAAGGCGATGTAACCCCCGCCGCGGAACGTCATGACCGTCCTGACAAGCGGGCATTCATGACCGCCCTGACAAGCGGGCATTCATGACCGTCCTGACAAGCGGGCATTCATGACCGCCCTGAAATGGCTCCTGATCGTTATTTCCATCGGTTATGCCTGTGGGCTCGCCGTGCTGTTCTTCGCGCAGCGCTCGTTCCTGTTTCCGATACCCACCGCTGAGCGCATGGCGCCGCAGGCGGCCGGATTTCCGGAAGCCGAAGAGCATGTGCTGACCACCGCGGACGGTGAGAAGGTCATCGTCTGGCATGTGCCGGCCAAGCCCGGCCGTCCCGTCATTCTCTATTTCCACGGCAATGGCGATTTTCTTGCCGGCTTCTTCGGCCGCTTTCGCGAACTGATCGCCGACGGGACCGGTGTCATTGCGCTGTCCTATCGCGGCTATGCCGGCTCAACGGGACAACCCAGCGAGCGCGGATTGCTGCAGGATGCAGCCACGGCCTACGCCTTCACGATGGAGCGATACAGCGCGAACAGGATCGTGGTCTGGGGCTTTTCGCTCGGCACCGGCGTTGCTGTGGCGCTGGCGGCGAGACAGCCCATCGGCAAAGTGATCCTGGAAGCGCCCTATACGTCGACTTCGGACATCGCCGCGTCGCTGTTCTGGTTCATGCCGGTGCGGCTCGTGATGCGGGATCAGTTCCGCTCCGATGAGCGCATCTCGCGCGTAAAGGTTCCGCTGTTGATCATGCACGGCAGCAACGATCCTGCGATCCCGATCGTCTTTGGCGAACGGCTGTTTGCGCTGGCCCATGAACCCAAGCAGTTCGTCCGCTTTCCGGGCGGCGGTCACGAGAATCTCGGCAGTTTCGGCGCGATCGAAACGGCGCGGCAATTCATCAACGCTGCAAAAGGCTGACGGCGCCGATTGTTTGCTTCATAGTCGACCCGCAACGAATTCAAGGATCTGACCGCATGAGCGCGCACGGCCCGATGCCGAAATCGTCGTGGATTTTCCCCGCATTGGCGGTGGCGCTGTTCGCCGTCGCCACCGCGCTCGGGCTGACGTTCACGCCGACGGCCGGCGGGTTGCTGTTCGCGGCGCTGCTGCTGGCGATCCTGTTCGGCACGGTGTTTGCGGCCGTGCATCACGCCGAGGTGATCGCGGAGCGGATCGGCGAGCCCTACGGCACGCTGTTGTTGACGCTGGCGGTCACCATCATCGAGGTCGCGCTGATCGCGACCATCATGCTCGGCGACAAGCCGGTGCCGGCGCTGGCGCGCGACACGGTATTCGCGGTCGTCATGATCGTGTGCAACGGCCTCGTCGGCATCTGCATCTTCATCGGCGGGCTTCGTTATCGCGAGCAGGATTTCCAGGTCTCCGGCGCCAATTTGTACCTGAGCGTGCTGTTCGTGATGGCGACCATCACGCTGATCATGCCCAATTATACCCTGACGGCGCCGGGGCCGATCTATTCGGCGGCCCAGCTCGGCTTTGTCAGCGTCGTCACGCTCATTCTTTATGGCGTGTTTCTCTATACCCAGACCATCCGGCATCGCGATTATTTCATTAACGATACCACCGGCGCCGCGGCCGATGGATCGTTGCTGTCGAACCGGATGCTGGCGATCAGCATCGCCTTGCTACTGCTCTCGCTGCTGGCAGTCGTGCTGCTGGCCAAGAAGTTCTCGCTGGTGGTGGATATCGCGATTGCCAGCATCGGCGCGCCGCCGGCTTTCGCGGGCGTGCTGGTGGCGTTGTTGATCCTGTTGCCGGAGAGCGTCGCCGCCGTTTCCGCCGCCCGCAAGAACGACCTGCAGAAGAGCATCAATCTGGCGCTTGGCTCCTCGCTCGCGACCATCGGGCTGACGATCCCCGCGGTGGCCGTCGCCGCCTATACGCTCGACAAGCAATTGGTGCTCGGCCTCAACACGCAGGAGATGGTGCTGCTGGTGCTGACCTTCGTCCTCAGCATGCTCACCTTCGGCACCGGCCGCACCAACATCCTGTTCGGGCTGGTGCATATGGTGGTGTTCGCCGTATTTTTGTTCCTCGTGTTCGTGCCGTAAATCCGGCAAGCGGTCGCTCCAGGCCGATTTGCGCCGGCGACCGAAGAAATTCCGCCGCGCTAAATGGAAGAACCCTGCGGTTAATTGTCTCTGTGCGACGGGAACATGAACGCGGTCGGATGACATGATGTATTGGTCAGTCGCATCCATTACCAACGCAAGGCGGACACACGTTGATTGCTGCGATCGTCATCATCTTCATTGTCTCATATGCAGCCATAGCGCTCGAACATCCGCTCAAGATCAATAAGTCTGCTTCGGCCCTGTTGGGAGCGGGCCTGCTGTGGACGATCTATGCCATCTCGGCCGGCGATCACAGCCGTGTAGGACACGAGCTTGATGAGACCGTGGCGTCGACCGCCCAGATACTCTTCTTCTTGATGGGGGCGATGACTATTGTCGAAATCATCGACGCCCATGACGGCTTCGAAGTCATAACCTCGAGAATCCGCACGAATAAGTTGGCGCCGCTGATGTGGCTCGTTTGCCTCGTGACGTTTTTTCTCAGCGCCATATTGGACAATTTGACGACCACCATCGTGATGGTCTCGCTCATCAAGAAACTGCTGGACCAGCAAAGCGATCGGCTGCTGTTTGCTTCCATGATCGTCGTCGCGGCGAATGCGGGCGGCGCCTGGTCTCCGCTTGGCGATGTCACGACCACCATGCTTTGGATTGGTGGTCAGATCTCGGCCGTTGCGGTCGTCAAGGGTGTGTTTCTCGCTTCAATCGCAAACATGCTGGTTCCACTGCTTGTCGTAAACCATCAACTCGGACGCCGTGCCTTCGTGCCGGCGACGATCGATAGCGAGAAAGCTCCTTCCGGTCGGCCACCGTTCGAGCGAAACTTGATGCTTGGTCTGGGTCTCGGCATCCTGGTTCTCGTGCCGGCCTTCAAGGGCATTACGCATCTGCCGCCCTTCATGGGCATTCTGTTCGGTGTCGGAATATTGTGGCTCGCTGGCGAACTGATCCACCGCAAGAAAGCGCCTGAAGTTAGAGAACGACTGACGGTTGCCCATGCGCTGACCCGGATCGACATGAGTTCGATCGTGTTTTTCCTCGGCATCTTGCTGGCGGTCGCAACGCTGGAGCATACCAAGGTGCTGGCTGCGCTTGCGGCGTGGCTGGACCAGAACGTCGGCCGACAGGAGGTGATCGTGATCATCCTCGGGCTGGTTAGCGCCATTGTCGACAATGTTCCTTTGGTCGCAGCATCCATGGGCATGTACAGTCTTGCGCAGCATCCTGCCGACAGCTTCCTCTGGGAGTTCATCGCCTATTGTGCCGGCACTGGCGGATCGATCCTGATCATTGGTTCGGCGGCGGGAGTCGCCGCCATGGGCCTCGAGAAGATTCAATTCATTTGGTACATGAAGAGGATCGGCGGGCTCGCGTTGCTCGGGTATTTCGCTGGCGCGGCGATTTACATCGTGCAGTACCGATTGCTCCACTGACGCGGCGCGATTGAGCAGGTTTGGGATCGGGCGCTGAGGTTCTCAGCTGGCACGGAATGCGCTAAGCGTCTTTTCAACCCGAAGCGGAGAACGGCAACATGCTCAGCGCCACGTCAGATATTCAGGTCGACACCCCGGAAGTCCGCGTCACCGAATGGCGGCTGGCGCCGGGCAGCGCGACCGGCCATCACACCCACGGGATGGACTACGTCATCGTGCCGGTGACCGCGGGCGAGATGACCATCGTGGCGCCGAATGGCGAACGCTCGAAGGCGCAGCTCAGCGCCGGCAAATCCTATTTCCGCAAAGCGGGCGTCGAGCACGACGTGCTCAACGAAACGGCAAGCGAGATCGTGTTCCTGGAGGTGGAACTGAAGCCCTGACCGTCCGCCCGGAGCGGCGGAACAGGGGCAGCCCCCGGGTCTCATCAAGAACTGCACAATTGCCACCGATCCGTCGCAGTTGATCCCTGAATATGCCCAGAAGTTCCCGCATCAAGTTTGCCGCGGGGAGTGGCCGGCATGCTGAAGAAGTACCTTACCAAGTTCACGATCGACATCCTGCCTTCGGTGGCAGCGACGGTCATCGGCGCCTACATCGTCAACCATTACATCGTGACCAAGCCCGGCGCGGACGCCCCTGTCGCCGCCGCGGTATCGGCTGCCGACCCCAAAGCTGCTGCCCCCAAAGCTGCCGACCTTAAGACTGCTGCCAAGACCACTGAAGCTGTCAACGTGCCGGCGCCGGGGGTCAAGGCAAAGGGTATCTCCGAAAAGGCCATCTTCGAGAAAACCGCAGCCGAACGGCCGACCGTGGTCGAGAAGGTTGAAGCCAAAGCTGACGCGAAGCCCGCCGATGCGCCGGCCGAGACCGCGAGCATCCCGGCCGAGCCGCGCCCGACACGCCCGGCGCCGCGCGAAAAAATCAGGGTGGTGCTGCCGTCACCGGTGCAGCCCGTGACCCCCGCCGTCGCGGCCGCGCCACCGTCGCCGCCTGCCGCTCCGCCTGTTGTCGAGACCGCGTCGGTGCCGGATGACCGCCGCGACGCCAACGATCTTGCGCGCGCGGCGATCGAGCGCCTGCGCGTCAACAATGATGGTCCGGCGCGTGCACCGGAAGTGGCGCGCACGGCCGAATCTCCACGAATCGAGACGCCACGAATCGAGACCCCACGGGTCGCTGCCGCGCCGTCGCTTCGTCCGCTGCCGCCGCCGATCACGGTCTCGATGCCGCCGGGCGCAGAGGCCTCCGATCAGGGCAAGCCGCCTTACGCAGCCAATGCGTCCGTCGATCCGCGCCGTCCGACGCCACCGGCTGAAATCCCGGTGTCGCGTCCGCTCGATCTGCGGGCCGATGTGGCGGCGGAGCCGTCCGTGCGTGAGCGTACCACGGCGGTGGCCGAAGACGTGCTGTCGACGGCGAAGTCGCTGTTCCACTCGGTCCTGCCGAAGTAATCCATCCGTCCTGTTTTCAAAGATCTAATCTAGCCGCCGGTGCGGGCCAGGCCGCTTCGGGCGGCTTCGTCCTTGGGGCGCAGCGCAATGGCGCGGCCATAGGAGGCGGCGGCCTTGGCCTTGTCGCCGAGCCGCTCATAGGCCTGCCCCCGGGCCGACCACGCCGGTGCGCTGTTGGGGTCGGCCTGCACTGCCTCGTCGAGATCAACAGCCGCTTCCTTGGCCTTCTCGATCGCAAGATAGCTCGTCGCGCGGCCGAGCAACGGTTCGACCTTTTGCGGCGAGAGGCCGTTGGCGGCGGTGAAATCCTCGATCGCCTGCTGGTATTGCTTTTCGCCCTGATAGATCAGCCCGCGGCCGTAAAGGGCTTGCACGTTGTACGGATCGAGCGCGATCGCGCGATCGAATTCCGCCAGCGCCTCTTCGTTTTTGCCGGACTTGGCGAACACCTGGCCGCGCGTGGTATAGCCCTGCGAATCGCTGACGCTGCGGGCGCTGATATTGTCGGTCGGCTTTTGCGCGACGGGCTGCTGCGGCTTTGCGTTATCCGCGCCCCACGATCCCAGATCGAACGAGCAGCCGCCAAGCGGGATGGCCAGCAGCGCGACCAGCGCGACCGATCGGCGCGCGGCGCGGGAAAACGAGGCTGGAATGGCCATATGGCGGAATGCTCGCGCGTCCATGGCGCCATAGGTAACGCGGCGCGGCGCGAAATGCATCGGTCAAATTAGCCGCAACGGCTGGACGTAGCGTTTTCGAGCGAAGCATGCCCTCGGACTTGATCCGGGGGTGGATACCGGTTCGCATTAAGAAAACGCGTCAAAAAAGAGTCCAGAACCTGTCTGGCTCTCACGGCGACATCGGGGCTGAAAAACAAAAACGCGGGCCGGGGCCCGCGTTTTCGAATTCAAAACTGCCGAATAAATCAGCGCGGTCCGCGCGGACCAGCACCGGGGCCGCCACGACCGCCGCCGGGACCACCACGATCGCCACCGGGGCCAGCGCCGAACACCGGCTTCGGCTTCATCGGCAGCAGGCCTTCGCGCTGCAGCTTCTTGCGGGCCAGCTTGCGCGCGCGGCGCACGGCTTCGGCCTTTTCACGGGCCTTCTTCTCGGAGGGCTTTTCGTAATGGCCGCGGAGCTTCATCTCGCGGAAAATACCCTCGCGCTGCATCTTCTTCTTCAGCGCCTTGAGGGCTTGATCGACATTGTTATCGCGGACGAGAACCTGCACGCGGCATCCTCTTTCAATTGATCGGATAGGGATTCTGGTAAAGCAAAGAGCCGACGAAAGGCCTAGCCCTTAACCCTGAACGCGGGCATGTAACAGACAAAACCGGGAATGTCCACCTGCGAAGCGGGTTTCCGGGCCAAGTAAAGCCATGAAATGCGGCAAATCTGGCGCTGTTCGGCCCTGATTTGGGAAGTTGTGTGCCCAGACCAAGGCTGTTCCCGGAGTTTTGAGCAACCCGGCAACAACAAATCTGGGGAGACACCCATGGATACGAAGAAATATGCCGCCGAAGCCATCGGTACGTTCTGGCTGACATTTGCGGGATGCGGCAGTGCCGTCATCGCCGCCGGTTTTCCGCAAGTGGGTATCGGACTGGTCGGGGTGTCCTTTGCGTTCGGGCTGAGCGTCGTCACCATGGCCTATGCGATCGGCCACGTATCGGGTTGCCATCTCAATCCGGCCGTCACGGTGGGGCTTGCCGCCGGCGGGCGTTTTCCGGCCGGCCAAGTCGCGCCTTACGTCATCGCGCAGGTGATCGGCGCCGTTGCGGCGGCGGCATTGCTCTACGTGATCGCAAGCGGCGCTGCCGGTTTCGATGTCACCAAGGGCTTTGCGTCGAACGGCTATGATGCGCATTCGCCCGGCAAGTACAGCATGGTCGTCTGCTTCATCACCGAGGTGGTGATGACCATGATGTTTCTGTTCATCATCATGGGCGCGACCCATGGCAAGGCGCCGGCGGGCTTTGCACCGCTGGCAATCGGGTTGGCGCTGGTGATGATCCATCTCGTCAGCATTCCCGTCACCAACACGTCGGTGAATCCGGCGCGCAGCACCGGCCCTGCGCTGTTCGTCGGCGGATGGGCGCTGGCGCAGCTCTGGCTGTTCTGGGTCGCGCCGCTGATCGGCGGTGTGCTGGGTGGGGTGATCTATCGCTGGCTCAGCATCGAGCCGACCGGTGTCGTCGAGGGACGCAAGCCTGCCTGACCTAAGCCTGCGTGATGCGGCGAGCCGGCTATTTCCTGGCCGGCGTCACTTCGGTGACGTGCCCCATCTTGCGGCCCGGCTTCGGCGCGCCCTTGCCGTAAAGGTGCACGGTGGCGCCGGGGACCGTCAGCCACTGCTCGTAGCTTAGGATATCGTCGCCAATCAGGTTCGTCATGGTAACCTCGCCATGACGGACCGGCCTGCCGAGCGGCCAGCCGGCGATGGCGCGGATGTGCTGCTCGAACTGCGAGATCGAGGCGCCGTCCAGCGTCCAGTGTCCGGAATTATGCACCCGCGGCGCGATTTCGTTGACCAGCACTTTCGGTCCACCGTTCTCGGCTACCACGAACAACTCGACCGCGAGCACGCCGACATAGTTGAGCGCGGTCGCGATCTGCTCGGCGATGCCGCGCGCCTGTGCCGCCAGCGCATCCGATATTTGGGCCGGTGCGCGCGAGATTTTCAGGATGTGGTCGCGATGCTCGTTTTCGGTGACGTCGAAGCTTTCGACCTGACCGTCGGCCGAGCGCGCGGCGATTACGGAGATCTCGCGTTCGAACGGAATGAAGGCCTCGAGGATCGCCGATTTGGTGCCGAGGTCTTCCCAGACCTGGGCGAGGTCGTCGCCATCGCGGATGATCGCCTGGCCCTTGCCGTCATAGCCGAAGCGGCGGGTCTTGATCACGGCGGGCAGGCCGATCTTCGCAATCGCCGCGCGCAGGCTTTCCACCGACGACACGTCGGCGTAATCGGCGGTGCCGATGCCGAGGCGCTTCACGAAGTCTTTTTCGATCAACCGGTCCTGCGTGGTCTCGAGGATTTTCTGGGCCGGCAGCACCGGACGGCGCGCGGCCAGCACCATGGCGGTGGCAGCGGGCACATTCTCGAATTCATAGGTGATGACGTCGACATCGTTGGCGAACAGTTCCAGCGCCTCGACGTCGGCATACTCAGCGCAGGTCGCGTTCGCCACCACGTCGAAGGCCGGCGAATCCGGGTCCGGCGAAAACACCTGGCAGCGAAGGCCGAGGCGCGCCGCAGCCATCGCCAGCATCCGGCCCAATTGCCCGCCGCCGAGAATTCCGATGGTGTCGCCCGGCTTCAGCTTCACCGGATGGGAAGCGGTCACGCCGAGCCCTCCGGGCGCTCTTTGACCGCATCCGTCTGCTGCTTGCGCCAGCCGGCCAGCCGCGTCGCCAGCGCCGGATCGTTCAGCGCCAATACGCTGGCGGCAAGGAGTGCGGCGTTGATGGCGCCGGCCTTGCCGATCGCGAGCGTGCCGACGGGTACGCCCGCGGGCATCTGCACGATCGAATAGAGCGAATCGACGCCGGACAGCGCCTTTGATTCGACCGGCACGCCGAACACCGGGAGCTCGGTCAACGCGGCCGCCATGCCCGGCAGGTGCGCCGCACCTCCGGCACCGGCGATGATGATCTTGAAGCCTTCAGCCTTGGCGCCTTTGGCGAAAGCGAACAGCCGGTCCGGGGTACGATGGGCCGAGACGATGCGTTTTTCGCAGTCGATCCCGAGCGCCGCCAGGGTGTCGGCGGCGTGGCGCATGGTCTCCCAGTCCGACTGGCTTCCCATAATGATGGCGATGGGTGCGGTCATCTCGTCAATTCTACTCGGGAATCCAGAAACATAGGCCGGATTATAGGGGCGGCCCGGGCGTCATCCAAGGTGGTGGCAAGGGATTAGGAATGGACTATCCTGTCTTGGTGAATCCGGGCAAGCCTTCATAAGCAAGCCTGCACAGGGAAGGCCATGAAGAAGAAGACCCGGGCGGCCGCCTCTGGAACCGCAAAACGCCGAAAAACGGCCGTGCCGGAGCGAAAAGTCGCCCCGCGCGGGGTCCGTAAGTCCGCTAGCCCTTCCCAGGCCGCGGCCAGCGACCCCAAATCGACGATCCGTCGGCTCAAGACGCAATTGGCGCGGGCGCAGGCGCGAATCGAGCAATTGCAGGCCTTCGCCGATACCGACTTCCTCCTGGATATCCCGAACCGGCGTGGTTTCGAGCGCGAACTGCACCGTGCGATTGCCTTCATCAAGCGCTACCACGCCAGCGGCGCCTTGATTGTGCTGGATGTCGATCGGCTAAAGCCGATCAACGACGCTTTCGGTCATGCTGCGGGCGACCAGGTACTCAAGGCCATCGTGCAGACGCTGCTGGCCCATGTGCGCGCATCTGATGTGGTCGGCCGGCTCGGCGGCGACGAGTTCGCGCTGTTGTTGTGGAATCTCAGCGCGACCGATGCCAAGGCCAAGGCGGCGTTGCTGGAGGAGACGATCGATCGCCTGACCTTCGTGTTTCGCGGCCGCACCATCACGGCGGGTGCCTCCGCCGGTGTCGCGATCCTCGGTCCGCATACGGAATTGGGCCGCGCGCTGGAAGAGGCTGACAGCGCGATGTATGTGCGCAAGGCACAGCGGCGGCACGAGGTGAATTCGTAGGATTTGCCACCCTACGAACGCTCGCAATGACGGTTACAGCCCGCTCAGATCGTCCGGCACGTTGCCGAATTTCCGCAGCAATTGTGCGTCGCCGAATTCGCCGATCAGGGGATCGCCGCTGCGGCTGAATGCGACCGCGCCGATGCTGCCGAGGGATCGCGACAGGATCTCGGCGCGGCGCAGCGCGGTGGACGAGCTCTGGCACTCCTCGGCGGCGCCCGCGACCGGCGAGCCGTCATCGTCCTGAAGGAATGGCAATGCAACGTAATAGGTGACATCGGCCATGGCGGTTGCTCCGGTTCGCTGGTCAGGCAGCGGTGCTGCCAGTGCGTGAGAATGGGGTCGGCACGCAGCCGGCGGATATCGCCGCCTGCAATTCCTCCAGCTCGACTTCCAGATATTCGTTGGCCATGATCAGCGCCTTGATCGTCGAGCGCAGGTTGCCGTCGCACATCGCGATCGCCTGATCGCAGGCCTGTTCATAGCGGCTGTTGTCGGACAGGGACGGTGGTGCGGACATGGCGGAACTCCCTTGGCTGGCGGCAGGGAGATATGTTCCTCTTTTGTTCTTATGGAGTCAAGGCCGCACCCGGCGGATGACGATGAATTTGTCGTGGTGATTTTTCAGAGTGTGATTTCAAAAACGACGAAGGCCCCAACCGTGGTTGGAGCCCTGTCGAAACCTGGCCACAGCGGCTTATTTCAGCGATGAGCTGATCGCGCCGAAGCTCGTGTTGAGGGCGGTCCCGACGCCGTTTACGGCCGCGATGATGGCCATGGCAATGCCACCCGCAATCAATGCGTATTCAATGGCGGTAGCGCCGGATTGGTCGGCCAAAAACCGCGCAAAAATGTTCTTCAATATAACCTCCTGGTACCAAGCACCGAGATTCTCCCGGGTTGTGTGCCGGAACTTTGAACGTCAGGGGCCTAAAAAACCGCGAATTTTATCGGTTAACGGAACAATTCCGTAATCATACGCAGGCTGCTCGCTGGATATTGATTGCAGCGGCATAGGGAATGTGAACCGCGCCGCATGCACCGAGGAGGCGACCTCGAATTGCCATTGCGGATAGATGCGATGGCGACCGCTGGACTTGTGGATGTCGGGGAAAAGGCTCTGCCGCGAAAAGGATATGCCGAGGGACGGGCGGCTTTTGGCCAAGCCCGATCGCTTCGAACAATTCGCCGACAGGTTGAGCGAACCGATCGGCGGCCGGCAGATGTGAGGCTGGTCATGGTCGCACGGCGCGCCTACCGCAACATCCGTCGCCGTCGCGACCATGCGCCACGATCAGGCAATGATGTCCGGCGTGATCTGGTCTTCGATGAAGGCGATGCGGTCGCGCAATTGCAGCTTGCGCTTCTTCAGCCGCTGCAGCCGCAGCAGATCCGGCGCCGGCGACTGGTGCAGCGCGTCGATCGCCGCATCGAGATCGCGATGCTCCTGCTGCAGCCGGGCAAGCTCGTTTTCGAGCTCGCGCTCATCTTCGTCGGTCATGGTTTTACATTAGCTGAAAAGCAGGATGAGGTTGTGAGCGGCTTTCGGCGGCCGCCGGCGAAATATCGTCCCTGCGGGCCCGCTCCGCAAGCTGATGGGGTTCCATAGTCACGATTGGTTACAGATAAATCCGAAAATATGAGAGGCCCGATTCTGGATACCCATCGACAGATTCGGCGACTGGTGTACACTCCTACGTCCGGATCGAATCTGAGGTTTCACCCACCGAGGAGGTTTCGTATGGCACTACAGGCGCATCTTGTTGAACTTGAACGTAAACACAAGATCCTCGAAAACGAATTGCACGAAGCGCTCGTGCACCTTTCCACAGACGACCTGCAAATTGTCGAGTTGAAGCGCCGCAAGTTGATGGTCAAGGACGAGATCGAGCGGTTGAAGCATACCGTTAGCGAAACTCTCCACTAGGTCCTCCCAGAGTAGCATTCCAGCAGAGCAGTAAAACGCCAGTTCACCACCGGATGGGTGCTGATGTGCTCATCCGCGTGGTTGGCTTTTATGCTGCGCGTTCACCGCTCTGCCAATCCACCGACGTGATCTGCGATCGCCAGGGACGATGTCAGTCCCGGCGATTCGATGCCGAACAGATTGATCAATCCAGCAACGCCGTGCTCGCGCGGTCCCTGGATCAGGAAATCCTGCGTCGCGACCGCGGGCGGCACGATCTTTGGCCGGATTCCGGAATAGCTCGGCATCAGCGCGCCGTCCGGCAGCGTCGGCCAATAGCGCCGGATCGCGGGATAGAACCGCTCGGCGCGGGCCGGGTCGACGGCATAATCGATGCTCTCGACCCATTCCACGTCGGGACCGAATCGCGCCTGTCCGGCCATGTCGAGGGTGAGATGCACGCCGAGCCCGCCGGCCTCCGGCACCGGATAGATCAACCGTGAAAACGGCGCCCGCGCGCTGCAGCTGAAATAATTGCCCTTGGCGAGATAGGCCGGCGGGATCAGTTCGATCGGCATGCCCTCGATGCTGCGCGCGACCGAAGGCGCACCGAGGCCCGCCGCGTTGACCAGCAGGTTGCATTCCAGCGTCATCGGGGCATCGCCGCCGGTCTCGATCTCGATCCGGCCTGCCGCTGCCCTGGCGCGTAGCAGCGGTGTGTGGAATGCGTAAGCGGTACCTGCTTCCTCGGCATCGCCCATCAGCGCCAGCATGTAGGCGTGGCTGTCGATGATGCCGGTGGACGGCGAGAGCAGGGCGGCGTCGCAATTCAGCGCCGGCTCCAGCGCGCGCGCCGCTTCGCCGCTCAGAAGCTGCATGTCGTCGACGCCATTGGCCTCGGCGTGGGCCCGGATCGATTGCAGCTTTTCGGTTTCTTTTGGCGTCGTCGCGACGATCAGCTTGCCGCAATTGCGATGCGGGATGCCGTGCTCGCTGCAATAGCGGTAGAGCGCGCGTTTCCCGCTGACGCACATCTGCGCCATCAGGCTGCCGGCGCGGTAATAGATGCCGGCGTGGATCACTTCGCTGTTGCGTGAGGAGGTCACGGTGCCGATGCCTTCGGCCGCCTCCAATACGATCACTTCGCGGCCTGCCTTGGCCAGCCGCCGTGCGATCGCAAGCCCGATCACTCCCGCTCCGATGACGACGCTATCGACCTTGTCCATGTACGCTTCAAGTCCGGGAATTTTGCGCGAAATCAGGCGCCCGTCGCGCTCGTTGCATTATCGTTTCGTTCAGAACTACGCCCGAACAACCCCTTGGATTGTCTCGACATACGCCCCGAGGCCGGTGCCGTTAGTGAAGCATTAATCATGTCAGGGCAATTGCCGTAAATTGAGTCACATTTTCCAGTTGCAAGGGTACGCGTTTACCTGATCCAAACCCGTGAAGCCAGACACTCCGCCCGATAATCCGCGGGTGAATGATGGCTGGCAAGAATTGGCAGGCAGGCGGGAAGGATTCGATTCCGGCGCTGGCCTTCGTGTGTCTGCTCGCCACCGCCGCGTCGTGCGGTTCGGCGCGGGCTGCGCCGCCCGTTTCGGGCGGCTTTGCACCGTCGAGCTATGTCGGCGAACTCGATCCCAGCACGATCTGGGAGCTGCTGATCGGCGGCATCGTGATCGTATCCTTCCTGGCGTCGGCCGGATTGTGGGTGATGACGCTGTTGCGCCGGCTCAAGCGTTCGCAGCTCCGGCGCAGCGCCTTCGTCAGTTCCGCCCTGAACTATCTCAGTCAGGGCGTGGTGATGACCGACGCCCGGCAGCGCATCATTTTCTGCAACGAGCGCTATCTCGAAATCTATGGCCTGCAGCGTTCGGATATTCGGCGCAACATGACCGGGCCGGAATTGCTGGAAGTGCGGCGCGCGCGCGGCGTGCTGGATCTCAGCGTCGATGAATTCTACGCCCGGGCCGCCACCGCGGAAGGCCTGATCACCGAACTGCCCAACGGCAAATCGGTGCTGGTGAAATATTTCCGCTTGCCGAACGGCGGGTCGGTCGCAACCCATGAGGATTGCACCGAGCAGCGCAAGCTTGCGCGCAAGCTGGCATCGACCACGCAATTCCTGGAATCGGTGCTCGACAACGTTCCGGTCTGCGTCGCCGCCAAGAACATCGAGGATGGCCGCTATATCTTCGTCAACCGTGCGTTCGAGCGCTTCTCGCGCTTCTCGCGCGATCATATCATCGGCAAGCGCGCCGACGAGATTTTCCGCTTCGAGACCGCCGGCAGCATCGAAGCTGCGGACCAGGCGGCGCTGAACGCGCCGGAAGGTCATCACCGCAACGAATTCGTGGTCGAGCGCGGCGACGAAAAGCGCGTCCTTTCCTCCAACCGGGTGGTCGCGCGCAATGAGAAGAACGAACCCGAATTCCTGATTGCGCTGTTCGACGACGTCACCGACCGCCGGTCGCTGTCGCGCGAACTGGAGAGCACCAAGAAGTTCCTCGAGCTCGTGGTCGACAATATTCCGGTATCGCTGATCGTCGAACGCGTCTCGGACGGAAAATATCTGCTCGCCAACCGCAGCGCCGAGACCATCCTCAACCGCTGCCGCGAGGATGCCACGGGACTAACCGCCGCCGATATCTTCAATCCGCGCGAGGCCAAGCTGATCATCGCGCGCGACGAGGCGGCGATCAAGAAGCGCGGCCTGCTCACCGAAGAGCACCCGATCTCCACCAAGGACGGCCTGCGGCTGTTCCTGACCCGACGCATGACGGTGCTCGACGACGCCGGCGAGCCGCAATATCTGATCAAGACCCACGAGGACGTCACCGACCGCCGCCAGACCGAGTCGCGCATGGCGCACATGGCCTATCATGACGGCCTGACCGATCTGCCGAACCGCGCCGCCTTCCTGCAGGCGCTGACCCAGATGATCGAAGCCTGCGAGGGTACCGACGAGGAATTCGCGGTGCTGTGCATCGACCTCGACGGCCTGAAGGAAGTCAACGACGTGTTCGGCCACGCGATGGGCGACAAGGTGCTGATCGAGGTCGCCCAGCGTCTGCAGGACTGCGCGCGTGGCGGCGTGGTCGCGCGGCTCGGCGGCGACGAATTCGGATTGATCATCGACGGTAAACAGCCCTCTGCAGGCGTCGAACTGGCCGAACAGGTCGCGGTGGCGCTGGTGAAGGAATTCCAGATCGACGACAAGTCGGTTCGGGCCGGCGCCACGACCGGCATTTCGGTGTTTCCGCACAACGGCTCGGACGCGGCCGCCTTGCTCGCCAATGCCGGCGCGGCGCTGTTCCGCGCGAAAGCGAAATCGCGCGGCTCGATCAGCGTGTTCGAACCCGAGATGGACCAGCAGATCCGCGATCGCCGCGTGCTGCACCAGGACCTCTCGGTCGCGATCCGGAACGGCGAATTGTCGCTGCACTACCAGCCGCAGGCCACCTCCGGCCCGACAGTTGCCACCAGCGAAGTGATCGGCTTCGAGGCGCTGGCGCGCTGGATGCATCCGGTACGCGGCTTCGTATCGCCGGGCGATTTCATTCCGCTGGCGGAAGAAAGCGGCCTGATCGTCGAAATGGGCGAATGGATCCTGCGCGAAGCCTGCCGCGAGGCTGCTTCCTGGCCGGTGCCGCTGCAGGTCGCGGTCAACCTGTCGCCGGCGCAGTTCATGCATGGCGACGTGGTCAGCCTGGTGCATTCGATCCTGCTCGAAACCGGGCTGGCGCCCGACCGGCTCGAACTCGAAATCACCGAAGGCGTGCTGATCGAGGATTTCGATCGCGGCCTGGCGCTGCTGCGGCGGCTGAAAGCGCTCGGCGTGCGCATCTCGATGGACGATTTCGGCTCAGGCTACTCCTCGCTGAGCTACCTGCAGGCGTTCCCGTTCGACAAGATCAAGATCGATCGCGCCTTCGTCATGCATCTCGGGCGCAACCCGCAATCCGCCGCGATCGTGCGCGCCGTCATCGATCTCGGCCACGGCCTCGAAATGTCGATCGTCGCCGAGGGCGTCGAGACCCAGGAACAGCTCGGCTTCCTCTCGGAAGAGGGCTGCGACGCGGTGCAGGGCTATTTCATCGGCAAGCCGCTGCCGATCGGGCAATACGCCACGCTGGTCGGCCGCAGCGTTGTCAACGGCATGGAGTCCGCGCGCAAGACCGGGTAGGTGTAGTCCAAGACTCGGCTCAGTTAGCGTTGCGCATGGCGGACTACGATCTTGCGATCATTGGCGGCGGATTGAACGGCGTCAGCATCGCGCGCGACGCCGCCGGCCGCGGTCTGCGCGTGATCCTGCTGGAGCAGGGCGATCTCGGTGGCGGCGCCTCCTCGGCCTCGCCACGGTTGGTCCATGGCGATCTGGCGGGGCTGGAGCGGCGTCATTTCTTTCGCGTCCGCGCGGCGCTGGCCGAGCGCGACATCTGGCTTCGGATCGCGCCGCATCTGGTGCGCCCGAAGCGCTTTGCCATCCCCGCCCATGCCGACGAGCGCCCGGCCTGGCAATTGCGGTCGTGGCTGCTGCTGTACGACCGGCTGGCCTCGCGCGCGCATCTGCCGGCCTCCGCGACCGTCGACGTCACCCACCATCCGATCGGCAATCCGCTGAAGCGGCCGTTCGGAACGGCCTTCGAATATTCCGACTGCGTCGTCGACGATTCGCGTCTGGTGGTGCTGACGGCGGTGGACGCCGCGGCGCGGGGCGCTGCGATCCGCACCGGCGCGCGTTGCACCCGTGCCGAGCGGGGCGAGACCTGGCGGCTGGTCACGATCGATCGCGGCCATCGTCAGGTCGTCACGGCACGCGCCCTCGTCAACGCCACCGGGGCCTGGACCGCAACCGTTGCCGAGACCGTACTGCGCCAGCCGCCACTGAGGCTCGATAACGCAAGATTTGGCACCATGCAGATGAGCCAGATCGTCGTCCGCCGCCTGTTCGACAACGACAATGTCTATGTGTTCCAGAACACCGACCGCCGCCTGATTTTCGCCAGCCCCTATGAACGCGATTTCACGCTGATCGGCACGGTCGGCCATGCCTTCAAGGGCGATCCCGCCATCGTCGCGATGGGAGCCGGCGACGTGGCTTACCTCTGCGACGCGGCTAACCGGTATTTTCGCGAACGGATCGAGGCGGTCGACGTGGTGCGCACGGTTACCGGCGCCAACATGGTGATGAACCCCGCGAGCAAGCGAGCTGCGCGCGACGGCGCGATGAGCTTCGACTACGCTCGCCGCAAGGCGCCGCTGCTCACGATCTTCGGCGGCGACGTCACCACCTCGCGCCTGCGCGCGGAAAAGGCCGTCTCGAAGCTGACGCCGTTTTATCCGATGTCGGCGCGATGGACCGCGAAGGCGCCGCTGCCCGGCGGCGAGTTTGCGTTCGGCCGTTTCGAGAACGAGATCGACGAGGCGCGCGCGCGCTGGCGGTTTCTCAGCGAGGAGCAGGCGCGGCGCCTGGTCTCGGCCTACGGCTTGAACGTCAAGGCGATCCTCGGCGAGGCCAAAGACCGCGCCGATCTCGGTCCGGCGTTCGGGCCTGAACTGACGGGCGCGGAAGTGCGCTATCTCATGAGATGCGAATGGGCGCGCTTCCCGGACGATATTTTGTGGCGGCGCTCGAAACTCGGCCTGACCATGCCGGCGGCGGATCGCGAGGCGCTGGCGGCGTTCATGGCGACGGCCTCGCCATAGCCTCCCGCGACCAGGCCGCGTCACGCGCGGAAGGCCTGCGGTCGAGCCGCGCAGAGATAAGGTTTGAGGCCTTCTCGGCGTATCCGGCGCGCAAGTAAGCTACGATCAGCGTGTCCTCCCACAATTCGCGCTGGGCGTGGCTGCCGCCGATCCGCACCACGTCCGCCATCGCGGGCTCGAGCAGGCGGATCGCCGCAGCATTGTCGCCGTCGGCGAAGGCCCGCATGCCGCGGCAGATGTCGATCGCCGCGCGGCCCGGGGCCAGTTTGCCGTCGGCGGCGCGCGCTTCCAGTTGCGCCAATCGCGTATCCAGCGCCTCGCCGCCGGTGGCCGCCGCTGACAGCGCGTGGTGCACGTCGGCGAAATGCGCGCCGGCTTGCGGGAAATACCGATCGCCATAGGCAGCGACGTCGCGCCAATGCGGCTCCAGACCGGATTTGCCGGCCAGCGACAACCGCCACAGCAGCGAGGCGCCGTCGGTGAAGATATTCAACGGCGGATAGGGGCGGTCGGCTGGCTTGATCTGTTGCTCGTAGATCGCAAGCGCGGTGTCGAGATCGCCTTCATCGAGCGCAGTGAGCGAGATGTGCCACCAGAGATGCCCGTGCAGGAAGCTCTTGCGGTCATGCGCGGGCAGCCACGCGGACAGAAACTGGCGGCCCGCCGCCATGTCGCCTTGCTCGAACATCGCGTGCGACAACCCATGCGCGGCGTTGGCGTTTGCAGCCCGCAATCCCATCGCGCGTTCGCTTAAAGCGCGCCCGGTCGCGAGGTTGCCGGCTTCGGTATGCGACCAGCCGAGATAGCTCAGGAACCACCAGTCCTCGCCGTAATGCGTGGCAGCACGTTCGCACACCGCAAGCTTGGCGGCGTCGTGGTCGGGGCGGCCTGAAAACGCATAGAGACCGAAAGCGCCGAGCAGCATCGACAGCACCAGCGCATCGCGGGGATATTCTTCGAGATGCGCTTCCGCTCCGCTGACGGCGACTTTCGGCTTGCCCTCGATCACGGCGGCCATGATCTCGATATGCTGGCGCTCACGTGCGTCGGCGCTGGCGGCCAGTTGCCGTGCCTGCGCGGCCATGCTGCGCGCTTCGCTGGCCTGCATGTTGAGTTGATGCAGGCGGGCGCGCGCGATATGCGCCAAAGCAAACCCGGGGTCTTCACCGATCGCGCGGTCGAAGGCGTCCTCGGCCCCGTGCCAGGCCGAGAGCATGCAATCCATGCCGTCGCGATAATGCGCCGCGGCGCGGTCGGAAGCGGTGGTCAGCGGCAGATCATATCGGTCCCGGTTCATTTTCTCGTTCCGTGATGCGCGCGGTGAATGCCAAGCCTAGCAGGGACATGACTGGCGACAGCGATAATATTGTGACTGTGCGCTGCGAAGCGGTTGAGCCGATGTCGATCCGCTTGCGCGCGAACCTTCGACCAGGTTCCAGCGGTATCGCAATTGTTACGACCGCAAGGTTGACAAACCGGTCCCTGCTCGCATGTATTCACGCGATGGGGAAGCGATCTCCCCACGAGGCGACATGCCGAAGAATCGCGTCCGGTTTTGAAAAAAAACCAGCAAGGGCGCAGCATGTCATTCGTCAACCCGACCTCCGTCAACCCGACCTCATCCGATCCATTTTCCCGCCTCAGAGTGACAACGGCTAGTCACCGGTCTGTCGAGCTGTCGATGCACGCGATCGGTTGCGGCGGCAATCGCATTCGTGCGGTTGAATCTCAAAACCTTGCTCACACCGGTGCGGGATTCCATCGCGCAGCCGTGTCGCAGGGGACGGCTTCGTGCGGCCCCGGAGCGTGAGGACTTAATCGCAGGAGAACACGTCATGACACATGATATCGAACGTCGAGACTTCATCAAGAGCGTTGGGCTGGTGGCTGGGACCGCTGCAGCTTCAACGCTCAATCAACAGTTCGCCGATGCGCAGACCGCACCGCAACCGCGAACAAAGCCCATGGCCTACGAAATCAAGCCGTTTTCCCTCGATCCGAAGTCGGTAAAAGGAATCTCCGAGAAGATTCTCGTCAGCCACTATGAGAACAACTACGTCGGCGCGGTGAAGCGGTTAAATGCCATTGGCACCCAACTTGCCGAACTGGATTTTGCAAAGGCGCCGAATTTCCTGGTCAACGGTCTCAAGCGTGAAGAGTTGGTCGCGATGAATTCAATGATCCTGCACGAAGCCTATTTTGACAGTCTGGGCGGTGGCGGTGCGGCGCGAGGCTCCCTGGCGGAAGCGATTGCGCGCGATTTCGGTAGCGTCGAGCGCTGGCGCGCGGAATTCTCCGCGATCGGCAAGGCGGAAGGCGGCGGTTCCGGATGGGTGTTGCTGTCCTATTCGCCTCATGACAAGCGACTGATCAACCAATGGGCGGCTGATCACACCAATGCTATCGCCGGCGGCCGGCCGGTGATCGCGCTCGACATGTACGAGCACGCCTATCACATGGATTATGGCGCCAAGGCAGGGGCCTATGTCGATGCGTTCATGGAGGCCATTAACTGGGACAACGCGGTCAAACTCCATGACCGCGTTAGTCGCGAAGGATAGTCCCGCTGGGGCGCAAGCGCCTCTCTGACCGGCGGCACGCTTAATATTGTGTCTGAGTGATGCGAAGCGGTTGAGCGGATGCCGATCCGCCGCTAGAGCGTTCTCCAGCGAAGTGGACGCCGGTTCGCGTCAAGAAAACGCGTCAAAACAAGAATCTAGAGCCCCGTTCCGATTCCATCGGAACGGAAAAGGCTCTAGCGTGCAGCCACGACGGGGCTGGCAGGGGACATGACCGAGGAATCGCCGGAAATCGACGCGCCGAAAGCCGATGCGGCCGCAGCGCACACGCTGCAGGCTGAGCCGATCGCCGACATGCCGCTGCTGCGCATCGAGGGGGTCGGCAAGAAGTTCGGCAATTTCCGCGCGGTGGACCGGCTGTCGCTGGATATCCGCGCCGGGGAATTCTTTGCGCTGCTCGGTCCCAGCGGCTGCGGCAAGACCACGCTGCTGCGCATGCTCGCCGGATTCGAGACGCCGGACGAAGGCCGCATCCTGCTCGGCGGCAAAGACATCGCGCAGGTGCCGCCGCATCTGCGCCCGGTCAACATGATGTTCCAGAACTACGCGCTGTTTCCGCATCTGTCGGTGCGGGACAACATCGCCTTCGGCCTGAAGCGCGCCGGTATGGCGCGCGAGAAAATCGCCACCCGCGTCGCCGAGATGGTTGCGCTGGTCAAGCTCGACGGAATGGAGAAGCGCAAGCCGGATCAGCTCTCCGGCGGCCAGAAGCAACGCGTGGCGCTGGCGCGCTCGTTGGCGCGCCGTCCGCAGGTGCTGCTGCTCGACGAGCCGCTCGCCGCGCTCGACAAGAAGCTGCGCGAAAGCACGCAGCTGGAATTGATGGACCTGCAGCGGCGTCTCGGCATGACCTTCATCATCGTCACCCACGACCAGGAAGAGGCGATGACGGTGGCCAACCGAATTGGCGTGATGGATGCCGGCCGGCTCGAACAGGTGGCGACCCCGCGCGATCTCTACGAGGCGCCGCGTTCGCGCTGGGTCGCCGAGTTCATCGGCGACGTCAATCTGTTCGACGGCGAGGTTGGCTGGCGCGAACATAACCGGCTGCTGGTCACGACCAAGGACGGTGTCACGCTTGCGGTCGCCGAGCCGCGGCAGACGGTCACCAAGAGCACGGTCACCGTCGCGATCCGGCCCGAGAAGGTGAAGCTGTCGCGCCGCGCCCCGGTGTCGGACGCGGCCAATACGCATGCGATCAACCGGCTCGAAGGCGTCGTCACCGATGTCGGCTATCTCGGCGGGCTCACAGTCTACAAGGTCAAGCTCGATTCCGGCGCGGTGATCCGCTCGTCGATGGCCAATACCGCGCGGCTCGATATGGATGCCTATCTGGTGGGCCAGCGCGTGGTGGCCTGGTTCACGCCCGACGATTGCATGGTGCTGGAGCAATGAGTGCGCGCAGCATCTTCGCCCGCCCGGCGCGGCTGGCCGCGATCGCGCCCTATCTGTGGATGGTGCTGTTCTTCCTGGTGCCATTCGGTTTCGTGCTGAAGATAAGCCTGTCGCAGACCGCGATCGCGCAGCCGCCCTATGTGCCGCTGTTCGACGTCACCGAGGGCTGGGCTGCGATCAAGGCGGCATTGGCCGAGCTGTCGCTGGATAATTTCAAGCTCTTGGTCTCCGACAGTCTCTACATCTCCTCCTATCTGCGCAGCGTCTTCGTCGCCGTGACCTCGACGGCGATCCTGCTGCTGATCGGCTATCCCATCGCCTACGGCATGGCGCGGTTGCCGCGGCGCTGGCAGCCGATCGCGATGATGCTGGTCATCGTGCCGTTCTGGACCTCGTTCCTGATCCGGATCTATGCCTGGATCAATATTTTGCAGCATGACGGGCTGCTCAACAAAGTGCTGCTGGCGCTGCATATCGTCTCGGCGCCGGTGGTGTGGCTCTCGACCGACAGCGCGATGTATATCGGCATCGTCTATTCTTATTTGCCGTTCATGATCCTGCCGCTGTACGCGACGCTCGCCAAGCTGGACTTCGCGCTGCTCGAAGCCGCCTCCGACCTCGGCGCCTCGCCGGGACGCGCGTTCTGGCTGGTGACGTTTCCACTGTCGCTGCCGGGCGTCGGCGCCGGCGCCTTGTTGTGCTTCATCCCGATCGTCGGCGAATTCGTGATCCCGGATCTTTTGGCCGGTTCCGGTTCGATGATGATCGGGCAGACGCTGTGGCTCGAATTCTTCACCAACAAGGACTGGCCGGTCGCTTCCGCCGCCGCGGTCGCGCTGCTGCTGTTGTTGATCCCGCCGCTATTGCTGTACGACCGGCTGCAACGCCGCCAGCTCGGTGGAGCGAGTTGATGGTGCGCAAGGTCAACCAGATTTCACCGTTCAACATCACCTCGCTGACGCTGGGGTTGGCGTTTCTGTATCTGCCGATCGTGATCCTCGTCATCTATTCCTTCAACGCCTCGCGGCTGGTGACGGTGTGGGGCGGCTGGTCGCTGCGCTGGTACTATGAGTTCTTCAACGACCGCGCCATGCTGGATGCGGCCTGGATGAGCCTTCGCGTCGCTGCGGTCTCGGCTACCGTCGCGACGCTGCTCGGCACGCTCGCCGCGATTGGTCTGGCGCGCGGCGAGCGCTTCAAGGGCCGCTCGCTGTTGTCAGGCATGCTCTATGCGCCGCTGGTGATGCCTGAAGTGATCTCGGGGTTGTCGCTTCTTTTGTTGTTCGTCGCGCTGAACGCCGAGCGCGGCTTCTGGACGGTGACCATTGCGCACACCACGCTGACGATGTGCTTCGTCACCGTCGTGGTGCAGTCGCGGCTGGCCTCGCTCGATCGGAGCCTGGAAGAAGCCGCGATGGATCTCGGCTGCGATCCGGTAAAGGCGTTTTTGTCGGTGACGCTGCCGTTGATCATCCCGGCGATCGTCGCTGGCTGGATGCTGGCCTTCACGCTGTCGCTCGACGACGTCGTGATCGCGAGCTTCACGACCGGCCCGGGTTCGGCGACCTTGCCGATCCGGATTTATTCGGAGGTGCGGTTAGGGGTGAAGCCCGAGATCAACGCGATCTGCACCATGGTGATCGCGCTGATCGCGGTGGTGATCGTGATTGCGTCGTTCGCCTCGAAGCTATCGAGTTCGCGCGGCGAGAGCGCGGCGCCGTTGTAGTGTTCGGTCATTCCGGGATGGTGCGGTAGCACCAGACCCGGAATCTCGAGATTCCGGGTTTGATGCTTCGCATCGCCCCGGAATGACGAGTCTCAGCTCTTCACCGCACCCGCCGTCAGCCCGCCCACCATATAGCGCTTGAACGCGTAATAGATCGCGGCCGGCGGTAGCGCATAGATGAAGCCGGTGGTCATCAGCAATTCCCAGGGCGAATCGTCGGCGGCGAGGAAGTTGCCGAGCGCCACGGGCAGCGTGATCTCGGTGTCCTTGGAGAGCAGCAGGAACGCGTAGAGATATTCGTTCCAGGCAAGCAGGATCGCGTAGGTGCCGATCGCGACCAGCGACGGCATCATCAGGGGCACGTAGACCAACCGGAACAGTTGCGGGATGGTTGCGCCATCCATGACGGCGGCCTCGTCGAGTTCGACCGGCAGCTTGTCGGAGGCCTGTTTCAGCACCCAGATCGCGTAGGGCGAGGCGATGGTCACCATCGCCAGGATCAGCGACCAGTGATTGTTGAGCAGGCCGTAATTGCCCATGGTGCGGTACATCGGCACCGCGAGGAACGCCGCCGGGATGAAATAGGTGAACAGCGCGAGATTCATCACCCAGCGGCCGCCGGGCACGCGCAGCCGCGAGATCGCAAACGCCGCTGCGGTCGCGATCAGCAGCGTCAGCGCGCCGGCCGCCACCGCGATCACGATCGAATTCCAGAACTGGATCCAGAAATCCCGCAGGAAGTAATGCTCCTGATGGAACACGATGCGGAAATTGTTCAGCGTCGGATGGGTCGGCCAAAGCTTGCCCGAGAATGCGTCTTCCTTCGGCGAGATCGCGAACAGGAACATGTGGTAGATCGGGATCATGGTCCAGAGGAACACGGGAATCCCGATCAGGAGGAGGCGCGCTTCGACGCCGACTTCGTGCCAGGTTGGAAGCTTTGGTGTGGGCAGCTTCATCGCGACAACCGTTTCATCATGAAATAGATCAGCGGCAGCACGAAGGGCAGCGCGCAGACGATGGACGCCATTGCCAGACTCAATTGGTCGAGCCGCAAATAGCGGATCCCCAGAGTGGCCAGCACATGGGTGAGATCGGCAGGCCCGCCGCCGGTCAGCAGATAGACGCTGTTGAAGTCGCCGAGCGTCCAAATCATCGAGAGCAGGGTGCAGGTGAGATAGAGCGCCTGCATCGAGGGCCAGGTGATGAAGCGGAATTTCTGCCACCAGCTGGCGCCGTCGACTTCGGCGGCTTCGAACAGATCGTTCGAAATGGCGAGCCGCCCGGTCATCAGGATCAGCGTCCAGAACGGCAGCGATTTCCAGATGTGGACGCCGATCGCCATGGTCAGCGCCACGGTGGGATCATTGAGCCAGTTCGGGCCGTCTTCGCCGGTGAGTTTGAAGATCAGCGTGTTGACCACGCCCCATTCGGGATTGAACATGAAGCGCACGGAGAGAATGGTCGGGATCGACGGCACCGCCCAGGGCAGGATGAACAGCACCGACAGCCATTTGATCCAGGGGCGCGACTGCGCGAAGAACCCGGACAGGAACAGCGCGATCATCATTTTGACGTTGATGCCGATCACCAGGAAGATCAGCGTATTGACCGCGGCGCGCGCGAAAATCGGATCGTGGTAGAGCGCGACATAGCTCGCCGGATGGCGCGCCAGCCACAGCCCGTAGCCGACCGGATAGACCACGAAGGCCAGGAACACCAGCAGATAGGGCGCCAGCAGCGCGATGCCCCAGACCTGCGGCGTGGTCAGCCGGGCCGACAGCGGCGGGCTCGGCATGTCGGATGCAGAAAGCGTGATCGCCATTGTTCGCTACTCTACTTCTTATTCTTAGAAGATGCCGGCCGCAGCCACCCCGTCGTCCCGGCCTAGTGCGCAGCTTGCGCACGGGGGGCCGGGACCCATAACCACAGGCTTGTGTTGTTGGACGAAAGTCGTCGAACAGCATCTCCCACAACAAACGACACGGCGTATGGGTCCCGGCGTTCGCCGGGACGACGTGGTGGGAGCAACTGCGGCCGGCATCGTTTGCTCATCAACCCGCGATCTGCTTGAGGCGGGCGATCAGTTCGTCGACGGCCTTGTCGACCGGAACCTTCTCGCTCACCACCCGGTTCATCGCCTTGGCCCAGACGTTCTCGTTGTTCAGGATCGTGAACTTCCAGTTCTTGGTGAAGTCGAACGGTGTGGTGCCGCCGGTGAACTGAGTGTAGACGGCTTTGCGATGTCGGTCAGCCTGCCAGAACGGGCTCTGCTGGCTTGCCGTCGTCACCGGGAACCAGCGGCCGAGCGCGCCTTCGATATAGGGCCGAAGGTTTTCCTCCTGCAGCAGGAACTTGATGAACTCCTTGCCCTCGGCCTTGTTCTTGGCTGACGTGAACATCAGCCCGGTCTTGACGTCCGAGCGATACTTGATCGGCGTGCCGTCCGGCTTGTTGGGGAACGACGCGGTGATGATGGTCTCCTCGTAGTTCTTCTTGCCGAGCGCGCGCTGTTCCGGCGTCAATGCCGGGTTGTTGGCGTCGTCGAGCCATTTTGCCGCGATCGAGATCGTGAAATTATGCGTCATCACGATGGTCTTGTTGTGGAAGGCGACGTTGTTGTCCGGATCCTTCCAGGTGGTGGAGGAGGGCGGCGTGCAGCCCCGGACATAGGTGTCGGTGTAATCCTTCATCGCCTTGATCAGGTTGTCGCGCACCTTGGGGTCGTCGACCAGGAGCTTGCCGTCGTCGTCGACCAGCTTGACGTTATAGGCGTCCATGAAAGTATAGAACGACTGGAACGAGTCGGTCGATTCCACGCCCAGCGGCTGGCCGACGGCATAGACCCGCTGGCCGGTGGCCTTGCGAATGGCGGGCTGCACCTTGTCGCACCAGAACGACCAGTAATCTTCCCATTTGGTCGGGATATCGCTTTGCTTGAAACCGGCCTGCTCCAGCATGTCGCTCCAGATCTGGACGTGCATGCTCTGCTGCTTCATCGGCCAGCCGTAATAGGCTTTCTTCTTGGCCACGTCGTTATAGAGCAGCACGGTTTCGAGCGTATTCGGCGCGAACGCCGATTTCATCGGCGTCAGGATGTCGCCGAGGTCCTCGAGCTTGCCTTCAAAGGCCCACTTGCCCTGCGCCTGCACGTCATAGCTGTCGGAATAGGCGACATCGGGCACCGTGCCGGAATCCAGCGCCGCCACCGTCTTCGGAATCATGTCCTGGATGGCGTATTGCGACAGTTCGACCTTGATGCCGGTCTTGGCCTCGAACTTCTTGATCGCCTCGAGCAGGGCGTCGTCCTCGGACTTGTAAAAGCCCTTGCCGAACCAGACGGTAATGGTTTTTTGCTGGGCCATCGCAGGTGCTGCGGCGTAAAACAGCCCGACAGCAGCGACCGCGAGCGAAAGCGCGCCTAATCTCTTGGATCTCACGTTGTTCTCCCTGATGTGCCGGTTTTTTAACCGGTTGGATAAATGATAGCGCAACCAAGCGGCGCGATCTAGATGGTGTGTGGCGAACTTCTGTAGGGCGAGAGTGTTCCAGCCCAAGAAATCCCGTCCAAGGCGTCCGTCTTCGCAAGGCAACCAGTCGCGGCAATGGCGTTGTTCAGTATTGTCTTCCCGGCCCAGTGCACAAATTTGCGAGCGGGCGCGGGAAACCATCCATTTTGATTGTGAATGGGATTGCAGCCCCACCTGATATAAGTTCGGCATCGCCCGATATAATCTCGGCATCGGCGGCTGTGGGACCAGGCTCCCGTCCGTGACGTCCGTCGTTCGAGGAATTCGCCGTTACGCACAAGGCACATTGGCGCGAACGACGCCTCAGGCCGCCGACAGCCGCACCTTGAACCTGCTGCCCGTTGCCTCGGCGTAGCGCAGGAGCGTCTTGGTGCTCGGAAGTGTTTGGCCGTTTTCAAGCCGGGCGATGGTGGATTGGCTGGTGCCCATCCGGGTCGCGAGTTCGGCCTGCGAGAGGCCTGCACGCAGGCGAGCCCTGAACAACTCGGCTGCAATCTCGAACTCCGGCGCGAGCGCATCATACTCGGCCCTGACCTTTGGGTTGGCGAGCAGGCGGGCCTTCAGTTTTTCGAACCGGATGGTCATATGACGTCCTTCTCGAAGGGCGGCGATCTCTGCGGCGACAGTTTCGACGAGGATTCTCCTATGTCTCATTTTTGAGATAAGAAAGAATAGAGCTTGGCCACGGCCGACGCGAGAACTGACAAAATAGGAAACCGCGCCCCGGATGCCACGACTACGCTGTAACAGCGCGAGCGGTAAACGAAACCGTCAGTTCGGCTTGGTGGCCTCATCCGCCGCCACCGGTGCGGCCGGCCGCGGGCCGCCGCCGGTAAACCGTTCGATCACCGAGCGTACCGCGTCGCGGGTCTTGCGATCCTTCACCGCATCCAGAAGCGGGGCGGCGCCCGGCGAGCGGCGGATCAGGCTTTCGGGATCGGGGAATACCAATGGATCGTCCCACGGGCCCTGCACCACGAACGGCAGGTCGAAGCCGGGTGCTGCGTTCGGCGCCGAGGTCAGGCTGGCGATACCCTTGAGGTCGTACTCACGCGCCGGCACCGAGGCGGTGCCGGTCAGCTTGAGGCGCGCGGCGGGACCTTCGACGCGGATGTCTTCGGCGGTCGCGATGCCGTCGTTGAATTTCACCGCCACCGTCAGCGTGTCATAGGGCGTCGATCCCGAACGGAAATTGCCGCCGCCGGACAGCGGCCGGCGTTCCAGGCGTTTCAACAGTTGTTCGACATTGAAGCCTGCGATCGCGCCGTCACGGCCGGTCAGCGTGGCGGTGCCGTCGAGTGAGGTGACGAGCCCGAACGGGCTCGCGCCCGAAGCCACCAGCGAGACGTTGAGATTGCCGCGGCCGGAGAGCTTGTTGATGCCGAACAATTCGGATGCGCAGGCCTGCAGATCGACATCGGTGAACTGGAACTGGGCCTTGACGTCGGCGACCGCGTCCGAGCGCGCGACGCCGAACGTGCCCTTGGCGATGCCGCCATACATCTGCGCCTCGGCGACCGAAAGCGCGAGCGCGCCGCCGCGCAGATTGGCGCCGAATGCGGTGCGGCCGAGCTTGGTCGAGCCGACCGTCACCTTGGCCGCCGACAGGCGCATGTCGAGGTCGGTGGTGGACAATGAGTTCAGGTCGAACAATTGCCGGTTCCAGTCGCGCGCGCCGCTGGCGAGCAGACGGAAGGTCGAGATGTAGGGCGTGAAATCCAGCGCGCCGGCGGCCAGCGTCGCCTGCAGCGCCTGGCGGCCATTATTGGCAAAGGTCATGACGCCCTCGGCGACGTTGCCGTCGAGTTCGACATTGACGTTGGTCAGCGCCACCGAAGCACCGACGACATTGGCGCGGGCCTTCAGCGCGAAGCGGCCAAAACCGCCGCCGGCGGGCGGCGCCTGTCCCATCCAGCGCAGCGCGTTGCGCAAGGACAGGCTGTCGATCGTGACCGTGCCTTCCATCATCATGCTGGTGCGGTTGGCGAGCGTGCCGTCGAAAGCCAGCTTCAGTGGCGCACTGGCCAGCCGCGCCTTCACGCCGGAGCGATCGCCGGACAAGACCGCGACGAAATCGCTGGCGCTGATCGAGCCGTCGACGCGCTCGCCGCGCCAGTCGAATTGCCCGGTGGCGGCGAACGAACGCGAGATCGACGGCCAGGCCAGCGACAGGTCGATATCGCCGAGCACTTCGGTGACGTGGTTGGTCGCGTCCTCATAATTGAGCACGCCGTCCTGAATCCGGATCTCCGAGAACGACACTTGATTCTCGGCGCCAGGCTTCATGGCGCGTGCGATGGTCTCGACGAACGGCGTCCAGTTGCTCTCGCCATTGCCGTCCCTGATAACGCGGATATGCGGCCGCAGCATCATCACGTCGGCGATCTCGAACCGCCGCAGCAACAGCGGCAGCAAGCGCAAATTCGCGGTCAGCACGTCGACCTGCAGCGCGGGATCGACGGTGCCGCCGCCCTTCAGCCGGACATCGTGAAAGCTGACATAGCTGCCCGGAAATACCGAGACGTCGATCGCACCGCTGACGACGAGATCGAGGCCGGTGACGGCGCGGATTTGCCCTTCGACCGCAAGGCGCAGGGCGTCCCGGTTCAGGAACCAGGAGGTGCCGATCAGGCCAATCAAAGCCAGACCGAGAAACGCCGCTACCGGCATCCCCAGGCGTTTCATTCCTTGGGCCATCGTCAATGACATATCCGGATCGGGTTTAAGTCGAAGGTTTTGGTTGCTCAGGGCGGCGGTGCATTGGTAGGCCCATGCCAACCCACACAACTTGAAGGGTTTTCTTGACGCTTTCAAGGCCATTCCGGACCGGTTCCGTCGTTAGCCTCGCTCGTTAGCCATGGCGAAGAATCTCATGGCCGCCGGATCGAAAGGCGCTAATGTAAGAATGTTTGATGCCGTTTTCATTTTTTTGAATAGGTGGTGGATGTTGGCATCCAAATCATTCATTTTCTTCCGTCACGAAACCATTTTTTCGCCAGTTATCCGAACCGCCGCTCGGTGCGCTTTAGCGACGATTTTGACTATTGGGGCTGCGCCAGCGGCGTTCGCGCTGACGCAGGAAGCGGCGCTCGAAAAGTGCAGGATGACGGTTGGCAAGCCGATCGTTCAGGCTTGCATGAGAGGCTCCGGCGGCGCCGGTAATCTGGAGGCCTGCCGTGCCCAGGCCACGCCGAAGGTCCGCGCCTGCGTGATGGCGGCGCTGAACGCGGCCAATGGTCGCGCCAACGTCGCCCTCGCCATTCCGACGGAAGCCGCCCCTAAAGCATCGGCAGCCGGCGCTTCGCCCGCTGGATTCGTCGCTCCGCCGCGAACCATCACCGACATCACGGCGATCCTCGACAGCGAAAAGCCCGACCTCAAGACCATCGAGGAACTGAAGGCCGAAGCTGACGCCAAGCCGACCGGCAAGGAATCGAAGCAAGATCTGGCGCAGTTCTATTTCGATCGCGGCAATGCGAGGGCCCAGCTCGGCCGGCTCGCCGACACCATCGCCGACGCCAACAAGGCCATCGAAGTCGGCCGCGGCGCGGTTTCCGCCAACCAGATGGGACGGCTGATTACGCTAGCGGCCCAGCAGTACTCCGCCGCCGGCGATCCGAAGAAGGCGTTCGAGCTGTCCCAGCGGCTGATACGCGAGATATCGACCCAGAAAGGCGCCAAGGGCTATCTGTTCGGCGCCAATCGTACGATCGCAGGCATCCTGATCCAGATGGGCGATATCGAGCAGGCGGAGGCCTATCTTCGCCGCAGCCAGCCGCTGCTTCAGGAGGCGCGTACCAGCGGCCATCCGGTGATGCGCTCGAGTTACAATTCCTACGGCCAGAACTGGGAGAGCGAGATCGAACTCGGGCGCGGCATGATTTTCGAGGCGCGGGGACAGTTCCGTGATGCTGAGGCATCCTACAGGCTCGGCGAGTCGCGCAAGCGTGCGGCGATCAAGCCGATGCTAGGGGTCGAACACCCGCCCTCCGAAACCAGTTTGGTGGTCGCAGTCGATTTCACCGTTCTCAGCCAGGCCCGCACGAAGGCGCGGCAAGGGCGGTTCGCCGAGGCGGAAGTCGATGCGCGCCGCGCGCTGCTGTCGCAGTTGAAGAATCAAGGCAAGTACGCCGTCGCCACGCCACGCTTCATTATGGGGCTGGCGGACATCCTGATCGAGCAGGGCCGTTACGCCGAAGCCGAGCAATTGTCGCGCGTGGCGCTGGACATTACCCGGACCGTGGGCGTCGCCGAGGATTCCGTCACCAACGTGCAGCAATTGTCGCAGCTCGGCGGTATCCTTAATCTGCAGCGTAAGGGCAACGAGGCGATCGCGGTTTTTGCCCAGATCGACAAGGCGATCGCGAATTGGGAGCCGGCGCGGCGGCAGACCTTCGAGCTCAGCGGCGGGCGCATTGCATCGCTTTACGCCTCCGGTCAGGTCGAGGCAGGCATCGCCGCGGCTGATCAACTCGTGAAGAAGCAGATCTCCCGTGTCGGCGAAAACCATTTCGATACCGCATCCGCCCGCGGCACGCTGGCGATCGGGCTGATGCGGGCGGGACGCGACCAGGACGCGATCCGCGAATTCAGGGCGGCAATCCCGATCCTGATGGCGTCCTCGCGCGAGAATGCCGACGACGATGACACCACCGCGGTCGCGGCGCGCAGCCAGCGCCTGCAGGGCATCGTCGAAGCCTATTTCAACATGCTGGCACGCGATAAGAGCGCGTCCGGAGATGTCGGCATGGAAACCTTCAGCCTTGCCGACGCCATTCGCGGCCGTTCGGTGCAGCAGGCGCTGGCGGCCTCGAGCGCACGCGCCACTGCCAAGGATCCGGCGCTGGCCGAACTGGTCCGCAAGGAACAGGACCTCGGCAAGCAGGTGAACGCGCAGTTGGGAACGCTCACCAACGTGTTGTCGCTGCCCTCGCAGGAGCGCGACGAGAAGGGCGTTCAGTCGATCAACGCCTCGATCAATACGCTGCGCGCCCAACGTGCCAAGGCGCGGCAGGAAATCAGCCAACGCTTCCCGGCCTATGCGGACCTCGTCTCGCCGAAGCCGCCGTCGGTCGAGCAGATCAAGGCGACGCTGGCCGACGGTGAGGCAATGCTGTCGTTCTATTTTGGACAGAACAGCAGCTTCGTCTGGGCGGTTCCGAAGAACGGCCCGGTGGCGTTTGCTGCGATCAAGGCATCCAGCGGCGACATCGAAAGCAGGGTGCGCAAGCTGCGCGAGGCGCTGGAGCCGCAGGCGCCGATGATCTCGGACATTCCCCCCTTCGATCTCAAGTTGGCCCATGAGCTCTATTCGCTGTTGCTGCAGCCGGTCGAGAGCGGCTGGAAGCCGGCCAAGAACCTGATCGTGGTGACCAACGGCGCGCTCGGCCTGCTGCCGCTGTCGCTGTTGCCGACGGCGCCGGCCGAGATCGCCAGCGACGACGATCCGCTGTTTGCGGGTTACAAGAAGGTGGCGTGGCTGGCGCGGACGCATGCCGTCACAACGGTGCCTTCGGCGGCGGCGCTGCGGACGCTGCGTCAACTGCCCCCCGGCAAACCGTCGCGCGGCGAGTTGGTTGCGTTTGGCGATCCCTATTTCAGCAAGGAACAGGAAGCCGAAGCCGCCAACGACGACAAGGTTCGGGTGGCCGACGCCTTCGGCAACACCACGCGCGGCGTTCCGCTGAAGCGCCGCAACAGCCTGAAGCTCGACGGCGTCGACAGTGCGGAACTCGCCATGCTGCCGCGGTTGCCGGATACGTCGGAAGAGCTGAAGTCGATCGCGCTGGCGCTGCAGGCCGATCCGTCGAAAGTCCTCAATCTCGGCAAGCAGGCGAGCGAGCAGGCGGTCAAGACGATGGACCTGTCCGGCTTCAAGGTGGTGGCGTTCGCGACGCACGGTCTCGTGCCGGGCGAACTGAATGGTCTGTCGCAGCCGGCGCTTGCATTGTCGTCGCCCACCGTCACCGGCGCCGAGGGCGACGGGCTGCTGACGATGGAAGAAATCCTCGGGTTGAAGCTCGACGCCGACTGGGTCGTGCTGTCGGCTTGTAACACCGGCACCGGTGCGGGGGCCGGCGCCGAGGCCGCATCGGGCCTCGGACGGGCTTTCTTCTATGCCGGCACGCGCGCGCTGCTGGTGACCAATTGGTCGGTTCATTCGCAGTCGGCGCGTGAATTGGTGACGGACCTGTTCAAGCGGCAAGCGCAGGATCCGAAACTGACGCGCGGCGAAGCGTTGCGGCTTGCAATGATGGCTCTGGTGGATGGGCCCGGCTATGTGGTCGCCGACGGCAAGACCGAGTTTGCCTACGCGCATCCGCTGTTCTGGGCGCCCTATACCATCATCGGCGATGGTGGCGTGCGTTAGTCTGTCGATGAACGGGAAGGACGATCGTGCGAAATCCTGGAATGAAGTTTTTGTTGGTTTGGATGTCTGTTGCGGCCGGATCGATGCAGGCAATGGCCGGACAGGTCTTGATCACGGCGGAAGAGGCCGCGCTGCCGCCGCCGAAAGGCGCCATTGCCACCGAGCGAAGGGGGATCACGCGAGGTCCCAAGGTCGACGTGGTGACCAGAGCCGGGCAGATTCGCTCCCCGATGCATTTTCAGGTGAAGTTCGAACCCCAAGGGGGCGCGAAAATCGATCCTGACTCCGTGAAGGTCATCTATCTCAGAACCCCGAACGTCGATCTGACCTCGCGCGTGAAGTCCTTCATCGGGCCCACCGGCATCGATATGCCGGAGGTCGACCTTCCGGCCGGCGAGCACATGGTTCGGGTGGATATCAAGGATACCGATGGTCGCGCCGGAACCACCAGCTTCATCCTGAAGGTCGCGCCCTGAGCACACCCTGCCCATATTGCACGCGGGAAAATCCGCCGCAGGCGCTGGTTTGCGGTTCGTGCTCGCGCGAGATCACCGTGCCGGCCGCGCTGTTGGCGGAACGAGATGAACTGGCAAGCAAGCGCGATGCGTTGCGCATTGAACTGGAGCGGGCGAAAAGCGAGCTTGAAGCGCTCAGGCACCGCAGAAAAAATCGACCAGCCTGATGCAATGCCCTTTTTGCACCGAAACGATCAAGGACGAATCGGTCGTCTGCAAGACCTGCGCGCGCGATTTGCGAATCGTGCGCCCGGTCATCGTCGAGATCGAACAGATCGTTCTCGAACTCGATGTCCTGCAGCGCGACCTCGACCGCGTCAACGCACGTATCGAGCGGATCGCCTCGCCGGTCCGGTACTACGCCTTTCAAGCGGTCGCTTATGTGCTGATCCCGGCGATCCTGCTGGTTGCCGCCCACATCGTCATCACCATCATCCTGAACGTCACGCCGCTCTACCTCCGCCTTGCCTCGGTCGTCATTCCGCTGCCGTTCGGATTTCTGATCTTTCCGCACAGGAAGGTCCGTCTGGGTGGCGCGGTCCTGATCGGTTTCTTGACGGCAGCGCTCGCGGTTACCTGCATGCTCACCGTGACCGGCCTCAATGACAAGGTTCCGATCATCCCTGCGTCCTGGGTCGAATGGCGAGAGGTGATGGAATACAGCGCTAGCATCGCGCTCGCTTATGTGACCGGCAACATCCTCGGCTTCGTGATCTTCACGGTGCTGCCGAAAACGATGACGCAGGGTAGCGGCAAGCCCCATCCGTTTGCCTACAGGGCCGCCGGCCTGCTCGGGCGGCATGTCGGCGAAGAGCACCTGCGCCGCCGTGCACGCACCATCCAGGATTTGATAACGGCTGCCGCACCCATGTTGGGCGTGGTGGGGACCGCGGCGGGCTCCCTGTATGCCGGTCTCAAGGGTTTTATTGGTAGCTGAGCGCATTGACGCAGTGCGAAGAATTCGCCTAATAATCCCTGATAATGCCGGCCTTAAGCCGCTTCCTCCATCAGGTCATAGATCCATGAAAAAGGTTTACCCCGACGCCAAATCGGCACTCGATGGCGTTCTCAAGGACGGCATGATGATCATGTCGGGTGGTTTTGGTCTTTGCGGTATCGCCGAGACGCTGTCGGACGCGATCCGCGAATCCGGCGTCAAGGGTTTGACCGTGATTTCCAACAATGCCGGCGTCGACGGGATCGGCCTCAGCCGCCTCTTGGAGACGCGGCAGATCAAGAAGATGATCTCGTCCTATGTCGGCGAGAACAAGCTGTTCGCCCAGCAATATCTCGCCGGTGAACTGGAACTCGAATTCAATCCGCAGGGCACGCTGGCCGAGCGCATCCGCGCCGGCGGCGCCGGTATCCCGGCCTTCTACACCAAGACCGGCGTCGGCACGCTGATCGCCGAAGGCAAGGAAGTGAAGGAATTCGACGGCGAGAAATACATCATGGAGCGCGGCCTGTTCGCCGACCTCGCCATCGTCCACGCCTGGAAGGGCGATACCGCCGGGAACCTGGTCTATCGCAAGACCGCGCGCAACTTTAACCCGATGATGGCAACGGCTGCCAGGATCACCATCGCCGAGGTCGAGCATCTGGTGCCGGCCGGCGAGATCGATCCCGACCACATCCATACCCCCGGCATTTTCGTCAAGCGCATCATCGACGTCGGCACCGGCAAGAAGCGGATCGAGTTCCGCAACACCCGCCCGCGGCCCGCGGCATAACAACCCCTTTAGCTGGAGAGCCCCATGGCCTGGACCCGTGAACAGATGGCCGCTCGCGCCGCCAAAGAGTTGCGCGACGGTTATTACGTCAATCTCGGCATCGGCATTCCGACGCTGGTTTCGAACTTCATCCCCGACGGCATCGACGTCAGCCTGCAGAGCGAGAACGGCATGCTCGGCATGGGCCCGTTCCCCTATGAGGGCGAGGAAGACGCCGACCTCATCAACGCCGGCAAGCAGACGGTGAGCGAGCTGCCGTCGACCAGCTATTTCTCCTCGGCCGAATCCTTCGGCATGGTGCGTGGCGGGCATATCGATCTGTCGATCCTCGGCGCGATGCAGGTGGCGCAGAATGGCGACCTCGCCAACTGGATGATCCCCGGCAAGATGGTGAAGGGCATGGGCGGCGCGATGGACCTCGTCGCCGGCGTCAAGCGCGTCGTCGTCGTGATGGAGCATTCCGCCAAGGACGGCCCGAAACTCCTGAAGACGTGCAACCTGCCGCTGACCGGCGAGAAGGTCGTCGACATGGTGGTGACGGATCTGGCCGTCTTCACCATCGACAAGCACGGCAAGGACGGCATGGCGCTGATCGAACTCGCCGACGGTGTTACGCTCGATGAAGTAAAGGCCAAGACCGAAGCCGAATTCCGCGTCGCGCTGAAGAACACTTAACGCTCGACAAATTCCATCGTCGTCCCGGCCCCCGTGCGCAATTGCGCACTAGGCCGGGACGACGGCTTCCCTATACTTGCGTTGTTCGAGGCCCTTACGCCGGCCCCGACGGCACGTCGGAAAACCGTGTCAGCCACGCCACCGGGCCGATGCTGGCGGCGACGATCAGAAGTGCGGCGAGTGCGCCGTCTTCAAAGCTGCCGCGGCTGGCGTACTGGTAGATCGCGGTCGCCAGCGTATCGACGTTGAGCGGCCGCAGCAGCAGCGTTGCCGGCAATTCCTTCAGGCAGTCGACGAACACGATGATGACGGCGCCGAGCATCGCCGGCCGCAGCAGCGGCAGATGGATCAGCCGCATCGTGGTGGCCTGCCCGGCACCGGCGGCGCGCGCGCTGTCGTCATAATCGTGCGGAATCCGCTCGAAGCCGGCCTTGATCAGCCCGGTCGGCACCGCCAGGAAGCGGATCACATAGGCGATCACGACGGCGGCGCCGGAGCCCACCAAAATCAATCCCGGCAGCGGTCGTCCGAGCCATCCGGCAAGCGCGCTCAGGCCATTGTCGATCGCGAGCACGGGCGTGAGCAGGCCGAGCGCCAGCACCAGCCCGGGCAGGGCGTAGCCGGTCTGTGCGATGTTCATCGCACCGAACCGCAGCGGGCTGGATCGCCAGCGCCAGGCCAGGATGGTGGCAAAGCCGAGCCCGAGCGCGATCAGCGTCGCCAGCGTTGCGAACGCGACCGAGTTGAAGGCATCGCGCCCCAGCGTCATGTCGAAATTCGTCAGCAGCCCGCGCTTGAAACTCTGCTGCAGCAGAAACAGCACCGGCACGAAGAATCCAAGCAGCACCGGCGAGAGGCAGGCGGCGAACGCCCACCAGCCCTTGATGCCGCCAAGCCGGGTGCGCGCCGTCAGCCGCGGGCTTTCGGCGGAAAACTCAGTTACGACATTGCGGCGGCCGTAACGTTCGATCGCGATCAGCCCGGCCACGATCGCCAGCATGAAGCAGGACAATTGCGCGGCCCCCGCAAGGCTGCCGCGGTTGAGCCAGGTGGTGAAGATCGACACCGTCAGCGTGCGGACGCCGAGATATTCGCTGGCGCCGATATCGTTCAACGTTTCCAGCGACACCAGCGCCAGGCCGACCGCCAGCGCCGGCCGCGCCATCGGCAGCGACACGCGCAGGAACACCTGCAAACGGTTGGCGCCGAGCATTCGCGCGGCTTCGGCGAATTCGGCGCTCTGGAACTGGAACATCGTCCGCGCCGACAGATAGACATACGGATAGAGCACGAGACCGATGATGAAGATCGCGCCCGGCATCGAACGCAGATTGGGCAGCGCGGCGACCGTGTCGCGGAGCGGCAACCAGATCGCCAGCGTGCGATGAACCAGGCCGAGCGGCTCGAACAGGTCGGCATAGACGTAGGCGGCGATATAGGTCGGGATCGCCAGCGGCAACGGCATCAGCCACAACAACAGCGCGCGGCCCGGAAAATCATGCAGCGAGATCAGCCACGCGGTGCCGGCGCCGATCACAAGCGCCAGCGCGCCGACGCCGAACAGCAGCAGCGCGGTGTCGCGCATCGCCCGCGGCAACACATAGGCGATCAGGTCGCGCCACAGATCGGGCGCCGGGTTCATCGCCAGCGCAACGACCGCGAGCACGGGTGCTGCGACCGCGGCTGCGGTCATCACCGCAATCGCCGTCGCGATCCGTCCGGCGGGCGCGGAACGGTTCACGTCAAGGTTTTCTTAGGCGAGAGATGCGGCTGCTTCGACTGGCCGAGGTCGGCTCCCTCCCCCCTTGCGGGGGAGGGCGGGGGAGAGGGGTAAGCCACACCCACCGTCCTTGCCGCCACCCCTCTCCCTAACCCTCCCCCGCAAGGGGGGAGGGAGCAGGAAAGAGTGGGTCCTAACAACGAGACTGGATCAATTATCAAAGCCGACCTTGTCGACCAGCGTCGAGGCCGCCTTGCGGTTGGCGGCGATCTTCGAAATCGGCAGGGGATCGGTGTTGAGCTTGCCATAGCCTGCGATCGTCGGGTTGATGGCGACGCCGGCACGCACCGGGTATTCGTAGTTCTGGTCGGCATACATCTGCTGCGCCTTTTCACCGGCCAGCCACTCGATCAGCTTGACGCCATTGGCCTTGTTCGGCGCATGCTTGGCCAACAGCACGCCGGACAGATTGACGTGGGTGCCGCCGCCCTCGAACGTCGGCAGGATCACCTTGGTGGCTTCCGCCCACGGCTTCTTCTCGGGATCGTTGTTCATCATCAGCGCCCAGTAATAGGTGTTGCCGATGCCGATGTCGCATTTGCCGGCAGCAACGTCACGCGCCGCTTCGCGATCGCCGCCCGAAGGCTTCTGCGCCAGATTGGCCTTTACGCCACGCAGCCATTCCTCGGCCTTGGCCTCGCCATGCTTGGCGGTGTAGGCCGCGAACAGGCCGTTGTTATAGATGTGCTGGCCGGAGCGGATGCAGATCTTGCCCTTCCATTTGGGATCGGCGAGCTCTTCATAGGTGATGGCGTCCTGCTTGACCCGATCCTTCGAGGCGTAGATCACGCGCGCGCGCATCGAAATGCCGGCCCAATGTCCTTCGGGATCGCGGTATTGCGCCGGCACGATCTTGTCGATCGCCTCCGACTTGATCGGCTGGGTCACGCCGGCGGCGACCGCCTCGTCGATGCGGCCGATATCGACCGTCAGCAGCACGTCGGCCGGGCTGTTGGTGCCCTCGGCCTTCATGCGTTGCTCGAGTCCTGAACTGGCCGAGACGACGTTGACCTTGACGCCGGTGTCCTTGGTGAAGGCATCGAACAGCGGCTGGATCAGCTTGGTTTCGCGATAGGTGTAAACGTTGACTTCGCCGTTCTCGGCGGAGGCCGTGGTGACGGCGGACGTGGCGAAACAGAGCAACGCCGCAGTTGCGGTGAAAACGCGAAACTTCATCATGAAACGGCTCCGGCGAGGGTGGTGGGCGATGCCGGTTTCACTAGCGCAGCGGATACTCCGCACGAAGCGCCGCGATGTCGCGTAAGCGCTCTTTTAGAGCAATTCCATATTTAAGTTTAGAAGTGTTCCAAAGTATTCCTTCGACCTTGGCACACTCCGTGCCTAGTCTTGGCAATAGCGGAGGTGAGCCGTGCGCGACATTCTTGAATATTGCATTGGTGGTGTCAGGCGAAATGTCCCCGCCGGTACTGAAATTCTCCATGAGGGCGGCCGAACCGGCCATCTATATGTGCTGATCGAGGGACGGCTCGAGGTCGTCAAGGGCGAGACTGTGGTTGCCACCCTCACCGAGCCGGGCGCGGTTACGGGTGAAATGTCGGTCCTGCTCGATACGCCGCACACGGCAACGGTGCGCGCGGCGCAGGATTCGGCGATTTACGAGATCGACGACGCCGCATCGTTTCTGCGGCAACAGCCGGCGGTGGCGCTGACGATCGCGCGGATGATGGCGCAGCGGCTCAACGTCGCCACCACCTATCTCGCCGATCTCAAGCGGCAATATGGCGGCGATGGCAACCACCTCGCGATGGTCGGCGACATCCTGCAGAGCATGATCAACCTTCCGCCGACACAGGTCTCGCCAGGTTCGGATCGGCAATCCGATCCAAGGACGTGAGCCAGGGCGGCGCGGTCTGGATCCTTGCCGCCGGTCGCTTCAACGGCGCCTTGAGGTCGATCGATTGGGCATCGTCGGCGGCCAGCCAGAACGCCGTGGCCTCGTCGAGATCGAGCACGATGTAGACCGGCGGGCGGCCGGACTGCAGGCCGGTATTGAACACCCAGGTGTCGCCGAGCCGGTCGAACCATGAGCCGTCGGGAATGAAGGGCGACTGGTGCACATGGCCCGAAATCACCATCGACGGCTGGTAACGCCCGATCCATTGCACCAGTTCGACGTCGCCGAAGAACCGCTTGCCGCCCCAACTGGTCGGTGAGTTCGCAGGCGGGGCGTGATGTACCCAGATCCAGCGCAGTGGCCGTTCTTCTGAAGCCTGCTGCAACTGGGTCTCGAGGCGCTGCTTGACCAACGGTCCGTCCCACCACGGGCAGACCGTGAAGAGCGTGTCGCCGATAGTCAGGCTGTCGCCGTCGCAGGCGATGCCGAGTTCGCGGACCTCGCTGATCCAGCGCGAGATCTTTTCGCCCTCGGCGCTGCGTTCGTCGAGGTCGTGATTGCCCGAGCAAAGGATCACACGGGTGATGCCGGCCAGCAGCGAGAGATATTTCTTCACGACCACGATCTGGGCGCGGAAATCGACGATCGAGCCGACGTCGAGCGCGTCGCCGGCGAAGATCACGAGGTCGAACTGCGGTGCGGCGCTCAGCAGCCAGTCGAACTGCGGCAACGAGTAATGCAAATCGGCGACGACGAGGCAGCGCATAATTGGCCTATCCAATGCCTGAGAAATAGGCGATCCGGGTCCGGATGCATTCAGGCAGGCTGAATTCGAGCAAAAATTGTGCCGTGCCGTGCTTGCCCGGGGGCGACAGATACCCGCAGTTCGCCGTCTCAGCGCGCGTCGAAATTGACTGCCGTCGTGTTGCCGCCGCTGAGGACGACGGCCACGCGTTCGCCGGCTTCAGGCCGATACGCGCCGGACAGGATCGCAGAGAAGGCGGCGGCACCTCCCGGCTCCGCCACGATGCGCAAGGCGCGCCACAGCGTCTTCTGCGCCTCGGCAATCGCATCGTCGGTCACCAGCACGGTGCGCGGCGCAAATTTCTGAACGATCGGGAAAACCCGTTCGCCGACGCGCCGCGGCGCCAGCGAATCCGCGGCCAGCCCGCCGGCCTCGGCATCGACGGGATGTCCGGCCTCCAAAGCTCTGGTCAGGGTGGGCGAGGCAAACGGCTCGACGCCGATGACCTTGATCCGGCCAGCGTACCAGGCGGCGATTCCGGCAACCAGCCCGCCGCCGCCCACGGCAACCAGAACCGTATCGATATCGGGCGCCTGTTCGTCGAGCTCCAGCCCGATCGTCCCCTGGCCCATGATGGTTTCGTTCTGGTCGAACGCGTGGACCGGCAGCGCGCCGGTTTGCTGCGCCCATGCTTCGCTTCCGGCGAGTGCATCCGCATAGCTGTCGCCTTCGATCGTCAAATCGGCGCCGTATTCGCGAATGCGCGCGATCTTGGCCGGAGAGGAAACGCTGGGGACGAAGATCTTCGCCGGCTTGCCCAGCCGCATCGCGGCATAGGCGACGGCGGCGCCATGATTGCCGCCCGACGCTGCGACGACACCGGCTTTGGGGATCTCGCGGGTCAACAGATTGGTGAAGGCGCCGCGGACTTTGAACGCGCCCGAGTGCTGCAGCAGTTCGAGCTTCAAGGAGATGGGGCCGGCTGAAAGCCCGAACTCGCTGCCGTCGGTCTCGATGACAGGGGTGCGCCTGATATAGGGCCGGATGATTTTCTCGCATCGCATGATGGCTTGCGGCGTTACGGCATCGTCAGGTCCATCCATCGAAGTCTCCCGCGGGCAGCGATTGTCGATTAGCTCGTCAATTGACAAGAATTAGTCATTTAGCTAATTAGCAATATGGCTTCTTTCGAGGGTGACGTCGAGTCCGCTTTTCGCGCGCTGGCGAGCGACCGGCGGCTTTTGATCCTGGAATGGCTGAAACGCCCCCGGGCGCATTTCCGCGTCCAGGTCGACGGCGACCTCGTCAAGGACGGGGTCTGCGGCGTGCTGATTGCCGAAAAGCTCGGGGTCAGCCAGCCGACCGTGAGCGAACATCTGAAAGTCCTGTCGCAAGCGGGATTGGTGAGCGCCAAACGCGTCAAGCAATGGACGTTTTACAAGCGCGACGAAGCCCGTATCGCGAAACTGAAGACGGCCATCCTCGCTAAAATATGAAAACCGCAGTCATGCGCTGATGCCTCCGCGGGAGATGATCTGCCCTCGTGCAATCGCCTGCGGGTAGGTTGGTCGTGACTGCAGACCAGTTTTCTTCTCGTGTCGTGCCATACCCAGATACCAAAAGCGCGGCGAGCCGGGCCCCATTCGTATCTTTGCATGGGGTTGTTTTCGATATTTTGTGTCGGAGGCCTGCGGGTACGCCGCCGAAGCGGCGTTGCTGCCTCAGGCCTTCACCGTTGCGTGCGAGAATACCACTTCGATCAGCGTGCCCGAGCGCGCGCCGGTCTTGATCTGGAATCGGGCGCGGTTGGCTTCGACCAGCGCCTTGGTCAGCGACAGGCTGACGCCGGCGCCGTCCGAGGCCTGATCGGATGGTGCGGGGGTGCGGAACGGCTCCAGGGCGGCGGCGACTTCATTGTCGTTGAGGCCGTGGCCGGTGTCGCGGACCCGCAGCATCACCTCGCCGAAATCGGATAGCGCCGTGGAGACGATGACCTGGCCGCCGGCATTGGCGAGATGGATCGAGTTGCCGATCAGGTTCAACGTGATCTGGCGCAACGCCCGCGCATCGGCGACCACCGGCGGCAGCGTGTGCGCCAGCGAGGTGCGGATGATGATGCGTTCGCGATTGGCCTGCGGCTGCATGACAGCGACGCAACTCTCGACCAGTTCGTTGAGGTTCTGGTTGGTGAAGGAAAGATCGAGCTTGCCGGTCTCGATCCGCGAGAGATCGAGCAGGTCATTGACGATGGAGATTACCCGTTCGCCGGAAGCGCGGATGTCCTTCATGTATTCGACATAGCGCTCATTGCCGAGCGTGCCGAACCGTTCGCCGATCATCACTTCGGCAAAGCCGATGATGGCGTTGAGCGGCGTGCGCACCTCGTGGCTGATGCGGGCCAGCACGTCGGCCTTGGCATTCGCCGCACGATCGGCCAGCCGGCGCGCCTCGCGCAGTTCGTTCTCGCTCTGCTTGGCCTGTGACAGGTCGCGGAACACGGCGAAGAAATTCGGTCCGTCGGGGCGCGTCCGGCCCATCGTCATCGACAGCGGAATGAGGCCGCCCTTGCTCTCGCGCCCGAGCGTCTCGCGGCCATGCTCGAGCAGGCTGGCGACGCCTTCGGATTTGACGCTGGCGAGATAGTCGAACACGCCGTGCTGGCTTTCCGGCGCGAACAGGTCCGCCAGATTGCGCTGCGCCAGTTCGTCGCCGTCATAGCCGAACAGCGCTTCGGCACTGCGATTGGCCGAACTGATATTGCCATCGGCGTCGAACATCACGATGCCTTCGGCCGTGGTGTCGAGGATGGCGCCGAGTTCTTCGGCATCGGCGTGACCGACCGGCGACGGTTCAGGGACATCAGGTTCAGCCACCGGCGGTTCGGCAATTGGAGTTGCCTCCGCGATCGCGGCCGCGACGGTCGCGCCTTCGTTGCGCGGGCCCGAGAAGATCAACGCGAGCGCCGAATCGCCGTCCCAGGAAATCGTGTAGAGGCGCGCGTCGGTCGCCGGCGCTGTAGGGGCGTGCCCTTCCGAGTCTTGTCCTGCCAAGTCTTGTCTCGCCAATTCCTGTTCCGCGTATTGCGGCTGGCTTGTCGAGATCGTCACCGGCGTGCCGGTGTCCGACGTCGAGGGCGCGTTGGAGACGCCGGGTTCGACATAGAGCGCGTCGAGGCCGCCGGCATCCTCCAGCGCGTGCAGGCTTGGGTAGCCCATCTGCGTGAGGAAGGCGGGGTTGGCGTAGAGCAGCCGGTCGAGCCGGTAGATCAGAATGCCGATTGGCATCAGGTCGAGCAGCGCCTTGTCACGCCGCCCTTCGCCGCGCGCCGGCGGCTCGGACGGCGCCAGCCATTCCGGCTGCACCGGCGCTTCGCTCGCGGTGTCGTGGAAGTCCGCCGGATGCGCATCCGTCGCTGCCATGTTCTCGACCACGGATTCATCGAGGCCGGTGACGGCTGGTGTCGCCTCGTTGCCCATCTCGGTTTCGAGCCGCGCCGACAATTGCCGCGCGAGTTCGTTGAAGGCGCTGTTTTCGACCGGCGTCAGCGATGGCGGCTTGGTATCGCCTGGGGGACGGAACGGCAAAACGTTCTTCGACGTTTCCGTCTGCATTTCTGCCAGAGTATCTGCCAAAGTATCCTTGGGGCTATCCACGGCGGCATCCAAATCGGTTGGGTGTGAAGTCTCGGGAGCGCAAGTTTTGGAAGCAATCGCCTCAGGCGATTCCGTAAACGGCGGCGACGCAACGCTGGTCTCGATGACGAAATCCGCAGGCAGATCTTCTTGCAGCAACGCTTCTTGAGGCGCGCCTTCAGCCGGCAAGTCTTCAGCGGACGGGTCCTGATTGAACGGGTCTTGCATCGGCAACTCCGCGCCGACCGAATCCGGGGCAGGGCCTGCCTGAACGATATCAGCCGCGCGCGGTTCCGGCGCCGCCGGGACCACTGCTCCACCGAAGAATTCGTAGCGGCGCAGCGCGGCCAGCCGCGCCAGTCCGTCGAGATCGCGGCAAACGCCGAAGCCGCGATAGCCGGCAAAGTTCCGCACGCGGTCGAAGATTGGCAGGCCCGACAATTCGACCGGCAAATGCGCGCCGCCATCGACCGGCCAGTTCAGGGTAATGCCGCTCCATGTCTGGCGTGTGGCAAATGCCTTCATCACGCGGCCATCGGGATCGAGCCTGAATGCGTCTGAGATTTCGCTCCACAACCGGCCGAAACTGGCGGTGGTGTGCGGGCCGATCAGGCGGGTGAATTCATCGGCGCCGAGCGAGAAGCGGCCTTCCTGATCCATCTGCCACATGAAGCGCAACGGAAGCCGCCGCGCGTGCGGCAACGGCTCGTCGAACCAGGGCGGCGCCTTCACGGGTTCGGCCGCGGTCGGCGCTGGCTGTATTTGAGCTGATGGTGCAGGCGCGGCGTCGTCGGGTGAAGGCGCAGCTTCCTCAGCGATCGCTGCGAAGCAAGCCAATGGTTCCGGCGGCGGCGCGGCGGATGGCTCGCTATCGGATGGCGCGGCTGCGGCGGCCGGCTCGGCCTCAGGCGCTTCCAGCTCTTCGGCCAAGGCATCGAACAGCGCCAACCCGGCCGGCGCTTCGGCCGTCGATACTGGCTGTAGTGGTTCAGGCGCCGGTTCGTTCGAGGCCGCCACGACCGGCGGCGCGATCGGTTCGGGCAATTCTTCTTCGGGCTCTACCGTCGCAACGGGCTCCGCCGCGGCGGCATGAACGACATCCGGCACGATCAACGCGACGAGGCTGGTATCGGCGCCGGCGCCGACGCGTTGCAACACCATGCGGCCGATGTCGATCCTGGTCGCGACCGCGCCCTGCTTCAGCGCGTCGTTGCGCGCATCGTCGAGACCGGCGTCGACGAGATTGTGAAAGCCGAGCAGGGGACGCGCCGCATCGCTGCTGCCGATCAGCATGCCATCACGGGTAAACGCGGCGACCGGCATCGCCAGACCCTCGACCAGCCGTTGCAGCCGTTCCGTCAGCGGAATGATGCGGCCGGCGACGTTGCCGGCAATCAGAATGCCGTGGCTGCCATCGGGCAGCTCGAGACGCGAACAGCCGCAGGTCGCGAGCATGCCGGGTGCGGCGCCAAAACCCTGCAAGCGTTCCAGCCGGACCGCGCCGTTCGCCGGCAAGCGGCCCGCGAGCCGCGCGATTTGCCGCCGATGCGGATCGGCCGGTCCGAAATTCTTGCTTGCCAGCGCGGTGCTGTTGGCCGCGCCGAACGCGCGCGCGCCGACCGGATTGGCCCACAGAACCCGCGCGCCGTCGCTCGACCACAGCCATGCGGGCAGGGCGCTCGTCGCGTGCACCGCGAGCCTGGGATCGCCGAGCGCCTGGATCTGGAATTCCGCATTGTTCATCAGCGCGACATGACCGTGGATGTGAGCCTTCTGCTCCAGGATGACTTTTGCGAATCGGCGGTCGGCCGCTGACAGCCGACAGGATCGCAAGTGGATCGCCAGTATCGCAAGCGCGGCGGGGCAGGTCCACGGTCCGGCGGACCCCGGTGGTATCCTAAGGCGCGATAACCTTAATCCGCCTGAACCGAATTGGGCCTGCGGCGTTGAGCGTGTTGCAAATGACCACCAGGGGTTCACGATGTGACCTTGGGGTTCACGAAAGTGATGCGGCTGCACAGCGAGTATGTGCAGGGCCAGATGCGTTCGCTGGCGGAGCAGGCCAGCGAGATGGGCCAGATCGTCAGCCGCGCCGCGATGGAGGCGGCGAAGCCGGAGACCTGACGGTGCTTCGAAGCCGCTCCCTTGGTTCTACTTTTGGGTTCCTGGACAAGGGCATGCAGCCATTCCGGGAAAAGAATGTGGCAATGCACACAATGTTGCTTTGCGCTGCACAAATTTGACATGATATGAGTGTCTATTGGCCTTGCCCACCGATGGGCACTCCCAAGATCCGGGCCTGATCCCCTTCAAGGACCATGCCCCAACAAGAGGCCGCGTGATCCAATACGCGCGCTACCGGTGTCTATGCCGTTGGCGTTCGCAAGGGGTCACCATGATGATTCACCCCCCGTTGCGAAGGAAGCATGCGAATGACCAGTTCAACCGATCCGTTCTCCGCCTCCATCATTCCCTTCGAAGTCCCCGAGCAGATGCGTGCGTTCGCCGAAAAGGGCGTTTCGCAGGCCCGCGACAGCTACGCCAAGTTCAAGGATGTCGCCGAGACCCATAACGGCACCATGGAAGCCGTCTTCACCTCGGCCAGCAAGGGCGCCAGCGCCTACTCCGCCAAGCTGCTCGAGTTTTTCAAGGCCAACAGCACGACCTCGCTCGATTTCGCGCAGGAGCTATTCGGCGTGAAGACGCCGGCGGCAGCCATGGAGCTGTGGACCTCGCATGCCAGGAAGCAGTTCGAGACGTTCTCGGCCCAGGCCAAGGAGCTCACTGAACTCAGCCAGAAGGTCGCCACGGAAACCGTCGAGCCCATCAAGGCTTCGGCGGCGAAATTCTACAAGCCCGCGGCCTGATCTCGCATGACCGTTAAAAGAAGCCCGGGCGGGTCAGCCCGGGCTTTTTTGTTGGCCAAAGGCGCCATCGAGGTCCTGAGCCGGTCTGTTTTAGACGGCAAATGAACTTCGCGGCCCCTCGAAACGACTATAAATTGGGTGCTTCGCGGCTTGCCAAAGCAGAGCGTTGCACCTAGTTTCCGGCCCATTCGCGACCCCCTTTTTTCCGGGGCCTCGCGCAGGATGCAGTTGTAGCTCAGTTGGTTAGAGCGCCTGTCTGTGGAACAGGAGGTCGGTGGTTCGAGCCCACCCAACTGTACCACCTCAATCAGTATCCCAGCCCGGAATCCAAGATCGGACATCTTGCTTCAGCATGTGTGCGCCAGCTCGCAGCCGCGGGCTAATCCCTTGAAATACGCCCCGAACGAGATTAAATGCCAGTTGACCCGATTTTTGAGGCATTTGGCATGAAGCGTCTTGAGGCTGCTCCGAGGAAGACCGCGAGCAAGGGCGAAGCCGAGCGCGGAAGCGGCGGGAAGAAGGCTTCCCACGGGAAATCCGCTGCGACGTATCACCTCCACGCGAGCCTGCAAGGGCGCGCTTCTCTTGGCCGAGACCGTGAAAAGTCTGCCGAGACAGTCTTTAGGTGCCGGTTTGACAGCCTTACCGGGCTATCCATCGTGACGGACGCACCTTCCGGACGGATGGGGAAGACTTCTGCAGAAGTCACCGGGGGCGGTGCGGTTGAAGCCTTTGACGTCGTCGTGGTCGAAAATCATATTTTCCAGCTCAAGCCGGCGGCGCTCAAATGGCTGCAGAACTACACGGACGAAGAAATTCATACGTTCGTTGTTCCGAAGCGAACCCTGGCGCGCAGAGTGGCAGCACACGAACCCTTGAGCATTGAGGAAACGGACAAGGCCGTAAGGCTTGGGCGGATCGATCGGCTGGCCGCCGGAGTTTTTGGTGATTCCGCGAAGGCTCATCGCTGGTTGAGAAAGCCCAAGCGTGCGCTCGGAGATGAAACGCCGTTGGCCTATCTGGCTACCGAAGCAGGCGCCCGGGCTGTCGAGGAGATGCTAAATCAAATAGATCACGGCATACTTGCGTGAGGCTTTGGCGGATTTCGAACTACCGCGACCTGTCCGGGCTGGGAGGGTTGAAAGCGAGCGGCCGATGGCATGAGAAAGGTCGCCACGTAGTGTACACTTCGGATCATCCAGCCTCAGCGCTGCTGGAAGTGATGGTCCATCTCGAGATCGATTTTGAGGATTTGCCAGACACTTACCAACTCCTCGAAATCGACGTTCCAGACGATGTTCCAATCGAACGCATTCCCGTCGCGACGATAGAAAAGATGGCGCGGGACTGGAGAGACGACCGGAAGATAACGCGACAACTCCTTCTGCCCTGGTTTGAGGAGGTCAGGACGGCGGTGATGGCGGTGCCCTCCGTGATCATGCCGTTCGCAACGAACTACTTGATCAACCCCCTGCACACGGATGCCGCCCGGATAAGTGTTTCGCATGCGGCTCGCTATCCCCATGACCAGCGTCTGTTCAGGCGATCCGGCTGACGGGGAGAACCAGATTAAGGTCGGGCGGGCGCGTGTAAAAAGATCAGGCCTATCAAGGTGCGGCGGTCGTTCTCACCCAACCATACCGTCCGCCAAGTTGGCAGATCACCCCCCGATGCGGCGCGCTTGTGCTGTGGCGTGTTGTCCACCCCTGCTTGCCAATCCCGGGCGGTTCACCCACAATTCGTGGAATCACGACCCTCGGGGGGATTCATGGCGACTTTTCGGATCGGCAATTTCGGGTTTGGCTGGATGCTGGCGACGGCACTCTCGGTATCGATGCTGCCGACCCCAGGCCAAGCTTACACCCCCGAACAGGAGCAGGCCTGCACCAGCGACGCCTTCCGGCTCTGCGGCTCCGAAATCCCCAATGTCGAGCGCGTCACCGCCTGCATGGCCGCGAAGAAGTCCCAGCTTTCGCCGCCATGCCGGGCGCAATTCAGAGGTCCCGAGCCGAGCCAGGCCAGATCCGCGCCCGCCGGCAAGCCCATGGCGATCAGGCCTGCGGCCCCGCGCAAATCCGCGGCCAAGGTGCGCAAGCCCAAGAAAGCGGCAAAGCCCGCCTCGACCTGAGTTCGCCCGGCTATTTCAAGCCCCCTTTTCGCGACAGACTGACGCCTTGCGACGCCATCGCTCATCAACATCTGTCCACGGCGAGGAGAGATTGCAGTGAGTGAAAATCATCGGATGGAGCTGGACCGGCATTTTGCCTGGTTCGAAGCCAAACTGCCGAAAGGCCCGGCCAGGTTCGTCGGCTGGCTGCGCAAGCCGTCGTCGCGCTACGTCCGGATTCCGCTCGCCATTTTGCTGATCCTCGGCGGCATTTTCAGCATCTTGCCGGTGCTCGGACTCTGGATGTTGCCGCTCGGACTCCTTTTGTTCGCGCAAGACGTCCCGTTTCTGCAGAAGCCGACGGCGCGTGCGCTCGGATGGATCGAGCGCAAGTGGATCGAGCGCGAGCGCAGAAAAAGCATGCGCTGAATCTATCAAGCCACTCTGGCGATTCCGTTTTTGCGATTCCCTCATGGGTTGTGTCACGCTGGGCGGTGTGACTCAAAAAGCAACCTTGTTGGCCAATCAGTGGCTTCTTCACGATTGCCAGCAAATTTTTCTTTCACGAATCAGCGCGCTGATTCATTTTCAGCTTCTGGGGTCAATCTGGAGGCCAAGGTATGAACGTCATAGTTTTCGCTTCGCGTAAGGGGGGCTCGGGAAAAAGTACCCTGGCTGCTCACATTGCTGCCCATGTACACAAATCGACGAAGCCCTGCTTGATGGTCGATGCCGATCCGCAGGGATCGCTAACTCTCTGGCACAAGTTGCGCGGAACGAACGAGCCGCCGATCAAGGCTGCGGTGAATTCGGTCAGCGGAATTATCGCCGCCGCCAAGCGCGACGGTATCGAGTGGGTGTTCATCGACACGCCGCCTAATCTCTCGGCGGTCGTCGACGACGCCATCAAGAACGCCACGATGGTGATTATTCCGGCCCGGCCCGGCGTGTTCGACGTCAATGCCGTGCAGGAAACCATCCAGACCTGCCGCGCGGCGCGCAAGCCCTACGCGGTCGTCATCAACGGCGCACCCGCGAGCCGGGACGGCGTTGAAAGCCGCATCGTCACCATCGCGCGTGAAGCACTGGTCAAATTCCGTGCGCCAGTGTGGAGCGGTCAGATCACCAACCGTGCCGATCTGTTGCTGGCACTCGGTAACGGCGAAGGCGCCCGCGAATATTATGCGGAAGGCCGGGCCGCTGCGGAGATCAGCCGGTTGTGGGCTGCGATCGAGCGTTCGATCAAGGCGATCCGCGGTAACGCGTCGGCGTCCGGCGCCATGCACAAGCAAGCGGCGTAACAACGCCGCTTACGGACTTAAAAAGACGCGCGGGACTCCGCGCGTTTTTCTTTGTCTGATTGGATGCTGTCATTCCGGGATGGTGCGTTAGCACCAGACCTCAGGTGCGCGATTGCGCACCGGGGAATCTCGAGATTCCGGGTTCGATGCTGCGCATCGCCCCGGAATGACGGAAATAAGCGATGCCGGCTTACGCCACCATCAGCATGTAGAACACGACGACCGGCGACATGGTCAGGATTACCGACCAGATGCCGACCGCCCAAAGAACGTCCTCGGTCGTAAAGCCCTGTTGATCAGGGAGAGTATTGTTTTCGATTTCCACGACGCGCCCCCGCGTTATTTTCCGTTATGCCGAGTTTGATACGCGACCGCTTTTAAAATCCCGGTCGCAATTTCGCTCGCATTTGACCGCAGGTGCTACCGCCGATTAACCACGGCAGCATCCGCGCTTTGCCATCAGGCCATCAGCAGGCGCCAGGTCATGACCGGCGCAAAACCGATCAGCATTGCCCACAGGGCGAAGGACGAAATCAGCATGACGTCCTGCATTCTCTGGACGTACTCGCTGGTCGGAAATTTCCAATTATCGCTAGTATGCTCGGTCATCGATATTCGCCCCGGTTATGTGAGGACATCAATACGCCCGAGATTTTAAGGTTGCGGGCGAGGCTTTCCGCGATTTTGAATCGCCGGGACCATCAATCGTTAACCAGCGTCGGTGTCGGCGGCGACAATCATCCCGCCACCTTCGATGCAGTGAACGCCGCGAGCTGAGCTCGGAGCAAGCGAGCACGGTTAACATCGCGCCAACGCGGTCGTGCAATTTTTGCCCGCCGGTGCCCACACCATTGGAAGATGCTCCGGTCATCTTGTGCGCCTCCGCATCATCCGAGCCGGTCTGGAGCTACAGAAAAGCCGTCGCCGCGGTCTCACGCGTGCGGCGGCTTTTTTGTGCCCGATCATCCCGCCGGGGAAGGACCAGAGCCGCGGCGCCTCGTCTATGCCCGCCGCAACAAGGGCGGCGCGCGCCGCGCACGCTCCGCATCCAGCCGGGCTGCGACTTCGGCGCTTACTTCCACCATTGGCAGCCGGACCTCGGCGCTGTCGATCAGCCCGCTCTGCGCCAGCCAGTACTTGGCCGGCGCCGGGCTCGGCTCGGCGAACAGCAGCCGCGTCAGTTCAGAAATATTGTCCCAGCACGCCCGCGCGCCGTTGCGGTCGCCCTGCTGCATCAGCGTCCGCACGGATGCAAAGGCTTCGGTCTCCAGATGGGCTGACAACAGGATGCCGCCGTCGGCGCCGTCGACCAGCGCCTCGTGGTACTGCGCGTCCTCGCCGGTCAACACGCGAAAGCCCTTCGGCCGCCGCGCCAGGAAGTCGATCGACTGGGCGCGATCGGCGCTGCAATCCTTGATGCCGACGATGTTGCGATGTGCGGCGAGCTGCAGCAGGGTCTCGTTGCTGAGGTTGACGGCGGTGCGGTAGGGGATGTTGTAGAGCACGATTGGCCATGAGGCGTGATCGGCGAGCACGATGAAATGACGCAGCAGGCCGCGCTGCGACGGCCGCGTGTAATAGGGGCTCGCGATCAGATAGCCATCGATCGGCCAGGCGGCGGTCTCGTCCAGCGTATCCAGCATCTTCTGCGTGCTTGCGCCGGAGAGGCCGAGGCAGATCGGGATATAGCGCCCGCTGTCCGAGGTCTCGGCCCGCGTCACCGACACCAGCCGCTCGAGCTCGTCGAGGCCGAGTGTCATGCCCTCGCCCGAGGTGGCGGCGAGGATCAGCCCGTCCACGGGGCTGGCGGCATAGTGCCTGAGCATGCGGCGCAGCGAGGGCTCGTCGAGTTCGCCGTTGCGAAACGGCGTGACGAGGGGCAGCCACAGGCCCTGTAATCGGCTTTGCAAATCGGTAGTCATGGTTCCATCTCCTGGGGGATTTTGCCGGAGACGGGGACACATAAAAAAACCCCGTCCAGACGGCGGGGTTTTCGGGATCGGCTTGGCGGTTGATCTATCGCGCGCGTCGATCTCGGGTCCCCGGGAGGGGACCTTTTTTCGACGACAGAGCTGCGCACGAATTCGTGATCATGTCCCGATGATGATGGGACGGCAGCGCGTTGTCAATCCGCGCACGGTTGATGTCGTTTGTTTTAAAGGAAGTGAAAAGTTCTGGCGGCGGCGAACCGCGAGCTGAAATCATCTGCGGACGAACGATCCGGAGAAGAAAAAAAGCCGGGCTCAAGAGAGCCCGGCTTAAGGTATTGGCCACGTGAGGCCGACACAATCACCTTCCAAGAGGGATTACTGAGCGCCCGCGCCACTGGAGGAGGGGGACATATGCGCGACACGATCGCTCAGCGTGTAGGCACTATGATCCCCATCGGCGCCTTGCGTAAACCGTCGAGGTCGCATGTCAGACATGCGGAGACCGGGGCCTTTATAAGAGCCGCTAATTCGCCAAGCGGAATGACGCCGCGCTACCTGCGCCTGAAGCGTTAGGGTTTCGGTTCTGATTCAATCAGGACCGATCATGATTTAGGACGGCCAGCGCTGCGCCTTGCTCACCACGAAGTCGCGGAACACCTGCACGCGCGCCACCGTCTTCAGCTCTTCCGGATAGACAAAATAAGTGTCGACCTGGATCGAGTCGGTTTCGCCGAACAGCTGCACCAGGCGGTTGTTCTCCTCGACCAGGTAATCCGGCAGAGCTGCGATGCCGAGGCCCTGCTGACAGGCCCTGACAAGTCCGAGGATGTTGTTGACCTTGAAATAGGCCTCGCGCGGTCCCGAGCCGTTGCGGCCGGCGTCGACCAGCCAGCTGCGGTTCTGCAGATGCGGCGGCACCTGCGCATCGCCGAGCATGATGATGCGGTGCGAGTCGAGATCGTCGAGCGTGCGCGGCGTGCCGAAGCGCTTGATGTATTCCGGCGAGCAATAGGCGTGGAAGCCGATCGAGAACAGCTTGCGCTGGATCAGGTCCGGCTGGGTCGGCTTGCGGGTCCGGATCGCGACGTCGGCCTCGCGCATCGACAGATCGAGGTCCTCGTCGGTCACGATCAGCGAGATGCGGATATCCGGATAGAGGCCGGTGAATTCGTCGAGCCGCGGGATCAGCCAGTTGATGCCGAGCGCCGGCGGCGTGGTGATCTTGAGGTCGCCCGACGGCCGTTCGCGGCTGTCGGTGAGCTTGGCGCGCGCCGCCTGCAGCTGCATGAACACGTCATGCGCGGTACGGAACAGCAGGTCGCCCTGCTCGGTGAGGATCAGCCCGCGCGCATGGCGATGGAACAGCGATACCGCCAGCTCCTGCTCCAGCGCGGAGACCTGCCGCGAGACCGCCGACTGCGAAAGCCCCAGTTGCTCGCCGGCATGCGTGAAGCTCCCCGCTTCGGCAGCCGCGTGAAACACCTTCAGCTTGTCCCAATCCATGTCCGTAAATCCGTCCCGGGTTCTTCGCATGATCACTCCGCCGCCGCGCGATCGCTCGCCCGCAGGGCGAGGAAACGTTCGGCCTCGAGGGCCGCCATACAGCCAAGGCCGGCGGCCGTGACCGCCTGCCGGTAGGTTTCGTCGGCGACGTCGCCGGCGGCAAACAGGCCGGGAATCGAGGTCGCGGTCGAGTTCGGCGCCACCTCGACATAGCCGGATGGTTTGAGCTTGACCTGGCCTGCCACGAGTTCGGTTGCCGGCGCGTGGCCGATGGCGATGAAGACGCCGTCGGCCGGCACTTCCGTCAGCGTGCCGGACTTGACGTTCCTCAGGCGCACATGGGTGACCTTGCCTGGGTTCTCGGTGCCGCAGATCTCGTCGATCGCGCTATCCCAGACCACCTTGATCTTCGGATGCTTGAACAGGCGGTCCTGCAGGATGCGCTCGGCGCGGAAATGATCGCGGCGATGCACGACGGTGACCTGCGAAGCGAAGTTGGTCAGGAACAGCGCCTCCTCGACCGCGGTGTTACCGCCGCCGACCACCATGACTTCCTTGCCGCGATAGAAGAAGCCGTCGCAGGTCGCACAGGCCGAGACGCCAAAGCCCTTGAACTTCTCTTCGGAGGGCATGCCGAGCCAGCGCGCCTGCGCACCGGTGGCAAGGATCACGGTTTCGGCGAGATAGACCTCGCCGCTGTCGCAGGTCAGGCGAAACGGCCGCTGCGTGGTGTCGAGCTTGGTGACGAGATCGGTGACGATCTTGGTGCCGACATGGGCGGCCTGCTTTTCCATCTGCTCCATCAGCCACGGACCCTGGATTACATCCGCAAAGCCCGGATAGTTCTCCACGTCGGTGGTGATGGTGAGCTGTCCGCCGGGCTGGATGCCCTGGATCAGCACCGGCTCGAGCATCGCGCGCGCTGCGTAAATGGCTGCGGTGTAGCCGGCCGGGCCCGAACCGATAATGACGACCTTGGCGTGAACGGGGGCAGGCATCGGCAGATCCCTCTCTTTAAGGGAGTTTGGTCAGAACTTGAGCGGAAAGCGCACGGAAAGGCACCGCGGCGGCGCCAAAAGTGTCAAATCGAAGTCTATGACATCTGGGTAGCTATGCAAGAATTGCAATCCAAATAAGCGAATTTTCCCCGGAACTGCGTCATTTTCACCCGACTTGAGCAAAATGACGCGATGCACGCGCAATAAAATTGCGCGAGCCAGGGCAGCTGCGCTAAGAGTGTTGCCGGGCAATACCTTCCAAGCCGAGCCTATCCCAAGAACACCCCAAAGGAACCGGACCGCGTGTCGAAGAATCTCGACGAAATCGACCTTAGAATTCTTTCCGAAATCCAGGCCGATGGCCGAATCACCAACGTCGAACTGGCCAAACGGGTCGGCATCTCACCGCCGCCGTGCCTGCGCCGGGTCAGGACGCTGGAGGAGGAGGGCTACATCCAGGGCTATCGCGGGCTGCTGGATCCGCGCCGGCTCGGCTTCGACGTCACCGTGTTTGCCTCCGTGCATCTGTCGAGCCAGGCCGAAGCCGATCTGCGTGCGTTCGAGGAATTTGTCCGCGCCGAGCCCTTGGTGCGCGAATGCTGGATGCTGTCGGGGGAAGTGGATTTCATCCTGAAATGCGTGGCGCCCGACATGGCGACGTTCCAGGATTTCGTCACGCATCTGACATCGGCACCGCATGTGCGCAATGTCAGGACGTCGCTGGTGCTGCACAATTCGAAATACGAAGCGGCCGTGCCGCTCGATTTGAAGGTGACGGGATAACGCGTAGCGTTATCCCGTCATCCCGGGATGGTCCGAAGGACCAGACCCGGGATCTCGAGATTCCCCGGTGCGCAATTGCGCACCTGAGGCTCGCGTCTTCGACGCGCCCCGGAATGACAGCGTTAGCTTACCGCTTCTTTCCCATCATCGCATCCAGGCTCAACACGCCGCCGCCGGCGAAGGACAGATAGAGGCAGGCGAAGCAGAACAGGATCGCGGCGTTGCCGCCATTGATCAGCGGGATGAAGCCTTTGGGATAGTGCCCCATGAAATAGGCGAACGCCATTTCACCGGACAGGATGAAGGCCACGGGCCGGGTCAGAAGACCAAGCATCAGCAGGCCGCCGAGCACCAGTTCGAGCGAACCGGCCGCACCATACAGCGACATTAGTTCGACCTTGGCGAACATCGGCAGCGGCGGGTATTTGAACAGCTTGGCGATGCCGTATTGAAGCAGCAGCAATCCGATCATGAAACGGAAGACGCTGAGAACCATCGGCTCGCCGCTGGCGAGCATCTTGTTGATCTTGTCCATTGTCTGCTCCTCAAGCCCGCTTGGTTGCTGCGTCGACGCTCCACGGACCTGCGCCCGCGGTCGACAGATACAGACAGGTGAAGCAGTACAGGGCCGCCAGCGTGCCGCCGTTGACCAGTGGATGAAAGCCCTTCGGGAAGTGGCCGATGAAATAGGCGAAGGCCATCATGCCGGAGAGAACGAAGGCGACGGGCCGCGTGCACAGCCCGAGGATCAGCAGCGCGCCGCCGATCAGTTCGATGAAGCCGGCGGTACCGACCAGCGAGAACGGCTGCACGCTGGCGTAGGCCGGATATACCGGGAATCCGATGATCTTGCCCATGCCATGCTGGATGATCAGCAGGCCCGTGATGATGCGCAATATACTCAATACGCGCGGCGACCACGCCGCGAGTGCTTCTGTCATGATAGTCCCCCAAGTTGGATCGAGGTCCAATTGGTATCGTGTCGCGGCCTGAAGGAAAAGCGCGCGGCGGCCGGAATCCGATGACGTTTTGCGGAGCAGCAAAGGAAAAATGCGGGCGTGGAGTGTTTGCCGCAGTTACTTGAAGGTGACTTAACGCTGCGGCACTCTGCCGCTAGAGCGTTTTCCAGCGAAGCGGCCTGGCGCGGGACAATCGCCAAGCGTTTGCCCCGAGACGATTGCACCCCAGGATCTCAGTGCGCCCCGAGGCAGCGGATGGCCTTGGGCTGGCAGGCAAAGCCGATGTTGGAGCATGTCGGCGACGCGCCGCCGGCGCTGCGCGTGCAGTTGACGCAGCCGTCGGTCCATCGGCTGCAATTCGGCGGACCGGCCTGCATCGAAATATCGCTGGGTACTTTGGGCGTGCTGCGCGGCGGGATCGCAAGCTCGGCCGCAGCCGCAGCGTTGCATCCGGCGATGACGATGGTCAGCGCGAGGGCGAGGCCGGCAACGAGATTGTGATCTGGCCGCATGCCGTCTACCTCAAGGCGATGAACACACGTCCCCGGTCCGGACCGGCAGGCGATGCCCGCCGGCGAGCAGCTTAGCGCCACTCGACCTTGGTGATCTCGTAGGCCTTGGCGCCGCCGGGAGCCACGACTTCGACGGTCGCGCCCTTCTTCTTGCCGATCAGCGCGCGCGCCAAGGGCGAGGTAATGGAGATGCGGCCCTTCTTGGCATCGGCTTCGGGCTCGCCGACGATCTGCCACACCGCTTTCTTTTCGGTGTCCTCGTCGACCAGCGTCACGGTAGCGCCGAACATGATGGTGTCGCCGGAGAGCTTCGAAATGTCGATGATGTCGGCGCGCGCGAGCTTGTCTTCGATCTCGGCGATGCGGCCTTCATTGTGCGACTGCTCTTCCTTGGCGGCGTGATATTCCGCGTTCTCTGAAAGGTCGCCATGCGAGCGCGCCTCGGCGATATGCTCGATGATGCGCGGCCGGTCCTCGGACTGACGCTTCTTCAACTCGACCTCGAGGGCGGCATAGCCGCCGGCGGTCATCGGAACCTTTTCCATCATCTCTTCCGTCCTTCGCTCGTGCGAGCCGCTACGAGGTTGCGCGCACAAGGCACTCTTTTCGATTTCGATTCGGGGGGCTTTGCGGGCCCAAAACGCGAGCCCGCCAGCCTATTAAATTATCGGCCCGTCAAGGGCCGATACAACATCCAAACGAGCGGTGGGTTCCAGCCATACCGGCTTTGTTGCCAATCGTTTAGCGGGCAATTTCGCCCGGCGAACGATCAGTTTTCGGAAAAGTAACTCTGCAGCGTGCGGACCTCAAGGTCCCCGCCCAGATAGGCGCGGATGCCCTGTGCGGCCGCCACAGCACCCGAAAGAGTGGTGTAATATGGCACTTTATGCAAGAGGGCAGCCCGTCGCAACGAACGGCTGTCGGCCAGCGCCTGCGGCCCTTCGGTGGTGTTGAAGACGAGCTGGATGTCGCCATTGGTGATGGCGTCAACGATGTGCGGCCGGCCCTCCAGCACCTTGTTCACTTTTTCGGTGGGCACGCCGCTATCGGCGAGGAAGCGCTGGGTGCCTGAGGTGGCCATCACCTTGAAGCCGAGCGAGTGCAACAGCCGCACCGCGTCCGCAATGCGGGTCTTGTCGCTCTCGCGCACCGAAACGAACACGGTGCCCTTGCGCGGCACGCGGGTACCGCCGCCGAGCTGGCTTTTGGCGAACGCGACTTCGAACGAACGATCGATGCCCATGACCTCGCCGGTCGAACGCATCTCCGGACCGAGCACCGTGTCGACGCCGGGGAAGCGCGCGAACGGGAAGACCGATTCCTTGACGCCGACATGGCCGAGCTTGCGCTTCTTCAGATTGAAGTCCGCGAGCTTTTCGCCGGCCATGATTCGTGCCGCGATCTTCGCCACCGGCGTGCCGACCACCTTGGCGACGAACGGCACGGTGCGCGACGCCCGCGGGTTGACCTCGAGCACATGGATCTCGCCGTCCTTGATGGCGTATTGCACGTTCATCAGGCCGACCACATCGAGGCCGAGCGCGAGTTCGCGGGTCTGCCGTTCGAGTTCGCCGATCATCGCCGCATCCAGCGAATGCGGCGGCAGCGAACAGGCGGAATCGCCGGAGTGAATGCCGGCTTCCTCGATATGCTCCATGATGCCGACGATGAAGGTGTCCTTGCCGTCGCAGAGGCAGTCGACGTCGATCTCGGTGGCATCGGAGAGGTAACGATCGAACAGCAGCGGATTGGTGCCGAGCACGGTATTGATCTGGCCGGTCTTGTCGTTCGGGTAGCGCGCCTTGACGTCGCCCGGCACCAGCTCCGGCAAGGTGCCGAGCAAATAATCGTTGAGCTGGTTGTCCTCACGGATGATCTGCATGGCGCGGCCGCCCAGCACGTAGGACGGACGCACCACCAGCGGCAGGCCGAGATCGGCCGCCACCAGCCGCGCCTGCTCGACCGAATAGGCGATGCCGTTCTTGGGCTGCTTCAGGCGCAGCTTGTCGAGCACGCGCTTGAAGCGGTCGCGGTCTTCGGCCAGGTCGATGGCGTCGGGCGAGGTGCCGAGGATCGGCACGTCGGCGGCTTCCAGCGCGCGGGCGAGTTTGAGCGGGGTCTGGCCGCCGAACTGCACGATCACGCCATGCAGCGTGCCGTTCGTCCGTTCGGTGGCGATGATTTCCAGCACGTCTTCGGCGGTGAGCGGTTCGAAGTACAGCCTATCAGCGGTGTCATAGTCGGTCGACACGGTTTCCGGATTGCAGTTGACCATGATGGTCTCATAGCCGGCGTCATGCAGCGCAAAGCAGGCGTGGCAGCAGCAATAGTCGAACTCGATACCCTGGCCGATCCGGTTCGGACCGCCGCCGAGGATGATGACCTTCTTCTTGTCCGACGGCGCACTCTCATCCGCCACCGCGCCCGCGAACGGCGATTCATAGGTCGAGTACATATAGGCTGTAGGGGAAGCGAATTCCGCAGCACAGGTGTCGATGCGCTTGAATACCGGACGAACCCCGAGCGCGTGGCGCTTGGCGGTGATGTCGGCCTCGGTGCTCTCGGACAGCACCGCGAGCCGTGCATCCGAAAAGCCCATCGCCTTCAGCGTCCGCATGCCGAACGCGTTGCCGGGCAATCCGTTGGCCTTGATCTTGGCTTCCATGTCGACGATGCCGCGCATCTCGGCCAGGAACCACGGATCGATTTTGCAGGAATTGAAGATTTCCTCGTTGGACCAGCCGAGCCGCATCGCCTGGGCTACCTGCAGGATGCGGTTCGGCGTCGGCGTGCCCAAAGCGGCGCGGACCGCGTTCTTGTCGTCGCCGCGGCCGAGGTCCTCGATCTCGATCTCGTCGAGGCCGGTGAGCCCGGTTTCGAGCCCGCGCAGCGCCTTCTGCAGGCTTTCCTGGAAGGTGCGCCCGATCGCCATCACTTCGCCGACCGATTTCATGGACGTTGTCAGGGTGTGGGAGGCGCCGGGAAACTTTTCGAACGCAAAACGAGGGATCTTGGTGACGACGTAGTCGATGGTTGGCTCGAACGAGGCCGGCGTGGCGCCGCCGGTGATGTCGTTGGCGATCTCATCGAGCGTGTAGCCGACCGCGAGCTTGGCCGCGACTTTTGCAATTGGAAAGCCGGTGGCCTTCGAAGCAAGGGCGGACGAGCGCGACACGCGCGGATTCATCTCGATCACGACCATGCGGCCGTCGACCGGATTGATGCCGAACTGCACGTTGGAGCCGCCGGTCTCGACGCCGATCTCGCGCAGCACCGCCAGCGAGGCGTCGCGCATGATCTGGTATTCCTTGTCGGTCAGCGTCAGGGCTGGCGCGATGGTGATGGAATCGCCGGTATGCACGCCCATCGGATCGAGGTTTTCGATCGAGCAGATGATGATGCAATTGTCCTTTTTATCGCGCACCACCTCCATCTCGTACTCTTTCCAGCCGAGCACGCTTTCCTCGATCAGCACCTCGTTGGTCGGAGAGGCGTCGAGCCCACGCTCGATAATGTCGAGGAACTCTTCCTTGTTGTAGGCAATGCCGCCGCCGGTGCCGCCCATGGTGAAGGAGGGCCGGATAATGGCAGGCAAACCGATCTCGGACAGCGCCATCAGCGCCTCGCCGAATGCGTGCTCCTGATAGCGTTTGCGGCGTTCGTTCTCGCCGAGGGTCCACTGCCGCTCGAGCTCTTCCAGCGCCGCGCCGGACAGTTTCTCTCGCTCGGCGAGGTATTTGTCGCGGTAGGACTTCTTCAGCGCCGAGGCGTTGGCGAGCCGCGATTTTGGCGTCTCCAGCCCGATCTTGGTCATGGCCTCGCGGAACAACTGGCGGTCCTCGGCCTTGTCGATCGCGTCCGCGGTGGCGCCGATCATCTCGACGTCGAATTTGTTGAGGGTGCCCTGACGACGCAACGACAGCGCGCAGTTCAGCGCGGTCTGGCCGCCCATGGTCGGCAGCAGCGCAAAGCCGCCGGGAAGGACGTAGCGTTCCTTCTCGATGATCTTGCCGACGATTTCGGGTGTGATCGGCTCGATATAGGTGGCATCCGCCAGGTCCGGGTCCGTCATGATGGTGGCCGGATTGGAATTGACCAGGACGACCCGGTACCCCTCTTCCTTCAGCGCCTTCACCGCCTGGGTGCCCGAATAGTCGAACTCGCAGGCCTGGCCGATCACGATGGGACCGGCGCCGATGATCAGGATGGTGGAGATGTCGGTTCTTTTGGGCATCAGGTCTCGCGAACTGGAATTTGGGCACAAAAAAAGGGCGCGCATGCTGCGCGTCCCTCGAGCCAAGAGCGCGGGTTACCCTCGCGCGCGGGGTGGTCTTTAGACCAGATTCCGCACCCGCGAAACCCCCAAAAAGCCCCCATCAACCGCCAATTTCCCGCCTTCGCCCTTTCGGGCTACGGCGTGGCAAGGGCTTTGGGGCTGGCAAGCTGGCCTGCCCAGCCGAAGCTGGCGAAAGCCAGCGAAGGCTGGAGGCCCGGCCTGGATTTGAACCAGGATAAGGAACGATGCACCGTTCCCGCGTCGTCGCTTCCGCCACCGGGCCGCGGCGATTATTCCCGATCACGGGAGGGCGGGCCATGCTTGCTGCTTATTAACCCTAACCGTCCGGGGCGGGCGTCAAAAAAAGGGCGCTACCGCACCAAAGGATGCCGCGCCACGAACGTCATCCGCCAGGGATTGTGGCCGATATTGTTTTGGGCCCGCGAGGCGGAGAAGCCGGCACGGCCGAGCTTGGCGATCATCTCGCTTTCGCTATAGCGCTGCAGGCCGACGCGGGTGCGCAATTGCCGATAATCCGACAGCGCGGTAGAGGCGAGGCCGTACAGCGCGTCCGTCAGGAAGCCGTGGGAGCCTGCGAATTTGAGCAGTGCCAGCACGTCTCGGGCCATGCCGACCTCGGGTTGCAGGATATCGCCCACCACCAATCGCCCGTTTGGCTTCAACAGCCGGCGAACGACCATGAAGGCGGAATCCAGTTCTTCCTGCGTCATATACTGCGCCACCGAATTCATGACGACGAGATCGATCGACTGCTCGTCCATCTTGCGCAGATCATCCAGCGAACGGACGCGGATCTTCGTGTTCGGTGCAAAGCGCGCGATCAGCCGGCCGCGCACACCGGGGGCAGGTTCGGCGAGATAGAGCTTTGCGCAGGCGTCCGCCACCTTGGCCGCCGACAGCGCCTCGCCGCAGGCATAGTCCAGCACCACCGTATCAGGCGACGAGATATAGCCGATGATGTCGCGCGCAATGATCTGGAAATGCAGGTCGCGATGCAACTTGCTTGCATAGATCGTATGCGTGGAATCGTAATAGTCGATCCATTCGTCCATCGTGGCTGCATCCGGCAAAACAGGTGTTCCGGCGCAGGAACTGCCGGGAAACTGATGCGTTAGGGTGTTCGGCGGCCAATGTCCATTGCTGCCGTGTCCGGTTCCTAACAGGAAGGTTCAACGTGAGCAAAGCCAACAAATCAGAAAAGATCTCCCCCGAGCTCGATACACCGACCGACCTGCCGCAGGCCGCCGTGGACAAGATCTCGGCGTCGCTCAATGTGCTGCTGGCCGATGCCTTCGCGCTCTATATGAAGACCAAGAATTTCCACTGGCACGTCTCCGGCCGGCAATTCCGCGACTATCATCTGATGCTGGACGAGCAGTCGGAGGCGATTTTCGCCACCACCGATCAGATCGCCGAACGGGTGCGCAAGCTCGGCGGTACCACGCTCCATTCGATCGGCGAGGTTGCGAAATTGCAGACTATCCAGGACAATAACGAGGCCTTTGTCCCGCCGCGCGAAATGCTGCGCGAGCTGATGGAAGACAACAAGCATGTCGCGGCGGCGATGCGCAAAGCCCACAAGCTCGCCGACGAGCACGAGGATTCCGGCACCGCCGGCCTGCTCGAATTGTTTATCGACGAGACCGAGCGCCGGACGTGGTTCCTGTTCGAAGCCAGCCGCCAGGAAGGCAGCAACGCGGCTTAGTGGTTTTCTTCCCCTCTCCCCTTGTGTCCCCTTGTGGGAGAGGGTGGCTTCGCGAAGCGAAGACGGGTGAAGGGTTCTGTCCTCACAGCAAAATTTAGGATGAGGATAGAGACCCCTCATCCGTCGCGGACTACGTCCGCGCCACCTTCGCCCGCAAGGGGAGAAAGGAAGAGACTCGTGGCTCGCGGAGCCTGTCCTCGGGCGCGCATTCGCGCGACCCGGTGGCTGTGTGCCGAGCATGATCGGTAGCTTGGAGGTGAAAGTCTTCTATCCAGCCTGATAGTGGCGAAGGATTAGCGAAGCGCAAGGGCGTCGCCGCGAGGT
>Ga0307517_10000097_pt1 | contig 126064 bp, 116 predicted proteins | sample 23_EM_MG_FD_194515 | JGI IMG/M metagenome (GOLD analysis project Ga0307517, IMG submission 194515) | Populus trichocarpa ectomycorrhiza microbial communities from riparian zone in the Pacific Northwest, United States - 23_EM | ecosystem: Host-associated > Plants > Roots > Unclassified... | reverse complement strand
CCCCCCCCCCCCCCCCCCCCCCCCCCCCCCCCCCCCCCCCCCCCCCCCCCCCCCCCCCCCCCCCCCCCCCCCCCCCCCCCCCCCCCCCCCCCCCCCCCCCCCCCCACTAGTTGATAATAAGGGCCCTCCCGGTTAAACCTTAAATAAGTTCCGTTTCTTCTCCTCCGGCCTTCGAGCGTGACATCATGATGTCTAAAAATAATATTGAAAAGACTTAGATGTCGAGGGGCCAGAACCGTGCCTTTTGTATGATATTGACTTTTGTGGTGTAATGCGGAATGCCCACGCGGGGGGAAGAAGGGTCTTGTTTGGATTGTCGGGTCCATCTAGGGTTCTTAGTAGTTGGCCGGACGGCTACGGTATTGTGGCCCCATGCAATTACGCCATCACTGCCCTGTTTTGCGATTGAAGGGTTGGAAGATTGAGTTGGGTTTGCCTGGGGCGTTCTACAGGAGTGCCTGCTCACCCTCGGGCACTGCATAAGACTCCCGCAGCGTGGTGCTGTACTGTACTTTGGATGAGTGCCTACGATAGGCAGACAATGACCACTTACTTCCCAAGGCCACCCTCCCGCCCCCCAGATGGACCCTGGACAAGGTGTGGGTAGAGTAATGGGAAAAAGAGTGGCTACCAAAAAGTCCTCCACTCCCATCAGTAAATATAGTAATTGCCCCTTAGGAAAAAAGGAAAGGAAGAAATAATTCCCATCCGATCTTTTCAGGTATCCAGTATCGAAACCCCGCTCGCTCCCAACAACTAGACTATCCTATTATTACTACAGGAGACACTCTCTAAATCACCACTTCCAACAACCCCCCCCCCTCCGCGCTTTTTCCACATGTGGGAAAATATAAAAGTTAGTATCACACCCTACTTAGCCAAAGGGTCCTTTTCCTTCCTATACCCATCAGGAAAGAAGTGCCCTGACACTAAACGTGGAATTTTACCTTACCCAACGAACGGACGAACGAACGACCATACACACACACCCTTTCCAAAATCCTATCTATATTCAGGTACACAAATGCAAGTAGTTACTTTTTGCCCGAGACAGGTACACATCACAAAGTCGGAAAAAGCGCCCCCCTCCCCCTAAGCCCCTCAAGCGATACTGTTTATATACGTACCATGATGCGTAATACGCATCCACACCACCACCCCGGCAAACCCCCTCCATTCCAGAAAAAAGCCAAAGCAAGCCAATGATCGGACATGCGTCTTTTTCGGACTAACTAACTAACTAACTAACCAACCCCACCGCCCCCCTCCGGAATATTCTAAAATATAGTACCTTTCCTCCCTCCCTCATACCTGCCTACTCTGGCCCCCTTATGACGGAAGTAGTCCAGGGGTGCATATATAATCAACCCCTCCCCCCCCCTCCTCACCTGCCAAACATAACAAATTTTCCTTTCAGCACCTTTTTTCATTTTCCTTTCGTTATCATTTTTGCACTACCCGGGAAGCGCGAAGTAGAGGAAGAGGAAGAAGAAGAAGAGAGGGAGCGAAAATGGTTCGTCATTATCATCATCATCATATTCCCTAGGCATGTTTTATTCCGAAATGATCGCTAACGCTGCGGGTGTAGATTGACCCACTGACCACGATGCGTTTGGTTGTCGTCGGATACCTTATATTTATCGATTGGAAGTGGTATGATAGTGGGAGGAGTAGGGAGGGGTTGCCGGATCATTGAGTGGGGATTGTGGGGGTTGTTTATATTATGGTTCTTGACTGGGTGGTGGGTGAGTGAGTGAGTGAGTGGGTTGATGGATTGGGTAGGGTAAGGGTGTGGGCTGTGGGGTGTGTTGATTTCTTGTGTAATAGTGATGGCGGTGGTGGTGGTGATGTTCGACTTACGGTGTCGTATGGTACCGGGAATAGATCTCTTTATTTTGATATTAGTCCATGTCGATTTCGCTAGAGGGGTTCTGGGCCATGCCTTAGGATGCGTGCACGGATGAATCTACCGACTTGACAAAACAAAACAAAAAGATGCCAGTATGCATAAACAACCCCCCCGCGCGCTCTCTTCTCTTCTCTTGTACCCGGCACAGTAAGTACTGGTATAGCACATCATCATCATCATCCACGATCTATAGTACCATGGCGCATTGTACCGGCACAGCACCCTTCCACTAATCGCTGGGATGGGGGGAATTCAGTCAGCACCGGCACGTTACCAACCAACGGCTTTTCACACAAACACCAGTAAGGCTCAGATGGAAGAAAGAAAGGAAAGGAAAAGAAGAAAGAAAAAAGCCGAGAACATCCCCGTTTCTCCCGCTCTCCTCCGGAAAATTCGGAAAATTCGGATGTTATTTTACCTACAATATATACTATTATATACCGTCCACAACATCCGTCGCCGTCGCGCCGCGCACTAGTAGTACCGTACCGTATCAACCTTCCTTCCTTCCAAGCAGAAAAACAAAAAACAATGTTTCACGCTCCCCCTCGGGCAAGTTAGCCCCGACCGAGCCAGACAAAAACCTTCAAGAATGGTTTTACCGAGACAACGGAAGCCCTTTTTTTTCTTCCTTCCTCCCTTCCCTCTTTGGGAAGTTTGTACGTCTTTTGTTTTTTTGTTTTTTTTCTCTCACTGTCCTTTTTAACGAGTTTTCGAGCCAACTCAAGTACCGTAGTTACCATAACTTAGAGATGAGATTAGATCAGGTGAGGGCTGCTACATACCGGTACTTGAGTTATTCTCTGAGAGATGAATGGTACGGTAGATGATGGGATGGGGTGGATGGCATGGGCTGGCCTTGTGACTGTTTCGGAGGAGACCGTGTGGCTTGCCGTGCTACGGTACCAAGTACGCGTGTATCATAACCGGTAACTGTATCTGCCAGAGTACGGTTGCAGTAACTGCCCGGTGAGTTGCTTTGTGCGCCCAATGGCTGGGGTGTTTGTGGGGGCGGGGGTGTGAGAAGAATTGGCAATTTGTTGGTTACAAGTGATATCTTGGGTTGATTAATTAATTAAAAGTATGAATGGTAGGATGGATTAGTATCGTATAATACATGAAAGTTATGAGACTAGAATTGATAGAATAAACCGCCTCTTTCCCCCCAAAGCCCGGCTCTCTCTCTCTGCTTGTTCGCCTGCGTAAGCTGAAATGAAAATAAATGAGGTAGTAGTACAATACAGTATCGGTGTCAAGAAAGAATAAAGGGGGTAGAAGAGAGAGAGAAAAAAATAAAACAAATAAGGTTCACCTAAACTCCCGGAATTGGTATCACAAGTTAAGTAAGCAAGTAAGTAAGAGCGCCTGCCTCAATAGCATGTTGAGTGAGTGTCTGTATCCTCCCGCATTTCTCCTCATTTTTGTTTCTATATTTTTTCCTCTCGTTCTGTAAAGGTCATGAATAAGTCAGAAATGAACATCTGGATGATGTTCTTTTCCTTTAGTGGGGTTTTTGGATCTCTGAGTTCTACGTTGAAGCGTCTTAATATCTGTAGAAGGTATTAGCTCTGGTAACACGACATATGCCCCGGCGTCACAGAGGGCGATGCTAATAGAAAGCTTACCTCGACAACAGTCTTATTAATCTTTTGCAAGGCAAGGTGCTGCCCCATGCAAGATGTGCTCCCATAGCCGAACACAGAGAGATGCTTCGCCATGGCACAGTACCTATCCCCGCCAATGGGCAACCACCTCTCAGGCTTAAACTCCTCCGCGTCCTCCCCGAAAATGGCCTTATCCCTCTGCGAGACATAAGTATTGACACTCAGCCAAACACCGCCGGGCACCACCACCCCCGGCAACACCTCCAACCCTCCACCTCCTCCTGCCCCTCCGCTCCCTTCCGGCGAAACCCTGCTAAACTGCCCCTGGAAAGAAGGATTCAACCTCATCGTCTCCTTCACCACCGCCAGGAAATAAGGCAGCTGCAGAGTCTGCGCGTACGTCACGACACCGTCGGTGGAACTCTGCTCCAGCCCCCCAACCTCGCGCAGCTCCTGCAAAAGCTTCTCGCGCACCTCCCGGTGTCGACAGATGCGGTCGAGGATCGCGCTGATCTCGTAGGCAGTAGGGTCGGAGCCTGCGGTCGTGAAGGCGAGCATTTCACCAATTAGCTCCTTCTTGCTGAGGGGCGTTTGGTCATCGTTTTGACATTGGAGAAGGTCGTGTGACATGTTGCGTTTGCCTGTTGTGTTGCCATTTTCCAGCAGGTTTGTTGCAAGCGTTTGGGTCATCTAGTGGTGGTGGGTGTTAGTCAAGTCATGGGATGAGGCGGGAGATGAGGAGCGGGGAAGGGTAATAAAGGGAAGGGATGAATAGGAAGGGCGAAGAGAGGAGAGGAGAAGGGAAGAACAAGGGAAGATATAATTTACCCCAATCATATGCCCGTAACCATGCTTGTCCTTAGGCGAGGGCGAGAGATATGGGCTCAGCCATTTGGATTTCATAACGTAATTCAGACCCGTGAGGTACCCCATAGTGGCAATGAATACCACGGACTCCTGTTGTTGCATAACCAACAGATTTGTTAGTCCCGTATTTGCTTTTTTCGCGTGTCTACCAAGGCAAAAGCGGCTAGACTGGTATGAACCGCTGCAACAAGCCAGAGCTTAGGGCATCTTTCCACCCCTCCTTCACTTTTCTTCAGCAGACTTACATGTAGGGCTCTACGATAGCCATTGACATCCGTTCCACTAATAAGAAAGCCCATGCGATTACCATAGGCGATTTCACCCACTGAAGGTACAATGAGCGTTAGCACGCTGTCTCACAGGTAAAAAAAAGTGTGCAAACATGATAACATACTGCAGTCCATAGCAAAATAGTGTGTCCAAACAGACACGTCCAAAGTCTTGAGCTCCTTGATCCAGGCCAACAAATCATTAATGTTCCTGTCGATAACAGGCTCATATACTCGTACGGACGTCATCGAGTACTACCAACACACATCCCCAAAAATCATTAGCCCATCCCATCCATCCCCTTTCCATCGATCCTTTCATCACTCATGCATTCCCTCATCCATCCACCTATCCATCGGGGAGGGTGTAGCCAATCATACCGCACCAGCAATCCTCTTCCTCAACCGCTTATGCTGCTCTGCCCTCCTGCTAGAGAAAACGCTATAGTCATCACCCGTGTTATCCGGTTCCATGATGAGGTACCAGGGCGTCTTGTTTAGCTCATTCCTGGTCCCGTAGATGGGTTCTAGGGCGCGCGGGTCCGCGATCGAGAGCGAGTTGGGCCCGTCACGGAATACAGGGCCGTACTTTTTGTGCAGAGCATAGTCGTTGAGGGATTGTCTGAATGTGAGGATGTTTGACAGGCGCCAGAATACGGTTAGGCTTGCGAAGACTTTTTGGAGTTGTTTTCCCGGTCAGTGTGTGATATTGGGGAGGGGAAGAGAAAGGAAAGAAGGGAGTGTGAGAATTTGTATATGCGGGTGGGGTATGCGTACATGGTCCCGGAAACTTCCTCAGCGGATGAAAGTACCGCTGGTATATTACATACCAAACCAGAAATGCTGCGAGTGCCTGGAGAGAAGAGCGGTGCAAAGGCCTGAGAAGTAGATGCTCAACCTGTCCTAGAAGTTCTGTTGCCTGATCCATGACTATCGTAGCGTGTGAGAGGATATGAAGGAAGGAAGGAAGGAAGGAGGCAAGGATATGACACAGGTGAATTGAACAAAAAAAAAAAAAAGTTCAACAGTGTGTTTATAAGTCCAACCCTCACTCACTCACATGGGGAGCACGACGGTAGATAGGTAGGAAGGTATGTATGGGGTACTGAACTGAGGAGTGTATACACGAGAGGGGGTCTAAGCTGGCGAACATTGAAACTATATACTATTTCCCGGTCCGGGATAGAATTGTTCGCCCCAGATCTTAACTCACACACAATACAAGGGGGTGGAGGGAAAGAGAGACATAAATGGAGCAATAGAATTAGATGCAACTGTAGATGGACCGGTGGAGGGTGGAAGGTGAATTGGGGGGTGAGCGAAGTAGTCGAAGCTGAGCTTACAAAGGTTGGCGGCACATGGACTCCGTCGCGGGAAAATGGCAAATTATGGGTAGTGAGGGGGGGGCACAAAGGACATCCAAGAGTCGAATAGAAGGAAGACTGGAAAAACAGGGTTCTCTTCTTCGCCGATACGCAGATACGGGTACCATAAGCCACGAAAGGAGAAAGAAAGTCACACAATTGCCATTCGTCTCGTCTCGTCCTTCTTGTTGGAATGCTGTGGGTCAATATACAAATAAATAAATAAATAACATAATATTGCAACGCCACAACACGAATTCCAAACCGGGTGAATGAAATTTCCCAAGCACGTATGTTCTGACTGACTGACCAGCCAGCACTGTGTACTAACACTGTGCTGGCTAACCATGACAATTAGATCGACGTTAACAAGCAGTCTGGCACGGCGCAAAGTAAACCAAGTGAATAGCATCTGAAAGTTGCGTTGAGATGCATGATTGGCGGGTTGGACTTACGACAATCATTCGCGCAGGAGAGTCGCATATGATCTCCATGGATACATTGGTATCATAAGGACAGACGCAAGATCACACACAGCACGAAGTACTGCACGAGTACCGTACTCGAAGCAGGCGAGAAGTATCCGAGGGCAAGGGTCCCGAATTTGTATGGACACCCAGATATGCACGGATTTTGTCATATACTTTTTGGATCCCTGTTTTCGGATACATCTTGCTTGCTAAGAACCAGGCACAGTACCGTGTTCGTATCGTACTAGCGTGCGGGCCATGGTAGCATTGTTACTACGGATAGTATGGAACCATCACCAAACAAACAACTTGCTGCAATGACTACCATACCTGGCATGATGGAAATGGTCAAGTTCTCCCTCTACTCTCTTTTTTCTTTTTTCTTTTTTCTTTTTTCTTCTTTCCTTTTTCTCTCCCTTGTTTCTCTGCCCGTTACACGCTGGGTGCCGAACCCGGGGCATGAAGTGCCCTGAGGCCATTCTCATGGCAGGCTGGGCAGAATGTTGTGATAAGGTAGGGCTCCGGTAGACGAAGCAGAGCCTTGCTTTCTTTGGTTTTCCTTTTTTTTGAGGGGGGGGTTTTGCTCTGTCGGGAACTTAGGATACGATCAGCTATATACTCCTGCATTACCGTTCACACTAGACTCCCCCTCTCTCCCTTCTACTAGCACTTGTGCTCGAGTATGCTCTAACTTGGCCCCCCCGCCTCCTTAACCTCAGAGGCTCAGACTGCTCGCCCCATAAGTGCCTGAAAGCAGGGGGGGTATACTTGTACCCTGTATTGCCGCTCGGATACATAGATTTCTTACCATATTATGTTTCTTTAGTCCCCATTTTCGAGTACCGGTACTACACTCGAGTACTTATGAGCGAGGGCAAGCCCCACACCTATTTATGCCTCCTCCTCTTCTCCAAGATCTTAGGCACATTAACCTCCCGGAATATACCCTAAACTGACATTTTAAACTCTTTCGGACACGGGTAACCTCTGCAAGCCGAGGGAAGAAGGGAAGGAAGAAAAAAATTTCCTCCCCGGCCCCCCCCCCAACTCGTTTAGTCAAAATTCTACAGCGCTCGGACCATTAAAAACCACAAACCGTGCCGGGATCCAACCCCTCCTCCCAGTTGATAAAAGTAAAAATAAAAATAGAAAAAACATCCAACAAAAAGAGTAAAATACGACCCAGCCTCCTCCGCACGTGGATGCAATCTTGCTTGATTGCTTGCCCGCTTACCGGCTGTGAACATGACGACCTACCATAGGGTTTCGTTCTAAACTGGATGATATGATGGTTCATGCGATCTCACTCGGAGTTTAAAGCTGGTGGAGGGGGGAGTCAATCGTGGCCTTGCAGGCGCGTGACTAGAGCTTATAGAATGGATTGGAGGGAGGAGGGTTACAGGACTGTATTGGAGGAATTGTCTAAGTTTTGGTGCGAATTCGCTAGTTGGGGGGGTAGCTACTATATTGAATAAGAGATTGAGGTGGTGGAGGAAGGAGGGGGATGGGGATCTTTGTGTTAGGAACTCATGCGTGAGAGACAAACCGGAAAGGCGCAGGGGGGGGTAAGACAAGGAGTGACGACATGATAGTCGAAACTAGAGTTTCGAGGAGGAGAGTGGGAAAAGAAAGGTATCAGATGGAGGGGTAGAGGGAAGCCCTACAGTATGATAAGGTCTTCGGCGGGGACACCCTCGTGGTATTTGGTAGGCAGAAAAGCGAATCCGTCAAGTGAGAGCAACAAAAAAAAAGAATACCCATTACCGATTACCGTTCGCCACCGGCCAGTTTTCGTTGTACCCTTGTTGAAAACCGAACCAATTCAAGTTTTTCTCTTCTGTGACATTAGGGAGACGGCGCCCCGCCTAGAAGGGGAAGTTGGAAGTTGGGGGTTGGAACTCTTGGTAAATATTTGAGAGTGAGGGAAACTACCCCAGGGCAGGAAGTTTATGTCATTGTGTATTCCTTTTTCTGAAGCGTTGCCTCTGGCATGGCTGCACAGGCTTCAGATTTCTGACTTCTATTTCCTATGATTCTATCATACCGTTGGCACTCTGCACCACTAGGGTTTAACCACGAAAGTACGGTTTATTTATCCTATCTATCATACTCAGTACTACAACCACAGGCACAATACCAGTACTCGAGATACTGGTTAGTCCAGACACTAATCGATCCACCTGGCCGGCCTGGTATCATTCCCTCTGATAGCTCCCTTATCGCACTCCGGCCTGGTTATCACTGAATCCGCCGTGCCACGCCGGCCCACCGATCACCGCGTAAGCTCGTCCCCGGTAAGAAGCAGCCTACCCGAATATCTAGGAGGGAAAACAAGGATATTCGGAGGATATCTCGGACACTTCACAGCTATTTCAGGGATATTTCGCCTTTCTTCAACGTGGCATTTACATCCTCCCTGTGCACTGGCACTTATTTCTGGGGACGAGTGCTATTCCTCTTTGCCAGCAGTCTGGAACTTCAAGCGCTCCCATGCTTCTCATTACATCTTTCTCGTGCTGGTGCCGTACTCGGCACCATTTCCATGGCGCCATGCCGGTAGTTCCCCGCCTGGCTGTAGCCATTCCGGATTTGTGCAAGCACAGGACGCGTTTCTGCCCATCGCGATCTGTAACCACAGTCTCCTGTCTGCGCAGGCATTCCCGAATCGGGGTTTGTTCTGGCAGTCATGGGGGATCACTCGTGGCCAGCTTGGTCTCGGTAGATTATTCGCCAAGGGGGGGAGGGGATTGGATGATTCATGTCTCGTGAGTAAGGAGGGGAGGGGTGATGGTATTTGTTTTTCGGGTTGAGTTCGGGTGACCTGTCCGGAGGGATCATGAGCACGAGGAGAGTAACGGCAGTGGATCCGCTGACGACATGCTCCCACTAACGTGCTCCACGAATCGAGATCTTCAAGCGAGCAATTGACTGTTTTTGTTTTTCTGCTCTCTCCCCACTTTCGCCTCCACTTTTGTCCTTCTGTTTGTTTCTTTTGCGGTGGGCGGTGTTTGCTCTGCCTTGATCCTCAGGTTCCTCCTCCTCCTTTCCTCCAGGTAAGTAATCTTCTCTAAGAACACCACTGCTCTGAGCTGCGCCCGCATATATCCCTCGAACCCGTGATGCGATACTCATGCGGGAAAGTGAATGTTTTTTTCTCTCCTTCCTGCAGCAACACATCGCAGCCCTCCCTGACTAACCTATTCCGGCTAGCTGGCGGGTCGGGGCAGGGGGAAGATAAGCATAGGGCAACGCTTCAAGAGTTGAGCTTACCGGCACTTGCCGAGGACATATCGGGATTGGATTGCGTGCGTACATCACGCACTGAACAATCTTAGGGTCGATCCAATCTTCCCTTCCACACCTAGCACATTTGGTTTCCCATGTGGGTGTCTTTGTTTGGGTCTTTTTTTATCTCTCCTTAGGTTTCATGTACACTCGCATCCTGCTATCCCCGGTGGCCGGAATCTCAGGATTTCATTCGGTACAGCGGAGCATGTAGGACAGGAAAGGAAGAAAGACATGGTACTTGCAGCACCAAGTATTGCAGCTTTAAAAACACTTGATAACTTGGGCGAGGTTGAAGGGTCTCGTAGGGAAGAAAAAACTCTCCCTCGTGTCTTAGACAAATGCAGTCATTGATCGACAAAATGAAAATTTAATGAAAAACTATCACCCTATGGATGAGGCTAGCTTTGAGAGATAGTTCCAGACCCCAAACCTATCAGGAAGACTAATAAAAAATGCAGAGATTTTTTCTAAATCGAGTTAAAACTGGTGCATGTCTGGGGCAGGAGGAATCATTTTTCCTTCAACTTGGCTCAGATTATCCGGAGTTTCAAAGTCGCGATAGGTCATCTCTACCAGTATTGACGACTTTTATTTTAGGTAGTCCAATTGAGGCTCCTATGATTTTTACTCGTACAGCACCTTTCAGCTTTGCGCTTTAAGTCATTTTGCGGTACCGGTGGAACACCCTAGGTAGTGCATCGGGGAGGGTAACCCCCCTGCGTTCCTCGTGGCATGCAGAGGATAGGAAAAGCTGCACCTCCTCATGATACTAAACCGGTTCGTCGCTAATTATTATTAACAATTCCTTCCTTTTCTTTTTGGGGATACCCCTCCGAGCTTACTTACAGGAATACTGTTCGGTAGAAAGAAATTGTATAGGAACGGGGGTAAGGTGCGTTCGAATTCCATGGGAGTCCGGGTACCCTCGCTTTCTGGTTGGGATTAGGAACAGCGAGGTGTGGATGTACGAGTACTGCACTGTACGAGGACCGGGGATAAAATGATGGGCGGTGCAAGTAGTCTACAGTGTGGTGCATAACTACTGGCTAAAATATCAGCAGTGATGATACACCTGAGAAATATGGCCCTGAGAAGATTTCTACTCGAGTATTTCTCCTTGCCTCAACTAATTTTGAGCAAATATGATCAGCTGTCTGGGCTCTGGTTCAACGCATCAAAAAAAAGAGGAGAAAAGAAAAGAAAGCTCTCTAAAGTTAGGCTCTTGGGCAGTGGGGAGCTTGTGTTTCCAGATTGGCTGGTTGCGGCGAACCACTGATTTTGACCAGAATCAACATCGACACCCCTGCTCCTTATCGCCTTCTTATGCAAGACCCTGGCAATTTGTTGGTAACGGACTTGGCGCTGGATTCCAGTGTTGAAAATCATTTCCGTTTCTGTGCTGGGTGTTGGTGAGGGGTTGACTGAGGGGGACGCATATCGCACACGAACGAACTGATGATCCGATCTAATAGGGGGAGGAGGAAGAAGGAGAGGGGGATTCCGATCCCACGAGAAGATGAGAGGTGAAGAGGTTGCAAAGATGGTAGTTCATTATTGTTAAGATGAGTGTGTTTCAGCGACTGCCGACTCCGCGGAGCAAAACAGGGCAGTTGCTGAATCCAGGCTGTCCAGTTTAATACTGAGTGCGAGGGATGACGGCGAGGCGGTGGGGTATCAGATAAAGACTTGGGGTTTGGATAAATTAAATTTGCTGACATCAAGTTCAGGACAATTTCATCTAGCGAACGAGGTAAGGGGCTGTTGTGATATTTGCAAGGTTCCGGTAAACCGATGCGTATCAGTGCGGGCCGTGGTCAGCGGGAGTCGGTGAGCAATTCCCAGAGACGGATGTCCGCTCCTTCAAGAGCTAGGTGAGTTACTGAGGAGAAAGTATGCCTTTGTTTGGCTGATGGGGCTATGGTTCCTACGAGGCTGGGAACTAGATAACATCTTCTAGACACAGCGTATGTACTTGCGCTTGGGTGCGGGCCAGAGAGGTGGGGTGCAAAGTTGAAGCGCAGTTCTCATGCTTAGTGTCTCTCCTGGGCAGGTGGTGCTCCGTCCTGGCGGGGGACTCCGACTACGGTATACACTGCTCGGCTGCGCCGGTAACAAACTCCGCAAGCTTGCGAGAGGATTGATAAGGATCGTACAGCTACAGCACCTACGCTTCTTCAAAACTCGAGAAATGGAAGAGAACCATGCACTGCGCCAAACAGAGTCGTTGTGCCCGAAACGGAGAACGGAATGAAGTGGTGGCTTGACTGGCTGACGGCGGAGCTTAGTTGGAGCGGTACGTTAGCATCATCCTTTACCCTTCTTCTAAACCGGGGAACTGTGATAACGATTTGTGGTTCGATTCCCAACGGGTCTTTAGGATTGAGCGCTTTACCTGAGGAAAAGACTGGAATTCGAAATATGCGGTGCTCGAAGGTCTTTTGACCGGGGGACCCCACCACGACACACAGCTGCAGTAGGGTATCCACCTCACCTAAGTATGCCAAAATATCGAGACAACCGCGCAAGTATACACACTCCTGCCTGGACTAAACTTTTACATGCGAGAGTGGGGAACAGCCTGTTGTCTGACTGGTGAACGCCGATGGCTAAAGGCCGGTCAAGCCTATACAAGCACAGGGGGGTCACTTCTGGTCTTAATACTTGAAGGAAATATCTCCCACCATCCGGCTGGTTGGGTTATATTGCATATCAACAGGAGACGATCTAATATCCAGCCTGTCGCCCTACAACGAAAGATTGGGCATACAAGCGCGGGACATGCATTTTCACGAAAACCGAGTGGTTGGAAGAAAAAACAAGGAAAACCAAAGCATTTACCCCCGCGTCTACGGCCCGAGCACGCGACTGTTCCCGCCTTTCGGGAGTAGTCCCACAAATAGCGGGGAATCGTCTAGCAAACGGCGCACAGCATACACTCCCACAATTGGAGAACCTGAGTACAAAAGCAAACCAAAGCTCAAGCCCTGTTCCAAGTCTTCCTCACGGGGGAGGGGGATTTCCCAGACAGAAGCTGGAGGGATATGGTCCCAACAAAGACCTACCGTACCCCCAGATACTCCCCAGCATAGTCCATAGCTAGCCAGCGGCAAGGAAACCAGGCGCGCTATAGTCATACTGCCGCGCCTCTAGCTCGCGGGAGTGACAACAGCGGACTTTTAATATGATGGACCTCCCTTCCCTCCTTTGTTTTATTTAACCCGGCTGGGTATAACAAAGCATTCCCGGGCAAAACAAAACCACTGCGATACCTTAGGACTCGATCTCACCAATAGCGTACCCCAAAATCAGCACACCGTACATATCGTACCCCTGCGCACTGGTTATATGTGCGAGTGCGAGCCTATGATCCTACACTCACCAATTTAACCTCGCTCTCGCCTTCTAACGTACACCGCATGACATTGTCATATTTTCCTACAATTCCTCGGGGATTGTTATCGTGTTAGCATCGATGAACTTACCATCTCAAGCTCGCACCGCACCACAGGGTAGGCACTGTATCGTACTGTACTGTACACTCTTTTATGCCCTATCAACGAGTGGGCAAACAAAGCAACCTTCGACCCTATATAGTCTAGATACTCCTCCGCGGTGGCCGCGGCATCACCGTGGCGTGCGCGGGGCCCTTCACAGCGTGCCATGATATATAATACTTCGCGTTTTTCCTAGTAGAACACACAGTTAACCAACATTGACAGATAAGTGTCCTGTACTGTGTGATAGTACCGTGCAGTACAAGATACCATACGGTAGGATAATCAAGAGACAAAAATGAATAAGGATTTAATTAATACAATTATAGTATTATTATAGCCTGCTAGCATTTGGAGCAGACCATATTATACTTGTATCATGTCTATTTATTTATTTATTTATTCCGGTTCTTTGTAAAGTACAGTGTAAACGTTACCTACCTACCTGCCGACCCACCCATCCACTTACCTACAATACCTACCCGGCTAACGAACAAACTGATGCACCCGCCATGTACCTGCCCATACACGCTCCAAGAAAGGAAAGGAAAATTGTAGGTCTTGTGATAATCGCATGATTAGACCAGGAAAACAAAGCAGCACCCATGCGCAACATAAAAGACAAACGCCACACAGAACAGAGAACTAAGATACACCTCCGACCAGAGCAGAACAGAACAAGCGGGATAAAATAGTAGCAATAAAAATAATAATTTATCGCAACGAGAAGTGGTAGTGGAAGGAGGATCTGGGGAAAGAAAGAAGGAAAAAGAAAAAAGAGGAATCCGTTGGCTTCATCACCGGGGGTTAGTACTATAGTACCCCCTCTTCCTGCACCACATCAACCTCCTCCTCCGCTATCACTACCGTCATCGCCCTGTCCGCGGCGACGACTGGAGTGCCCTTCCTTTCCCTCTTTCCACCATTTCAATTTCCACCAGCCTCCTATTGCGCCTTGCAATATCCTCTCTTTCCTGGAGCTTCTGCTGGATCTGCCACGACCCATGTAGCTCCCTCTCCGGACATGCTTCCTCCCGCCCGGTGTCTTCCTTAATAGACTCGTGCCCTCGTCGACGTCAGTTTCGGCCTCTTCTTCATCTCTCGGAAGTCCGCCCTCGTCTTGGAGTTCTCCCCATATCTCTTCTACCTCTGACAACGTGCGTCTTCGTTTTAGGAACTTGTCGTGGGCGGATGGAGATGAGGGGGAGGCGGGCTGTTGGCCTGCATCGATTCCCAGGTGCTCTTCTTCAGCGTCTGTCGAGGGCTCTGACGAGTCGGTGTCTATGAAGCCTATGCCGGGGGATAGTGCGCTTGCGGTGGTTGCGGGGGGGTTTGCCGGTTCTTGGTTCAGGCGCCAGGAGAGGGCAAGAACACCGGTTAGGAGGATGGCAGTTCCGAGGGCGATCTTTTGTACTTGTGTTAACATAATTCAAGAGAGGAAGGGGTGGAAGAAAGAGGTAGGTACCAAGCAACCGTGTAACAACGTGAGTCTCGATGCCTGCCTATAATACAAAAGACCGTCTAAGATAGCAATTATGTTATATACGCAGAAAACAAGAGGATATAGAACACTAGTCGAGCAGAGCTTTAGCCCACGATGGAGGTAGTATAGTTGTGTTAGCGCGAGGGCTACGAGGCCGAGTAGGATCATCCAGGATTGCCAGCGGTTGAATTGGTTGTGCCGGTCGACTATCGTGCGAACAAGGAGCTCGACAGCAGATTTGGCGAGGAGGAGACAGTGAGCTGAGAGTATCCCACTTCACACATTCAAAAAATAGTCAGCCTCCTGCAAAAAGCGCCCCTCACTTCCGTCCCATCTCAGAATAAATGAACTCATACCTAACACAGCCATATGCAACGCCCCGAACCATCCTCATCCCGGCGGTATGTTTCAATCTGGGCCGTAAAATCGAACTTGCTTTCGTCGCTCCGAGGATCCCGGCGACCAACAAAGCTGTGCACGCCATCCATGACAAAAACGTCTTCTTCGCCAATAAACCCAGCAGCTCATCGAGACTGTGCGCAGGCTCCTTCATCGCCCCGAACGCGGCGATTAGCGCGGCACCGGTGCACACGAGGATGGTTCCTATTAGCGAGTACCGAGTGAACGGCTCCGACAGGATTAAGGTCGCGCAGATGGAGTTGAAGACCAGGCCCGAGGCTTGCAGCGGTGAGAGGATGACTAGTGGCAAGGTGGTAATTTGAATGCTAGAGCCTAAGATATTGGAGACTATGAAAAGTAGCATTCCAACCTATCACCGTTATTTGGAATTAGCCTGAGCTTCACAAGGAGTGGTGGCATGTTTTGGGGAGCGCAGATGAGTTACCTGCCACAGTCGCCGGCGATGCGGTGGCCGCTTCTTGACATGCGGGGGTCGGTCATCTTCCAATAGATGGGACTTGCGCTGCAGTGTTAATCCCAAGCTCTGTACGCTCGTGGACAGCACCCCGACACATACACCTATTGTAATCTGGGCGCCAGGGGAGAGATCGCCGAGGGCCACCATGAAGAGCGACTTTGTCCCGCTACTTTTCACGGATGGGCGAGGCGGGGGGTTAGAGAGAGGCCTTCGTTATTGGTGATGGGGTGTGTGTCGTTGTCTTCGGTGGGTGGGTTGTGAAGATGGGGGGGGGGTTCGTGTTGCACGGGTGCGTATCTGGGTGAGATGAGGAAGGAGCAGCCAGCTGGGTTCGAGTGCACTTTCGCTTAAATTCCCATGACCGTATTTCCTAAAATGATGAGCAAAAAAAACAAGAGACGACTAGCAGCTGGTATGTCAAAAGGGAGAAGGAGTGGCCAGAAAGTTGAATGGCGGAAATGGTGGAAAGAGATGTCTAGCTGGCTAGTTGTCTCAGGTTGCGTTTCTATCGTGTGGGGAGTGGTTGAAACTTGAAAGTGGTTGGGGAGGAAGGGAGAAAGAGGAGGAGCCGGAGGAAGCTAAAGTTAGCCGCAGATGGGGTAAAGGTACCGCACAAAGGGAGTAAGGACTGCCAGAGTTCAAAAGGAGAGACAGGTAATTTACGGCATGATATCGTGCTGAAGAGAAATTCGGTACGGGTACCCTACACCCTGTGGCAGCTCCCGCAATAGATACGAATGAAATAATTGAACGCTGGTAATTCGAGATGCGCTGTCGCTGGATGCCTCTACTCGAGTAAGGGTAGAGTGATATATGAAAGGTTCGGTAGTGTGCAGTGGTACTGTACTAGTACTTGTGCATATTATTTATTTATTCTAGGCTACTTTCCACCCTCTTTCAGATTGTTCCTTTATTCTATACTTCTTCCATCACCGGCGACCCCACAAGTCCCAATACCGGTACCCCTTTAAAACTCATCTCTCAATCTCCCTCGGGAGTGTCATGATCGGGATAGGCGGCAAAAACCAGGGACAACGTTCAACCCTCCCCCAATCCAAACACGAGGAACTCGACTTGATGAATCTAGACGAACCTCTTGCCGTCATGTAAGTTACTCGCGCGACCGAGTTGAAGTTGGACGATTAGGGTAGCAATCCCTAGATAAGGTGTCCGACTTCAACCCGGCCCCGCTTGTGGGTAATTAATCATAAGCCAGGATGGTTTCGTGAGAGCTTTCTGTCACTGCTGCGTGCTGAATAAAGTGCCTGACGTGTGATACCGTCAAAATAATACTATTCATACTTCTCCGACTTGATTGTGAAACGCCCTGAATCTCATCTTCACACCTTTTCGGTTCACCCGTAAGTTAGGGCTGTGAGAGACCCCCGCACCCTTGTCAAAACGCCGGCCCCTCTCTCGCGTGGACCCCAAGCATGCATCCGGCGCTTCGATGGCTGGGTATCCGATTGCCGTAGATGCGCTTCGTGCCGTATCACGGCATTCCTGCAAGACGCCCTAAGGGCGGAGTGTTATTATCGACACGAGTTACAACACCCTTCTTTGGGATCACATTAATCGGATAATGGCAGCGAGGAGAGATCCCCACAGGAAATCCGGTCTACGGTACTAGGAGTCAGCCTGTCCAGGTAAGCATTGGACAGTGCCGGACAAGGGGTGAAGAGCACTGCCAAAAATGCCCTTTCCACAGATGTTAAGATGCAACAAGTGAGAGGACAGCCACAGCTTCTGATACCAATGTATTGTCCGCTCATATACTCACTATATATAGACGCATCCCAATCACCGCTGGCGGAGTCCAAAAATGTCAACTCGGGTTTTCGGCTTAAGAGTACGGTATACACTTCTTAAACAGTGCATCTAGTGGGCGCACAGTACCACAATTCAAACAATTTCATCGCGCCCGGAAAAGTATCCACTAAACGCATAGCCGCCGATGGTCCTGGTTCACTGCCAGTTCAGTACTCGTAAACAAGAAACAAATTACTGTGCCATGCACAACGGAGCTGAGCCCAAATCTAGCATCCCGTGGTTAGCTGATCTGATACACTCGAGACCAGCGCTGAAACTTGCGTAAAACTCAACACCTGGAGTGCATTCACAAGCTATCATTCGAATATTAGTTGGAAGGACTTGTCGCAGGTCACACAGGAATGACCGGAGTCAAAGCGAAAAGTAATGGGACTGGTCAAACGAAAGAAAGAGAAAGAGACGAATACTATCTTGCTTATCCCACAAACGCGCTTGAGACTGCTGTACTTATAGTAGTGCGCAGTGTGAATATACATCAAGATGACCACTGCCATTTCCTAGATCCGCATGTTTCAACCTGCCTGACCACTGGCCGAACACATTCATACCAGATCATCACACTGAGGTAATAGTTCCGACAAGACCCGGATGCTGGTGTCCTGGGTCAAGATTAGTTCTCGTGGGAGTGCTAAAGCTATGTGGTCAGTACCCCTCAAATCAATACCTATAGTATAATATAAGAACTTAGTTCTTGTGTAGTTCGTTAGGATCCTCCTATCCACAGGAGCATCTCCTCGGCCCAGACCATTCTACGCCAACTTAGACGCTATATGCTCCTCTCGCAGTATACCGTAAGGACTCCAAAATGCGGGTCTTGTGCTACCGCGTTAGAGCTCCCTCTTCTAGGGAGGTTTGGTGTTTCTTCTCCCCTTGTTATCACTGGGGGGCAGGTTTTTCAGTATGACTTTCGCTCCTTTTCCGGAGGGGGGAAATTTCGGACCACCTAGTATGATGCATGGTACGCCTATTCGAGTCCTTGCCCTACTAGTATCGCTTGGGTTATGTGATTTAATAGCCTACGGTATGGCGGCAATGAGGGCATAAAGCACCGCTCCTGTTTAAAATTATAGAGAACCTCTCACTAAAGACATCCACCGAGATCTACCAACTTAGGAAGAGATACGCCACCCTTCCCACCAAGGGCGAAATCCAGCTTCCAGCGTCATAAGTATTAGTTCCCAAGTTGATTTTTCATGAAATACCTAGCTGGCGCAGTGGTTAGCATGTCGGGAACCAATTAACCCCTGTCGCACCTAGAAGGAGCCCAGAAGCTCAATTCACGCTGACAATCAGCTGTTATTTAACGATCCACCATGTAGGATAGGAGAATTAAAAAGAAATCCGGCCCTATGGGGGTACTGGGAGGTTGGAGAACTTAGCCTTCATCAATAGGGTTGTGGGGCTTGTCAATCCTGCTATGATATCATATGATACGAGGTGGGAGAATCCGACTCCAGATCTTAGTCTAGACCCTAAGGTTGGCGATTAGGGGGGTATGTATCATAGCAGAAAAAAGGAAATTTTTCTTTCTGCTTCCTTTTATCTTGGAAAAGCAGCTGCGGATCCTGGAAGCATTATAGACGTTTCAGCCATTCTCATTCTACCAAACTATGCCCCCCCTGTATAATACCGTCTTGAAAACTTTTTTCTTTCTTTTCTTCAGCAAAGTGAGGTATAGGCACTGCCTAGTGAAAGACACAAGGCCCTCTCCGCAATGCCGTATCATACTAACGTGGCACCCCAGCGTCTGATTGCTTTATCATATGATCAGATCGCACCTCCAAAAACCGTAGCACAGTACACTAGCAAGAAATGGGGAGGGCTAGTTGAGGCCGGGGAAATGATACTTTGATAATCCCGTGTATATATCGTTAGGGGCCAATAGCCATATATGTCTGAGACCCTGAAGAACCTCCTATATCTAATTCCGTCGCCCATACCGTTCCGGATCGAGATCCATAGGTACTTCCTCAGTTCGACCACACATCTCCTACTTGGGGATGCACCCTAGACCTGCACCATCCTCATCAATTGAGAATAGAAACGTTAAGCGCTGATTGAAAGCGTAATAACATTAATCATAATGTATGGGATATCTACCCATCACAGTCTTTCAGAATAAGCTTCCTTGGCCCCACACGTGTGAAGGCTTAAACCAGGCGCAGCGAGAAATACAAGATCGATGGTATTAGCGGTAGAGGCAATTGGAGCTAGGCTGGAACGTGGTATAATATCTAGCTTTCTAATTAGCCCGCAAAGCCTTCCGGACATGAGCAGCAGTAAAAATTACCTCCTGGCACAGAGAGGGCTCTGGAATCCTTCGTTTCAGTCTCTGCCGTTAATATCATCAAGCCCGTGTTTCTCGCAGCGCCCGGCTCAGGCCCTCACGGGTGTGAGGCCGAGGAAACTTGTTCTGAAAGGCGGTTGACAGGGTGGAGTCTCCATAGCAACAGCTCTATAAAGGGGAAATAGAGATGTCCATGTCGGTCCCATGTCCGTATTGCCGGCTTCGGATATTACTGAAGGTTCCCGAGGTTTTAAGCTTAAGCTTATCTCCACTGAGTACCGTGCTGGTGATCGCTAAATCTTAGTTAGCTGCACAGAAATTCAAGCAGTGGTGCTACCTCATGCCTAGCATCGAGTGAGAATCCATCATTTGGACCCCTGCTTACCGAGTTTGGTCTCGACCCCCCCTCACCCAACTGCTCGAAGTCAAATCTTCAAATGCACAAATAGCTCTATTTTTTAAATCACCCGCAACCGAAACCCATCGGTTGGCCTTGAGCTCATTTTCTGCGCCTATAAGACCCTTCCGGTTGTATATGTCTGTTTGTGTCATATCTTGCTAGAGCCTCTTGCAGATCCGTCGTCACTTTAAGCCACTGGTATCTCTCCGCACCTCTCTACCCTCACCCCCCACCAGCAACCCCGTTGAGCCATCCCGTGACAACGGCTTTATCCTCCCCGATACCAGATAACACTTCCATCCGTGGTTTTCTTGCCTTCCTGGTAGATTCGTGATAGATAGAGAGTTCTATTGCTATCTACACCTTGAAACAACCAATCCCAAGTTTAATCGGTCAAACAATAAGCCATATTTACAATGGCGCACGCTCTCAGCGATGACCAGGTCAGCAATCCCTCCCTTCAGGAACCTACCTTTACAGAAAGATCTGTCCGGGATAGACCGACCAGGCCATACCATATCAAATGCTTCCCCTTCCCTCCCCTCCCCTTCGCTCCCGCCCCTTCAAAGAGCTAACTAAATCAATACAGGTCAGCAACGAACTCAAAAAAATGGTAGCCTTCATAAAACAAGAAGCCCTCGAAAAAGCCCGTGAGATCAACATAAAAGCCGACGAGGAGTTCGCCATCGAAAAGTCCAAACTGGTGCGCACGGAGACACTAGCGATAGACGCCCAATACGAGCGCAAATTCAAGCAAGCCGAACTGTCGCAGCAAATCGTGCGCTCGAACGTTACGAACAAGACACGGCTCAAGGTGCTCGCTGCGAGGCAGCAGCTTCTCGACGACATCTTTGAAAAGGCCCGTGGGAAGTTGGCGGACATTAGCAAGGATCAGGGGAGGTACGAGGAGATATTGAAGAATCTGGTGTTGGAGTGCGTGTATGCTCTTGATGAGAGGGAAGTTAGCATCCGCGTCAGGGAGAAGGATGCAGGGATTGCCAAGCGGGCAGTGGAAAAGGCAAGGGGGGGGTATAAAGGGCAGTTGCGGGTGGAGATTGAGGAGGGGAATTGGTTGCCAGCTGAGAGGTTTGTCTATCCTCTTCCCTCCTTACTACCTTCTTCTGCGATCTGACAATGGATACGTGTGTCATATAGCCACGGCGGAATCTACATGATCAGCGGCAGCGGAAAAATCTCCATCAACAACACTCTAGAAGAACGCCTCAAGCTCCTAGAGTCCGAGGCTCTACCAGCCGTCCGCAACAGCGTCTTTGGACAAAACCCCAACCGCAAGTTCTACGATTGATTGAATGGCTGGCTTCGCTCACCTCTTCTATACCTAGTCATGGATACACATGTTTTCATGTTTGCTCCATTGGAGGAACCTGTGATTATACTTTTTTCCTTTATCCCCTTCCTTCCGTAGCTCTTTTTATACGTACAGTACCCAAACATTGGCTCCGTATTCACTCCCTTCCCCACTTCTCTCCCGTACTGTAGCGCAGCGTAATAGAGCTTCCAAGCATAACTACTACCACCCACTCACCCACGCCGCCCTGCCGGGGTTATCCCCCACCTAGAACCTCCGATATTGTACACTACGAATATAAATATTACACACACATGCCCCCCTTCTCTCTCTCACTACTCGCGCCGCATGCACCACATCGCAGAACAGAACAGCAAGCACCCACATGACCACATTCCAGGCAAAAACCGCTATAACCGGACTCTCATATCCTATCCCAGGGCGGAAGTTACCCATCCAATCCAACCCTCACCGCAGATGAGAGTATTCCGGGCGTGATAATCGACTCCCCCTTAAGTAGTAGTGCGACACCCTCAGCACCTACTGAGCCACCAAAGCGAGCGAGCGATTATGTATGTGTGTGTGTGTGTGTGTGTATGTATGTATGTATGTACGTATGTGCTAGACATGTTTGTGTCATCCCAATTCTCAACGAGTGAGTGATATGGTAAGCTGTCGATACGCAGCGCGATGCGGGGGACATGGAAATTTTGGTCTTGACTTGGGATATTAAGACTGGAAAGGTGGATAGATGGATAGATGGATAGATGGATGGATAGTGGTAATGAAATGCAGTGTTAAAAGTAGCTATAGTAACTTGACCTCCCCCAATAAACGAAGACGAGAAAGAGGATATATAAAGAAGCCATAACTCCAATTACTTTTGCAAGATTTTGGGGAGGGAAGAAGAGAAACAAAGGGGGGAAACCAAGACGCATTATGCTATCGCGAAAAGTCTACTGCTCCCCCTTCACCTCCTCATTCTTCATTTCCTCCCCCTCCATCTTCTCCTTCGGTTCCAACTTCAACTTCGTCTGCGTCTTCCCTCCCCTCCCGGCCCACTCGGTGCCAAAGGCGGTATCAACAACGAGGTTCATCTTCTCCCTCTTCCTCACGCCAAACCTGAGCCTGAACATCAACCTCTCGATAACGTCCTTCGACTCCGTCCTCGACAAATTCTGCGCATTTGTGTCCCTAATCCTAGAGAACATGTTCCTAAAGTTCTCTACAAGGGCGTCTACTTCCAGATCGTTTGTGTTAGGTTCGCCGGAGGTGGGGCCGTCATCGATGGCGATGTCCAGGATGCATATGGTCGCGCGTAGCTCGTCATAGTCCGTGTCGTTGTTGATTTCGAAGGTCGGACTAGACTTTAGCAATCGGGCGAAGCGCTGGAGCCGGACGAGGTCTGGGTAGTCTTTGCTGAGGTAAGTGGGGTCTTGGAAGAGGTATGCGAGGGCTAGCCGCCGGCGGAAGAGGTGGGTGCGTGGAGTGACACATGGGAGGGTAGTCAAGAGACTGTAGCGGACGTCCGGGTCGCTAATTGTGGAGATGAAAGTGTGGCCAATTGATAGAGTCTTCGAGGAATGTTAGGATTGAAAGCATGAGTGTGCGGATGGTGGGACTTGCCATTCCTTCCCATTCACTCTCAGGGATTGCGTGAAATAGGCTCTCCAGTGAGTCTTCAATAGCAGCACGTAGGGATGGGCACTTAGCGACACGCACGTCAAGAGCAAGACGACCTAGAAGCTTGCATGCCTCTTTAAATACTTCCTCATTCGAAGATATTCTAGATTCTATTAGTAAATTCCCAGAATTGGTTTTTGAAAGGAAAATTGAATTCTGACCCATGAGCCATCTTGCCAATATACTTGACTACCAACTGGACATTCCAGTAGTCAAGAGGGGCGTCATCTGTGACACCCAAATCAGTTTGGTATATTAAATTTTGATATCACCTGAACCACTACCTTTTCTGGATGACCGCCCTAGACGAACGGGGCCGTCAACGCAAAGGGCATCCTCCCTCCCGCCTAGGAGTTGAAATATATGCACCAGCCCATGGCTAGATAGAGCATGAAGGAGTTCCTCAGTCGGTATACAACAAAGAGTTTGGTAGTACGCGAACGATAGATCTTGATTACTCTCCAAAACCACTGCACAACTAGTAAGCAAGAGCTATACAACTAACATGGAGACAAATGTACTTTCTATGAACATCCATTCAAGGACTTTTTCGGAAAATTTGACGCCGATTTCCATCATGTCACGCGCAAAGCCTGACACAAAAGTCTCTCGACGCATCCGAGAATCTGTTGTCATGATTATATTAGCTTATGGGAGGGGTATTGAATCACTACACGAATTCGGCATATCCAACCTGCAAGATTCGATGCTTCCCAACCCTTTTTCAGGTGCTCTAAGGGGAAAGCCGCCCTGCCCCTAGACCTGTATGCCTTATCTACGTCGAAAAAGTGCCACGATTTCTCAATTCTCCAAGCGTCCTTCCTATCAAGAGCACCTAAGAGTTTAGTCGCCTGTCCTTCCCCAAGCTTGCTCCCTATTTCTTCCTCGGAAGGCCTAGTCCTCCCTTCTCCATCTGGGATTTCCTTTTGAGCATCCTCGAACATTTTGCGTGCCTTGATTATATTATCACCAAGCGATGATTTCTTGGCTTGTTCTTCAACAATCCGATCAAGAGAAAACTTGTATGTCCGAGGCTTCGGTGTTTCAGGAGGGCCTTTTGGAATAGTAACGCTTTTCAATCGCAAAAGCATACCATCTGGTTCCTTCTTTCTTTGCGGGGTTTGCGTGGGCGGTTTTCGAGCACGAAACATCGACCCGAGGTCTTCAAGGCCATCAGAGTCTTCGCTCTCCTCGCCATCGGAACTTGGTACAACTCGCTGTTTTTTAGCAGGCTCGTTTCTAGGCATTGAGGAAGATTGAGCCGATACGCCTGAGATAGAGCTCTCTCGCAAAAGCTGTCTGGTGGGTGGACTGATCTTTCCTGATCATTAGCAAAGTCTGTTAAAGAAAAAGGCCGGATAGACTCACAGTTGGGTCCTCATCAAAACTTGCCGAGCCTCGACGACGGGTGACACCTTCTTCCTGGGAAGCAACCTGTCCTGTTAGCCCATTGCGAGAACCAGCGCTCGATGTCTGAGAAGAAGCCGGTTTGAAGAAGTTAGTAATTCTTCCGCTGGTTGCTGGTTTTGTGGCCCTACTACCCCGAGACGACATGGCCACTGGAACCTTTTTAGATCTTGATATACCCAACCGTGGTGGCAGCGCAGTGGTGGGGAGGGAAAGAGCCCAAACTTGATGAGACTAGACAGAGTAGGTTGAATAGGTGAAGATCGTTGGTGGGGTCGACGCGTTTATCGCGAAGTCAGTGAACGTGAAATTGCATCTGGTTGCATAACTTTTCTTATCGGCAAGATATTAGAGTGATGGCGCACCCCGGAAAGAAGTGATAAGCCGGAGCTTGGAACTCTTGGCGAATATTTGAGGGAAGGAAACTACCCCACGGTAGGAAGTTTATGTCATCGCCATCCCTTGCCTTCTATGGCGTTACTTCTCACACGGCGACCATGGTTCTACGGCACTCTGGATTTATGACTTCCATCATAACTTTGGTTTAGTCTACTCGTGCCGGTATGCCCGGGGAGGCTGTCGCGAAGGGGGTTGGGCCCATAAGCGAGCCTCAGCCACATATTCATCAGCCACGTCACCTCTTTTTTAAGTTCAAGGAGAAAAGAAAAGCAAAAAAAACACCCAAACCCGGCTTCTCTTTATGGCCGGGCGGGGATATCCTAGCACATTTCCCAGGATCCAAAGTATCAACAGGTCGCATCGGCTTTTCACGAAACCCCAGAGTGGAAACTTTTTCTTAAGGACCCCACAAGATTATGGCGAGGGACGTCTGTGGCCGGAATGCCCGCCAAAAAAATATTGCCAAATTTCAAGCACCAAAAGGACTTTCACCACCCCAGTGAGAGCTGAGTTATGGCCCTATTAAATGATAATGTGGGTCCTCGCCAACAGAAAACAAGAGTACGATCGCGGAAGGGAAAATATGCACCCCCACCAAATATACTAGTAGAGTCCCCCATTGATTGGCTCTTAGGCCAGGATTACTGAGGTTTGACCAATTAGCAGCGAATTGTATATTTGCTAGGGGTGTATATTTTCCTGTTCCGCGATTTTATCTCAAGTTCCCATGGAGATACGGCATTGGGACTCAGGAATCAGGAGCAAGTCAAATATTTGCCAAGAGTGGGTGAATTCCTAGAACGTGTTGATCTGTTAATTTCCTTGGGATGAAACCATCAATATATATTTTCCCAGCATTAACCCAGAATTAGGCCACTCTTGACACGCACGGTAATAGACTACTATCACCGTATTTACTCTTACAGCCCGCTACCTGCGTCATCTCAGGTCAGATTTAGTTTGACAAGTTAATAGAATTGCGCATACCAGTTAATAAGATCCAACATCCTGAAGGCTGATCTTGTACCGTGGCAGGAAAGCAGTAACCCCTCCCAAGATCTCTCGCCTCTGTTATCCGGATAGCGAATTAAGAGTAAGTATCGGTAGGTGCTCGGGTCGCAGAATTGAAGCCGGACGCTTTTTATCGGAATTTCCATCTAGCGTCCGGCTTCAACTTGGCGGTGCGAGCACTGCGCCGGAATGAATGTCGGCCCGTTCCGGCCACAACATTCCTCCTACGATACCACATGGCTTGGACGAAGCCACGAAAGACAGCTGGACTTGAACAGGAAACCCCCCTGAAGCACCGGCAAACTCGATGAAATTTCACAAGTGGAGAGGGTGATTTCCTGGTAGAAAATCGACTAAGACCGGTGAGCATGGGCATCTGTCCTAGTGGGGATGTCCGTGTTACTCGTGACTTGGTCCTAAAAACAAGATGCTGCTACTGGAGTTCGTAGAAGAGGATTTCACCACCGAGAATCCCACAGGTACAGTACTCTACAGTATCGCGATGATTGATTTTTGCTTAACCATTGTCATTCCCTGGATGCTCGTCGCGCACTGCCCCCCATGCTTTTTCATGTTGTCCATGAGCAGGGCTTGATGCACGTACCACGATACAGCCAGCGGACGGGCGCTCGCCCGTTCCAAGCGGGGTTGAAATTTCTGACTGGGACCTCTGTCGGCAACCTATCTCCGAGACGCCCGCTGCGCTGCAGGGCAGAAGCCAGCAGTAAGCAGATCCAATCATTTCTTACTATTCTGACTCTCTGCCAATCCAGGTTTCAGCCAGCAGCTTGGCAGGAAGCTATGCCGTATGATGTGCTTTGCTTCCACCTGCCAATTGATCCACAGATGAGAACGCGAGTGGGATCAGAATGGCACATTACCGTTGCCGGATTCTCGTCTTCCATGATCTACTTGCAGCTGCCGTCATGATAAATCCACAATTTTTCTTCTTCCATGGAAACCTGGTTTGTAATCCGTTCCGCCGCCCAGTGGTAAAAAAAGAGGGAGTAAGAGAAAGAGAAGTGACAAGGTGGAAAAAAAAAAGAAAAGGAAAAAGGAAAAATTCCTATCAGACCTATGATCGGTCATTGCGGAAGTGGGGAAAGCTATGAATACAGCATAATGCATGGGTCAGGGATAAAATAAGGGTATGGTGCATAGCTAAAATGTCAGCGGTAGTGGCACACCTGAGAAACATGATCCTGATGAGATCTCTGTTTCCTCTTGCAGAGGTCAGTTTTGAAGAGATACCGGCAGCGGTACTGGTACTATTGATGGATGAGGCACCTGGCCTCTAGTTCAATACACCAGTCAAAGAAATAATTATCTCCAGCCTCTTGTTGAGCAGTGGAAGGTTTCCGGACAAGCTGGTTGTAGTGTACCACCAATATTGACCAAAATCAACATCAACACCCCTGCTATGGTATTACCTGTACGATACTGTACTTGTACCACTTTTTTATAGGCCTGACCCATGCACAGTAAGTCCAATGGTCTCCTCCTGCAGTCTGATTAGATTAGGCTTTTCTTTCAATTCTCAAATTTTAACCACAACGATTGCGGCTTTTCTGGATCAGAGTAATCGCTCCTCAAATACTCGCCACCCAAGTGGTTCGGCTTTCTGAAAGATGTTCTTTCTTTGGGAGGAATTCTGAGCTTTCCTGGACCATCCTTGGTACTCGAGTGCCATACCACAGAGTGGATTACATCGGTAGGCGTTTTCTTATCAAGATTACTCGAGTAATACTTGTGATGCGGTGACGTTTACGAGTAAAACGGACTGCTACCGGCACTGCATACCGCCAAAGTTCTGGGGCACTGGCTGACTTTTGGCTGTATGGATACGTACCGGTAGCAGCCCTTTTTATAAATGTCCCGAAATTACGAGTAGCGTGTAAGTGCAAAAAGAAAAGAAAAAAACTTCAGACACCGCCTGGACTTCCTTCTCACTTGATTTGCTTCACATCTTTTTCTCACAGGACAACGTTATGGTAGCCAATATTGTAAAGACACCGAATAGCCCGGAGTATTTTGCTTAAATGTCCGCTAGAAACGAGCGATAGCATCGAAGTCGGTTTCAGCAGTGTGGGCGATGTAGCACTGCCAACGGTAGACTCGTCGCCGCTGATCTGACATTTCTTTGTATCTATTCTTTGTAGTTCGTGTGTGTCTGGAGGAGGCTTCAGACCATATGTTTTCCGGGCTTAGGTCCCTCGACTCGTGTGCTCAGCTTAGCCTCCCGGCCCTCTCCCGAATCAGGAGAACTTTCACGCCGCCCAACCTGTGTATTGGTGCTGCGCGAGTGCGTGTAACCATTTTGCCCACCCATAGCGTATTAGAAATCCCTTTGGATATAGTATCTCTACATTGTGTACTAGTACTGTATTAACATCTTCAGTAGGGTTTGTTCCCAACTTGATTCTACCCCTGGCTCTTTGCGGTGGAACTGTTCCTCGGTACCCTTCCGGCAGCCTACCGTGCCGGTGGTAGACGGTCGGAGGTGTGATTCCGTTTCAACTGCTAGGCGTATTTCGGCTTTTGGTGTTGGGGGTTGGGCAGTCCGTTAGGCCAATTCATTTATTCATTAAATTTTGTTATTGCGGTACAGTACGGTACTGGGCGAATACGGTACGATGTTTCCTCCGCTTTAGCTCCGTTGCTGTCGGGCCCACCCACGCTTACCGGTACCTGCTCGTGTTGTCTAAGCACCACACTTCCCCCGTTCGTCTAGCTCAAACTACGCCCCCTCTTGCTTTTGCATTGATTCATCATTGAGGGAGGAACATTTCCCCTTCCCTTATTGAATATCCGTTCTCCCTTTCCCTTCTCTCGCACCACCTTCATCCTATTTCACATCTTTTGTCCCTCCCTTGGTTTGGTATTTACCAAGATACGCTTTCCGAGTGGGTTTCTCTTCCTTCCCCATATTATTTTCACCGGTTTGTGTGGGATTAGGGGGAGCAACACGTCGCGTTTCCCAGGTTCCTAGCTCGCCGGGGAAAGTTCTAATCGCCAAATATAGCCCCTGGACTCAACTCTCAACAGCTGAGCAGACCGAGACGGCTACCGAGTGTGTTGTAGGAAAGCAGTAGGTCAGGAGAAAGCCCCCCTCTCGGATCTTCAGAATTCCTTCTCTCGGTACCATCCTTCATCAGATTTTACCTCTCGTTTGCTTGTTTTACAGTGTTTCCGACGGTTCCAGATTGCTGCATTGCACCCACCATTGCTACACTCTTTTGCCATAACTTCCTACGAGTCGACAACAACCTTGCTTGCAAAAGTTACCCCGTTGACAGGTATCTAATTTTTACAATAACACTGGCCACATCAACACCGCCCCGTTCTGTTTTTCTTTCTATTCGTCCACGATGACGGGGAATCCTTCGTCGCCGACCGCGACGAAACGTTTACGATGGGCAACCCAGCGGGTTCCTGGGGTGGAAGCTCTACGGAAGAGGGACACGATAATGAGAGCTTTATCAATGTCGCGAAGGTCTCCAGAAAAGGTGGAGGCAGATCTTTCGGGGGCGGGGGGGAACCTTGGTGGTCAAACGAATCCAGAGACGGAAGGGTCAGAAGAAGGGTCCACCCAACGACGGATATTCGTTAACGAGCCTCTCCCTCCGGAATGCCTTGACGAGGATGATTCTCCCTCACAGTGGTTCTCTCGAAACAAAATCCGCACGGCTAAATACACACCTCTCATATTTGTTCCTAAAAATCTGTGGCTCCAGTTCCACAATGTTGCTAACGTTTATTTCCTTTTTGTTACTATACTTGCTGTGCGTTGACCTTTGCAGGAACCCTTCTCTTTTCTACATTGTCTGATAGCTTGCATCTAGATATTTCCCATATTTGGCGCGAGCAATCCGGCTTTGGGTTCGGTGCCATTAATTGTTATTTTGTTGATTACGGCTGTCAAGGATGCGATCGAAGATTATCGTCGAACGGTGCTCGATATCGAGCTCAACAATACCCCGATTCATTTATTGGTCGATTGGCATAATCCCAATGTCACGGATGAAAATATCAGTCATTGGCGCCGGATTAAGAAAGCTACGTCCAGGGGTATCCGACATCTCGTTTCACTCTACAAACGGCAAAGGCAGAAGGAAAAGGGGAAGCAGCTTGGAGATGGAAACGCACTGCAACGCAGTCAGACGAGGGCCTCAGTTTACTCGGTTATGACGGAACATTCAGAGTCTATTCAAATGACACCGGTTTCTTCTCCAACCCCTGACAAACAACGCTTTTCCTTTGAAGGTCCATCTGGGGCTGGCCGCACCCACCTGGCCGTCCCAAACCCCAAGAGACAAAGTTCTTCAAAACCGCCTGCTCGTTTTTTTGGTAATGTTGTTGATCCTCACAAACAAACACCTGGGAAGGCGAAGTTCAAGAGGGATTATTGGAAAAATGTCCGGGTTGGAGACTTTGTGAGAATATACAACGACGAGGAAATTCCTGCTGATGTCATCATCCTTTCCACCTCCGACGCCGATGGTGCATGTTATGTTGAGACAAAGAATTTGGATGGTGAGACTAATCTCAAGGTTCGACATGCGTTGCATTGTGGGAGGAGGGTTCGACATGCCAAAGACTGCGAAGCTGCAACTTTTACTTTAGAAAGCGAGAATCCTCACGCCAATCTTTACTCTTACAGTGGAGTGGTTAAATGGACGCAGAAAGATCCTACAGACCCTGGAAAGGAGGGGGCACCAATGCAAGAACCTGTGTCGATCAACAATCTTCTACTTAGAGGATGTACTCTCAGAAATACCCAGTGGGCCATTGGAGTTGTTGCATTTACTGGTGATGAGACCAAGATTATGATGAATGCTGGAGTTACTCCTTCGAAAAGGAGTAGGATTACAAGGGAGTTGAATTGGAATGTAAGTGGTCGATTTCTACTGTGATGTGTGACCAATCACGGCTAATTTGCAATAGGTTATCATGAATTTTTGTCTCTTATTAATCATGTGTTTGGTCTCAGGAATTGTTCAAGGAGTCACATGGTCTAAGGGCGACGAGTCTCTCGACTTTTTCGAGTTCGGTTCCATTGGGGGGTCACCGCCGGTTGATGGTATTGTCACTTTTTGGACGGCTGTCATCCTGTTCCAAAACTTGGTCCCGATCTCGCTTTACATCAGCATTGAAATCATTAAGCTTGCTCAGGCATTCTTCATCTTCAGCGATGCTCATATGTATTACGAAAAGCTCGATTACCCTTGCACCCCCAAGTCTTGGAATATTTCAGATGATCTTGGACAAATCGAATATATCTTCTCGGACAAGACAGGCACACTGACCCAGAATGTCATGGAGTTTAAAAAGTGTACAGTCAATGGTCTTCCCTATGGCGAAGCTTACACCGAGGCTCAGGCCGGGATGCAGAAACGGCAGGGAATCAATGTTGAAGTCGAAGGCGCAAGAGCTCGGGGGCAGATTGCAGTGGATAGGGTGGAAATGATCAGGAGACTTCGGGGAATTCACGATAATCCGTACCTTGAGGATGACAAGTTGACATTTGTCGCTTCTGACTACATAGCCGACCTCAGTGGGGCCTCTGGGACCGAGCAGGCGGACGCAAATGCTCACTTCATGCTTGTCCTTGCTCTTTGTCATACTGTTTTGCCGGAGCTGGTTTCGAACGAGCCCCCACGGATTGATTTCAAGGCACAATCTCCAGATGAGGCGGCATTGGTGGCCACTGCTCGTGATTGTGGATATACCCTTATTGACAGAACCCCCCAAGGGGTTATTGTGAACGTACAAGGGGAAGAGAGAGAATACGAGGTTCTCAACACATTGGAATTCAATTCCTCTCGCAAACGTATGAGCGCGATCATTCGTATGCCTGATACTGGAAAGATTTACTTGTTCTGCAAGGGAGCAGACAGTATAATATACTCTAGGCTTCGGCCAGGCGAGCAACAAGAGCTCAGAAAATCGACTGCCGAACATTTGGAAATCTTTGCGCGTGAGGGGTTGAGAACACTTTGTGTTGCGCAGAGGGAGCTCACCGAAGAAGAATACCAATCGTGGAGTAAGCAGCACGAAATAGCTGCTGCCTCTGTGCACAACCGTGAGGAGAAACTCGAGGAGGTATCTGATGCTATTGAGAGGGATTTATCTCTTATTGGTGGAACGGCTATTGAGGATAGGCTACAGGACGGGGTTCCAGACACGATTGCTCTTCTTGCCGAGGCCGGCATCAAGTTGTGGGTTTTGACTGGAGACAAGGTGGAAACCGCCATCAACATTGGATTCTCATGCAACCTCTTGGATAATGGTATGGATCTTATACAGTTCAAGTCTGAAGAGAATAATCTCGAATCTGCGGCTGCACTCCTTGACGAATATCTCGTGCGATATTTTAACATGACCGGAAGCGAAGCTGAGCTCAAAGCTGCAAAGAAGGACCATACCCCGCCACCCCCCACGCACGCCTTGGTTATTGATGGCGATGCGCTTAAACTTGTGCTGGAAGATGAACTAAAGATGAAATTCTTGCTTTTGTGCAAACAGTGCAAGGCCGTGCTTTGTTGTCGTGTCAGTCCTAGCCAGAAGGCCGCCGTTTGTCAAATGGTCAAATTGGGGTTGGACGTTATGACCCTTTCTATCGGTGATGGTGGGTTTGTGTTTTTGTGTTTGTGCTCTTGGGCATGGAAATGCTGATTTTTTGTAGGTGCCAATGATGTTGCTATGATTCAGGAGGCCGACGTTGGTGTCGGCATTGCTGGTGAAGAAGGTCGACAGGCAGTCATGTGCTCCGATTACGCCATAGGACAATTCCGCTTTTTAAGTAGGCTGGTACTGGTACATGGACGTTGGTCTTATCGGAGAGTAGCTGAAATGACAGCAAACTTTTTTTATAAGGTTAGTTCTTGATCGTGTGCTTTTTGTTAGTGATTCTAACAGTATTTTCCTTTAAAGAATATTGTCTGGACCTTCGCGCTATTCTGGTACCAACTTTACAACAGTTTTGACGGCTCTTATCTTTTCGAGTATACTTATATCCTTCTCTACAATCTTGCCTTCACCTCGGTGCCGGTTGTTCTCATGGGTATCTTGGACCAAGATGTCGATGATAAAGTATCTCTTGCCGTTCCGCAGTTGTATCGTAGAGGTATCTTGCGTAAGGAATGGACACAAGTCAAATTTTGGTATTATCATCTGTCCTCCCCTGGCAAAAGCTTGGGCTAACTTTTTTCTAGGGTTTACATGATTGATGGTATTTATCAATCATTGATTTGCTTCTTCATGACTTACCTCTTGTTCCGCGAAGGTGGATTCGCCAGTTCTTCTGGTAGAGATCTGAACTCACGAGAATTAATGGGGGTCTATGTCGGATGTGCCGCAATTGTTGTTGTTAACTCATATGTCTTGATTAACCAGTATCGCTGGGATTGGGTTTTCTTGCTTTGCACTGCCATCAGTATTCTACTCATCTGGTTCTGGACAGGCGTCTTTTCACAGTTCACATCCACTGGCCCATTTTACAAGGCTGCGGATCACGTTTATGCCGCCTTGTCATTCTGGGTAACTACTCTCTTGACTGTGTTAGTGTGCCTCCTGCCTAGGATGGCGTCTAAGACTGTCCAAAAATTATTCTTTCCTCGGGACATAGACATTATCCGCGAGCAGGTTAAAAAAGGGAAGTTCAACTATCTCTATGGGAATGAGCAGAAGCCAGCCGCACCATCTCCTTCCTCTGCGGCTTCCTCTGAAGTCATGAAGCCTCCAGTTCAACCTTACGCCCAAGACGATGAGAGACGGCCCATATACCCACCAAGCGTAGCCCCTACCGCAACCACCGCTGGGAAACGTGGAAGTGGCAATGGCAGTGATGGAACTGATGGCTCAGGGTATATGGGGACGGGAACTTTTACACCTCACCGATACTCCATGGATAAGCCAGCACGTCCCAGTATGGATCGAGCAAGGCCTAGCTTTGACCGTGTCCGGGCGTCCATGGATCGAACAAGAGCTAGTTTTGAGGCTACGAATGAGTTCACGTCTGCGGCTATGTTGGCACGAATGGAGTCGCGACATTCAGTGCAGCTAACGAAACGATCGTCGTTGTATGATGATGGCACTGCTAGCCGATAGGTGGCATTTCTTTTTTCTTTTATCCGATTAATGTATAGTTTTTCACTGTTGGGAGGATGGCATAGAGATAAATAGCAACTGGGTAAAAGTTGGACATAAGTTTCGGTGGCTGGGTATCTGGTTTTCTTTTTTTTCCTGCGCGAGGCAATGTTTGTTGGAGAGATTTGATACTTTTTTCATTTTTCAAGTGGCTGGTGGCGTTTTTTGGGTTTATATTTCTCTGTTCCTCCTTCCCTTTTCTTTCCTCAGGGGTTTCTCGAGTCGACCAAAGCTATCTTTTTCGAATTTCTTCGTTCTCATCATTTTTTGGGTATTTGTATTTGCTACACGATTTCTGGTAGACCGGTCTTCTTTCTTCCTCTCAACCTTCTCTTCTGGCCTCCAGGTTGGTCGTGCCTACCTATCTACGTATTCGGCGGAGCTCCAATCCTTTCCCTCTCAGTTTATGCAGTCATATCATTAATACCCTTCCCTTCCCTTACTCTACCTTTTCTTGCTAACATTTTAAGCCTTCCTCGTCCCTCTCCCAACCCTTTTTCTTTTCCTTTCCGCTTGCATTCTTGTTTGTTTATTCGTAACTCTTTTCAGCATTGTGCAAAATATTCTTGTCATGTTTGTATTGTACTTTTGCTTTTCCTTCTCCCCTCCTCTCCCGATAGGAGAAAGGAAAAGAATGAAATTTTGGTCACACGCTCTCTGTTTGCTCTCTTTTTATTTTATTTTATTTTATTTTCACTTTCTATTACTTCCCGTTGATTGATTGATTGATTGAATCGTCGTGTGAACAAAATCGAAGTGTACCAAGTCAGTTTGAAGCGCACCTTTTTTGCGTCCGCCTGTTTCTCTCAGTTTGGCTATTGTGTGGTTGGTTCGTGTTACTGCGTTGTGAGCTTGTATAGAATTTAGGCTCTTTTTGTGATTTGTTACCGTACTGTACTCTGAGTACTTGTGGTCTTTGGTATATTATTTGATAGGTTCATGCGGAGCGTTTGGCGGCGATTGATTGAGCCGATCCTGTTCGGCTTCGTATCGTCGTCCTCTACCATATCGTATTGTAGCGCAGTCATCCAGTCAGTCCTGTTCCGGGACCGTTACCCAGGTGCAGAAATTGACGCAGACAGCACAGATCGAGCCAATCGAATTCCGGCAGCAGGATAATCTGGAAAGGGTGGATTTGCACCGGGATACCAAGGCTATTCTAAAATTACGAGAAATCTGGGCTCTGCTTTTGTTTATCTATTGAGTGCACTAATCCCGGATATCGGTAATCCGGATACCTTGCTGTCCCGTACGAATTTCTGCGCTTCATGTTGTGGGGCTCACGGATTTATCCTAGCTGTGCTGATAAGGCTTTCCACTTGGAATGTGACGGCTGTTGGTGGCCATAAGCCGGTTCGGCGGCACATCCTTTCAGTTCGTTATGAAATGAATGAATGAGTGATTAGATGTGAGTTCCAAATTTCTTTATATAAGAAAAACCTGATCTGTTTTCCCGGATTGCCTGCTGCACCGGATGGGTTCCCGGGCCTTAGGCCGTCCGGTATAGCAGGGTGCAACTGTGTGCTGTATACGAATTTGGGTGCGGGGGCGCCTGCTGCCGCTGCTGCTGCTGCCGCTTGTTTAACTTTTGTCGTTTGCCGTCCCGTGTGATAAGGGGGGGGGGCATGTACTGTACGATGTGATAAGTACGCGAGCGGTTCAGTGCGGGTCCGGGTAGGTGCCTAGTACAAGTACTTGTTGTCATATGGTTGCGATGGAGGGTGTGTGTTGTTGGGGTATGGTGGAGATGGTGTGGTATCGGGAGGAGGCCGGTCGGTTAGCGATTCATGGGACGGGGGTTGGGAGATGGGGAGATGGGGGGGTAAATTGTACCGGTACGGTACTTGCTAAGATACGGCACTTGTGGGGTATTAGCCGAGTGTGCTTGCGATGCCGTGTTCGGTTGGTCCTGGCTGATGAATTGGTATTATGGGGGTTTATATATATCATAGCTCGGGTGGCAGAGGAGGTAGTGTTGGAGTGGGAGGGCATTACGGTTTCGTATATAATACTAGTTTTTGGATTTAATGCAGTGGGGTGTTTTACAGGTTTGTGGTATATGGACTACGGTTGTGGTGCTTGTGAATTTGGAGTTCGGTGGTGGTGAGAGGCACTGTTGGGATGTCTGTACTCGAGTACAGTATTACAAGTATATATTAATCATGGTATGTCACTCGTAAATACATAAAAAAACTCGCTGTTGAAAAATATGAAATAGTCAAGCTCTATACCGGAAACTTGGGGGAGAGCGGGAGATACTTGAGAACTGCATTTTGTCTGAGGGAGCCGACTATTTATGCAGCGAAACAACATATATATCCAGAGTGGGAAAGAGATCCGATATGACAATATGGAAGACAAGAGAAAACAGATGAGAACGTAATTGCATATATGATCAGTTGATCGAGTAGCGAGATGGGAGAAAATACAAGTAGGATAAGTTGAGCTCGGGCAGCATTGGAGGGGAACTAAGGCATGCTGGCCAACGTTGTCGTGCTCGAAGGCGTAGAAAGTGCATATCCGAGAGCATTATTTCAACACTCTCTTTCTCGTTGTATGCCTGTCATACCCTGACATGCACCTATCTCTTCTACACAACTTGCGGTGTTCGAGCTGGCGATATAAAATAGGGGTAGTTGGGCTCCGTTTGAGTGATTCTTGTGTATTTGAATATCGCGTGATGGGTTAGGAGGGAGCACAGAAAGTTGTTGTCGGAGACTAGCTGTTCTTGATTTAGGTGCTTCTATCTTAGAGCACTGGGGGAGGCGGAACTCGGTACTGTTTTCGATCATGAGAATCTCGGGCGGGGGCGGGGGCCTGGGATTCGCTGGAATTATCGTGGCGCTGATGGGATCTTGCTTCTTTACTAGCCACTATCCATACCAGGCTTTTTTGAAAACATTAACCTTACTGGGGGTCTGTGAGATCCTGATTTGCTAGAGTTAGTTGCACCACTATAGACAAATCTACCCATTTAGGTAGCAGAAGGTTTGTATAGCATTCCAAATTTGCGGTTCGTACCCCTCATGGAAGCGGGGGAAAGAGAAACACGTCCATGGTCACCATCTCGCTCTTCTGCTTTCCCTTTCATTTTTCTGCTACCCCGCCGATCGCGGACCTCACCCCTGGGTGTATGATCAAGAGTCGGGTTCTACAGCCTCTGTTGTAGAATTGATTTGCTCTACATTCTTGGTAGGGGTGCCTAAGGTCTCCGATCTCCCGGTCCCCCTAAGGCAGGATTGTTGATTTTCCTGTTCCACATGGTGGGCCGTTTGATGACAACCTGCTGTAAGCGGGAATTGAACCCCTGGGCTTCTGCGGGGTGCAATAAGGGTTAATTGGTTCTTGACATCTTAACCACTGCGCTAGCTAGGTGTTCCACACAATATTGCCAATACTACAATAGGAGCAAACACTTACCTTGCCTGCCTGCAGGTTTATTTATATTTCTCTTTCTTCCACCTAAGGCAAAGGACAGTGCTTGTGTCATACTGTATTGTTAAGTATTGAATGCATTATTGGAGCGGATATGATACATCCTCAAGAGAAGAGGAATTACTACCGCAATTACTAGTTGATGCCGATAAAACCCTCGGTGTCAAGGAGTAAGTTACTCATAGTACTGATATTGGTGGGGGAAAAAGGGTAAGTTTGGCTGTGAGTAAGATAAGACTTAGAAGGGGTTACTGGTTACGGATATATGGCGAGCGGTGGTCGAATGGTTTCAGCTTATGCTTCAGGTGTAGTAACCCATAATCACTTGTTTGAAGTGCTTCACTCGAGACCAAGCTGTACCCGGGTACAGCCCCATTCCAAAAGTTCTGGGACTCAGCTGGTACTGTAACACGAAGGGTTATAATAAATCCGCTATGGGTTTTTGTCATGTTACCAGCCTGGGTGCCAGAACTTTTGGAGTGGGGTGTACAGTACAACACATGTGAGACGCCTTGAGGAGGATGACAGATTTGAAAAAAAAGAGCACTATAGACAAAGGTATAGAAGAAAACCTAGTGCGTGTGTAAATATGTAGCACCGTATCAGAGACGTATTCCCCAGACTGCTGAATGTATTAGCTATCCTTAGGTTTTGGAACTGGGTTTTTTTGGCCCTCGTTAGGCGAGCTCACGGAGCGAAAGCCTTCTTAACGGGGGCAGCGCCCTACCACTTCTTTCTACCTTTTGAGAGAGTGGATAGCTTAAGGCGATGCTGCGACTCGTCAATTGTTGGAACTCAGAAAACCCCGGGGGTGTGTGAAAGGTTCTGCATAACAAGGCTCCCTCTTTTACCACCCTAGGGAAAACCATTCCTTCCTAAGAAGCACGAGTCAGGCGTTCGTACAGCTTCAGTGATAATAACTGCCTAAAACCCGTAAAAATTCCTGATAAGGAAGTACACGAGGGTTAAGTGAGTAAGCTCCTCTCTTCAAGATCTTGGTATCTAGGCCCTGGCTACTTCTAAAGCTGGCCGGTGGGCTTGTGGCACTTTGGGTATTAAAAGGGACTAGAAACGTTCTAATTACAATTACTGGTAGAGGACACAACTGAGAGCTTTGTTTAGCAAAGGAGAAATAGAAATGAACGTGTATTTTCCTTCTCTATATGATCCCTTATCCACTTCGCCGTCTATGGTTTGCAATCATGGGGCCACCCACTGCTTATGGTAGAGCTTGGCGCAGGTGATATAGCACCGGTGGTACAAGTAATCTTGACTGGATTTTCTGCTCCGAAATTAATTACAGCTGTGGCCCTGGCTTGGAGTGGCAATCTAACACAAGCGATTGGTAGAGCCTATCAATGCCAAACTATTGATTCCACAAATCTTGGGTGGATTGATTGATTGGACAAAGTACCCAGCTAAAGCCACTGCACTAGGCTACGCAGGGATGCGGTGATGGTCATTCCCCCCTACCCGCAGGCCCCACTCAATAGCCAACCTTCTACAATATCCTAAACAGCAAGGAGCTGAATGTCGTGACGGCATCGATGACAATTCCAACTATTTTAATACCGCCAACTCTTTCGGTATGGGATAACTACTTGTACTGTGCCATTCTAGCCTGGCCATCTCCACTAAACCCCCAGACACGGTACTAAGGCATTCGGACTTGCCGGATGACAATGTGGGGGCTAACTCCTGCTAATAGAGGAATACCGAGATTGGTGCGGTGGTGGTCGAAACGGCTCATCTGGCAACGCAACTCTGTTCTGTTGGGAGGATCCGGGGGTTGGCAAGACGTTCAAGCAACAAAAAGGCAACCTCCGAGAGGAGAACGGTATTGCTCGCAAGCTATAATTTCAATTCTATGACGGTAGATACCTTGCGCAACTAGGCCTGAGGACAAGATATTGCCGTCGCGCGTTTTTGCTTCGACTCCACCGCCAGGAAGAAGCCTCTACCAGCACGTCGGGCCCCCTACCGATGAGAACCAGAGACGAATCGGGAGAGGCCTCGGAAAGAATAGCCGGAGCTCTCCGACGCCACAAAAGGGCCGTTAGTTGCCGGGGAGCTAGTTATTCTACGATATTCTGGGGACTTTGCACGCTATCTCACCCCTATGTTGAGTTTTAAGTGCCTCGATGCTCTAGATAAGGCAGAATCCCCCAGGCAGTGGGTAGCCACCTAAAAGTACAAGTTACAGGCATATAGAACCCGAACACTTGAGTCCGAATTTTGTATGGGTGGTCGGATACGCATATATAATTTACCATACAAAAGTTTTATTCCTGTACTTTCCTGTACCAAAGAATAGTTACATCGGGGATACCAGCCATGGAATTCGGGGAACATTTGTCCTCTGACAAAGAAAGCGAGTGTTTCGGAGGCGGATCACAGGTACATACCGGCATCCCCCCGTTCCTCGTTCTATCGATATCATAAGAGTACTATGATTGGATACTGATGTCCTTTTTTACCAAAGATAAAGTATCAGGCGCCTGAACTGTCTATTTTCTGAAGAAGCAGTTAAAAGATCAAGAAGAAAAAGTATTACCGGCCAGTTCCTATGGTCTAATAGCTTAGGAGACTGGTCGGCTAATTTGAAACAGGGACCATCATGAGCTCGAATCCGGGGGGCAGTGGAGTAGTCGAGCATTTTAAAAAAAGAAATGCCCGGCGAACCACTTTTTTGCTGGGGGGTAGGTCTAGGGTTGGTAATGCCCTTGGGTCAATTCCCGCCAAATGTTGCGGTGGGACTTCTGGCTGGTATTCGGGTACTATGCCCGTAGCTTGTAGAGGTTGTACGCACTATTTTTGGAAGTAACCCGGGGGCGTGTGGTGGGCACACACCTACGTGGCTTGTCCATGGATCACTTGGATTCCATCTAGTTTCTCTAGATATCATTGCAGTCCTGCGGGAAACGACGATCTAGTGGAGACCAGAATGGCTGATTGCAGTGAAGAATGGCTTGACAATGCACCTTTTATATGGGCGTTGATGGCTCTTTTTCAGGGGCTTCTCATTATGGACAACGAGAACCCGGCTGCCCGCTTAATACTTTTAAACCCCCGAGAGCATCTCTGCACTCACCAATCTTTTGGCAGGGCTCGCTCAATGGTGGCTAAAACCTGCCTAGCTTACCTCAGCTTTGGGCCAGCCCCGCTCTTGACCCCCGAGCAATGCCATTTCCCCAGTATTCTCCTTTATATTGGGAATCCAGGCAAGAACGGAGCTCTCGGATTGCACGAAACCCCTTGCCCTTGAGCCCCTTCTTGCCCAGTGCGATAACCATATATCTACTAGATTACTTTGGAGCTCAATTAACTACTCAAGCCATGTTCTTGGTGGTAAAACATCCAGTGTGCTGCACCTTATATTACACTTTACCACCCATACCATTTGGAGCGGTCAGCTGCCAGCATTGCGTGCCCCGCCTCCTAAAAAACAGCATTTTCGTCAGCATCAGCACTCCCCGTCCCAACGTGATGGACATGTCAACATCTGCACATTATGAACAATTCTTAGCATTTTTTCACCTTTATTTCTCTCCCTTTCTATGTTTAGAAAAACGCCTTTACTGTAACTGACTGTACTCCTATACTACTACTCAATCGGTTCCATTCGGGATTCTTTACTCTTCTGGCCTCCCTTGGGGAGCTCATATGGAGTGGTGATCTTAGCTATGTTGTTGCACTGTTCAGCCATTGGATATAGAGCCTTTTGGGTTTGAGGGCGAATGTGTGCAAGACATCAGGGTTTTCAGTTTTGGGGATTACTCTTGAGTTAAAGAGTTGTATATAGTTAGCATGATAGTGAAGTGGCAAGACTGACCTTAGAAATAAGGGCTATTATTTGGAAAAACTGCCACACCGCTGGCAGAAACACAACAGTCGATGTATCATACAGGATTAGCGGGGCATATCGCAGGGTTTAGGGTTTGCTCAAAAGGTAGGAAAAGGAGATTTTTTTTCTGCGGCGAAAACTGGGAAAACTTGTCCCATTTTATTTTGTTATGATAGCATAGCCTAGGTAAGGATATTTGCCTAAAACCCGTCAGCAATTCATGTCCGCCCCAAGGACATGGGTGTGGTACAGTGCTTTGGTGTTGGCCAACTTGCAATTGCTTTGATGGAGATGGAGGGATGGGAGGTGAGCCAAAGCAACAGAGTGGGTGTAACGCTAGCGATATGGGCCGCAAGGTGTTAGTACGAAGTAGTGAAACTACTATTGAACAGAAATAGATTGATACCCACCTGCAGGCCTAACATATAGTCAAAAAGCACTTCCGTGGTCTGCTGAAAATGGGCATGAGGGAGTAGTGAACCTACTGATGGGACTGGAGGATCCTAAATCTAATACACTAAACGATTCCTGTTGAGCAAAGAGTTATGGAACGAGGGAGTGGCTGAGCTTCTCGAGGAACAGGGAGAGATCAATCTGGGCCACCAGATATCTGCAACCAAACACTGCCTTAGCAGGCCGTCGAGGAAGGACACAAGCGGGCAGTAAAGCTGGTACTGGCGTGGAGAGGTGAAACCTCCAGGGAGGTCTAAGGCCCAGGAGACATCAAATCTCTAAGCCTCTGGACAGGAAACTTATCGTTTTCGTATGATACCAGTATCACAACATCACATACTTTATCACTCTTCTCACAACCTCCCCCAATTCTTGTGCGGCCCCCCTAGGTTGTATAAAACTGCCCCGTGGACATCGTAGGTATGTTTGCAGTACATACCTGAAATGTTGGATGCACAGGAAGAACCCCTCTGTACTTTAGTTCTACCTCCCCCCTCTTCCCCCTTTCCACTCACCCCTGGCGTTTTGAGACTGAGCTTCGGGGGGAGTTCGTAATTAAGAGAGGGTTTTTGTGGGGACACCCGGTCCCTAGGATTTCCCTCTGGAGGAAGTGAGGAGATAACTTAGCTTAGATCAAGAAAGAAAGAAGACTTCTCAGAGATATGGGTTCAAATTTCTTACAGACAAAAAACTCCGGCCTGCTGATGCCATTTGCGACCCCAATCGTCACCGGCGGGGTGTCCGTAGAATTAAGTTGGGGATGAGGTTCCCGGTCCGAAGCCGTAAGAATAGCTAAAAGCAGTTGAAGTCTCAGGCCAATGGACAATATGGTACGGTGGGCTACCTGTTCCAACTCCTTATTGACATTGGCCTATCTGGCTGGTATACCGCGGTGCAATAGCACTCGCTCTGTATTTTCGTCTAGAACTCATTGGCCACTGAGTGATATTCCATGACGGCGGAACCTTTCAAGTCTGACTTCTGATGCTTCACTGCAACTAACGATATGTATAACTTGGCAGGTACTCTCTGTCATCCATATTGCCACGCCTGTTATTCCGGGTCCTATTCGCGGCTACCCCCAGAAGTATGATGTCGGCCCAATGGCCCTACTATATCTCCCTCTCCAGGGAGAGCGATAGCCTCATCTGCGGCCATCCCCTGCTCAAGATTGCGCAGATACGCCGGTAGGGGAAATTCTCCTCCATGAAACTGCAAGGATCTGTTTCCGAATCCTAGGGGATTATTGGGGAGGTATCACTCCTCCCTTACCCTAATCATAGGGGTGGATAGGAATGGGGGTAGTTTTTTTTATTTCATTAAAAAACTAAAACTAAAACTAAAACTAAAACAAAACAAAACAAAACAAAACAAAACAAAACAAAAAACTCTGTCCGGTAGGGTGTTATAGAGGTGGTAGAACCTGACTCTGGACCATGCACCCGGGGGTGAAGCCGGCGATCAGCGGGGTGGCAGCAAAGTAAAATAGAGAAGAGCGAGACGGTAACCATGAGCACCTTTTTTCTCCCCACTCCCACCCCATTTGATGCGGAGTAGGAGCTGCGAATTCGGAAGACTCTCTAAGTTAGTACAGAAGCACACGAATCTGTCTATGAGGGGTGGCCTTTTGTCATCAAAACCGCCTCCTAGCTATTGGCAGTCTTGCAAACATGCCCTATTTTCTCACAGGAGTCTAATATAAATAATTACTATTCTACTATCCCGATAGTTGGGCCGGAAGGCGTCGCAGGAGAGGCTGCAGGGTGGATGAAACCTCTATGGATTGATCTGTGGATAGTTTGTGTTGGATCAACACTGCAACTCCTTTGCACTACTATTAGTTAATCAGTCGTTGTTTGGGATTTATATGTGTTCCGGGAAGTGGGTAGGCCAACATGACCATAACAGCTAGGCTCCTGGTGCGAGGTATAATACAATAAAGCAGAAGAGCTCGGGACTAACCGTTAGAATATCGATTTAAATCTGCTCCACTTGTCAGTTATTATAATATTATTTAGCAGCTCTAGTAATAGTAGTTTCCGAGACTCACCGAGCTGCCAATTCGATATAATTCCCATCAATAAACTCAAGAGGATACGCTAGTGGTAGAAAAACTACTATATTCTCATTCTCTACTTTTTCCTAACTCAGCCATGATGCACGCCGCCGGGTCTCCATCCCCAAGGCCCAAAGCTCAGGCAGGCGGATTCAAAAAATATCCAAAATCTAGAACTGTCTCGTCTAATCTCATACTTCACACACCTCCTACCTTCCGTGTACAAGAAGGTAAACGCGACCCCCTAACCCCTAAGAAATCAGTAGAAAGTGTAAAAAGACTTCTTCCACCTGGCTCTTCAACCCAACCATAATATCAACACCCCTCATAAGGACGTCCCTCCGAGCCTTCAAAGTCTCCGCATCCGCATCCCGAATGGGTCTAGTGTTTGGGTTCGTCTTGACAAGGGCCAGTCTTTTCCGTCCCACTGGCGGCGGCGGCGGCCCTGGCAGCGGTATCCAAGAATGCCTATGCGAAGGTGCGATATCTGAATTACCAGCCACATACTGCCCTGCTGTTTGCGCACTTGCGGAGGGCTTCGTCCACTGCTAGGGCTCCGTGAACGGTTTTACTATGGCGAGTGAGCTACTGTGATTGTGGTGAGTGAAGGAGGAGGGGCACACAAGCACTGCGGGGGAGCCTCATGCGCAAGGCTGAGTTTCGGGACTACGTATGAGTGCTTTATGAACTGGAATACTTGGGGCACCTGTTCTAGTCGCTTGATGTTGGGTTTTGGTTGTAGGAGGTAGTTGCTGTCGCGAGGGTTGTCTTTGGTACGGGCTGTCGTAGATGCTGCTCTCAGTTGTGCCTTGGCCGAGATGTTACTCTTGGTGTCATTGAGCTTTGTCTACACGTGCGCAAGTTCCCCGTGCTGGTCGGTTGAGTTGGGGATGTTGTTCTAGAGTTTCTTGGCTTGGACGCTTCTAGTCTCTGGGTCCTGGGGAAGGTTTATTTACCTCGGTGGTCGAAGGCGGTGCCTAGGGTCTTCTCGAAGCTGGAGTAGTCGAATAGTGCCCCGTTAGTAAGTGCTGTACAATATTCCTAACTTACGACAGCCCTGTTCAGGGCATTGTGCCCGGCTTCGAGGCGGGACATCGGTGTGTAGAGCCGTACCATAACTATGTGGTGGTTAGTCTTGCAGTGAGTGATGATGTGGGCACCAGTATGATACAAAGTCACCACAACTAAGAGCCAAACAGAGAAATCGTAAATTGGAATGCAACAGAGACCAACCCCCCCTTCAGCATCCTTTCCCGCTAGTCTCACATGAAATTGGGTTTACCTGATGGGAAAATTCTAGCAACTTTTTCTCTAAAGTGTATGATACATCCCTTCCATTTGCGTCCACATTCAGAGCAATTACATACTACCTGACTGAACCCTAGAGTCACCTAGATAAACCTCTCCGCGCACAACCACCAAGCACCTCTTGCTACCCACAAGCAGGCTCCTCACCCTGCGTCCCCCTCTCCTCCCCCCCAATCCCTCCATCAAGTATCACCCCCTCGTTACCAGCGAAGTCATCCTGCACTCTCCGCCAGCCCCGCGAACCACCAACGTACACCTTTGGCTCGGTATCTACTTTCCTCTCCTCCCCCTCCTTGCCCTTGCCCTTGCCACTATCATACACCGGCTTAATCATGCCTTTTAGCAGCGGGTTACGGGAGTAAATACCGCCTTTTGGCGTGGAGGTGCTAGTAGTGGCGGCGGCTCCGCCTCTTCCTAATGTGTCATCATAGTCTTCTCCTCCCATATCCCCCTCGTCACTATCTTCTCTTGGCCGTTCGATTTCTTCCATCTTGCGCACGACCTGGCGGCCCTCCAGATCTATCGCTACGACGACTCGACGTTTTTCATAGTCTGCCTTTGCGTTCCATTCCATCTCGCGCATAGCCTTTTGCTGCTTTTTCAATTGCAGTGCGCGCTCTTGTGGCGTGGCCCACATGTTTCCGCCCGCGGAAGGGGTTTCGAAGTCTGCTGCTTGGTCGATGATCCTTGTCCTCTGAGCACTGGTCGCTTGAAAGCCCAATAGGCGATCTCTATGCTCCGTGGCCTTCTTAAGGCCTTCATCATCGCTGGTCCCAGGTGTGCTGTCATAACCCGAGAACGGCTTCGGCGTGCGCGCCACCTCGGGGCGTTTGTGCGCGGCGCTGTGTATCGCCATTTTTTCCCGGCCACTTTCCTCGCGGAGCTCACGGACCATAGATTGTAGCTCTCCCGGGGGTATCAATGGTGTGTTGCAGAAGGAACAGGGCGCAAGACCTTCCTTGATGCAGATTATCTTCCCGCAGGAGAGGCAGTTTGGCGCTGCAGAGAGAACCTCGTGTTCCGTGCCCGCGCAATTGCACTTTTGCGACTTCGAGGTTAATGTCGGGTTTGTGGAGAGTTCGAGCGCTCGGAGGGCGGATTCTAGGTCCGTGAGTTCGGCGGACGCTCCTCTCATGGCAACACCGCCGGTCACGCGCACTTTTTGCGGGGCCTTCTTTACTTTTGCTTTGACGTTTATTAAGTCTGAGACTAGCTTTCCACCGACATTACTGCTGCTTTTCTGTTGGGCCTTCTGCTGCACCAACTGCGGAGTAGCGCTCCTGGGTATTGGCGTAGGAACCCTAGACACGGGTACCGAAGATGATGGCGATGGTGAATCCACCGGTCTCAGTGTAGACCCTTTGCTGCTACCCGTATAGTACTCATCCTCAATGTCCTTCTTCATGTACACCGCCGCCGGGTTACCAAATTGTCCTTCCACCTGCCGTGGTTGGCTTGCATACTGGTTTATCGGAAGTTTGCCTTTTTTCGTGCGTCTCTTTGGAGGCGGGGTATCCACGGAGGAGGAGGCGGGTGAGGATGCCTGTGCGATTGCAGGTGCTCGCGTAGCTATTTGTGGGAATAATCTGGAATTGAAGTCTGAGATGAAGTTCAGTACATCTTCAGCGCTGCCGAGCAGGCCCTAGCAATGTTAGCCTAGCCTGGATTGGAAGGGGAGTTTCCTACTTCAAAGTGCGAGCCGACTTCGCTCGCATCGGTGAGGGAGAGGGCGTAGGTAACCACTTCTTTTAGAGAGTCTTCTGGCAGAGGAAGAAGGGGTCTGAGACGGGTAAGTGCCCAAGATTCAATCGAAGATTTTGAGCTCATTGTCGAGGCCAGGTAGGGGATGCTGCGGTGCTTAGGCCCGATGCTGGTTACTAAAGTGAAGTGGTGGGGAGCACAGTAGTACTGCACATGCGGCTCTGATTTCTGAGACGGTGGAGGCTTGGCAGAGAAGCTTCAAAAGTTGATGCGAGTGATATGTGATGAATGCTGCCATTAATTAACTTCCATCTCTCTTACCGTACCTCTGCTTTTCTACGTTGCTTTGTTATGTAATGTGTACAGTACAGTACCCCCCTAGCCGCGGCTTATCCAACGGCACAAATCAATAACCTTCGTTTCCCACGACAAATCATGCTCCATATTAAAAAAAGAAAAGGAGAGACGAGAAGCGACCGCTAACATCGACATCGAAAGCGTAAGAACGATACTAGCCCTATTCGAAACCACTGCCGGCTCATCCGATCCTGATAACAACGCCTATACCCAGCCCTCTTGCTTCTCTAACACAACAACCTAAACATGTCCTTCCCTTTCTACCTATGATAGCATGAGTGCCTACCATTGAACACCATGCCCTTGCCAGTACCTCACTGCCCCCACCCACACCGCCGGCTTCGATAACAAGGATGCTATTCTTGTCCTTGAAATTTTCTTCCGTTAATGTGTCTACGGCAACAGACTGATAAGAAAAGTCTTTATGTAGTAAGTGTCCAGTTTTGACCGAGTTCATGCTGGCTGGGGGTTCAAGACACGGGAATGAACTGACGAAAAAGACGTCGTGGGTGAGCTTGATCTCGAGCTTTTCGTTCAGTGGGGGTACGGAAAAGTAAAGCTCGACTTCGTAACGTAAAAGCTCCCCACTCAACTCTCCAGGTTCTCCTGCGACATCCTTAAACACAAGGCCTTCGAGAGTTACTCTTTCCTCCTCATCTATTTCATCTCGCGGCATAGTGAAATCGGTTGATAGGACTGTCTTGTTGCTTTTAGGCCCCTTTCCCAATGGATTTGACCCTTCCTTAATGGCATTCGGTCTTTTTGCCCTCGGCTCCTCGTCCAACTGCGCCGTTACAACATCGATCCATCCGTCATCAACCACCCCAACTTCTCCGAGCCCACTCCCTAAACAGGGCCCAATCCATCCTCCAACCTCTCTTGACCCTTCATACCCGGCCAACACCTTGCCCACAGTGCTAAATGAACTCCACCACGTCATTCCATCGCACTGAAATCCACTATACAGATTTGCCTGGAGCCCAAGCTTCTCAACCGCTGAGGCGTCATTCTCCAGCAATGTAGAGATGAGAAAGTGAGACAATCCCTCCCCAGGGAGTATCAGCCCGGAGAAGTACGTCCTTGAAAGCCACCCCCCAGATCCCACAGGTTTTGGGAGTGCAGGTCCATTTCCATCCTTTTCGCAGCTACTACTGAATGATATCCCGGATGACGACAGCTCCTTAACCCTCTTTGCTCTTGCAAGCGGTGGAAAATACCCATTTCCCCCAGCCACCGATAATGGAGTGTCCAACGGTGTAACAGCCATAGACTGCGACGGGGTCGAAAAGTTCGACGATGAGCTGAACTTCTCCTGTAACGTAGCAGATAGAGTCTCTATCTGTGGCCATTGAAGGCGCCTAGCGAAATATAACAGCCCAGAGAGTTGCCTTGTGTGATTCCGGGGGCAAATCAAAGCGTCGTATGATCTTCCCAAAGCCGATTCATCATCACCTTCTGATTCGTTCTGATCCATTGACGAAAGTTCCGAAGAACGACCTGAGAACCATCCTTTCTTCGCCGGTGCTGGAGGAGTTTTTTTCTTTTCTTCCTTTCCGACAACTTCGCTTTCGACAAGTTTGACGTTTTCGAGCCACCGCCGCGCCAAAGTGACGTCCCACTCAACCTTCTTAGAGCCTATGGTTCTGAATTCGTCAAGCAACTCATCTCCCGACACCACCGAGCCAGCGGAGGAGTTCTCAGAATTCGCCTCGCCGACTATAGCATCCATCCTAACAACCAACTCGCACGCGAGGAGAATTTGGAGTAATAGCCAAACCTTTTCAGTATCACTCCCCAGAGGAGCAGCTTCCTTCTCCCCACATTCGTCGCTTATAGGTTCGGCCGTGGAGCTCTCCCCCCACAAGATCTGCCCTAGCCGTATCCTCCATCCTACAGCCGAGAAATTCAGCCAAAGCTTCTCCATTGCAAGGGTTTCCCTCAAAGCTACGATCTGAACCCTCAAGCTGTAGGGGTCGTGGAAATCGGCCGTGGTAATTCGGGTAGGGGGGTATAATAACCTGGTGAACAAGTTTGTGTAAAGCTCCAATGGAGAGCACTTTTCCAGTATCCCCCGATGTACTCCTCTCGGTAGCGGCCTCTGTCCGTTGGGCGGTTTACTTTTGCTCTCGTAATAGATTTCACCCAACTCTTTTAGCCTCTCAACTATGTATCCCATCTCCACTGTTCGCAAACCTCCTTTTGCATTCCCAAGGCTAGCTCTTCTTGTTCCCCTTTCCCTCCCCCCCACATCTATTACATCATCATCCTCTTCTTCATCTCTATTCTCAGAGTCACCAACGGGGTATTTTAAAAAGTACTCCCACCCACAAGTCCCTGGTTCAATCCCTTGAAAAGAAAGCATGCTCGGCTCCTCGTTGACCAATCCATGATCTGGCGTATTCTCATACCCGTTAAGCGTTCGATGCGGCCTTGAAGTGCACAACGAGAATGCCGCATGCTCAATCGGGGGACAATCAGACAACCCTCTCAATTCCTCAGCACCCTCGTCAAAAGGAAACATAACCCTAGGTCTCAGAACACCAGAGGCCTTGTTCCCAGACGCCGCAAAGACTGGGGCACCGGAGAATAAGCTCTGGACCTCACGGGGTGACAACACTGTAGGTTCAGGGTTAGGGTTGCAATCCGGAGTTGCCCATGTTGGATTGTTTTCCTCCTTTGCGGAAGAGGTCTGGTCTGTCCTGTCCTTTGTTGTGGATATCGAAGGACTATCCTTCTGGTTCAATTTGTTGTTGAGTGGTGTTGGAGCCGGCCTCTCATCGTTGTCGTGAGTGGGCCCATGCGGTACGGATGTCTGGTTACCGATTAATTTCTCGTACACTTGATAGAATTCGTCCATTTTAGTAGAAGTAAAAAGGGGTGAAAGGGTGAGAAAGGGAGGTGTAAGGAGCAGGTAAAGATATTGTATGTGTATATATGTGTATGCGTGGTAGGGAGCTTGTAAAGTAACTGGGTAGAAAGGCAAGAGAAAAAGCCCGAAGAACTCACAGAAGAACGCGTTGGCATAGGTGAGTGAGTGCGGCTCGTAGAGGAGTACTTCCCCAAAGTCTTCTGGATGGCACTTACGAAGCCCGATTTCGTTATTCTATGCCGACGATGATTATATGCTCCTTCACTGTGCGCGTTGTCCTCATCACTCCAACCACTCACTACCTCTTGCTCATCCTCCTCCCCTCTCGACATGACAAGCGTTCTTATCGGCATAATTCGTTTAAGGGAAAAACGCATGTATGATGAGTTTTCTGGAAGGGGCGAGCCTATCTTCCTTTCTTTCAGAAGCACAAACACTCGTGAAAGAACCGGACTGGACCGATTGCCCGTGTGCTTGTCAGCGGGTGAGGTATTATTTTTAAGACGGAAGGACAAGCTTTCACCTGTTTTCCTCTTCGTCTGGTTTGTTCCAACTCACCTTTCCTGTATAATGGTACTATTTTTACTGTGCGTTGCGCACCCCCAGCAAAGCAGGCCTGCCGGTAGTAGCTGATGAACTAGCTAATTATCGATTTCACCAGAAGGTGTTGTTGCTCAGGGTCCCAGTTTGAACCTTTCGAGTTCCGCAACAAAGCCGATAGCCTTCCGGCTGAGATGTTGGTGGAGCGCAGGAGTACTCGTAGGGCGCAAAATAAATAAACAAAAACGGGGGGAAGGCTTCTCTTATTTTATTTTATTCCAAGGGAGAAAGAAAGGCCCCTCCCGCCCTTGTTTCTGGCCCACCATCGTCGGTCGGTGCTATCACACAAGTATCATCGTCCTCTGGTCATTGTTAGCGGTATGTGGCTGTCGTCATCGCTCACACAAACCAGGATTCACCACTAAAAAAAAGGTGTTTGCGTCCCACCAACCAGTTGAAAAGACACTAGAAATCACACTGAGGCATTCAGCGTTTTCGAGTGCCAAGTTCGAGTAGATCTACCACTACCGTACGGTCTTCAGCTCGGAATATTTGGGTAGCTGCTTTTCAACCCCAGGGTTGAATGTCCCTACTTCCTCAACTGCGTTTGTATGACCCAGTTGGTTAAGCCATGGAACGGCGAAGCTTACATCGGCTACTCTCCTGGTGCTACCACCGTATGCTAAGTTGCTGATATCGTACGTGCGGTGCCCGCACGATACTGGGTAACCGCTGTGCTCCCTTTATCATATCATGGTTCAACCTCCATCATATTATCATACCTGCAGAAACCTAGCCTCGTGGCATTCTCCAAAGCAGATCTCTCCTAATTCTGAAAATGGGGTCTCACCTGTGGCGTAGAAAGCATTCCACTTGGTCGGTCCCGCTTCGCACCCCTGGGAGGTTGCTTTGTTAGAACTCTACCGGCAATCAACGAATCAGCAAACCAGAAGCTTAAAGGTTGATAGAGTAAGGAAAATATTCTTGCTACCGGTACGATCCCATATATTAGAAGTAATCCCCAACCAACCAGCCAAAAGCAAACCTAGATTCGATTCCTCTATTACTATCTAGGGAGGAGCACCGGTAAGTCTATCTCATCTATCTATCCATCCGTCATCTCCCCCAGCCTCATCCAAGAGCTTGACTTATCGATAACTTGGCACAAACGGACAACCCACACACCTTGTCTTACACAACAAGGATAAACAAATAGAATAAACCCTCGGCTAACGCCACCATCTAACGGCGAAAAAGCCTCAGTGGCTCTATGACACCTTCCGCTCTGCTCTGCATTGAGCTAGAAAAATTTCGTACCACAACACAAAAGCTCAAATACAGAAGGCGTCGTGGCTTGCCACCACTAGCTAGCCGAAATCGTAAGACATTTCTTGCTATCTTGCCTTGCCTTGTGCAAGTTATGGAACAGCCATTCAAGGTTAACCAGCCAACTGTATCCCTGTCTGTTCCGGTTAATGGGTCCCTACCCTTGCATGATAGTATCATACTAGTAGTACCCACACGACATGATCATTCGCCTTCCTCCCATTTTATCTGCCAGTGGACAGAGTGCGAGAGATAGTTGGGGGTGTCATCATATTCCACTGCCGTCAGCTGCTGTAGTACTCGAGCTGTGTATCGTTTGACAAATAATCGGACCGTGTGGGGTGTTTGGATTTAAACTAGACTTGAAGGCCGGTATTGCATTCCTTCTACCTGACTGCTGTGGTATCCATTTCGACGAACCCGAGAGTAGACCATTGAGTATTTAAGAACAGGTCAAGGCCTTGCCCGGCAGGTTGGGATTGTTTGTTTACTCGAGTATATGGCACATATGACAGAAAGTTGGCTTTGGACCAACCTTTCCCCCGCGATAGGGAGGGGGGCGCTAGTTTAGGATAGTTTGGTTGGGCAGCATATCAACTAGTTAGTCTGGTCGTCAGTACCCCAGAAGACGAGCTCCGGTTCAGAGTTCCTCAGTGTGGCGATGGGTATGACGACGAATACCAAGGGAAGCTTAACAAATCCATAGTTCTCATTCGATTAGCATGAATTCCAAAGCCCACGGCAAACTGGTGAGCGTTGGAACAGCCGCATGGAAGGGGTGAGTTACATACAAGTCTCTAAGATTTAGCTAAAGCACAGTTACAGATAATTGCCTCATCGACGCAAGGGCGGGTGTGCGAATAATTGATATTTGACGCCATGCCGGAATTGGGAATTCAATTCGATCTAGATCTTAAAGGTGGGATATAATATTATTATAACAGAATCAGGTTAAAGAAAAGAGGTTCGGGAGGAGCCAATATTTTGTATAATATGATCCCTCTGCATCAAAAAATAGTAACTAGCAATTCATCCATACTCCATACAATAATTCCAATATCTTTTTCAAAAGAAAAAAGAAAAAGAAAAAGACCCTTCAATATGCTTGAGTCCAAAACTTCTTAAAAAAAATTTCTATCGTAGACTACTAGTTCTCTCTTAGGAGTTATCCGAGATGCCGTTAGTCCTATCGATATCCGCGGGCCCGCTATACAATGATTCCTTCTGCCTGTTGCAGAGTAGCAGATAGTAGTCACATTAGGAAAATTGGAAGGATATTCTAATCTATATGTTATCTCCCTTCACACTAAAGCTATGGTATCTACTGTGGTATGCATTTTTACATAGCCTTAGTAAAATAAATGTAAATAAATAAATCACAAGATATCTAATTGTCCGTTCTGCCCCCCTACGCTGAATGCCAGACTTGAAAGAGAGAGAGCTATTAACATGGTAATGTCTCATGGCGGAATGGCTAAAATCTTGAGTGAGAGCTGCTACTTATTTGAGTGCCTGGTTAGCGGTGGGAGGGTGTTGACGAGTTGAACTTATGGGGGCGCCAGTGGTTGGCTAAAAAAGGGATTGGTAATGCTTGGTCGGGTAGGTACTGTAGGTATTAGTGATGCCTCTATGAATGTAGATCTGAGTGTTTGGAAGGTGAAGGGATTGGCTTGTGTGTATGCGAGGATGTAGTTGCTGATGTTTGCCTGGGCTGCGGTGAGTGTATTTGGCGGGGTGATCGGTGATTGTACCAATTCCTTTTTCGAATAAAAGCAATATCGTGTGTCATAGCTACTCCCGATGAAAATTTCCAGCTCCGGCTCATCCTAAGAAGAGACGTTCCAGCGTCTCTGCTGTCTTGCCCAATCACGACCACAAGCACAATCACTCTCACACCAGGGGACAAAAGGAAAAGAAGAAATTGTCAGAGAAATAATTCAAATTAACCTAGACAGTACAATACATCCATACATCCATACATCACTCCAAGAGACCCTCCTAACCGTGGTTCCTGTGAATAGGAAACCTCAAAGCACTGGGATCATCGAATACAAAATACCCCCCAGCAAGTCCATTCCACTGACACCTATTCGCAATAGTATTCGCCGCAAACCCAACACGATAGCACCAAATCCAGTTCTTGTGTGGACCGCAAATGGAAACGGCAGCCCTATCCACGCCATCATCATCATTAGCCAAACCAACTCTCCTCACAACTTCCTATCAAAGTAAAAGAAAAAGGGAGGGGAAACACATACGACCAAAAGTGCACCATCTTAGTACACATCGATGCACTAGGATTCTCCTGGCTGCAGCGAGTGTGGCCCAGATTGTCGAACTGGATGGCGGCGCCGGTTACGTCTACAGCGCTGGGGGAGCCCCAGGTCGTCTCGCACTTGTACCAGCCGCTAAATTCGTCCATGCCCGTCACGTTTCCGCTGATGAAGAGACCTTCGACTTCGCCATTGTCGCCCGCGACGGTGTCGGTGGGGTATGGGGCGGCAGCGAGGGGGATGTGGTCCAGTTCTTCGGTGATGTGGGAGGTTGCGTCTGTGGAGGGGAGGGCCAGGGCGAATGTGAGGAGGGCGAATAGCAGGGTGAGGAAGAAGATTTTGGTATGCATGATTGTTTGCTTTTGATCAGTTGTTCGAGGAAGAGGAAAGTAGTTTTCTTTCTGTTTCGTTGGTTTGGTTTTTTGGGTTGTGAAGAAGGGAGTTCGATTGCTTGTGGTGAGGAAGGAGGGAGGGAAGGAAGGAAACGGTGGAGGGGGGGGCTTTATAGAAGAGGGGACATCGTAGGGCCTTGTCCTGGGAGTTTAGTTTCGTGAGAGTTGTATATACTATGGAGGAGGGGTTTAGTGACGGTGCCCTCCCCCGAGTGATGGTATATGATTCTATAAAGCACGGGGAACAGATCTAATGTGTAACAATGCGCACGTTATCTAGCATGAGATATTCATTGAGAATACGAAAACCCATCAGAGGCCTCTCCGGTGAGCTCCATACATTCACAAAAGCTTTTAATTTTTTAGCTTCGCCTGATAATAAACTTAATCCAGCGCACCGGTACCCATACTTTGCACTCCATCAACAGTGCCATAACCCAACCTAGCCTACCATGGAAACAGGGACCCCGCCAACACCGCTCCTCTACCAAATCATCCCAAACGCCCCAGAACAATGGACACCAATACTTTCCAAATCATGCACCTTCACCCAAGAAATATTCACCTCAGCAATGCACGAAATGATTCTCAATCCAAACTACAGTTCTAGCTGGATACTACGAGCCGATATCTTGTCTGATAGCTCTATATTGGCTCTCCAACTAGGAGCGGGTATTCCTAGGCCGATGCAAATACTAAATTTTACGCCAAATCGGACCATCCTCCGCCGCTTCATACCCAGGAACCCACAGCGTGACGCGGCGGCAGAACAGACATGCACATTTTACGAGGGTAGTCAAGATGGGCAAGCACTAGTAGTTTACCAATCCCACTCCGAGACGTCCGAAGGGCTGCCGTACTACCTACCAACAGTGCGGGCGCTTGCGTTCCGGTATTCGCAGGATGGGAAGGATGGGAAAAGTGTGTCGATATACTACCGCTTATTCCCAGAAGTTCCCCTCAACAACCGATTGGAAAGGACCGCTCTTCATCTCCTTACCAGGATCCACAAACTCGGTAACGGGTTCACAGCGGGATACACCAAGAGAGTCCATCACGACCAGATAATCCCAAGAGAAACCTTTCAAACAACGTACCTCGCGCTTCGCGAGCGGCATGCAAAGCGGTTAATCGGTGGGTGGGTAGAAAATACTGATCCTGGGAAACATGTATTCGAAGATATCCTCATCGCTGCATTCCTAATCGAGCTATGGAAGGACATGGGCCGGGGCCTAGAAGCTGGCTTCGTGGACATTGGCTGCGGAAACGGTGTGTTGGTGGACATCTTGGTCAGGGAGGGGTACACGGGCTGGGGCTTCGACGCTAGAAGACGAAAAACTTGGAGTGTCCTGGGCTCAAGCACGGAACAAACCCTTCACGAGATGGTCTTGATACCACAATTGCTGGGTGGGGTTGTAGGTGATGGAATCCATGATGGCGCCTTCCCGGCTGGAACTTTCATCATCTCCAACCATGCTGATGAGCTGACTCCTTGGACACCGCTCTTGGCTAAGGAGTCTGAATGCCCATTCTTGATGATTCCTTGTTGCTCGCACGACCTGTCCGGTCGGCGGCACAGACAACCGGGGAAGGGGAGTCAGTATGCTTGCTTGGTGGAGTGGGTAGCCCGTTTGGCGGGGGATGTAGGATGGGAAGTTGAACGGGAGGTATTGAGGATACCGAGCACGAGAAACGTGGGGATTGTCGGTAGGAATATGGGGGAAGGTATGACGGTAGAAGGGGTACTGCAAAGGGAAGGAGGTGGCAATGGGTGGAGCGAACGGGCGCTGGCGTTGAGGGCTGGGGGGAATAAGGGGCATTAGACATTAGATGGGTTGGAGACGGAAGGTGCAATGTCCACAGTTTAACGCGGCACTCGGAGATAGACTGGTGGTATCATACAAAATTTTGGCAATTAAGCAGTACCGGTAGACGTGCGGCAAGCATAGGAATTTGTTCGAATATATTAACCGTTGTTGCAGAGAGCTGTGGGACCACTGTTGGAGTGTGTGTCGTAGCAGAAAAAGAGCGTGTGAAGCCGCAGGTAGTGCCAAAAAGCCGGTTTGGTGTGATAGTACAGCAAATCCACGGCTATCACTGTGCTGCACATGCGGGAATGCGGTGGTGGTGGTGGTGGAATTGATGTTGTAAGAGTAGACTACAGCACAGTACAGCACATCCCCCCCCCGACGCAAAGGGGCTTGCATGCAGCATTTCTCTCAGCCCAAACACAGGCCAGCACCGGTGCAACGCCGTGCTGGTAAGACACCCCTATGCAGTGACAGGAATAGTGGAGCAGGCTCCGCATCTACTCGTACGTCTCTTGAACAGCCTTACTGCGCGGCACTCCAAGGTAGAGGGCCCAGCCCAATCTCAATTCCGGAAGTATGGTATACTCGTAGATACAATAAACTTCTTAGATTAGCGAGAAAAACGCAATGTCTGGGAGATAAGCGCGGGGCGCCCGGGATCCGAAAAATGAAAAATGGTTCGATGTGACGGGAAATCCAGTCCCCGGATTTTTGATTTTCCCCCGACGGGAAGTGATTTGGAACATCTTGGCTGGGCGACCCAAGACTACAAGTACCGTGACCCAGGTTTAAGGCGTTTCCGAGCCTCGAAGCTTGATTTTTATATAAATACACTCGGGAAATGGCGCCGTTGCACTCCTTTCACCATAAGAATAGCACCATAGAAAGAGAGAGAGAACGGTAGAGTTAAACCATCACTTTTGTGCCTCTTCCCGCGGCTCTCCTAAGGCCAACCCTTTCTACCTCTCCGGTCGTAGCTCTCTGCTCTTTTTCCTTTTTTTCCCTGTCTTCTGGACACGCGTCCTCAATTATTAGGCATTTCTCTTTCCCTGGACTACTTCTACTTCTTTATCCCCCCCCCCCCGCCATCGTCTCCACAATCCACAACAATAGACAATCCCACTCTGCGTCCTCCCTTCCTGGCCTACAAACAACGAGAAAACAATACAGCAAGCGGCGCCACCCGCACATCAATAATCATGCCGGCTGGCCCACTCACCCATCTTATAGCTTCGGCCCTATTCTACTGGGGGCAGGCTCTCCCATTCATTCCCACCTACACCCATCTTATCACCATTGCACTCTTACCCATTGTTACCGGTTCGTTTGCATCCCTCAAACGCCCCGGAAACGCCGCTCGTCCTCGCTGTGAAGATCAGGACCTTGACCAGGACGACGAGCCACCTCAAGTGGAGAATTTGACAGCTTCCGATGCCCTTTGGTTCCCCGTGAGCGCTGGTCTTTGCCTCGGATCTCTCTACCTGATCATTAAATACCTCGATGACCCCGCCATAATCAACAAGATCCTCACTTGGTACTTTTGTGGAATGGGAGTGTTTGCTGTTGCAAAAGGCTCCTCCGACTCTCTTGGCGTGCTTGTGACATACGTTTTTCCAAGACGCTACCGTTCGAAGAAGGATGGGAAACTTTACGTTGCGAGTTATGACTCCTACAAGGTCAAGGGGGACGAGAATATCAAGAATGAGAACCCATCTGTATTCTTCATTCCCCAATTCATGGCCAAGCCAATGTGGTCGCTTCGTAGGGCCCTCTATGCGAGATATACCTTATCAGGCGGTACCGCTAAGAGTCCGTCATTCAAGGCAACATTCTGGGTGGGAGATCTTGCTGGCTTGGTGGCTGGGATTCTTGCTGTGGGGACTTATGCGCTCGGAGGAAAGCACTGGCTATTGACTAATATCATGGGCACTAGCTTTGCTTATGGGGCCATGCAGGTTGGTCCGCCCCCTCCTAGCCATCCAGGACTTGATACTAATTATTGCTCGCTACAGTTGCTATCCCCAACCACATTCACAACTGCATCCATCTTGCTCGGCGCTCTTTTCTTCTACGACATCTTTTTCGTTTTCTACACCCCCATGATGGTTACCGTCGCTACAACTCTCGATGTCCCCATAAAGCTTCTTTTCCCTCGTCCAGGCGCATCACCCAGTTGTGTACAGAATTTGGCAATGCTCGGCTTAGGCGATGTTGTGATTCCAGGCCTTGTCATTGCTATGGCACTACGATATGATTTATGGAGGTTCTACGAAAAAAAGCGTCTTTTAAACCTAGCCGATGCCAAGAAGGAACAGTCCGCACTCGTCGATGATGATGGACGCGACCTAAAGCGAAGGAAGAAGGATGTTGCGGAAAATACCAAGGAGACTTATGTGAGAGTAACCGGTAATTGGGGAGAGAGGTATTGGACCGGGGACGAAGACGGAGCAGAGTTCAGGAAGTTCTACTTTTACATGTCTCTGGGAGGATACATTATGGGTATGCTCACAACACTTGTAATCATGCATGTGTTTGAACACGCTCAGCCGGCCTTGTTGTACCTGGTCCCAGGAGTGTTGGGCAGCGTTTGGCTGGGTGCTTTGATTAAAGGGGAGCTTAGGGTAATGTGGAATTACACCGAGGAAGGAGAAGAAGAAACTCCCGACCCAAATACTCACATCGACGGAGACCCAAAGAAGGGCGAAGGGAAGGAGAACAAGCCTAGTATAGAATTGGCTACGAAGGAACGAAAAGCGGGGATCTCGGGGGAAGAAGCCTCGGTAGAACTGGTTGAAACTGTGCGGGATGAAGAATGGATGAGGATTACCCTCACAAAGAGATCAACAACACTGCAATCATTGGCGAAATCTAATGCTTGTTCTGAGGACGATAGCGATTCCTCTAGCGCTGCAGTGAACATCTCCACTGCGAGCTCTCTTTCTGGGACCGAATGATAGATAGCAGTCAAGTAAATTGGATAATTTTCGCTGCTCTCATACCTCGTTTTCTCTTTTATTTTCTCTTGTGCCTAAAAACCATAGATGGGATGGGGTTGGGGGACTAGGATATTTGCTTTTTTCTCGCTCAGTTGTTGCCTGTTGATCCCTAATAATGATATTATAGATGTTCCTTTCCGTCCTCATGAGCTTCAATAACAAGCATAAAATGTAGGGGTGGATGAAAGGTATCCCGATCACAACCAGCTTTAAAGTGGAGGCTATGGGAGGCTTGCTAGTAGTAAATTTTTGCCCTCGGCCACACACAGAGGGTGTCAAGCTTTAGCCGTGTCGTATTTACTGTAGGTTGCGAAGGTATCAGGTAATAATTCCGAATTGACCACAGAGGCAGTACTGTACTCAACAGTAGACTTTTTAATTATGTCTAGAAGGAGAGAGAAATTGTAGTTTCATCCGCACAGTACAATTGCGGCGCCCGCAAAGTTCCCATACCCTTCCAAGTACCAGGAGCTTTCGGAGATGTTCAACTGGCCCTCTCTTTTCACTATTCGGTAAGAAACAAATTGTGATAAAAGCCTGCAATGTTCTTAGGGGCGCGCCCGGAAATAGTCATCAGATTCTTATCATAAAAGGCTCTGGCTTCTCTGTTGTTGATGAGTATTATTCTTAGGGTAGAAGTGAAGGGCACAGCACGAGAACCTTTACGGACGCGGCCACACAGAACCGGTAGACCTAATTCCTGACTTTTTTTATTATTATTTCTTCTTTCTTTCTTGTTTCCATTGAATTTTCCACCACTCTCTTCCCCAAGGTGGCACCCGACCCATTCTCCGTAAACGTCTTGGGTTTCGTGCGCAGGCACAGCTGTCCCTCATCCACACGGACAGTCAGACTATCCAATCGATAAACACTCACGCCAAGTCACCAACAACGGTTGATCACGTAATGGCGGATGAGTTCCCTTTACCTCGAGAACTTGGTCCCGACAACGTTCCGACACCTCTCGCAAGGGAACTAGCAACACCTCCGACCACAATGCCACGGCCAAACAAGCGAACCCTAGCCTGTCGACGAGCCTCAGGAATTGGGCGTGCAAAGAGACTACGACAGGAGAGAGTAGTTGGCGCACTGGCCCCCATAACTTCACAAGCAAGGATTGCAACCAACACGGAGGACGAGGAGGGAGAAGAAGAGGAAGAAGAAGTAGGATCACCAGCACGTAGGAGAGAAGAGGAGCACAGTACCCCCGAGGAGGAGGAAGGAGGGGAAGAAGACAGAGACCGAGGGCAGGGGAATGCGAATCAGAATGATCACGAATTCGAAGCACACGTCGGGGATGCGGGAGGAGGACCGGAACTCTATTTTGAACCGTTGGCTTATCGGCCTACTTGCATTCAAACGTCTGCGCCAATGCCCACGTCCAGCCCCACCACAGCCTCACCCACAGCTCCCGTGGCTCCTGTAGCCCCCATAGCACCAATCGAGAATCCAGCGCCCGATACGCAAAACGGTGATGGTCATGAGAATGGGCTTGGGCAAGCCGAGGGAGGAGCTGAGGGAGGAGCTGAGGGACCAACTGTCACACCATTCACGCCTGTCAACCCCCTCAACAAACCCATTCCAATCCCATCATCGAGCGCTGCGGCCGTCACAAAAACTCCCTGTCGACAGACCCTCTGGCGCCGTCGTAAGAGGGCGGAAGCTGCGGCGGCAGCAGCAGCGGCAGTAGCCATCACTACCGCTGCACCCGAAGCACCTCCCCCACCGGATACCCCGCCCACCATATCGCTCACGCATGCGCAAGAGCTGAATGCGGCGCTAGCTCGCTGGCCGAGGGCTGTTCCCCAAAATATCAAACGCGAGATCTTACTAGCTGCGGCTAACGATATGGAGAAATTGCTCAAATCGAAGACGCTTACCCCCACTGGTCAGGATCTTGTTCGTCATCAGCAGGTTTTACAATTCATCAATGCTCAACTGAAGAACTCGCGGAACGCTCCTAGAATGGAGATCGCGGAGTTGGTGGCTAGCACTTATCGCAAGGGCAGGGATGTTGCGGAGAGGATTGTCAAAACCGAGAAGGAGTGGGTCAAGAATAGGGTTGTGCCGTCTGGGAAGCAAGGGAGAACCGCGAAGGTTCCTAGCATGATCGAGGATCAGGCTACCAGGAAGGTTGTGGAGCAGTACATTGAGAGGGCTGTTCGGGAGGAAGGTATGTTTGTTATTTTCGTCCTTGCTTTCTTTTCATCTGGGGATGCTCATCAGGAATAGGTATCTCCTCGCAGGGTTTGGTAAAAGCTGTGACAGACCACTGGCAGTCGTTAGAGTCACAGGACTCCATTCGGAGCAGAATTCGGGATGAGGAAGACGATGGCGAAGACGACGATCAAGTCGAAGCCTCGGCACAGGGCCCCGCTGCACCGAAGAAGCTCTCTATTACTACTAAGACTGCTACAAGGTGGCTGCAGTTAATGGGGTACACCTTTAAGGATGGAAAGTATCACTTGAGGGGCGAGGTACTTGCCAAGACACCCAAGCCATCGGAGAATCATGCCCAGCAGCAGCAACAACAAATGCAGCAAGAACTCCAGGCACATGCTGCGGCGTCAAGCGCACAGCCACCAACAACCCCCGGACCTTCTCAGTCCTCCCAGGGCTCGCAAGCACCAGGGCCCCCGCCGCCACCAGAACAGTTGCCGCCTTCCTCGAGCGAGTTTTCGGGATTCAATTGGCAGGGACCTGGGTAGTACCTTTTAGCTATGAAGCTCTCCCCCCTCCCCTTTTCTCGCTCTACTCTTCCTTGCTTCATTTGGTCTCTGGGGTGTTCTGGCTTTATTCATTGTGTAACTCTACTTTTTACTTGATGACTTGACGTTCTCCTTTGCCCTGTGGATCACAGATAGTGTTGCTGGGTCTGTTGATCCCATATATATAGCTAATATAAGGTCGGGTCTTTTCTACATGTGTGGTACGAGCTGTCCGTAGATAACTAATTGCAGGTGTAACACTAAAATCAAATGCTTTTGCTTCCATTATGAGATGACCAGATTATTATTCCCTTCCCTCTAATACATTGTGCATCACAAATCTAACTTGCCCTGCCTGCAATCAATTCCAAAGCCCCCTCAGGAACCCCAGCAACACTCCCCAACCTCCTCCCATAAAACTCCATGACGGGCAACAACTCGTCCCGAGTCTGCATCATCCCATCTTCCTTCCTCCCCTTCCATCTAACAACCTTGGCATCGTCAAACAGCTCCTCCAACCTCTTCTCCCCAGCCTCAGAAACCACACTCCCCTTCTCCGCGGCACAAACAAGCACGGGAGTGCTAGACTTCCCCCCTTCTCCCTCCACCTCCACCTCCACCTTTGCCGGCGCGTCCGCGCCAACGCTAACAACCCCACCAAACTCAACTCCGGGTCGCGAGAGCACGAAATCCAACGCGGCCATGCCACCCTGCGCGTACCCGAAGAAGAATATCCCGCGCGTGCGCCACCCGCACCGCCCGACGAGCGCGTCATCGACGATCCCTGCGAGGAGTGCGCGGGTCTTCTTGAAGCCCGCGTCGGAATCCAGCCCCCCAGAGGAGTTATCGAAAATGACGTCGTCGCCCCAGTGGTAGGCTTCCTCCGGGATGGGCAGGGAGTTGGGAGCTTGGATTGCAAGGACGGCGGTCTCGGGCAGGGCCAGTTGGGTGCCGAGGTTTGTGAAGGAGTTGTGTAGATCGCCTAAACCGTGCATAAGGATCAGGATGTTGGTTGGTGGAGGGGTGGTGGATGGTGGTGGGAGGGTGTACACCAGGGATTTTGGGAAGTCGTCTTTGGTGGGAATTGAGGGAGTGGTCGCCATGTCTTTTTCTCTCTCTCTTTTTTTGTGCTTTACTTGCCCTGGATAGTTGTTGTTGTTGGTGGTGGTGGTGGTAGGTAGTGGGGGATATTGGAGATAAATCGGATAATGGCGGGGTTGAAGTCGAGTGGAGGCTCTGCGGCGGGGAGAGGACTTGGCGCTTGTTATGGCTTGGCGGAAGTTGGTTTAGGCTCGGAGCCAGGGAAGGCGGGTCTCAATTTGGTGTTAAGATTTGATCTCGGCGAATTTGTCCGGAGTTCTTTTCCTCCCGAGCATAGATTTATTATCCATTACTGTGCATATGAACCCCGAAACCGAGCCACAAGAGTTATAATTAAAATTGGGATACCGGTAATTAAAATTTATACCACCCCCTCAATCATACAATATTGTGATGGAGAGAATATTTCTGTTGTTTTGAGATGCGTTGGATGTCACACCAATATCATAACCAGCCGGCCGTCTGAATGCCACGCCTCATTCCTCCTCCTCCTCCTTCTGCTTATGTACTACAGTGTATAGCCTTCTGCACATTACCCATAGCCGTCAGATCCAGAGCTTTACACGTCCTTCATCCCCCGTTCATCCGTTCACTCCCCCCTCTTCTCTCATTCCCCTATCTCTCCCCCAACGTTAGATCTACTTCAGCGGTATCATAATTTGAGCCTCAAAAAAAGATAGATCCTGGGAGAAGGGTCTTGGCAGCGGTACATCTAACCTAATAGGGAAAGACAGGCGAGAAAGCAGCCAGCGGCAGCCAACACTTGTCCGCCCTGCCTTGTCCTTCTCAACAACAGCACTCGAACCCGCCACATCGCACAGAAAGGTCTTTCGTTCAGTACACTCTCTTAGCTCCGGACTTACCCTGCAGGAAAGCACCAGCTCCCGCGGCTATTCATTGACGGACAACGAGGAAAGGGGAAGCATCGGCGGTCGCGAACGAGCGCGTGTCATGACTTCCTCACACGAAGGGAATGAAGGCCCTTCGCCGAATTCCATCGCCGGATTGGTGCCTCACCAGCCCTGTTCTCCCCGCCCACTAAACTTATTCCCCTTACTAATGCATGGGTCTCTCTAGTCATTGTCCATATTCTCCGATATCCTCTCGAACCTGACACACGACCTGGTCCTCCAATCGCACCGCCAGGAGAAATTACGCAGTAGAGCGCATCCCGCCGATTCATCATCCTCCTCGTTAACCTCGCTATCGGAAACAACATGTCCACGGTGCAACCTCCCCCAGCACACGGCCCAGACACTGCAATCCGTAGATGCAGCCGACAAGAAGAAGTTCTGCTCGAAGCTGCCATTTCAGAACACTCCTTACCACGACATCTACGGCAACCCGTTCCCAACAATAAATAACTCCAGCGCAAAGGAGAAAAAAGCCGCCGCTGCCTCGGCTGCCGCAGTCGCAGCGGCGGATTCACCGACCCCAGATCCATCGGACACCGCAGCGCCGGCTCCCAAGGGAAAGAATTCGGGTATCGTCTATTTTAAGTGCACGTCATGTGACCTCGAGAAAGTCGCGTCATCGCGGTACGCTGCGCACCTGGAGAAATGTTTGGGGCTTAGTGGGAGGAAGAGTAGTAGGGCTGCTATGGCGAAGATGAATAGTAGCTCTAGTGGAGGGAGCCCCATGCTTGCTCCAGCGGATGCGCCGGGTGGTGGGAATGGCGGGAATGGGAATGGGAATGGGAATGGTGGGGGTAATGGCAAACAGGGGAGTAGTCGGAAACCTAGCCCGGAGAAGAAACCGCCTGTTCTACCTCTAGCGGTACTCAACGGAACGGAGGATACTAAGACTCTCCTTCCGCCGCCTATCACCGCGCCACTCCCCACGGTCATCGTCAGTGGCGGCGGAAGCATACCACCGGCCACAACCACAACTACAACCACCACTGCAACCCCCAAAAAGAAAAAAAAGAAGGCCGCTGTAGGCGCGAACGTCCCGGTACCCATCCCCCCAACTGCAATTTCCCACGACGACCACGACCATGGCAAAGACCCCCAAGACAAAGCCCGAGACACCTCAATATCCCAACCAACAAAAGACACCCCCGCGCCTCCCAAAAAGCGTAAACGAAAAGCCGAAGCCGATGGCACGATCAACCTCTCCGCAATCCCCGCAGCATCACCAATAGTGACGATAGGGGGGGTGCCACTTTCTACTGGCGCGAGCATAGACAACGAGATTTCGAAACCCCCACCCATAAAGAAACAAAAGGTCGCGCCCGGTGCAGGAGGCTCGGACGCTCCGATTTCTACCAAGAAGTCGCAATTGAATAAACTTAACAAGAATAGGCAAAGCCCCACTCCGGGGAATTTACCCAAGAAGCCGCCGGTTTCGGCGGTGGGTGGTGCTAGTGGTGCTGATAGGGTTTGTTCCCATACTTCCCCTCCGCTTATCTATTGCCGCTCGACTATTTCACTAACTCTCTACGCGTGCACAGATATCTGCCCTCCCTCCAGCCCCACACCCAACATCCACCCCCAAACCTGCAAAGCCGAAGATTTCAAAGCCGAAGATTGCCGCAGCAGCAGCGGGCACAGCGGGGGGAACAGCCGGCCAGGCAGCGCCAAGACCCGTCAAAAAGCCGGATGGAGTTAAGAAGGCTAAGGGTCCAAAACCGAAGGTTGCAAAAGGTGCTGGGAAGGGGGTCGGAGTCGGGAAGGGAGTTGCAGGGAATAATAGCGCCGCCACTGCTGCTGCTGGTAGTAATGTCGGTAGTGGTGGTAATGCTACTAATGCCACGCCGGTGGTGGGAGCGGCGGGCACAACGGGGACAACGAGTGTACAACCACAAGTTGGGGGAAAGGGGGTGCCCAGGAAGGGCACTTGAACTGGCCTCGGTAGCATTGGAACGGGGGTCGGTGATACTGCGTGGGCGTGAGGAGGAAGGTATGAATTGTTTATGGAAATGGGATAGGCGTTAGTTTTTTTACATGTTACCTTTTCTTGTACCGTGCGACTATTATTTGTTGATCGATGGTTGGTTGATTGCTTTGCCTGGTACTTTTTTATATATACTTGTTTCCCTCTTTCTTTTTTGCATTGTTACCTCTGTGCTTTTCTCTCTTTGTAAGATGGTGGTGTGGTTGGTTAGGTATGTAGACTGAGATTATTACGCATTCATAAAAACTCACTCGCGGGATTTAGACGGTTGATTGATTGATGGCCGAGTGGGTGGTTGGGTGGCTGGGTGATATAATTGAAAGGGAATAAGCTACTGTCTGACCGGTTCTCCCGCATTCCCCCCTCCGCGTTTTGCTCCACTCTCCTCCCCCCGCACCCCTCTATCCCCATCCGGCTCGCCCTCTCCCTCCCCTACACCTCCCCCATCCCCAAACACCTCCTCCTCCTCCTCATCCCCCCCGCTCTCCCCCTCCTCATCCCCCTCCTCAACAACCCCCTCCCTCCCAACCCACTCCCCAACCCCCACCCGCCGCCTAACAACCCGCGCCCCATCCGGCCTCAACCTACGATAATACCCGCCAACCACAGCCCCCACCTCAAACCCCCGCCGCGCATACCACCCAATCCCCTCAACATTCATCTCCCAAACATGAGCGTAAACCTCCCTGACCCCCCTCCCCACCACCGCTTCCAGCAAGCGCCCCGCCACGCCAAGTCCCCGATAGGGGCTGAGCGTGCACAACGTCATGACGTATAGCCTACCGTGGGGCTCCAATCTGCAGCGGATGGCGCCGACGCATATTGGCTGCGCTGTGGATGTAGAAGCGGAGGTGGTGCTGCTGGTGGTGGTGGTGGTGGTGGATGTAAGGGGGGGGTTGTAGAACGCCAGACGTGTCAGGCGCGTCAACAGCGGGGAGGGGAGAATCTCGCTGTAGAAGGTTTGTGGATAGGGGATTGGTAGGAGGAGGGTGTTTAGACGTTTTAGCAGTGGGAGGGTTAGCGGCGTGGGTGGGGTTATTGTTATGTCCGGGTGGGGGGGGTGGGGCATTTCTTTCTTTCTTTCTTCTATCCGATGTGTTGAGAGGATGTATGATAGCTGCTGCTGCTGGTGTGATGGTGATGGTGGTGGTGGTGGTGGTGATGTCCGTGGATGAATGACCGTGTTGTGGTTGTTGTCTTGGGCCCCGCGATCCCGCCCCTGCTAGACCATCGAGTACCGTAGTAATATGATAATAATAATATAATACTTCTATAATACTTGTACGATAACTAACTTTACCGGTATAACTGGTAAAGTAAATACGCAATCGCAGGATCCCCAGGGAAGAAAAAGAAAAAAAAGCAAGAAAAAAAGGGAATGCGGGGCAACACGTGACACGGCGATCTCGGCGTGTTTTTTTTAATTTCCTGACGACCTCTAATTATTACATTACAGAAAAAAAATTCCCGGAGCCTCAAGATTCTTGCCCAGTATGATACCGGTGGGCCATTATATCCCCGAGCTCCACCACCACCACCACCACCACCGCCTCGTGCGTGATGGAAAAAGTTTCAATTAACCTATATATACCTAAAAGTCACGGGCAGAACCGTGGTATGGTATAATATAATATAATATTACGATAAGTTTAAACTGTGGACTAACTAGTATGATACTAGTAGTACTAACTGCATGGATGGACGGAACAGCCCAGAAGTCCAATTAAGCTTCGGAGCCGCATGTCTTGTGTCATGGATTCTAAATATAGAAATTGGCGGCGGAAAATCTTTTATCCTGGGGAGGGTATGGGTAAGGGAGGTGGTGGTGCTGCAGGGTGGAGGAGGGTGTTGGGGAAAAAACTTATTCAGAGGTGTGATGGCATGGTTGCTCGTATGATATTATGATAGAATGGATGGCATATATCATAGATGGAGAATTCCGGTGATTTGTTTTGTGATATGATCTAGTAGCCCTTGCACCCGGGATGCCGCGCTCCTCCCATGCCTTAGGCCCACCGGTACGATATGCTACATACCGGTATTCATGCTCTATAACAGCACATGATATAGCAAAAACGATATAGTTATCCCAAAACAAAACAAAACACATCACATCACATCATTCACTTCCCCTCCCCCTCCCCCTCTCTCTCCAACCCCCGAATCTTCCCCTCCAACTCAAACTTCCTCCTCTCAAGCCCGTCCCTATACTCCACCAACCTATAGAAGGAGAAAGAAAAAAGGAAAACCCACAATTAGTCCCAATTCCGAAAGAAAGAAAGAAAGAAAGAAAACGCTCACCGCCGAATCCTTCCATCAATCCCCTCCCCCGACATCTCCTTCTGCCTCCTGACCTGCAAATCGCTCTTCAGCTGCGCACCGGTATACGCTCCAACCGCCGTAATCACCACGGCCCCGACGGTCAGTATTGCGGTCCTTCGGCGGAGGAGTGGTGTGGACATTTTTATTTTATTTTTTTCGGTTTTCCCGGATGACGTAGTGCGGGGAAGGGTAAGGGAGGAAGGGAGCGAGGGAGCGAGATAAGGCAAGGTAAAGGTAAGGGGTGATATTACAGTTGTGATATGTACCGGTAATTGTGATGTTGTAGGGGTATGATAAGTGAGGTAAGAGGGAGGAGGACCTCAGGGTTTCTTTGTAAGGGTCGTGCCGTTCGGGCGCTGTATCATAAGCAGAGTGGGTGAGCTACCCTGCCGGAAATCGGACCGGGGAGGTTAAACTACGGTAGTGGGAGCTGTTTTCGGCCTCGTAGGGTATACTACATACATTAATACACGATCCAGCGGTATGAGAGAGGTGGGGAGGGGGGGGGGGTTGGCGGAGATGTTGTGGGAACTTTTTGGGGGGGGGAGAAGGAAAAAACAAAACAAATAGTACTTATAGGGTCTCTTAAGGCCTGTTTCATTTTTTTCTTCTTCTTCTTTCCTTCTCCTCTTCTTCATTCTTTCTCTCTTTGCCCCCAGCTTCTCTCAATTCCTTAGGGCCAAGGTGTTTCCTGCATCAAATCACATCTCGCATAGCATAGCGTAGCATTCCTGTGATCACTGGGGTACCGATATCATACCATACTGAGCATGTCCAAACGTACTCCGAGGGTTTTTATCATTCGCCATGGTGAGTAAGGATATGTGTGTGCGTGTGTGTGTAGACCATGCCGCGATGCTAACGAGTATTATCATGCCACAGGTGAGACGGAATGGTAACTACAATACCCCGCACCCCAGATCCGCTTTTAAATGCATATGTAGAATATTATATATTCATTTGGTACCACGTGTTGACACAATTGGGCGCAACGTGCAATAGGTCGCTCAATGGCCGACACACCAGCACGACAGACCTCCCTTTAACACCCAGTGGTGAGATGCGCATAAAAGCAACCGGGGAAGCTCTCATCGGGGAGGAGAAATTGATTTGCCCGAGCTTATTGGCACACATGTACCCCCCCCCCAATGATATTGATGGCCATACCATCTCAATGTAGCAATGGACGCTACACCGTAGTGCTAACCTCGTCAAGCTACGTCTCGCCACGCCTCCGTGCAAAGCGCACCCTGGAGTTACTTGGACTTTTTGAGAAATGCCCGTGCCTGTGCGAACAATCCACAGAGACCGAGCAATTGGTGGAATGGGATTACGGTGACTACGAGGGACTCACGAGCCCGGAGATCCGCGAGCACCGCCGCACAAACGCGGTGCTCGGCGACAGGCCTTGGGATATTTGGCGGGACGGGTGTGTGGGAGGAGAGTCGCCGGAGGATGTGGAGAGGCGATGCGATGCGCTTATCAAGGCGATTAGAGAGCAATGGCATGGCCCCGCTATGCATGATGGGAATGTGCCCGGGGATGTGGTGTGCGTTGCACATGGGCACTTATTGAGGGCTTTTGCGATGAGGTGGGTTGGGAAGAGCATTAGTAACAGTACGGTGCCGTTGATATTGGAGGCTGGAGGGGTCGGGATCCTCAGGTTTGCTCCCTTGCCTACCCTGCGCTGCTGCAGTCCAGTAAAGTTGGTGGATATTGATTGGTTGGTAGTTATGAGCATCACTCGGTTGATGAACCCGCAATATTGCTCGGGGGGTCATTCGTAGTTAAGGCTGAAAGCCACAAAGGTTCCTAGAGCGGGTCTAAGACTGAGCCGTAGATCGAGGTGGCCATCGTATGAGGTGACGGCGCCTATACTGGCGGGGGGGCCGGCGGCCGCTGTAGTACCAATATTAGTACCTCATATCCAATTAGACCTTAAGTTAATTCAGCCAGTTCGTAATCTCGCACAAGCCGCAAGGTGTCGGACTGCGGGTAAGCTTGATGAAGTCTAGGAAGGCAATTTGAAGTCCAACTCAGGCGCTATCCAGAGACCCATGATATAACCCCCAGAGGTAAATCATAGCATTAAAAATAGTGCGAGAAACAAGACATCCCACCCCTACTCACAACCCCGCCACCTGAAGTGGCCTCCTAATAATCCACAACCGAGCTCAAGATCGCAACCTAGACCACCCCACCTTGACATGCATAAACCAAATCCCCCACACCCCGAAGCCGTCTACGAGCATTAGTTTAGTCCCGCGTCCGTCTTGACGATCGCACCAGCCGCCCAGCCCCCGCATTCCAGGATTGCACATAAATGAGAACCCCACCACCCCGCGAACACGACGAGTAATCCGGGGGAGTCACACTAAGATAGACTCCTTCCCACCCTTTTTTCCCAACCCCGAAACCTATTAAATATATTGAGACTGGCGACACAATCGCATGCTTTCCACCCTTTCACGAGCACGAGTATACAACTCCTGCTCATAATCTTTTCTCGGGTTCTCTCGCGCAGAGGTGGCTGCTGTGATAGGCCCTGCAGATCTGGCCTGATCGGCATAAACTAGCGTCTCCGCACCTCGGAGCCAGCCGTAAGAGTTTTTGTAAGGTTTGATTCTGGCACACCTGCATCTCTGGTGTGCTCGGCCAATCACACACAATCATGGATAATCACCTCTCCTCCCCTCTTTCTCTCGATGCGGGACGGTGCCCAGGCATTAGAGTGTCCCCGCCCACCACCATTTCCTCCTTCCTCCTCCCTTCCCCCCCTTTTCACGGATCCAACCTGAAATGTCCAGTAAGACCCCCAGAATCCCCGAGTAACGACAGGCTCACGCCGGCCCCCGCATATCCAACCCACCCACCACCTAACCCCGCACCAAGGCCTGCAGTGTTATATTACCCATTGAGAAATTATGCATGCAGTATATATATCATATTGACCTCAGTTATCACAAGCTTAAGTTTGCCGACAGAGAGTAGCTGGAATCCAGCCCATGGAGGTAAGCATTGTGGGATTCCGGGAGGGCCGAATACGCGGCACGGCAGCTCTGCGACGAGAAGCAAAAATGAGAGATATTGTAGGAGCCTCGCCTGCTTTATGAGGTCTGCGTTACGATAGAGTGTGGTGCTCCGGTCTCCCTGCCGTGCTCCAGGCTCCACTGGAAGAGGGGGGAAGGGAAGAAAAAACAGAAAAAGAAAATAAAGCAGAAAAAAGGTAATGATAGCCACAAAGCCGAACCCCCATAAGGTGTGTTTCCTACTCTCTTTATTTTTTGTTTTGTTTCTTCCTCTCTCGTATTTCCAGATTTGTTCCGCTTGTGGAGTAGAATGAGGGGATAGGGATAAGCACCGAGTTCCCCAACTGGGCTATCGCCCAGACCTAGGCTTTGACGCTGAAAACCCTTCCTCACGAACTCCCAGACACGCGAGGTCACTGCTCAGTAACTACCAGTCCGTTCTGGGTCATAGACCCAAAGATAACTATTATGATACCCCGCTCATTCTAGCGGTATTGGAACATTACCAGCTCCCCGGCGACAACAAACTGACTTACAGAATGCACTCGCCGCTGCGGAAGAATGGTAATATTCCGGCGCAAAGTGAGTGGCATTGGGGGCGTAAAGTCTCCCTGGGCCCTGCACATATTTGCATGAACCTGTGCCCCTTCGCCCCCACCTCCCTTAGCAGGTGTTGGAAATAATCAATGCAGAGGCAATGACCGGCGATGAGGGTATTACCCAGCGGAGTGGGGCGGCTCAGGTGAAGACACAGAGTTTGTATTATGCGGGTAAAAAGTTCATGATTGATTGAGTTGAGTGTAGGAGGAAAGTCTTGAGGAAAGTTAAGAATGGAAGTAGGGAATTAAGCGAGGAAATGACGGGAAGGAAAAACAAACAGGAGAAAACTTGTCACAGCTTGCGCGTCCCTCTGCCAGTGCATGCGCGTACCACTGCAGCCTCAGAGTGCGGCCATTTCCAACAGCGGGTCGTCATCGGATACGAGTGACGATTTATGACTTCAGCATCGAATTGTGTGATCTTGTGTGATCCTGGTCAGGTTAGAACAAAGGGAGCCGGTAGGCCAATAACGCCAACGATTGGAGACAGGTGTGCGGGCCCATTGCTAATCGTGTAGCACGGATGGTAGCACTTCAGGACTGCTTAAAGCTCGGATACAGGGTACTGCCTGCCCAGAACATCCCAGTATCAGTAATTTAGGCCCAGGGTGTGGTGGATCGGTGGTATCTCCAGGTAGGTGGATAAGGAGATGCAAGAGCTATCAAAAGATAGCGCCTACTAGTATGTTATTTCGTGCCAGAAATTGAGCATCACACACCAGCAAACCAGACATGAATTCCCAGTGTGTAACCTAGTACAACGTGTGAAAATCAATAGACTTTGCGAAAAGACTCTAGATGTGAGGCAAATGCGGTTCGGACCAACAAGCTTGCTAGGATCTAAGTTTGAATGCGAAATCGCGGGGTCCCCTGGTATTTTACCCAGTGGTTACAGTATTATTAGCACAGCGCCCTTTCCGAAGACGTGAGATCGCTGACTGTGCCACGGGCTCAGGAAAAGGCATAATCGAACAAACCGCACTAGCCAACCGCATTGCACCAACGAATGCCGCATGCAGGATCCAGCAGCCAGATGCCAGAACCTCCCCTCGATTTCCCGGTCGGCTAATGTTTTAAAAAGTGTGAAGCATAGAGGTACGCATACTGCGATGCCTTCACAGCTAATCCATCATGAGTTACGGTGGAAACATTGCCGGCGAGAAAAACTTTCCCTGCCGCTTATCGATTGGAGGTTGCAGCCGCTACCGGCCTAGTTTCCGACCCAGAACTACGGACGCGAGATCGATGCATCCGCATCTGATAAGCCTTAACCAAATACTGGACTTCAGTAGATATACGGTCAGCCCATCAGCCAAGCTGCTGGTAACTCGATGGGATGAGCATCCCCATCCCGACCGCCCGGTACCGGGGGGGGGGGAAAGGTATAAAACGACCACCGAAAAAGAACTAGACAAATCTAATTAATTAATAAATTCGGGATCCAACCCAGCATTTTAGATAAAACTCACCGGTTAAACAATATATACTGCCACCCCTCGGAATTTTCCCTCAATGAACAATAATTTCCACAGTTGTTGGTATGGAAGTGCAATTTCGTCCCCCCAAAAAAGTGCAAAAATGCATCTCGAGCTTCCTCGAAGAAAATACAACGAGGGATACCGGTAAATATCCGGCAGACCCTGCTCAGATTGACCCCTGATCCTGTCCAAAACGCCCTAGCGTTTCCTTCCGTTTGGTAAATGAGGGAACGCTTATGTTGCCATTATGGGTAACTGCACATGGGGCGGGCACATAATTGCCTGCGCTGACACCGGCGCCAATGTAACGGCGACGGGTCGTGTGACCGCAGGGATGCCCGGCGGCCAACAACGTGACCAGACGCCCTCGAGCTCCCGGCGGGGAATGCACCAGAATGCGGCGAGTGATACATCGTGACTGCATATGCATATTGTCGCGGGGTTAAACAGCATTCCAGTGGCTGGTGACGGGAACAAGGGGTTTGACCGAAAAAAATAAAATGTGATGGCCCAGAGAGCTGTAAGTGATCGGAAGGAGGGACTGCCCTTGCTACCAGGGCTGGCGATCTCGGTCTCCAAATACCCTTTCAGGCATCAGTATGCATAGTAATTGTCATGATATCGCGGATGTTGCTCATAGTCATACCAGAAAAGTACTTCCTCCCGATAAGTTAGGTGATTGACGGGACTGCATATAACAAGCATGGTGTCATATTATCCATTGGCCCCAATAGCGGGAGAACGGGAACGACGGGATCGGGAGCCAAGCTGAAACCTGGCTTCAATGCCCTCAACCCATGTTCTTGTTTTCTATGAATCCTCAGGATTAAATTTCTCTTCTGCCCCCCCCCCTAACGGAAGCTAGTCCCACATTACCCATCACAATCTAATTAGCAGTGCTCACTTGCTCATAGTGGCCTGCAGGTATGGGGCTGCGCTTCCTGCACTTCATCACAAGGCGTGCGAAGCACCGAGTAGTCCTTTCTCCAGAACCAGCACAATGAAATAAGCGTGATTTGCCGCAAGAGCAGAATTTTCCTGTGACCACTGTACATTTGTGAAACCCAATCGTAAGTGCGAACGCCGGTTGCCGGCTCATCGCACCTACAACGCACAAAACCTCTCGAGGCAAGGAGCTCCAATGTGGAGCCAATTTATTTCAGTTTCTGGTTCGCTAGCCGGTCGGCGCCAAATTCCAAGAAATTAACTGTCTTACGGTATTCTTGCATCAGTGGAGTTGAATTCATAGGTTACTATTCAAAATGAGTGGCTTTTCACCGGCCAGCAAATCAACCCAGCAGGAGGGATCGACACCGGGCCGCCCCGGCAGCTACCACCATTTCTGACGATGAGTAAATACAGCGGTAGTGTCAGCTGAGAGTTCTGGAAGTAATTTAATCAGGTGACATTATCAATCTGACGTCTTTGCATCTGGTTGTTTTAATTTCAGCTGCTTATTGCATTATCCGTTGCGGAGGAGAGCCCACCGGTAGTCTCCACTCACGTATCTGTTGGTCAACAGCTCCTTCTCCCATGTAGTGACGCGGCGCGAAAGCAACACTTCGGGGCAGGGAGGAAGGGCCAACTTGGTGTAAAGAACCTTCCTGCAGGCTGTGAGAGGTAACCTGGTCAGCACAGACAGCCATTGACCATGTGCCCATTACTCGAGTAACTGACGAGTCACACAAGTAACGCTTCCCATCTTGTGGCCAGGCTGTGATTGGTGCATAATCTTGGATTTCAAGGGTATTCTGCTCTGTGACTTTGTGACGTATGAAACGAGGGTTTTTTGTTTTTTCTCTTTTTGCCCGCGGCTACAGCGTGAATGGCAATAAAAACCTTGCTGAATCTCGATTGACCTAGCTGTGCAACGTCGGTTGGGTTGGGGCTGCTTTCGACCGGCCAGCGCAACTACCTTTTTTTGCCCAAGACGACCTACCGGCATTGGGATTGCGTCGCACAGGGGAGGGAGCGAGGGGATGGAGGGTCGGGAAGTCGAGAATGGAGGCCGGTGCGCACCCACCGACCACGGGAGATCTTCCACGTGGATTCCGGAACGGCCCGGCCCGGCCCGCGGCAGATGTGTGCTCGTCTCCCTCACGAAGTATGATACTCGGAATGTCGAAGCGTTTTCGAAAAGGACCGCTGCTGCATACCGCCAAAATTTGGCCCTTTCACCTGGATCCGGGCGGCATACAATCGTAGCTCTTTCCACAAGCGCTCCATCACTACGAGTACCCGGACATTTGAGTCTGAGCTTAGCGTGACTCAGATGTGCACAGACAGTCTGCCGTACAAATTCCTGATCCTTGCGCTCAGGCACTTGTTGAGGAACTGTAACCCGGGCGGGAAAGAGGGAGATGGCCCATGGGTTGCCTCTCCAAGCACCCGAGCTTCATTCAGGCGTACGGTACCAGTATGCCACGACCGAGCGGGAACTGCGTTGGCTGCTGAACTTAATTAGACATACCGGTAAATCAGCCAAGCAGAAGCGATGGATTTGGGTATTAAACTATGAGAGTAAGCAATGGTAAAAAGTCTCGGAATTCTCCCCGGTAACCAAAGTGGTGATAAGTCGACCTAAACATCTGTGAACCAACCAACATTCTCACCGCATGTAATAGTAAGGATATGCTAGTAAGCTTAAGGAGGCTTGCTTTTCGAGGGAAAAACGAGCCCCTTAAAACTAAAGTGCAGGGCCACTTGCATCAGAGTGCTCGCGAATGCCCACTCCGGCGCACGAATTTAGGTTGGAAATACTCTTTAAGGACCTCTTTATAGAAGCATATAAGCCCCCCAAATTAGGACTAGGAGAAGGACGGCGATAGTATCCAGAGAACGGAGTGCGAATCCCACTATAAGCTCCCCAGATACAATGTTGGTCAAGTTTCGCAGTACCCTAATTGCTTTAACAAGGGTATCCCGAAATTTGGATCTCGGCGCCCTGCTTCCATCTTCGTATAACATCTCTTGGAAGACTCCTTTCTCAGCTGGTGCAAATACTATTATGTAATTTAGCTCGCATTCTGCTACAAATGAATCTTTTTACCAATCTGGGAATATACCTTTGATCTAGAAGCTCTCGTAGTCCATGCTAGTTTTGACCTCCATCTGGTCAACATTACACCTATGAAGCCCTTAATCTTTGTATATCTATTTTCAAAATTAGGAGATCAATCGAGCAGGAAATGATCTCGTCATTTAACTTGTGCGCTCGAGCACGTTTTCCTGACTCTTGGCAGCACCTGATCCGGGTCCGGCACAGACTTGTTAGTATATCTTCTAAAGGTCGCTTGCCAATTCTTGGATAGGCTATGCTTCAGGCTGCTTTTCATGGATTTTCCTGTATTTAGCATGAATAAACCACGGATTTAACAAAACAAAAAGCCAATCGCCGGATGCGCATAGGAATTCGCTTCTGCTAAAACCAATATGAAGAAATGACAAATTGATCTCGTGGATTATCTATCTTAGCAGGGATCTCTGTTTTGATATGGGGGCAATGAAAATATTCACCAGGCCCCATTTTACCCTGCTTCATCACCGACATAACGGACAGCAACAGTCACCATATTAGAGGGTTTACGTGAGGAGACCTAGGCAGTAGGAAAACGGATTATTTTCAGCTAGCATAAAAGTCTTGAGTACTCAGGTAAGGTGTAAGACCTGTGAGAAGTGTAAAATAGTGCTTTTTAGATGTAGAGAAATTTGATTATGACAGGGCAATAAGTTAGTAACAATACAATACAATTTGGCTATTCAAATGCTTTCTAGCACTGTGATAGGTAGTAGAAGGATACTTTCTTTACCAGTAAGTGGTGCCATCATCTCATCTTCAAATGTATTGCTTGGTTAAATTCAGATTCTGGAATATAAAAGCCAGGTACTAGCTATATTAGTAAAAATATACTGGAAAACACTAGGTAATTGATTGCGTTTGCACCCCACTCCCCCTTGTGTGCCCACCACTCTTTCGATAATTTATTATGATAGTAGTTGTAATATCTGGTATTTGGTGGCAGATTAGTATTTATTTTATAATGGCTGGTATGGTCAATAGCCAACTGATCTAGTCCAAAATCTAAATTTGAGCAGGGAATAAATTTGAGTGCAATATAATATCAGTCTACCCATTCCCCTGTCACTTGGGTGCCAAGCTACCTACACCTGTTGCGCAAACTTATTCTTGCGCCTAGGCCAATTTTCTACTGACCATTACCTAGGTCCTCAGGCCCAAACTCCCCACCGACTTTCTTAGATTGTGATTGCCCCCAGCACAACACAGGATCAAGAACACATGAATACGCGAGGGTTCAGACAACGTTAAACAGGTGCCTCCTTAATGAAACAAAACCAGGTTCCTCTCGGCTCCCGTTTCTTTAGCACTATGCCTGGATCTATCTCTATTATTGTGCACAGCTCTGCGCCAAGGAGGTGCCCAGAGCCGGTTTTCACTATGTGTCTAAGCGGCTCTTAAAATATTCTGTCTCCTCAACCCTTCCTCTCGTTTTCGCATCTTCCGCTCCCCCTTGCTCTCCTTCGTTGGAACTTGTCCTTGATTAAACAGGACCTGCTCGATTTTGCCACTGAATGCATCAGTCCTCCTCTTATTATCTTCAAACCTCAAGGAAGAAACAAGCATCATTGTTTTTAAATAGTCTTCATCAACTATCATCTTGATACCGGGATGGGGTGCATTCATGACGCCGATTATCGAGTCCATTATAAGTCCATTAGAGCGTACGGCGATCATGGGAAACGAATGTTCAGTGAGTCCTGGATTCATGATTCCAGATTCACGAAAACCGGCTGATAAGGCCGCGGTGAGAATAATATGTGCTGTCTGAAGGTCGAGGGTCTGTATATGAAGTATCTTATCTTGCAGGTCAGCGCAAGGTTGGTTTATGAGAATCCGAGAGTGTGTCATACCATAGGTTCGAACTTCATGTGGACTAGCCGAGTGGAACTTGAGACGTCAATTCCCGCCCCAGAAAGCGCTGACTCGGTAAGAACTTGATTGCTCGCAGAATGTGAACCAAGAGTGTGCCCTTCAAGCAGCATTTGGCTCACTTCTCTTGGAGTCATATCGAGGCAGTCCACAGGGTCATGGGAAACAAACAACCACTTTCCCCCACCTTTTCCACCCACGCCTGCACTGCCCGGGGGGGATCCAGCTTTCTCGTTTGGTCCAGGGGTTTCTCCGATCGCTTCAGAATCCTTCCCAGCTACCTTTTTCGAGCCCTCCAGGAACACACTGATTCTCCCACTACAGCTACTCGTAGTAATGATTTTACAGTGCTCATTTAGCCGATTAATCAGGGGGAGGATGCGAATGTCAATAGATCCTTTGGGTGATGCGTCCGGCCCCGGGGACGAAATTTCGGTTAAGATCTGTGCTTTATGAGCCGCAAAGCGTGCGTGTAGTTGCTGAGCCATTTCCCCCTTGTAGTTGAATGGAGTGGATGCAGTTTGGGTGGGGTGAGAGACGTTTGATCCTTCGAATTAGTTTACCCCCGATCTGATTATGATAAGATAAAACAACCATGTTCCGGTCCCTAGGTCCAGCTCATTTAGGCTGACTTAACCTCGACTAAACACGTTGCCCCGTGTACAACACACCCAAGAACCTCCAGTGCCACTATCTCCGCCTGTCCTGTCACCTCCGGATTTCAAACAAAAAGCTCCTAAGGGGGTTAGCATTTTCCTGACGCGATAAGATCAACCCACTGAGTGCGTTGGATCTCATTAACCGGTGCTTGCAATCCTCTTAACCTACTAAGCTAATATTGCCATGGGCTGAGGGGCAGATAATGATAGTGAATTCCAAAAGCTTTTACGGCGCAGTATTTCTTCTACTCGGTACAGTTCACTATGCCACGAGGGGGGTAGCCTCTGAAAAAACTGCCCTACCCAATCAGTTGGCGGATCAAGCCACTTGGGCGCTGAAGCTAAGGCTTCTGCAACCAATAGTCCTCGCTTTGGATATCCATCAGACAATGAGAACATTGGAGACGGCTCTCAAAATGTTTTTTTGAGGAGGAATCCGAGCAGCTCTACAGGGGAGAGGCTTCCGCAACAGAAAGGAAGCACAAAGAGGAAAAATGGCCCCAGTGGAGATACGGATCTATTACTAACTATCCCTCGAAAATAGAGCAAAAGAAATATCCATACCGCACAGACTAGATTTTGTTGGTAAGAAATGCATCCTTGAATGATCCTTCAGCGTTAGCATTTGTGAAAGGTTCTTACATCCACCCTCCAACTCAAATATCTCTGGACTACTTCCATCTTGGCTTGAGAATGGTATATATCTGTCGGGCAGTATTAACACATTTAGCTTTGTTCTGCCTCTCGAGGGAGACAATAGCGTCCTTGGTTTAGTGGCCTTCAAAACAATCACCACCTTTCCACTAACGCCAAGTTTGTATGATCCCTCGTACTCTATCAGCCAATGGGAATCAGGTGTGGTGCGGATGGGAGACATACACTAAAACTTATTTATAATTGATCTAGGGAACGAAGGTTGATATCATGCTGTGAAGGCAAACATCGGGTCTTTTGTGGAAGTGAAGAGGGGGGTTATCGTTCACGCTGACAACAACACGATGCCCGAATTACCTGTGAAAGTCCTGGTGAGCTTGTTTTCATGAAGTCACTTGATAAATTGTCTACCTCCAAATTCATAGCCACGCTCGCGGTTCGTAACCTGTATCGATATAAGACGTAACCCACATGTGAGAGGACAACGGATATATATATATATATATATATATACATATGTTGCCTTTCTTTGTTCTTTAACCTTTCATGGTAGGTGATTAGCTGTTAAAATAAGTATTAGAGCTAGCCGTTAGGACTATCTTTTTTTTCTGGCGGAAACTCCGTTATAGATGTTTGGGGACCACCAGTTAAGTGCTCGAAAAAAGTTCATCTGGAGCTAATCTAGCTTGCACATGGGTTGGTTAGGCTCTCAGAATATACGGAGACAGTAGGTTCAGCAATGATCGGGCATCTCGGGCGGTAAGATTCATTACCTGAGCGCTTAAGCAAGCCATGGGGTTTGCTGGCTTGTTTGCGATGTGGATAGAGCCCACGAGCTTTTGCCTCCCATGAAAACTTGATTTGATGATAACACACAAACATCCTTTCCCGCTGCATGGTGATTTATTGCGTTCCCTCCGCTGTTAACGTTGTCCCCTCTCAACGTGGCCTGTCAATTTCCTTACGAGAACCTGTCTGTCCAATAGATGAAGAGCTACCATATTAATACGAAACCGTGATGAGAAAAAATCCCTTCTGGCTGACATTTCCAGGTTGTGTGAGAATAAATGGACCCCTATGCGTGTTATTGCATCTCTGTGCAACCAGGTCGGTCTTTGGGGGTAGGTGATCGCCCGCTCTTGCCATTTGTTTTTTTGTTGAGCGATTTTTGGAGAGATTATCTCCTCCAAGCCATCGTGACCTTTTTTTTAGGTTTGCGGATGCCTCGCTGTCAGGTCTATTCTCCTCCCCCAAACCTTGCGGGCCAACCTCTCTGGGTGAGCTGCTTGGAGCGAACAGCTCTGCCTTCGTGGTGTACTGGACTTTACACCGATGCTTAAATCTCGTAGCGGTCCCTCAAAGTCATGTGTATAATAATTCGATATGCCCCTGTTCATTCCCCGTCGCATGTTTGTAGCTCTTTTGGAAGCCAATTGGACACTCAGAACTGAGCACTAAAAGATTAACGTGGACAGCGCGATGGCGGGCAAGAGGTAGCCTTTAGCAGCCAGCAGCCCAACCGCTGAGTCTACTTGGAGAAGCGTAGATGAGAGACCAGAGCGTCTCAAACGTGTTCCTGCGGGAGCTGAGTTCCGTGAGGAGCTTTGGAGAACAGACGTTGTGGGGATGAGGGTATAGCCGTTGAAGTATTTGCAGAAGAAAAGGATGCTTTGAAAACTTTTCTACTCCGAACGTCAGTTCCTGTCTTATTTGCAGTTCCATCGCGGCTTCTGTTCGGTCAATTTTTTTGTTTGCATATCCTGGCTAGCCTCTCACGCTTCTCACAGCGCGGGGTCAGCCCTTATCCTCTTTCTCCCATAGGGTTTTGGGAGCTGCGGAGCAGCCACCATGTATCATAGATGTGATCTATGGGGTTGAATTTATTGATTCACCCGATACAGTTTTAGTTTGCTTGTCTGGAACCTCTCGCTGCGTTGATGGGTCCGAACACCAAGTCCCCCTCTCCCCGCAAGCCCAATCGATCGTGTGGCCTTTGGCAGAAGTCGTCCTCTGCTTCTGTCTCCACATCCTACTCTTGCCGTTGCTCCCTTACATTCGTCCCACACCTGCACCAATGGTCTTTTCGCTACCAATTTCTTTGTTGAGATTATATCTCCTACCCACATCGTAGGGACGTTTATATCTCCTCACTTCATATTACTGTGCTCGGGTGCACTAATGACACCCCGTGAGACCTGTTACCCGCCAGTGATTTCTCTTTCGATTATTCCGCTTGATGACAAGCACACTGCTGGCGTTGATCGTGAGAGAACGACACTTCCTACTGGAATCTCCCCAAGAGCCATGCAAATATCGAGCTCCTGAGGCTCTGTAGTTTCAGAGTTGGAAAACGGCTTGCTGGTGAGGAAGGGATCACAGATGATGCGCCCGAGAGAATTGTGAATATATTTAGCAAAATGGAACCCACTTACATGTCCGCCTGCCTTTAAGGACACTCCAGCTTCCAGCTTTATTATTCGTTTTTCGCGCTCGCCTTCCCATCTCTACTGATTAGTGGAGAGGGCTTCTTCCTTGCGATTCATGATCGAATAATTTCTTTACTTTTTTTCTTTCACTTCTTTCTTTTTGCTTCTCAGCACGACAGGCTAAATGACAACTGTACCCCTGTTGTAGATCATCTATCTCAATTGTGTTGTTATGCCTGACATAAACACGGAATCCTCAAGCGGGGAAGATGATACTAGTAGTGGAGTGGATGGCGATGAGAACTAAGGGAAGTGGTTATCGATTGCGGCTATCGGACAGGGTTGTTATCGGATACTGCCGGTCGCAGGGTCCAACTCACTTCTGTCAATACGGGACTGCACCCCCCTCGCATAAGCCGCACAGACTCTTTGGCGGCTTGCTCTGCGCTTCTCAGGACCTACGATTACATTTCGTCCCATCTTTCAAACCGTCTGTCATTTTGTTTTTCTTCTCCCTATGCATTCTGTAGGTGTTTGGACCAAACCCAACTTAGCTGAGGGCTCTCTGTTAAAACATTTCGTATGAAGACCTGGAGTCGGGTTTGCGGTATCCCCTCCCGTCGATCGGGGGCCGTTTTACTTCCTCATTCTTTTTATTTGTGTTGCGTGATCAGTCTGGTGTTAAAGCGCAGCTGTGAGCACACTGTGCCGATATTCGTCGACGAGCACTTCTGGGAGGCTGGTACCGGCGTTGGCAAACCATTACCGCCGGTCGATCCTCATACCCAATACGATGTGGAGAGATGAATGACACACATGCATACTGTATCTGAGGGGAAACATCCGGGTAGGTCGAGGGTGACGAGGCTTGGTACTCGTAATGGACTGACGCTTGCGAACACAGCTACCATTGCATATGGGCAAAAAAACCGGCTAGAGCTCCAGGGTTTTGGTGGTACACAATATCAGCCGTGTTCACAAGCATCAGTTCGTTACGAGGGCTGCAGTCTTCACTGAGCATAAAATACAGAGGGGTCGCAAGGTTCTCATTGAGAAAGCTAGGTTCTTCAAAAGCCTGGTGCAGCCGCTGTCCTGCTGACTCAGTATAAATTTGCTGGGGGGATAAGAAATGGGAGTGGAGACAGTGACACGATATTCATGGGTAAGGCTAATTGCCGGAAGCACAATTTGGCTGCGGTGGTTCGGGGCGGGCCGTCACCCTGCTCCGGCAGCTGAGCTTATGGGGAAATGCTGTGACACAAGCTGCTAACGGAAGGGTGGAACCAGCATCCAAACACCCTTAAAAAATATTTTTAAAAATCCGGCTTCCATATTTGATGACCCGAATGTTTCAAAACCGACCGAACCCGCGCCCGAGGGGATTGCGGCAACAAAAGAGAGGTGCCCCGCGGTGACATGGCTCGCTTATTGTAGAGTTAAGGCTGTAAACAGCCTCATCCCCGCCCTCAAACATGGTTGGGATGGGAGAACTGTGTCGCACAGCTGAAACATTCGCGTGTAATACAGGACAGCACACACTTTCCCGTCTTAACCCACGGGACCTAAAAAGATGCAACATACTTTACGGTACGGGAGAAGATAACTGCCAGACTTGTCGACACACCACCCCAGAATGGAGTCTTTCCGGTCCAGTCTGTTCAGGTATAAGAGTGTTTGTGAATTACCGGTATGATCCCCTCTTATTCCGTTGCTGCATAGCCCGTTTACGGAAGATTGTCCAGCCAGTCCCGTCTGGTAACTAGATTGGAACGCGGGGATGCGGCATATCTAGTACAAATTGGTAGAAAATTCAGCAACCCTGGTGTTGGGCTCGGTATGACGATACTGTGTTTATCCCAGCACAACGCAATTTCATCTATTTGAGCTTTAGCCAGTGGTATTGGCCTTTTAAATGACATTGGGCCAAAATGATGCAGATATTTGGCATCGGCAACAAGAGGAAATCGGACCAAAGTTTCAATGCCGTCTGATAAGGTGGTAAGCAGTGAGAATCGGAAGAGGAGAAGAAAAAGGAAAGAAAAAAAGGCAAACGTGCTGACCATGCGCTCATGCATTGTTCAGTACCCATAGAGCCCAAAGTATGGAGATAGTCGCCGTCTTGCACGACGAGGTGGTTGATAGATTCGGCCAAATAAGTTGATGGAAACAGGGGTTTTTGTGGCAGTCAATATAGTCGGACACGAGGTTAGGAGCCACCACCAGCATTTTGCTGCCCCTATTGATGTCACTAGTCATGTGAATCTCCCGTCACGTACTTAGTTTTTGACCATCACGCTCCCGAGAGTGCAAGATCGTTGTATATACAATCGAAGGTTGGACGCAAGGTTAGGAATGCTGGCGTCCCTTATTGGTGCGATCATGCAGAGACTGGCTACAAATACTGGCCTGCCGTATGCGTACAGTACCGTACACAACTCGTACATTCCACCTGTGCAACAGACAACTCACATCATCACCACGACGTGCTCGGGGGCATTTCTCAGCGAGCGAACAGGAGCGGTACGGTACGGTAGTTATAGTATATCCTTAGTAGGGGACACTATGAAACCTAGCGAACCTAGTTGCGTGAGGTGAGATAATTTGTCTGTGCCCATTCACTGCCGTGTGAACCTTTGCGGTTTGACTCTAGCGGCGAGGTATCATGGAAATTGAGGCTAGCATAGAGGCACTCGAGCACAGTAGAGAGATATGTATAGCCCCACACGGTAAAGAGAAAGAAATGGAATTAGGGAACAAGCAAATATTATTCAACACTGCACCTGCTGAGAGACCCAGAAATCAAACCAATCCATTCATCGTTGCCAAAGTGGAACTTGCCAAAATTGCCTCTTTTTAACGGCTCCTGGGGTCTATGCTTTGGGGAATATGTTGTCCAGACTTTCCACTGAGTCCTGTTCTCTGCTCGGATATGGCTGTCAATCGCCCTTATCCGTTTCCACGCTAGTCAAAACGCTGAATATCAATTTGTAGGTTGCCGATATTACAGAATAGACAAATGTATGCTATCCACGAAACCGAAACCCGGTCCCTCAATTGAATGTTTCCTATCATATAGAAAGAGGTCTGTATTTGATTCAGAGAGGTGGGCCATATCAGCGTGGCCGCCCCCCCTTCCAACCTCATTTCTATTGTATGGCTGTACCGGAACTTATAAGTCTGTCTTAATTAATCCTCCGCAACAGCATGCATGTGCGGTGCGGTGCCGGGCAATGGGAATCAACTCCACAACTAACAACTACCGTAACCCCAAATGCGGTCAACTTCAAACTCTCCTGGCTCAACAACCACAACTCCATAAGCTCGAAAGCTTCTGTTAAAGTGTTTACTTTACTATTCTCTGGGGGATTACAGAAGAGTTCAAAGGTATTTCCACTTGACATGATGCCGGGGTGGTTCGAAGTTTTATTATTTTTGTGTAAGGGCTGCCGAACTACCGTAACACGGCCAAAGCTGGCTGTATCCAGTAATGGTTTGGTGCCAGTGCACCTAATGGGGGATCAGATCCGTTGATCTTTGCTCCATATATAACTAACCAAACCCGAAGGGGAGGGGTATTGTCTGCTTAATAAGCGAACGTGAATCAACACAAGTAGCGATTTGCAGAGTCCAGCACCAGACTGTATTTCGAATTGTGATATTCTCGCACTCTACCACGCGGACACAATGTCCGAGCCCAAGAGCTCGCACCCGCTCCGCTACGGGCCCATCGTTGGTTGTCTGTGATGGTACAGAGCCGACACCTTGCCTGTCCAGCTCCTTCCTCCCGTACTCTGCTCTAGTTGCTCGATTCCTTTCTAGCGCCCTCTACTGTACTTCCCTGCCTCCACCGTGTTCTCTCCCTCCGGTGGTTGCGTGGAGCTTCCTTTACTTGTTTTCCACCCTCCCACCAGCTTTGGCTCTCGCGTGGTTCCCCGCTTTGCATTTATGTCTTCTTGCCTCGATCGGATTGTTGGTTGACCAATAGCTGAGTGAATAGCTCAGTTTACATACCCGCCAGCAAGACAGCTACGTACGCGGTTGTTGGGAACTCCATTCGACCCTTAGTGCATATATTTTCTGCCCACCTCTGGTTGATCAAACCTACCATATTTACGAGTAGACTCTTCTTTGGTTTTCTTTGGTGCTCTCATTGTTGCCACCCAGCGTTCTCTTTTTCCTCGAATAAGTCTAACACTCGAGGATCAGTTGCCCTTGCTCACTGCGAGTGCCATCAGGGAACACAAGCAGTCCTAGGAATTGTAGCCGCCCGTAGCTCCAGGGCTGACTGAACACGGACTCGATAGCATCGGCGGGGGTATGTGGTGTAACATAGACAAGAGCCCTGACTAACTGGTTGGAGGCTGTTCCCGGTAACATCAGGGAGACTGACTGGGTCCATTGGTGTATTGCCGACTGCTGTCTCTCGTAGTTCTTGGTTCTCGCTGCCCGGGAGCCCAAGACATCTCCGGTCTGTTCTTTGCTGGCCGCCGGCCGCTTCGCTTTTTTTCTTGCCTTCTTTCCGTCTTTTTTTCCTTTCTTTTTTTCACCCTCTCAACGCGTTTTCAGACAGGCAGTCACCACTATTTCCTGTTGCCTAAGAACCCACAAGTCAGCACAGACGCGCGCCCCTCGCGTGTGGTGCCGCAACAGAGGCGCATAGTAGCAGACAAAAAGTCCCTTCAAACACCATCTGCTGTGACCAAGTCATATCTCATCTGGAAACACTCAACTTCCCTATGGTAGAGCTAAGTGAGCACACCACAAAGATAAAGTCTGCAACGATAGCCGTACAAGAATCGACTGGTGTTCTTTCTCCCTCTTTGCTTTATTTTCCACTTCTTTTGTAGGGAGGAAAAAAAATAAAAGCAGACGAAGGTTCGAATGGTGGTGGTGGGAGCCCGTGGTTGTGAGTGCCGTACCGGTACCAGTAGGCATTTTGGAATCGAGTGCCAACGAGACGGCCGGTTTTCCTTCTCATCCAACGTTGCCATTTGATATTTACCCCCCTTCTCTCCCACTTTATTATTATTCTATCTTCCATTGCCATTGCTTGAGAGAGGGATTCATATTTCTGAAGAGCTTCTTACTATTCTACCATTTATTATTGAATTCGGTTTTGTTCGTTCTGGGGGTGGGGATTAGGCCTTAGATACACAGGCGGCTACGCCAGCAACGCGCCAGCAGGCACACAGGCAACATTAATCCCCCTTCCACCCTTCCCCTCTCCTTCTTTTCTCCGCTACCCGCACAAAACCACAAACCCCTTCCCTCGCTCTCGATTCTCAGCCAACTAGCAGCGATCAGGAGCACCCCACCCCCCACCGCCCCGCGGGTTACTCGCTCGCCCGTTTTTTCCCTCTTCTTTAATTAAACAATTATCCCTCATCTCCCGCCATCAATTCCATCATTTTGAATCTCCATCGCAGAGGCTGGCGGAGCTGATCCGTACACCTGCAACCAGCCTCTGTCTTTCTCCTGCGATCTACGACCCGCTGCACACCTTGACAGCCCCGCCGCCCGCCGCCTTCCCGCACTCTCCCATTCGAAGAAAAAAAAAAGCTGATAAAGCGACCAGTATCCGACCCGGCGCTCTGGTTCTAGACAATCAAATCCACCACACACACACCCCCTCTGTTCATTTCGTTCTCTGCCCTAACTTATTTGCCTTACCGCCCTCCTGTATTCTCCCTCGCTCACTCCCTTCCCATTCACCCCACCCCACCCCCTTTCCCGGCAGCGAGATACAGCGGGTCCTTACATTTACCATACATCCCGCACCGTGCTATACGTACTTGAGATCACCTGGCCCCTTCCCGAAGCCTTTCGGTTCGACAAGTCTCACTTCTGCATACGTCCATACCATGCCCCGGAAATCTTCTATCTCTTAACATTTAAAGCTCGTCCTCCTCCCTGCCCCTGCCCCGTCTTCTTTCGTACTCGCAAATGTCCTGGAACCCCCCGCCTAACGGACGTCACCCGCATCAAAAAGAGTGGGAGAAAACGGCAGAAGACAAAGAGCAGCACCCTGGCAGGAACAACTCTCCACCCCAAACCGAATCACAATCGCATTATTCTGATCATCACGTAGGCCTTTGCCACCCCTCTTAATTCCATGTGTGATGGCTGACATGTTTTTTATTTTTATTTAAAAAGGTAAACCCGACTCATCCCCACCAGTCCCAAACCCAGCACCCGCTTCCTCCCCATCCTCATCAGTCACAGCACCATCACCATCAGCCTCCTCAGCCCCCTCAACCCTCTCATCTCTCTCATCTCCCTCCCATACAGCAGGAACGCCCTGCAATTGAGCCGCCCGAGATGTATGCAGCCTCTGAGCAGATGTATCCCTATCGCATTCCACCCCATCAGTTGCCTGGCTTCCAACAACCGCCCAATTTTCAGCAGCCAGCTCCCAGACAGCGAACGGCAATTGCTTGCAGGTACTGTCGGCGGCGTAAGGTAAGTCATGATCTTCGGAGTGGGTGATATCTTGAGCTGAAGCATTAGCAGATTCGATGCTCGGGATTCGAGTCTTCTCCAGATGGACGGTGCGCCAATTGCTTGAGGTTCAATCAGGAATGTGTTTTCACACCAGTATCGTCGCAAACGCAAGCGTTTGTTCCCGCCCATGCGGCATACCCTCATAACCGTAGTCCTGGGGGGGCGGCTGTTGCCCTCTACGGAGCCCATGGCCAGCCCCTCCCCCACAACTATGGCTCGATGTCTCCACAGGCATCTGCATCATCTGCGCAATCCCCCATGGAATTCCGCCCACCCCAGCAATATCCCCGGCCCCCAAGTCCTGGAGCTGGACCCAGTCGACAACCGCCTCCACCTCCGGCACAGCCACCCTATGGAAGCTATGAGGAGCCAATGGCAGCTTATAAACCAGAGAGAAACAGGAGTCAGGAGCCGCACCCGCTCTTGCCCCCTCCGGTGCCCGGTAATCAGCCACAGCCGCACCCTCTGCAGAGGAGAAGTTCAGCAGGCGAATATCAAACTCGCTATGCGCGCAACGACCCTCCCTCCCCTTCGTCCCATCTTTTACATGCGCAGCATGCATATTCTTCTCCGCCGGTTTCTGGGCCACCATCCTCGTCATTTCAAGCTCCTAGCTATGGTCAGGGCCCTCCATCGTCGGCGGTGAGTAATTATTACCCGCCGGGCCCTGGCGCAAGCCAGCAGCGAACAAGGTCACCTGTGGGATTTAATTCACCGGATCGCTCAAGCGGGTCACCACACTCGTTTCATCCACCCATGCAGTATCCTCCGCCTCCGAGGCCGACCTCGTCAGGCCCGAGCCCATCCAGCCCCAATCCACATCCGATTCCGGCCATGCAGATGGCGAATCTGATTGACCCGGGCCAGCCCCACGGTCAAGGAAGAAATCAGCGGACTGCCGCAGATGGAGATATGCTAGAGCGGCTTATGCCAAGGTCAGGGCTTTGATTCGTACGAACGAAGCTTGGGTTGGGGTTGTGTATTTCCTCTAGGAGCTATTTTTACGGGAACCAACGACAAATTTCTCGAACGTACAAATTGAATCATGAAACGACTTAGTCCCAGCTCAGTGATTTGCATTGCCTTTTTTTGATTCTTTTTTGCAAATCGATTTTGGTTTGGAATTTGAAACTTTTTCATGGTGTCATCGGAATTTTTTGCTGCAAAGGATGGAGTACCTAACACCTTGCGAAAAATAAAAAACGCAACCATGCCCCAATTTTTTTCTCATTGCATTTGGAGTTTTTCTTCCCCTTGATGCCCCCCAATCTTCGATTCTTTACATATTCTACTGCACTATTTTTATACCAGTCATTTCATGGGTGGAAGCTTTTTTTGTTCATCCTTTTTTTTTATCATTATTTACTGCTATCTGGCGGCTTTTTGTTGTCTTTTCCTATCTTCGCCTTTAGCTGGCTTCGCCGGTTTGCATATCCCTTAGCGATGATGACTCCAGTATATACATAGAACGAGATCATGGTCATCGGGTCATTTTTTGAAGGACAGCATTAGTTGTGTTGATGGCGTAAATGCTTTTTATACCTTTTCTTAAAATCTTCCTTGTTTCTCCCGAGCATCTTTGGGCTGCCTTTTTGGTGTCGAATCATTTTTATTCCACCCTCCCTTGACTAACTGTTGAATCACGGCAAAACGGTCGTTTCCTGAATTTTTTCTGACATGTTTTAATAAGCCTGTTCATACTTTCTCTAGATGCTCTGGATGTTTATAGCTGTCACTCGTTTATACCCCTTCCTCCCCACCGCTCTCTTCCCCACAAAAAAACCAAAAAAAACACCACACTCTTTTGACCTCGTGGAGTCCTGGGTATACTGTAATGGTTTGCTTCTCTTGAGAATTGTCTTCTGCAGGCTGGTCTATCTTCCCTCTAGGTTTGGGAGGTGGGGCAGACGCCTTAACTTTTGTCAAACAATTCCACTACATCCCTCCCTCCCTTCTTTCCCCTCGCATCTCCCTTCCCTTCCTCCCTCCCTCCCCGCCGCCTCGATTCATCTATCGGCACTTGTCCGTCCGTCCATACATCCGTTCATGCATCCACCATCCATAAGACCTCCCACCCATCCACACACCAACTCCAAGTTTCAGCGAATGTTAGGGTACGTTTATCCTCAAGGATCACAATCGACCGATCAGTTTGTAATATAAAAGAAAGCCCCGAATTTGCTGTGACACAATGAATATAATTTCACCCCTCCCTCACCTTCACACACCCATTCCTTGCCCCCCGCCACCCCTTCCTTCGGGCGGTGGAAGTGGGCCAATGATCCACTTCTCGTGGTGCGGGAAGCACCCGATCAGCCCGTTACTCGTGTTATATGTCAATTTGTGGCGTGATGTATAGTAGCGGAAAAAAGATCGGATGGGAGCCCCTTTTTATATTTTTATTTTTTGCTTCTCTTTCTTAAAATTATTGTTTCAATAGACGGCAGCGCGGGGGGGATATGTGATAGATAGATATACAGACAAACTTTATATCAGCATTCTTGGTTTCGGGAAAGAAGTAAGTAGCAAAAACAGGAGGGTATTACCATAGGGGGGGGGGGGGGGTTGGTCAAGAAAGACATGTGAAAGCACGAGTGCCGTTAGTATGATAGAAAAGGCAAAGAGTCCCTAAATGGGCTGTCTGTGGTAGATAGATTGGTTAGACTATTGGAAATGTACAGTAGTCAAACTGTTAGGTTGAATGAAGTAAGGGTGTTTAAAAGTTAGTTCTGGTTACCGACCATGAGTATGTGTCAGAAACACTATTGGCAAACGGAGTATTATATGATATACCGGTATACCGGTGGTGGAGGTGGAGGTGGGGGAGGGGGAGGGAGGAGAATAGCTATAGCTAGCTAGTCCAACCTTCTTTCTGGCATCAGGCTGAAGATTTGCATTTGCAATGAATGGTAGCCTCGAGGTCTATTATCGTCAACCTTGTGCTTAATATTGTTGCTGCTCTTATATGCAACTACATCTAATACAACTTGTCTCCCAACGGCATTTCCCAGAATTTCTCGCTCCTGTAATACCTATTTCTCAACTGAAGCCTATAATACTACTAGACAAACAGACATCTCACTTATTCTCCCCGTCCCCGCTCCCAGGCCTCAGAGTAGTTACCAAAACGCCAAGAAACTCTCTCGCTTCATCATAATATAGGGCATTTAGCAAACTAGGTAGCCTAGTTCAGACTAGCTAGCAGGTTCCATCCAAGTGCTGTAGCGTCCGAGACCAAGTGGTAGGCAAGGATAGGAAAGGAAGGTAAAAAAAAAAAGGTAAAAAAAGAAAAAGGTAAAAAAAAAGAAAAGGAAAAAAGAAAGAAAGAAAACTACAATTGCTAGACTAACTGCCAACTCAGAGTACCGTTACTGTACGTTACGGTACTTGGGAGGGAGGGAATGCGTGCTCAGGGTTCAAGTCCACAGTTGTCTTCGGTTAAATGTGTTTTTATTGGTCAGCTGATTTTTAGTGCGACGGGTGGGAATGATGAAATCTCCCGGCTTGAATCCAGAGTTAGGGTTATTGAGTTTTGGATATTAGCGGTGGTGGCTTGGTGTGGGTATGGGATTGTGCTATATTTTGCTTGGCGCTGTGTCGTCATGGACGGCTGGGCGGGATAGTGTTACTTGGCTTGCGGTACTGTGTGTGTGAGTGTGCTTGGGGGTACAATAATATGTACTACAATGTATAATGGTGGAGTATATATAAAAAAGAAGAAAGATAAGGAGAAGAGGGAGAAGAGGCATGATCGATTAAAACGCTTTATTGACGTTTGGAAGGAACCTTCCTTCCTTCACTATAGGGGGGGGGGGAGTTGTGATAAAGTACAATATTATTAACAAGATATTTTTTAACGGTTTAATACAAGTTTTTGGTAATGCATAGTTATGGTGTCGTACCGGTATTCTCTCGAGGGGGGACTGGGGGCTCCTCTTTTTCGTTTTGCTTTGTTTCCGTGTGCCAATTTCCCCCAGTTCATGTCTGCCTGCAGATTCAGGTATCATACGGTACGTACCCTTCCTTCCTTCCCTTCCCTCTCCTCCCTCCCTCCCCCCCCTTCCCGCCACTAGTGGGTGGCATCCTAAGTGCTGGGCATTTCTGCCGGGTGGAGTATACCAACATCGGTCAAGTCCATCTCTGTCGCAGTAAGGGATCCTCCTTCTCCTCCTTCAGCTCCCATCCTGTTGGCCTCCCCATGTTTGCTCTTCAGCCTGGCAAGTACCGGTATCGGGAGGTGGGGGGATCCTCCTTCTCTTTCTGCTCCCATCCTGTTGGTCTCGTGTTTGTTTCTCAGCCTGGTGAATATCGGAAGGTAGGGGACCTCCGCTTCTCTGGTTTTGGCAGGGGCAGTCGAGGATGCGCCAATGGAAGTGAGGGAGGAAGTGTAGGAAGTTTTTGTCTTGGGGAGTTGCTTGTTTCGTCCGTTCTGGTAGGTTGGTGGTGGTGGTGTGATTGCTGATCCCGGTCCTGACGGTGACCGCAGTGGTGGTGGTGGTGAGACAAGGTGTAGCGGGTATGCGGCGGGGCAGTGCTCGTCAACCTGGTGTTCGGGATCATTGCTTGGTGCTGATGGACGTTTTCTCATACGCCTGAGGACCCAGATAGCCAGAACGCTCAAGGGGACTAAGGTTCCGATGATGAATAAAAGTGCCGTACTAAAATGCATCGCCCCAGATGATCCATCCGTTCCATAGGTTAGCCTCGCGCCTGTGGTGGGTACTGTATGTCACCATCTTTGCATTTTTTATTTTATTTTACTTTTTACCCCGGAGCATGTTCAAGTGAGAGAAATGTCACCTGAATAAGCAAGCAAGTATGCAGGCAAGCATGATTCTCCTGCTATACTGATACAATTTTTTTTCATCGCCAAACATGTGTTGCTTGCCGGAGGAAAAAGGGGGGGAAGAAAAGGGAGAGAAAAAAACAATACCAAAAAAAGGGAGCGGTGCATAGGAAATAGAAACAAGCAGGAACGGAGGGACCCGTGAGAAGGGGAAGGGGCAGCGCATAATCAATTCCTCTGAGGGGGGAAGAGATGAACTTGCCGACCACTATTTTTCAAATCCCCGATCACCTCACTAAAATCTTCTTTTCTTGCATCCGGTGTGTTTGCTCGGACGCCCCCGGTGAGACCGTTGTTGTTGAGTTCGCCGCGGGTGTTTAATCCATAAGACATCACTCGGCCGACATGCTCCACTCTGTTTTTACCAATGAAAACTGCTTCGGCGGCGACGGCGTGGAGTAGCATGAATAGTAGAGCTAGCCAAGCTGCACAAACCATCAAAGCGTGCGAATGGGACCTAGTAGTCGCAACAGCAGCGGTGAACATGTGAGTATACCGATAATTAATGAAAATAAAATAAAGGCGCTATTAGCCGAAGGTGGTGGTGGAATCAGGGGCGAAGAAACAGAGGGAGGAAAAGAAGAAAGAAAAAAAAGTGGGGAATTGTCAGAACGAAAGGTTGTGATCAGGTGGATACTGGAGAATGTGAATGCGCAGTAGCGAGTGAAAAGTTGTCACGGGTGTGTTTAGTTTTCTAACCTTTTTCTCTATACTCTGCATATTGAAGTCTATGGATCGGAATAACCATTGAGTCCGTTTAACGAAGTCCATTGAGCGGGAAGGGGAGGACATCAGGTCAATGGTTGGCAGCAACGGCGGTTGTGGCAGTAAAGGTTGCGACGTGATGTTCCCTTGTCCCATTGAGTTCCTCCTTCACCCTCTACCCCCCCTCCCCACCTTCCATCAATCCAACCAACTAAAAAGTACTAAGAGGGTCCCCCGCCAATAGACTCCGCCTCCAGCCCGGGCTGAGGTGAGGGGGGACACCGCACGAGTAAATAAGTTACAAAGTTTAAAAAGAAAAGTAAATCTAACTGCACGGATACGTGAGGGAATAGGACTGGAACAAGAGAGCCGCCACCGAACCAGAACCAAGCCAAAACCAAAACCAAACAACCGAAACAACCCAAACAACCAACCAACCAACCAATCGACCCTCCGATCCTTAACCTTTTTACCAAGCATTGAACAACGGCCTGGCCCAACCACGCTCACGTTACCAACAAGCAAAATAGGTGCTGATCGGGGGGGGGGGGGGGGGGGTTCCAAAGACCGGGGCCCCAACGGCTGTTTTCCCCGTCGAGTACTCGAGTAGATAGAGTCCATTTTAGTGTAATATCATAATTTTTTTTTCCCTTTCTTCCTCCCCTTTGCTTACCCTTCCGCCCTCCCTCCCTCCCTCCCTCCCTCCCTTCCCTTCCCTTTCCATCCCTTCCATAGCCTCCTACCGCACTTGCGCTAGTGCGGCCGGGTTGAAGTTTGACACTTTGTATGGGAATCGCCACCTTAGGCTTTCCGGTTTCGACTCGGCCGCGCGAGTACTTTCTTACAGTAGTTACTGTGAATACTGCTAGTTGCCGACTAAAATGGCTTTGGGCTAGAAAGTAAGTTACTTTGCCGCGGGCTTCGGTCAGACTTCTGTTGATAGGGAGGGGGGGGGGAGTGTAGGACTATCATAGCCTGAAACATTCTCGTTGTGGGTGGGTAGGGAGGGAGGGAGGGAGGGAGGGAGAGAAAGCCTTTTGATTTCTCCATCTCTGTATGGCTTGGGTGAGGCGCATTTTGTATGACGGTGTTTTCTGGAGTAGCAAGGTCACGGTGCCGGAGAAGCTGCTCTGGTGGAACGAATCGGATGAATACTGTCCTGGAGTACTGGGCTCGAGCTTAGGCAGAGTACACATATACCCTTGTTATTTGTTCTGTTTATAATATTATCACAACTATATCTATCCGCCTGTGCCATACTACGGCAAACTGAGCCCCATTAGTGGTTGATTCGGGATGTCAGCTATCTTAACTAGCTATCTAGTTAGCCCTTTCAGATACCGTAGTCATGTTACAGCATATGTAAGCTAGAAAAGAAAAAGAAAAGAAAAATCATCAGGGCGTACTCGTCCCAAGCAACGAGCACTGTACCCAGAAATTTACAGGGGGAAACAAGGATATCCCAGGGATATTCCGGGAATCTTTCAGAGATATCATACTTCCCCCTTCCTCAGCGTGGCTTTCACACCCCCCTGTTTGTGTCCGGGTATGATGCTTCTTACCTGGGACAGTTTAATAAAACCTTGCGATGTCTCGCAATGTCTCCCCATATTAGCCAGCACCTAGCACAAACTGGCACCGACTTACAAAAGTCCCTCGAACCACGGTTCGGAACCACACAACCCAACCAAATGAGGCAATAAATCAATGGTGAGTACCCGCTATGCTGGGGGGGTGGGGGGGGGGGGGGCTTGCTTGCCATCGTACAGTACTCGGGTGTGTGGTAGGCAAACATTGTTTGTACCTTATTATATTATCTGTGCGAGTGGTGATTTGTTCCAGTTTTGCAACCCGAGAGCTAACTACTGGGACTATTAGGCCCGTATTCACCCTCCCGCCCCTTTTTCATTAGCGTGTCCGTCCGTCCGTCCAATTCGATTTCCGGAATTGCAATTGCCCACACTTCCCTTCCCCCCCTCCCACCCGCTCCTCCTATTGCTTTCATTCTCGTTTGTATTTCTAGCAGTGATGATAAATTTCAATATACCTGAAATTGCCCTTGTCGAGTTTAATCCCTCCCCTCTTGGCCATCCATATTTGCGGTGCTGGTACAGGTAAATCTTAGGTAGGTATCATCAAGTGCGGCCTTTTTCTATTTTCTTCTTTTTTTCCTTTGCTTTTTCATCTCACGGTCTCACTCACTCCCTCGGTGAAACGAATGCCAGAAGAGTCCATGATGCTACGAATTTCCCCGCTTCTGTGGTACTATGGCACTGGATAGTGTGCGCTTTTTTTCCCCTTCCTTTTTCCCCTTCCTTTTCCTTTCCTTTCCCCATTTTCCATTTCAACCTTATTTATTCCTCTAGTATCACGGCCAGGGAAACAATAATACGATAGAGTGCACGTGGACACATGTAGGTGTTGTTAAAAGCAGTGCCATCCGGCAGAAATGCCGAAACTGTTTGCTCGTATGATGGGAGAGGGAACTCGTCCTAACTCCTAGGCATAATAAGTTTGTTTTAAACTTTACCGCAATAACTCTAGCTATTGGGACCATCACTTTTCTTTTCTTTTCTTTTTTTTGTTCTCCGCGGTGGAATTTTTAAACTTTCGTTTGGTTCCCTCCGTGCGGTAAGGGGGGATGGAAAGGAGGGGAATGGAAGGGAAGGGAAAGGGACGGCGCGGGGGAGCAGGGAGGGAGGGAGGGAGGAAACGAAAGAGGGGAGGGAATCAGACCTCATTCCATATTTATTAATATTATGTAGTAGAGTCCTCCGGTTGTCGTTCCCTTTCTGCACAGAAGCGGCACCGGAAGAATAGAGTGCCTTCCGGTGACGATGCTGTTGATCTTGCTACTGGTGGCGACGGAGGTGGACAATAGACCCTTGTGACGGGCATGATATTAAAACCATCGATGCAGTGCAGTACTCGTGCAGTGCCGCTTTTGATAGTTATCCCCACAATTTCTGTGCTAGGTCCATGTGCGGGGTGATTATCTTGTACCCGGTGGTTCCAGGCTGTGATTGATTCTTCGGTCAGGGGAGAAGGGCCCCCCTCAATCCATACTGTACGAGTAGATTGAGTTGGGGTGCGGGGGTGATTGGGAGGGGGGAAACACTATCCAGCTCTTTTCACACCCCCTTGCCTCTCCCTCCCTCCCTCTTCCATCGCAGATAGCACCATGAACATCCACCCATAAGCCTTTCCCCCATGCATTTCGTCCAGTACAATACTCAGCACACTGCATAAATGCCGGCAGTGAAAACTCGTTCATCAGCGGTCGGAGAGGGATGCAAACGCACGTACTTTTAGGCCGTCCCCACTCGAGCTAGCAATGTACTTGCCCCGGCCAAGTAACTTAGTACCCGGAAACAAGGAGGTGTATTTTGTGCTGGCGGTGAGATGCGGACAGATTTTTGGCCATATATCTCTTTAATCCCTACCTTCGGGCACTTCTTACCTGGGACAAATAGTAACGTCATATGCTAACCAGCAGCGGGAGGAGAAGGGGAATGGGGTGCCGGTATGCCCCGGGGGAGCTAACTTAGCGTTTGGAGTGCAAGGACAAGTATGCTAACTAACCCTGTGTAAGGATACTTTCACGACATTTAGCTAGGATGGAAGCAAGAAAAAAAACAAAAAACAAAAACAGCTATTGCGCGAAGGGGAAGGAAAACACTTAGAAAAACAAATACTAAGACGGGGGTGTCGGAGCAGGTGGTGGCCATGGCGCAACAAACGCTAGGCCAACGAATCGGAGGAAGCGCACATTGCGCCAGCCCCCGGGAAATCACGGGGATGGCGAAACTGAAGGGGAGAGGGAGGGAGGAAGGGAGGAAGGGAGGGGAAGAGTTTGAGTTTGGTGGGATCGGTGCCATGTTTCTCTACCTACCCACCCAGCCCCCCGGCATAGTGAGCGCTATATTCATTGACTCCCCTTTTGTGGGTTGTTGGCCTTCTAAAACCGTAGCCTGGGGAGTTTTGTATCATAAGCTTTTTTGCTCGTTGTGCTGGGTGCTCGATGGGGAAGGAGACATTGTGCTTGTATGATACTGTACACTACTGTGCTGTACCAGCGGCGCGGTGCAATGACAACATCAACCATGATCACCGTACTCGAGTATGGTGGTTTATCACACATAGTCCGGGAAAAACTCGAGTGTCACACGGAAAAGGATGTGCTGTAACTTCCAATATCCAGAGTACATGTAAGTGTGCATCCAATCAAGCGGCGTGAGTGTTATTTTTTATTTTTTATTTTTTTTCTGCCTTCTTTTCCCTCACTCCTGTATTTATCCTTTTGTTCCGTTTTACGATAGCTTACTGGCTGGAGAGTTTTGTGGGTAAGGGTGCGGGTAGTCCTGCATGACATAGGGAAGTGAGGCACCACAATTTATGGGCAAGCGGAGTGTCATATGTGCATGCATTTTCTTTTACCCTATTTTTTACCTTTATTTCTACAAAAGGGTTTTATCATCACGAACGGAATGATTTTGAAAAGGGACGAAAGGGAGAAAAAAAGAAAAATGGAGAAGAAAAGAACTAAGGCATACAGCACTCACGGTATGGGACATCGTCTGCCGGTAAGTTAGAGTAGAAGAGGTCATGGCCTTTTTTTATTATTTTTACCCTTCCCCCCCCCCCTCGACTTCAATGCACCCTGACGACATATTGTCTTATCAAAAGCGAGCGAGCGAACTCAGCACCTTTCCATTGCTCGATTACCTCGTGGCTTTATTTCTGCAAGAGAGAAAGAAAATTTTACCAAAGCCAATGAAAGCCCGGACCCTTTCTCCCTTACTATGATACCTCATACCCTCTTACTCCACCCCTTTCCACGCTCCACCACCCTCGCATATACTGCCCTCGCATATATTGCCATTGTGATGCCCCTCCCAGAGTCTAAAGCACGGTATGCAGGAGAAGCGCTGAAACTACCCTACCCTACTGTATACTATATCCCACGGCTCTGCTTCCCGGATCAGGGCAATACATCTAGTGTCCAATGAGAAGCTTCGGAGGCATTAGCTCCTCTCTGTTATCAATAAATCTCTGCTGGACTTGGACCGGCTGTCTCACTCATTGGTCTAGGACATGGTGGGACCAACTCAGCTATTATAGAAACTGGATATCCATAAATGAAAGAATTATACTTGGGCCTTCTACCTCTGTATTTTGGGTATGCGCAAAATCGCACGATCCCTTGATCATAGCAGCGCATCCTTACCCATTATACGGAGGTACCTACAGGAGCACAGTAGTATGGTGCTCTGCTCTACACGGTGCCATGAGGAATTGAGAAAAAAGGAAACAAAACCAAGTCCCACCTAAGGAGCTGGGCAAACACTAACCTTGCACTTGCGATACTTAGCCTGCTCAGCTACCCCATAGGTGTTACACTACAGTACTACACTAAGGGGACGTGCGCAACCGGTGTGAAAAAAAACAAAACAGGAAAAACAAAAACAAGCAGCAAGAAACAATCAAAAGACAAGCAAATATGTACACAATTAGCAGGTGACAAGCAAAGTGCCCGCGCAGTACTCGAACTAGCGACAGATCCCTAGTTTCACCACCCCCCTTCCAGCCAATCACCAGAATAATCCTCAGACTGACATCCTCGGGAAACATGTGCCAGCACCGCCAGCAGCGGCAAAACAGGAAAAGCCAAAATTAGAGGAATTAGGGAACCGACAGAAAATTTTTTAAAAAAGCAATGAGAGAAGGGATGAGAGGAAGGGAGGGAGGGAGGGAGGGAGGAAAGGAAAGGAGGGAGGAAAGGAAAGGAAAGGAAAGGAACGAAACAAGGTTCCTTCAACGGAGGGGGCCGCTGCGCTGTGTACGATGTTATATGCCGAGTGATCGATTGAGTGAGTGAGTGAACGGTGTACGACAGGGTGCCTATAGTAACAATGGAAGCACATGCTTGAGCACATACATATGCCACGACAATCTATCAAACCTTATCCCCCCCCTCCCATTTTACCCCATGGGTGCACTCCTGTTTTTTCCTGCTTGTCCCCGATTGAGTGAGTGGGCCGGTCCTGCGGCAGCACCTCAAACACATCCCTTCCTTCCCGCCCCGCCAACCTAGCTAGGCATCACCTCCGCCATTAGTCTCCGTCCTCCATCCATCCGTCACACGTACCCGCACCGCATCCCCACCCCCGCAGCAGCTCCGCCGTCACCCCCCTTATTCCACTTCATGCCGCCTTTCCATCCCTAGGATTAATCTAATCTATTTGCCCAAGCTAAAAACATATAATCAGGCTACTTAAAACCAACTACGGCCCTACGACCACCACAACTATCATACATCCTACTTGCTATTCCCCCAGGGGTTATCGCCTCACCATCCACCTTGGCGGCGTATACAAGTAAGGAAGAGAGAGAGAGAGAGAGAGAAAGACACCAACCCAGACCAAATTGGCTATCTGATTGGTCGGTTGACTGATTGGTCCATTATGAGTGGGAAGGAGGTGTGCGGTAAGGGCAGGCTATCGAGGCAAGGCAAGGCAGGAAGGCAAGGTATGGGAACTTTAAAAAAAAAACTAAGATAAGGTAAGGTAAGGTGAAGCGGCCCTAGCCACAATTGCTACCACAGCACAGTGGGGCGCCCCAGGCAGTTTAACAAGCCTCACGCTGAATGAGCCTGGTGCGGGGAAATTAAGGTTAGAAAAAGAAAAAGAAGGGAGGGTGCTTACTACAGGAGCAAATTGCCCTACTGGCCTCGTTTTTTACACTCAAATCACAATGAAAAAAAACAAAAACTAAAGGGCGAGAGTTCCCCAGGAGTATTCTGAAGCTCTGCACCATACTTGAGTATAATCAAACCTCCACTCAGGAGGTAAGCTAGCCTAAGCAGAAACCCAAGAAAGGGGAGGCATAAGTTGGGGCGGTTATCTGTGTATGTGTGTGTGCTTATGTGTGCTCATGTGTGATTTCCACATGCAGTTCAACTTCTCCCTCCCCTCCTCCTCCTCCTCCTCCTCCCCCTTCTGCCTACCCACCTGCCTACCTGGCGAATGTGCTATCTTGTGTGATCTTATGATCACGCAAAAAGCAAACTGGAGCTAATTCCCATCGTTTGACCGTTTTTCTTCCTTTTTCTTCTTCCTTCCTCCTTTATGATACCCGACTACTGTGTGGAGATGATTGCGTTAGTCTAGGGAACAAGGGGGTCGTTATCTACTGTGCTCGTGCGTCCCGTGTGAGTACTCGTAGAGGTAAGAAGTACCCGAACACTCGGACAGTTAATTTAGTAATGAGAGCTCAGATACGCACAGATATAATTCACACACTTTTTCTTCTTCTAATCCGTGTGTTCGAAGATTTATTGCTTTTTACTTATTACTTGTGAGCAGTAAGTAATTCGAGACAAGTTAGAGCGCCATCGAGCCTATTCCACCGCGGTATAATATCACTGGGGGTTCGAGCAAAAGAAATCAGTCGATCAACCTCGCAATCCCCCCCCTCAGACATAAGATGCTCATCCAAACTTTGGACGCACAAGTAAGCAATCAAGCAAGGGGGAAGGGGAGGAAGTGAAGAGAAGTGAAGAACAAGCAAAGAGAAAACCAAACTCACACTAATCTAGATCACCCCACTCCAGTCCTCTCCGAAAAGCCTAGACTAGATGGATAGATGGATAGATAGACGATAGATACAGTACAGCAGTGCTAGATGCCGAGCCTAGCATAGCATTATTGCACGGTACGGCACACACACCTCGGGCAGCGCACCGAACCGTCCCACCCATACATCCAGCTCTCCATTCTGTCAACCAGCTAGCTAGCCAGGTAGATCAGCCCCCACCTCGAAGCCTTCACCATAGATAGAAGTAAACGATTGAAACCCAACTCTCCGGGGCAGAATTACATCTACAGCTGTATCAAAAGCCCAGATATCACGAACCCGCTCCTCTACTTTCCCTTCTAGTAAGCTTGGATGAGGGAATATTGGTCGGGACGCGCAATGCCCGCGTGAGGAGCTTATTCTACCCAATTCTAGAAGTGTGCCCACCTAGTACATTGGGGTAAGAATGCGCAAGCACGCTTACCATGCCCGTATAAGGGTGAGGGCGAGGACGAGGTGGTGGTGGTGGTGGTGGAAGCTGGGAGATCAACAAAGCGCTATTGCGCAGTCGGTCTGGGCCATCGTATATGCAAGGGGTTACCATCTATAATACTCAAGCGGTTCTCCTATCCATCCACCCATCCGGTCTGATAGCAGAATGAAAATAAGGTTTATCCATCCATCCATACCTTGGTGGCACTAGCTAGCAGTAGTGAGTGAAAACAAGGTTCACTCAAGTTCCCTCCATCCACCCCAGCAGTCGAGCCCTGGATGCAACTCCTCACAACCTTCAACAGCAGAAGAGACATTCAACCCGGGAGTCGAAAACCGTTTATCCAAGCCCTCTTCCTACACTACCGTATACGAATCCTGCGCATAAACCCCACTAAATACTTGGCAACCCAAAAATGCACTCCCTCCCTCCCTCCCTCCCTCCAACCCCTCGGCTGAACGCCCCCAGAACGCACAAGTATGATAAGCATATAGTCCAGCTCACGATCCTAGGGCAGTGCTCTACCGTCCACAAATAAACAAGTAAGGCCCCATACCACACATAGCCACCCACTTCATAAGAAGAAAAAGGAGATGATAATAATTAGGGGTCAGAAATCCGAAGAGAAAAAAGAAACCAAAGGACACATATCATACCTCAACAGTACTAGTAGAGTACCCGTAAACACGACACCCAAACAAAACAGCCCCAACCCCGTGTCCTCTGGAAGAAGGAGAGGGAGGTGTAGTCAGACGCTATATACAGTAGTGGCTAACTAAGATATGACACGACACACCAGCCTTCAATCAAACACAGAACTCCTACCCGGGCCCGACTTCCCCTCCCCCTATAACCTACATTACGCAACCACCACCACCACCACCACCACCACCACCACACCCTAGTTGTAAGCAAGCCATCAAAGTGTAAGGGGGTAAATAAAAACAAATAAAAACAAATAACAGCCCCCCACAGGTCCACAGTCCACAGATGTCCACCAAAGTCCACAAATGCCCCCACCCCCCCTCTCCTTCCAGCTCCGCCCCGCCCCGCCCCGCCCCGCGCCCCCGCCCGACGGTAAGTACTAGTATGATAGAGATAGATCGAAGGAAGCCCATCCCCCCAGATTAGCTCTTCAATTCAGCCTATGATAGAATAGAATAGAACAGAACAGAAACTAGAGTTGGGTAGGACACATCTTCCAATCTCACTCGTCACACTACACTACACTACACTACACTACACTACACAACCCTAGGGCTACAGTCACAGCGCAGTACAATACAGTACACCTCCATTTATGGCCTGGGCGCTGTAAGGCCGGACGTCGGAGCTCGGCCTGCTGTCGTGCGGTGGGCTTGCCATGTTTAAGATTGTCTGCTGGTTATATAATACTATACTGTACTTTTTTTTCCCCAGGCAACAGGTACATACCCGATAACAAGGGATTCACGAAATATATGGCAAAGAGTTCGGTGCGTATAGGAGGAGCGCCAATGGAAATCCCCCAGCCCCTGTTTTCGGATACTTCTTTCTTTCTTTCGGACAAGTAGTAGTAGGGTTAGTGGGGGATGATAATATTATGATAATATCACGAGTTCCAGACCTCTCGTGATGCAAAGCACGGTACATAATAGATAATTACCGCATTAACTGGGATATTTTCAGTGAGGGGTCTCAGGACGTCCGAGTTTCCTACTTTGGTGGGGACTGGAAAAAATACCAGTAAAATAAAACGATGCATTACTCCGAGAGGAAACCCAGACGTCCCGAGACTAATTCTCTTATTCAAGTTAATAATATTACGGTACTGTATTCTAGACATCGGGATTGCTGAAAGCTTCGCTCAGCAGGGCTGGGTTTCTATGATGGCAGCGCTTGAGCAGTACCTCAATGGGTGGGCCCCCAGCCCGCCTGCTCACTTGCTCAATGCTGAGACTAGTCCCCTGCAGAGGGGGCTGGAATACCTCGTGAGCTAGACTAACTAGCCAGAGGCTAGGGTCAAAACAAAAGACACACCAAGACCCCAGCCGCCCCGATTGGAAAAAAGTGACATCAAATTCACAAAGAAACAGCACCTTAATTCCCTTTCGAAAGGTATGTCTATTGTACATATAAAAGCACTTCAGAGCAAGTGGTGTTTACTAGGATACAATAATTGAAAGGAATGAAAAGGCTAATGTATGACTCGAACTCGAAAAGAAGAGTCCAGGAAACCTTTGCAAAGACTGGACATGCCCTGACAGAAAGTGAAGGCGGATGTTACAAGTACAGAAGAAATAATGGTTGCTGTGAAAGGGTATTAAAAGTTGTAGAAAAAGAAAATGCTTTTGTACAGAGCATCTAGTACAGGGACAGAGGAGAAAGGAAACTTAGAAGTTCTCTTCGTCGTACATACCACAGCGATATCCGCGAAAACTAAGAGCTTAGTCCTCTGGAAGGATTATCCCTTTCTCGGAGAACCTTTTCGCCATCTCTCCAATGACACGGTTAAAAGAAGATGCAGCACCTCTCTCCTGAGTGAATCTCACAACACCAGACCCAGTCTTTCTAGATCCTCCATAAGCACGAATCTCGCCTACAAAAGAGACCTCCTTGATATTAAGACCTAGGCACACCCTCGTGAGTATTTATTCACTTGAGAACACTTTGATAGAAAGTGTCACGAGTAAAACGGAGAGGGAAATCTCACTATTAGGGGTTCCGACCCTAGCCCTCATAACCAAAGACTTACGATCATCCTCAACAATAGCCAGCCCATATTTAACCCATTCCTTCCAAAGCTTCATAATCTCTTTACGGGCAGCCGTAGGGGAGATGTTGAAGCAGATCACGCGGTAGGCCGGTTTGACGTTAAGGAATTTCATGAACCAATTGCGTTGGGACATGACCTTAGTGAACTGATCCTCCTCGAAGCCCCCAAAGTTATCACTCCCCTCTTTCGAGCCCTGAGGAACCATAAAGCAAGACGTGAGCCCGTTGGCAATGCTTTGAGTGTCACCACGATCTAGTAATACCGGTCAGCACGTTGGTAAACACAAAAAACACAGCTGTTCGACAGTAAGTGTCGAATGAAGCATGCTGCCATACCATTAGAAGCCCCAAAAGCCAACAAGCCTCCAGCATCACGACTAGCCCATCTCTTGAGAAGGCCCCCAGAGCGACGCCCAAAAGTGCCCTTAGTCCCGCCCACGACAATCTCTTCAATCACGGGGTCCTTGGGTTCGGATGCGATTTTGTTCTTCCCCTTCAAAACATCAAAAAAGGAACGCTTCTTCTTGACTTCCTTTGCCAAAGGGTTCACAACCGTTGCCACAAGGGCACCCGACATGATTGGATTCACCTTTGTGGCGATACAGCGAGTTTCGTCATTCACCAACTTTAGAGGTTGCCTCTCGTTCCCGTGTGCTGAGGGTAGGATTAGCTCCGGGTCGAATCCGACGGACTCATCTCTAACAACTGGTAACTGGCTCAAATGCTTTGAATTCTTACCCCCATCCCCAGCTCTGTCAATAGGCACATGGCGGTTCACGACACTCTTCGGGCGGATCCTTAACGGGGCCGGTTCGAACCTATCAGCATGGGTCTGAATATCAGATCGCCTATCTGAATGACGACCCGCCAACGAGACATTTCGATTTGGTGGGGCAGAAACCACCCTTGATCTACCACCAACGCCGCCACGAGTAATACCCAAGCCTTGATTTTGCGCCCCGAGTTTCGCAATCCCCTCCTTCTCAATGGTATGGGGCATGGGAATGGTGTTCTTTGCGCTAGCCAAATTGAGCGGCCTACCGCCCTGAGAAATAGCACGAGGTTGATTGGATGGCAGCGCAAAGGATATTGGACGTTCCATAAGTTTATCAAAGTGCTCAAGAACATCATCCAGATAGCCTTTATCGGGGTCGGCTTCGTCATCATCGAAGATTCTAAGTGTGCTGCGGCCGTTCGAACATTTTCTAATAAGTGCTTCTGGAGGTAAAGTCGGTAGCGGTCTGTCACCAGCATCCCCACGAGATTGTTGAGTTCTAACAGTAGCAGTGGCAGAAGAAACAGTAAGATTAGCAAATTCTGCAGAATCGACCGTATGAGAACTTGTATTGCCAGTCTCGCAAACACTTCTCACGGTACTAAGTGTCTTGAGCGATCCCAGGGAGCCGAAAGCCCTATCACAAGCTGCTTCGAGCTCTTCGCTAACCATCCGCCGCCTCTCTGCATCTTCCTGCTCGTTGGCATAGTATGCTCTCCGATTGGGCTGGCTTGCGCGAACAGACTTCCCATCCGTAGCCATTCCATCATTCATAAAGGCCGAGCGTCTCTTGGTGGGATCAATACCCTCCTTCCTCCCTTTAGGCGCAAATGCCTCAGGGCCTAACTCAAACCGAGGGGTATCTTCTCGATCAAATCCGACAGCCTGAGCACGTGTACCGCGCTCATCGTCGACCCAAACAGTGCCCTGTGGTGGGTTCTTCGAGGCAACCGACCCACCTACTCTTGCATGGCGGTTATTGAGACTAGTGGTGTGATTGAAGCTAACACGACGCTTGAAATGGCCGTTTGATTTAAAAAGCGATGGAGATGCGCTTGTATGGCTTACCAATGAAGACCGAGAACGATACGTGCCACCAGCACTATTCGTCTTACCAGCATGAAGGTGGTGATGACGGCGGATGGAACCAGTCGCAGATACTCGAGAGGATACTCTCCCCGGCCGGACCACAGAATTTCGGCTACAATGATCTGCAACACTATGCCTACCCCTCATGGAACGTAGGCGATCTCCTGCTTTTTCCCGTGCATGATAGTTGACATGGTCGTCGCCATGGACAGGTTCGGCCTGTGGCTTTCCTCTAGTGGGAGGGCGATAATCGACAGCCTCGCAACCAGTCACAGAAGCGCTAGAATTTTCTCTATGCCTACCACGCCGCGCCACAGTCCCAGCACGTTTCCCTCGGCTGCTGATCCGGTGTTGAGGGAGATGAGTGGATGTCGAACTGCTAGATGCCTGAGAGTTTTTACGTTCTTCGGAGGTTCCAGGGTAGTTTTCCAAATGGTCATATCGATACTTCATCAATAGGCAATAGAATACCTTTTCCTGGTTGTGTCTGTGATTGCAAGTAGGATGCCAAAATTAGCTTTGCTTTCACGCCATAATTACCTTGCGCTATCCAAACATCTCCATTGTCGAAACAGCCCCTCTCCGGATGGGCCACAACCCACAACACCCAACCGAATCCCAGATAACACGTATCAGGTCAAGAGTAGGCAATCACTTACACATTATTTAACAACCTCTCAATTAGGGTATTCTCTTGAACACCTTGCCAAAGAGTCTGCAAATTCTTTAATATCTCGCCGTCGATATCTCTTTCGTGCTTTACTGGTCGCCCGATATCTCTTGAGCGTGGAGGCTTCGGACCCCTATCGGTCTCTTCGCCTGTAACTGGATCCAAAGGGGCGTACATCCGGACAAGAGGGTGGTTCCAGATCTGTTCCATAGGTATGCGTTCTTCAGGATCGATGGTCAACATTCTCATTATTAAGTCCTTCGCCTCTATCGAAAACTCAACCGGCATAACAAATCGCCCCTTCATAACCTTTTGCAACAGCTTTCGGATATTGTCATCATCAAACGGGAGGTACCCAGCCAAAAGAGCGAACAAAATGATACCACAGGACCAAATATCAGACTTCGCCCCGTCATAATGCTTTCCCGAAACGATCTCAGGGGACGCATAGTGAGGAGATCCACAGGGGGTATCAAGGAGCGATCCGTGAGGCTGAAGAGCAGCCATACCGAAATCAGCAATCTTGATATTCCCATTGGAATCGAGTAAAAGATTCTCCGGCTTTAAGTCGCGATGGCAGATATTAAAATGCTGGCAGTAATCAATCCCAGAGAGAATTTGACGAAAGTACATAAGAGCCTCAGGCTCCGGAAGACGGCCACGACGAGTCAAGTAGTCGAAGAGCTCACCACCTTCGATGTACTCTAGAACGAGATAACTATCGATTATGTTTGCTTTAGCATCAGGGAACCCATCAGTCATGTAGCAGGCGGACTTACAGTTCCCCACGATTTTCCCAAACATCCCACAGACCCATAACATTGGGATGGCAAATCAGCTTCATAATAACCACCTCTCGCTCCAAGCCCGGCGGTAGAGGCCTCTCTTGCCCACTTTCACCAATAGCCACATCATTCCCCTTACCAACGATCTTGATTGCTGCGAATTGACCAGTTTCGATATGCTTGGCCAACCTAACTCTTCCACTACTTCCTTTTCCTAGAGTACGTCCAAGAAGCCACGGGCCAACCTGTGCCTTAACTCTAGCACGGGGTACGTTCGGCTTCTGGGCTGGGGGCGAGGACGGGTGGCCGACAGGAACCGAGGAGACATCACCAACATGCTCTCCGGTGCCAGTAGACCCATAGGAATCAGTCTGCTTGTACGATCTAGCCGATGTTTGCTGAGTGGACTGCTGCTGCTCTTGCCTATCGAATTCTCGGGGCTTGGAATAGTTGGGTGGAGCCGGTGCTCTGGTTGGCGACGAATAAGCCACATTAACAGGTGTATCCTGCAATGGCCTCCGCGAACCTCTATACGAAGTTCGATCGCCTTTGCCCCGAGGCTCCATGGCGGGTATTAGTCTATAAGAATACTACAACAGTTTGATCTATGGCGCGGCGTTAGAGTCACCCCTGTTGGCAATCAATCCGAGAGTTAGAAGGGTAGAAGTAGTAGTACTTACTAGAAGAAAGGGGAATACGTTACTGCGGTGGATAAAATTAATCTATCTGATAGGGAACGAATAATAGGTGTTTGTACGAAGAGACGAAGGGTGTCGTGGAGGAAGGAAGGAAGGAAGGAAGGAAGATGTCCTGTGTGTTTGTTGATTAAGTGAATGCGCGGAAGGCAAGTCACCGCACGATGGTATAGCCCGCAAACCTATGCCAACGTGAATGCGCAAGCAAAGCAAGGTTACAACCAGACAGGATGACGACGAAGAAGGAAACTAATGAAGGGCTAAAAAATGAAGAAAATACAATTGAAAGGATTAGAAAAAATAACTAAAGATCGACAGTAAGGCCCTAGGGCAAATTTCAATTCAGCACAAAGGAGTGTAGTGAACAAACGACAAGATAACGAAAGAAAGGAAAGGTTAAGGCGTCAAACCCCCATAGACTAAACCAGACAAGAGAATTCCCTCACGATGGAGATTAGAGATTACCAAGTGAATGGATAGGTCGGGGGGGGGGGACAGTCGAAGAGAAAAAGAACCGGATGAACAGAACTATACTATCAATATCAAAAACGGCCCCCTTTCACCAACATTTCATAAGCAAAGAATAATGTCAGCTACAAAGCCCTCACAAAAGAAGGGCAACACATACAATACATACATACATACACCCTTTGCATACTTGCTATGTGAATTCCTCATGACAGGAATGCCTTGAAATATTCTACCTTCAATGTCACATAAGGGATGGCGGCGATCACCCGACGTCGAGCGCCTCAACCAGGGATGTGCACAGACTCCCGTTGCCCAAACCTGGTAAAGTCAGCATTTCGTTGTGCAGATCTTCCCCCACACAGAGCCTCACTCACACCCAAACGAGTGAGCAACGGGAAAACACAACTCATCTTTATCCCTCCTCTCTACGAGTGGGAATCTAACAACATTCCATTCTGTGTTAAAGAATTCCGGTGGATATCAACACAGCAGCATATCACAGACACCTACTGTCTTCGCTCCGAATCACCCAGTAAACAGTGTCCATATGCTGTATCACACAATGTTGATCAAAAGGTATCACCTGATCTAACCACCCCAATACCTTAACCGGCAAAATGTTCAGCGACATCCACTTCAATGGTAATCTAATAACACAATAATAATTCAAAAATCCAGGGCACTGCAATGGCGAAATCGCCGAAAGGATTACCCTTCCTTCCCCCAGCCGACCAATATCCGGACATATCTCCATCATCGCAAGGAAACAGAACAAAACCTCGCCATGATGCTGCCATCAGTCAAAACTTAAACACCCCCGACACCAAATATAAAGGACACAACACCGCTAAATCCCTTCCCTCCTGCCGTTTGCCTCACCCGATAGTAGAAAGAAAGCAAAATGTGGACTAATCGACGAACAGAACAGATGATATATATCGACAGCAAAGCCAAAGGTTACACGGCTTTACCAACCCCCCTAGGAAAGCAAAATCAAAATCTCGAGAAATTATAAGCAAAAAGAAAAAAATCAATCGCAGCCCACACCAAACAAAAAGCGCCTTTTGCGTACAGGTAAAGAAAGACAGAAAAGCGTGCTGGGCATTCTGCCGAGAAAAACAAAATTCTCCAGCCCCCCATAATATTTTGACATGAAACAGATATACAAAAAAACACTCCCCCCACATCGAGCAAGAGCTGCACCATAAACACATAACAAATGCCAAAAACAAATGCGAAGAATGAACATGGGTAAGAGAACTTCAAGAATGAGGTCTTTATAACGACAATAGACGAAAGATATCGAGGGTATCCATCAAGAAAATATTATAGTTTACAACTCTCGAAGAACCGAGAGATAGGTAAAAGTCGTCGAGGTAGTATATCATCGGTCGTGCTTTATCATGCCGCCAGCGCTCCCTGGTGGACTAGTGTTGGGTTCCGGGCCAGGATTCCTAGTATTAATCGGTGAGACACTAGGTGATTGTTTCGAATCCTGTCCGGCAGCAACAGGGGAAGATTGTCCTTGAAGATGGTCGTTCTTTCCGCATCCCTTAACAAGGCGATGCCTCTGCAATACATTATTAGCTCAATATTCCCAAAGCTCGACCATTGCAGGACTCGGCTCTCACCTTTAGGGCATCCTTCCTACTGAAGCTCTTCTCGCAGTTATTGCACGGAAAGGGCTTAACTGCGAGATGAATTCGCTTGTGTCGCTTCAGATCGTGGTTTCGATTGAAGCTTTGGGGGCACTGGTCACACTTGAAGGGCCGTTCGGCCTGCTGCTGATGGTGCGTGCCAGGATGGTGATGGGGCATCATAGCTGGATGCCCGTGTAGGATTCCACTCATAACTTGTCCACCTACTCCCGGTAGGGGGTATTGGGGCTTGTAATTCGGCTGCAGTGGAACAAGGGGTGGGTATTGGGGTCCAGAGTTCATCCGTCCACCCATCACACCTGAGGGTGACATTTGAAGGCCATGTTGCTGTTGCTGTTGCTGACCGTAATAAGGCTGCGAGGGGGTTGGAGGAGGGAGCGAACCTTGTGGGGAGTACGGGTCGTGGTTCGGTTGTGATTGGCTGCTTATTGGGGGGTGGGGTTGATTAGAATGCTGACTCGGTTGGAGATAGGCAGCAGCGTAACTACTATGGACATTCGACCCCGGCCCTATCGAAGGTAAACCCGATCCAGCTACTGCAGCAGTTGGGTGGCCCCCAGCGCCAGTCGAGATGGGCATCCCGCTTGGGTAAGGCGACGAATTGTCAAAACTGGGGGGGTGAACCAACTCCCCAGTGGCAGGGCTCGAAGGCCTACTATTTCCCCTGTTCAACGTTACGCCGGGCGAGGCAAACCCCCTAACCCCAAAGCTCGAGTTTGTGGAACCCTGTATTCCTCCTGACGTATATGAAGCATTTGTTGAGGCTGAGCCGTACCCATAGGGCGAGCTATTCGAGGTAGCAGGCCAGTAACCAACCGGGGAAAACGGTCCCATGGTAGATACCGTTCCAGCACTACTGCCACCACTGCTCAATGGACTTGTCATCTCGTTGGGTCCGATTGGTGGAGGAGTCAGTACACTATTGCCGCCAAAGCTTGAGTATGGTGCTCGAGTGGTGTTGAGATGAAACTGGGGAAGGGGGTGTTGCTGCCTTCGTGCGGCAAGGCCCGAAGACATGTCGTGGGTGCTCATCAAAGAGGAGCCCTGTGCTAACGTAGCAGCCAGGTCGGAGACCCCGTCACGGGCTGGGGGAGGGAAAGGTCTTGCTTCCGCGTCGCTAGTGGTGGGTGGTGTGGGAAGAGTCCTAGCGACTGAGGGTTGGTAGTTGAACGGCGCAGACTGCAAGTACGAAAGCGAAGGTGGAGAAGTGTTTGAGACGAGGGAAGGTGCCAAAATTGAGGGAGAAGACGCAGTAGTAGAGGAAGCCCCCGAGGAGCTTCCTCCCCAGTAATGGGCTTGCTGGCCCTGGGAGGGATCCAGGGAGGGCAGCGGGTACTTGTCGGCCGCACTTAGGGTCGGCGATGGATAGGAAGACTGCGGTGTTGGTGGAATAAAGAGTTGGAGAGGAGATACTGTTTCCCGTGAGAACGGGGAGTAGCTAAGAGTAGCCGTGGTGAAGACTTTGATGGAAAATGCCCCTAGGAGGGAAGGGGGTATATAGCGCAGCCGCCTTGGAGGCTGGAACTTTGTAGCGAAGGCTGGGACAGCTCAACGAAGGTGCAACAGGCTGTCAAATCACTTGAGTCAATGACACGAAGCCCAAGCAGACGACAGCGGCAAAGGAAAAACCAACAACAGCGGGATAGGCGCAAAAGGAGAGGGATAAAGGGTCGAAACGATAAATGAAAAAGTTATGAGACTATGAAGGTGGGCAAGGACAGTGGGTGGGGATGGATGCAATGGGGGATTGGAAGCTAGGGGAAATGCAATACAATACATACCTCACTCACTGGCTGTTGGATAGTTGTTGGAGGGCGGAGATGTTAGTTGGAATGATAGTGGAGGAGAAAGGATTTGTTGTGTGAAAATGGGTGCAGGCGTATGACGCTATTAAAGGGGAAACGGGGCGGCGGGCAAGGACGCAGTATGAATATGCGGGGAGTGCGTGAATGGGACAATAATGACACAGGTGGGAGGGGGGGGTGTGGCAGATGGGGTAGAGATGATAATTGTTGATGTTTGGTCTAAAGAGAGCAAGGAGCGGCGATCCCACGTTTTTTAGATGCTGCCGAAGACGCCTTCTAGTGAGGGATCTACCGAGAAGTAGCGACAACCCGAAGGAATGGTATCGAGACAGGAACCAGTTTGGTAAACGATAAAAAAAAGGGCCGGCTTTATCAAGTGTCAACCAAAAGCCGGATAGCTGGGTAGAGTTGGAAACTTGGAGTCGGGTCGTCCCAGGCTTTTTGATGGCTGGCGGAAATGGCTAGCTAGCTGCTCACAGGAGATGGGTGCGCCTCTGCAGACATATACTAGTGTCGAGTACAGAAGAGAAAAAGGGAAGAGGGGAGAGGAAGACGCAGAAGATAATAAAGAAGAAGTTTAAAGGCAGGTGATGAGCATACAACCAAAACGTGTGGGTCTAGAAGGTGTGTGAGTGTTTTCCGAAGCGCAATTGAATCATGAAAAAGGCAAGTTCAGTATGCTGGAATTTCCCCAGCTGGTTGCTTCTTGCTCCCTCCTGCTTGCTGCTTCTCACTCCTCAGAGACTGAAGATAAAATGTCTTACTGTAGCCTGTGCGTACGTGCTGGTACTGGGGGGTGGTAATAGTGAGGTGAATCCTGCAGATGTGTAGGGACAGGGGCGGACACTGGATCTCTCAGGGGACTGAAAATCGGAGAGACCAGGGTGGGGAGAGAGACAAGAGAGAGGAGTACAAAATGCTGTGCTATAGGGACGGCTTGGAACCTGACCCCCTTGTCGCTCCTGCCTGTCTGCTGGTCTCGGTTTTGATTGATTTTGGTGAGGTGAGACAACAGGCCTGAAAGGAGCGGTATTGGGTTCACGGGTCGTGTTGGCGCGCCCGGGATGGAGTGGATATATGTGATTGATGGAATTGACTTCTTGTATGACAGTAGCCAAGCGTACGACGGCCTAATCGATACCTGAGTGTAACTATCCCGGTAGAGGATCAATTGATTGAATGCGAGGCTATTCCCAACGGAGAGATCTGAATAACGTATCGCACTGAATGTAGGGATGAGGGATGGCGCTGGCGTGATAAGTGCACTGAGGCGGGGTGGGGGGAGCAAGTCAAATCTGCTCCCGGGAAGACTTGTACTGTACAAATACTGCACTACATTATGATACACCAAAAATTCAAAAACAGAAACAATTGATGCGTGAGAATTTTAAGTTAAAAAACAAAAAAGAAAGGGTAAATAAGAAAGAGAGCGTGGAGGGAGACCCGGGGGAAGAAGAAAAAGAAGAAGAGGGAGAAAAGGAAAAAGAAAAGGAAAAACCCGAAAACCCGAAAAAAATCGAAGAAGAAAAGAAGAAAAAGAAAAGAAAAAAGGAAAACCTCGTGAGGCAAAGACAATACGGTAAGTTTTTGCACAACCGAGAAGGCGACGCCCACATCTTCACTCATGTGCAGGCACACACACATGGCAAGTATACTGTTACCCTATCCATTATCACTGCATAGTACGGATCTAGAAGAGATGGGACGAAACAAGCAACCGGCTGGCCCTACGAAAATGGTCGATTGGAAAGGGAAAAGCACCCTTCTGTTGAGACCGAATGAGAACAATCTTACCCAAGGCTCAGCTCAGGGCCAGCATGGAGAAGACGGGACGGAAAATTAGGAAAATTAAGAATTAAGAATTAAAAAATTAAAAAATGGAGGGAAAAAAATAAAAGAGGGGGAAAGTAAAAAGCTCCTTCCGAGGAAGAGGCAAAGCAATGTAATGTCACCGATATTGCACTCATACCAATATGATACCAAATTCGTACTCAAATAATCGAAAGGGCAGAAAAGGGGGGTGGGGAGAAAGGGGGGGGAGGGGGGTGGGAGAGAGCCAAAGGGCGTGGAGCAGAATGCGTTGCGGTCGGATCCGCAGTTGTTCGTGCAGAATTCGGAATATGTTTGTCAAGTGCCAACCAGCATTCCGGGCCAGTATTGCCCCTAGATCCCCGACCTTGCTTCTGGAGAAACAGAAATCTAGACCAGTATCGAGGTCCAGTTGAATGGCATATCTCCTCGTAAAAAATTCGGATTGGAGCGAAGGGAAGGGAGGACAGCCGAGCCAACGAGAGGGCACCAAGGCCCGCAAATCGCCACAGCCACACTTTAAACAAACGCGAAAGGCCGAAAGGCAACTGAGTACGGTACTCGAGTACAGGGAGACCTCCTTGATGCGAATCCGACCCTTACAAAAAAAATACACGGCAGCTTCGATGCGAAGGCGCAAGGTGCTGGAGAAGTCAATTCGCAGGGAACGCTTGCGGTCGGCGTCCTTGGCCATGCGAGATTGGGTATGGTCTCTCGAACGATGGGTCTGGAATGGCGTGAATTAGGTTATTGGAACTCGACATGATTGGCCAGCTGGAACAGATGGGTGGTGGGTGGCCACTGCTTGCAATGGCTGTGTGGGTGAGAGAAACACTTCCCATAATGCATGTCTCAGACATGGGTTCGATTTTTCTTAGACGAGCTCGCAACAACGTGGAGTCTCTCCTTTCTCCGGAATCGTGCGTCGTACAAAAATTGGTGTGATTGCACCTTTTGGTCATCGCATACAGTACCGTGCAGCAGGAGTAGAAGAGGGCAGGGTAAGAGTGAGTGAGAGAGAACAAGAGTGCGAGAGACCAAGTAGGAGTGTGAGAGCAAGAGAGAGAATGAGACTGAGGATGGGAATAGGAATGAGTAATGGTTTCACTCATCCTACTGTTCCTCCCCTCCTCAGTCCTCCTCGGTCTTCCTGAGGGATAGCAAATTCACAGAAAAGTAGTTGCAATGTGGTATCAAAAAAATTGAACATAGGATAGATAACCAACACCTTAGAGGGGGCCGGAGCGGAGAAAAAAGATGAATTGGTCTCCTTCCCGGTTAATCATATTTTACTACCGGTACTGTGCTCGTTACGGAAAGAAGTTATCAGCAAGCACTGTACTCCACCCAGTCTACCGTATAATCTGGCAAAAGTCGGATTGGAGCTAAAGCGAAACTAAAGTAGCCGAACCAACAGGAGGGCGCAAAGAAGGCGAATTCGCCACAGTTTAAACATATAGGCAGCGGTGGTTGGACAGGTTCAAGAAAATCCTCATTAGTGCCAATCCGACTTTTGCCAGATTGTACGGTACTCGTACTGCGGTTTTCTGTACTCTCACTCTACTGTATTCCTGATCGCATCTGTCAGCTCTTGAGCACGCTTCTTCAGTTCTGGCAAGCAGTGGACAAGCAAAAAAAAGATCCCTTTGTTTCTTTATTTCCTCATTTCTTTCTTTGTGCCCCGTGCCTTCTCCTAGCCCTGTGCTGTTTTAGCCTCCTTTTGAACCTCAAGTAGCACAAAGCTTCTGCAGCGCTCATATCCTTTGAGCAAAAGCAGCATGGCATTTGGTCAAGAACTAAGACATATTCGAGCCTTCTGGTTGGTGTCTCTAATTGCTTTTGCCCGTTTCTTTTTTTCAACTAAGACCTGAACTCATTGGCCAAGGAACCGAATACTTGTTTTGCCTGGATTCTCCCGGCCTCCCCCGGTCCCCAAATCGGGTATCCATGAAAATTTCTGTAAGACCATGGGAATGATACGCGCTGACCATGCCAGGGATCAAATGCTTTCACCACAGATTCGAATCCAGATCCTCCCCCTCCCCAAATCCCTTCCCCCCCCCCACCTCAAGCCGCAGGTGGGTCTTTACCGTAGGGAAACGGGTTTGGCTGCCACGCAGCTACCACGCGATGTCAGTGTCAAAAACTCTCGCCGGTACTGTACTAAAGCCAACTGTGCCTCGCTAAAGCTGGGAATAACTTTCGGGTTGGAAATGGGAGAAAAAAAAGCAATAGCAGCCCGCAAAGAAGAAGCCTATGAGACAGGGCGAGAGACATTGCACGAAATTAGATGGTAAACCAAGTTTGGTAATACAGCTATTTCTGGGCAACATAGTTCAGACTTCGGCCAATCTAGGCAAAAAATCTAAGACATCCAAATAGCGGAACTTGCCATTGAGCGAACGCCTATCCTAATCTCTTTGACATATCAAACGGCCTAGGGGGAGCTCGAAGAAAATCGCGCGAGCGAAATCGTCGATGCGAAATAAACAAATTTCCCATGAAGGAAAAGCGACAGGTAATTATTCGAACAAAGTTCTCTAACAAACAGGTTAGAAACTTCATTCGTTTCAGGATTCAAGACAATTCTACCCTTTGATGCCAGCGAAAACAGTTCAAAGGGAAAGACAAGAAAGCTTGCCACCAAAAGCAAAATTCATACTTTCCGTTCGATAGGTGCCCCACGTTCGGTTCAACCCAAACGGGAAGACGGACCAATGACAGTGCGGCAATTGGGCGGGCAAAGGCCGCTTGGCTGCAGATTATCTTGTTTTTGTTTTTTCTCTCCAGCTTTGCACAACCGACTCGCCCCGACGGCGGTAGTGAAGCAGCCGCCGGCCATCTCTTCCAAAGGGCTGACTGGATTGGATGATCGGAGAAGGGCTAGAGTGTGTAAGGGAGTACGAGTCCGGAGAGGTGAGGGGAATGTTGTGCGACAAAACAAACGAGCGAGTACGACTGCAAAAGATTATGTATAGCACCGAAGGGTAGAGGATGGCACTCGAGTACCGGTGGGCAACACCCCTAAAGGGGAATCCGCATTCGAACCATCTGCTCACTTTAGAGTAATATGAATAAGCTACAGTGAATACCGGTATGCGGCTCCCAAGCGAGGAGGGCTATTAGAGAAGTGTGCTGATGTTTTTCTTTTCCTTTTTTTTCCCCCTTCCGAGGAAGTCTGAATTTTTCGATACTCACACAAAACTCACCCGCACACCCCTACATTGCTTGAAAAAAGTTAGACGTATCGGTACCTCCGGGGTACTGTTTATTATTCCATCCACTTTGTTATATACTCGAGTACCCACCAACATAGCCCATGTGACGGGAGGGGCTGAACAAGAGTGCTCAATGGAAGTCTAGATTCCCTTTAGATTTAGATTTTGTTGCTGGAATTGAACGGGAAAACAAACGAGGAGGTAAGGGGGCCACGCAAATAATGTAAGATAATAACGACATCTAAGACATCGTCTTAGGTGTTTTGCCAAAAGATTGATTGCAGTGCCTTCCTTTCCCATGACGAACGAGATTAAATTATTCGGCCTAGAGCAGAGTAGTCTCACGATACCAGAAATTAGGTCATAGCACCAGCAGTATTAGAATGGCAATCCGAACAATTCCAATCGTCATCCATTGGATCAATTGAAAGCGCTATCGTAGCAATGTCTAATGAAAGAACAGACGGTTGGATAGTGGGTGCAGTACTTGATTTTGCCGGACCCCATCCCGAATACCTGGTGCAGGGAAAAAAGGCGAACGCCTCTTCAAAGCTTTTTACTGGCCTGCAGCAAACATCAGTGAGAAAGTACTGGTACAGGGCACCCCGCTGTCCCGGACGGTTAAAACCTAAAGAATCTGTCCGGTACAGCGGGCGATCCGGGACAACGAGATAGGCTTTGGTATAAAGAAATGTGGAGCCCTCAGAGTTTCGTACGGGACAGCGAGGTATCGGGGGTATCGAGATCCGGGATAGCGGGTGTGATTGTATCATACGCTTCGTGATCCAACAAGGCCCTTCCCTTCTGGCATCAACCATGCCCTCCGGGTACTCGAGCACCTCACACAAGTACTCGGGTACGGGTAGTACCGTGCCCATACCAGAGCGTTACCAGAGGGAGGGGAATAAAATAGTGGCAGCACCGCAATCTACTCGAGTACTCGTACACCATCCCCTCCCTCGGAATCCCGCATCCTGTCATTCTTCGCCGGCCCTTGTCACGTTAATCCCCAGACTATCGCCAGATTGTCTGCAGAACCGAAGGATGACCAGAATCTATCCAAGCCACCAATCCCAACATTCCGGCTCGCAAGCCCTTTTCCCGACTGTACCTGCCCCGACTAAGCTTTTGAGAGCTCTATCTTCCTGCCTACCGTACCGCGTGCTTCCTATCGTGTCGTTGATAAGTATCCCCCACACCAATGTTTGGGGCGACTGCAAGGGGCTTTAAACCGCCTCGGGGGCTGGAGGAAGCGCTTCAGAGCGAACTGTTTTTTCTGCACTCCGAGAATATGGTTTCTCAGACAAAATATCACCCCCTTTCACGGGCCATGCAAGTAGGGTTTTGTAAGTCGCGACATATCCACGTGCTTAAACCTTCCGATTCTGAGAGGCGTACGTGATCCAATATGTCTCTAAGTGTCTCTCCCGTTGAACCTAGAGTTAAATATCAGCCATGGACCCACTTTTTCTCACCCACGAATAGATGGACGCTGATATCGTGCTTGCGTTTGTGCCGGCACGACCACGCGAAGTGATGCAGCTGAAGCTTTACATGTTTTAGTTCATCACAAACAGCCACAGATATTGCTGTGCGTGGGCATGTCTAATATGCGAACTGTTTGTTATCGCGCTGCCCTTTGGTGGTGCGTATCGTACTGTACCCCAGCTAGAAGCAACAACTCACTGCTTATCGTAAGGTTTGATACGAACAACGCGGCCCGCAACTCCGCACACTCAACGCCTCCACGCCTCCACACCTCCAATCTAATACCCTTTCGTAATGCACTGTTGGTCAATAGCTAACGAGCTATAACTATGTCTAAAGTAATTGTTTCCTGTTTCTTCTCAAGCAAGAACCCCAACACCCGTTTTCGTTCATACACCCTCCATATAACTCCTCATATGATTAACCGCTTGATTGTTCGGGCTTCCGATACCAGCCTCTTGTCTTATCCTTCATCCATCCGGCTACCGGTAGTAATACTCTTAACCAAACGGCCTTCGGAATTGAGCAAATACCACTCACCCGCAGGGCCACGATTGGATTCGCACCCAAGACCGCTCTGACAGTAGCACATGCCTCCACAGGGCGCACAACCAGCTACCCCTCTGACCTCGTGTCAAACCAGAAGAAATACCTCTGGGTAGGCTATTGGGTGATCGGTGTGCCCATTCGAGAGACCAATCTGCTGCAACTGGGCATTGGGCGGTCCCATTCTTGCAATCGACAACGGACACTACCGTATGGGTGCCAAGGGGTTATGGCATGCATGCTCATTATTCGAATAACCCCGCAGTCCAAGCAGAGCTTCCCCGTCTACCGATAACCACATACCGTAGGTTCAAGACATTTGCTCGGGCCTTCAATTGATATATCATTGTTTTAATGGACAAATTGCTACGGTGGTAGCCAGATATGCATCACTCTGCTGGCATCAGTGGATCATGGATTGGGATTATCGGCTCCGCACTCCCCAAGTGCCCATACTGGGTTCCCAGTTCCCTGTGACCGGAGTTAAAGGCGGGATCTCTTCGATTGATGCTTGAGCAGCCCGCAATAGTTGTCCATTCCCCGAATTGGCATTGAACCTTTTAAATATTTGCCACACAATAGCCATGAGCCCTGTTGTCGCCCTCGCTGATCAAGTTGGGCAACGCTTTGTCTTCTGTGAACCAGTGCTGTGCGGCAACCGGGGAACAAGAGTTTCGTAATATGATTGCAATCGCCCCGACATTGGAAGGTACAAAGTGGAAACCCTATCATGTGCCGTACGAGAGCATAGAGACTCCATCAAGAAAACATCAACTCCAAAGCATCCAGTTTACCGGACTAGCAAACTTCAGCCTGAAATGTCAGCGGCGGTTTACATTTTTTTTCGGGCAGACGCCAAAGTTACATCTGAAGATTGGGTTATTCTTTTTTCTTTTTCCCGTTTTTTTCTCTAAAACTAAAAATTTTTAAGTTTTCTTTGATAGCCCATTTTTCGTTGTCCCATTCAAGGTCTGGAAGTTCCAATTTGTCCTGTGGTGAAGACCCTTCCACCATTGAATGTGAGGCGTCGCGGGGTTGAAGTCATCTGAGACCCAACCAATCAAGGTCCACCCTGAAGGCAGGGAAAACTTTGGTCCGCACTAGACGACTTTTTGTTTTTTTCCAGCCGCTGACCCAGACTTGCTGTCCAAAAGGGCCGTCCGCCCTTCCAAGGCGATGTCCGGCCCCATTTGGGTGCCAATGACTTCCGGCCCCACAACAATCAAAAGGCGGTGCAAAGGGGCCGAGATCTAGACGATTTCTTTTTCTAGCATCCGATAGGTTATGAAAATAGATCGGTATCGAGCGACCGACTCGCTCGAAATAATTTGCGGAGCAAACGACCGATCGCAATTCACCGCCGACACTGGCTCGGTGGGGAGACGTCGGTTGACTGCGCATCTCTAATGATATTTTTAGTAGCAAATGCCTCCCTTTCATGCAATAAGACTCCAGACAGGTACCGAATGGAACGTGAATACAGTATATGAGATCTCCGCTCACATCTTATCCGCTACTGCATCGTAGCAGAGCGCTGGTACGTAAGGCATGGCAAAGATTGCAAGCCTTCTTCCAGCAGATTCACTTAGCAAGAACACACCTGCGTATGCGGTCCCACATTTGGAAGAGCGAAATTTTCGCCCTTCCCGCCATTTCCCACCACATTTTCTAAGACATGAACCGGTAGAACAATTCCGCAACACTCTCCAACCGCAACAACAACAGCAACGATAACACAATAATTACAACAGCCAAAAGTACGTACCTGACTTACACTGCCATTGCAGCAACAAAGGAATGGACGAATAGGCCAGGTCTAGCCAGGCCTAGACCGTCATAATAGTAGCTTGGGAGCTGTGAAACTGCGCGGGAGTTTCGCATGGTTTTGCGAGAGGGGCGAAAAAAACAATAACAGCCAGAGAGAATTGGGAAAATGCGCCAGCTGGCTCGGTCTGCAGCGATACCGACGATGATTTTTTGATTTTTTTCGCCATTGGAAGACCTTTGAATGGGTTGTCTTTTTTCCCCCTCTTTTTTTCCTTCACTTTGGGGGTGATGAGATAGGACATCATGGCAGCAGCGACCGGCATGCCCTCCGTAACATCTCCTGATCAGACAGACATCAGACAGAACTCTGGATTCGCCCTAACCACCGTGAAGTGGGGAAACTGTCCTCCAAGGGGCCAACCGAGAAAATCATGGGACGATTACATTCGCACAGCACCAGCCAGTCAGCCAACAAGCAGGCCAAAGCCTCAAGCCGCCTGGTTGAAGCCGCGTTTTTTTGATCGTGGAGAATCCGGGAACGTACGATAGACCCCAGCATGATTCTAGTAAGCCGGTCACCCACCACCCCTCGCCTATACATCGGAAGACTACCGGCATGATAAAAGTTTAATATCACTACCTTGTACCACGACTGCCTGAACGCAGCAAAATTTTCTTCACAAAGATCCTTCGACTACCGTATTCAATAAGGGATGCCCGAGTATCCCCGAGCAAGTAACAAGTAAAGGCTTGAAACCAGTGAGCCCCACTCTAGTCGTATTCAAGTATTCGCTAGAAAAATGATGACGATGGTTTTTACCTTCTTTCCTTCCCTCCCCTTTTGCCACAATGGATGTTCCGGCCGGAAGTGGCAAATTCCTTTTCGGCAGGCCTCTTGTGGGAACTCGCTGTTAGGGGTTCTCACGATCATGAAATATCCCTCGCAATTTGGATTTTTATTCTACTTTTTTCCTCTCAACCCCCGCGAACATGCAGGAAGAAACCCCACGAAAGGGGTTGAAGGGGACACTTTGCAGGCAGAAAGAGAAAGAAAACCCCCATGTTATCATTTCGCAGCTCCTAGTCACTTCCGCTTCCGCTTCCGCTACTACTTCTTCGCTGGATTTGGCAACGGGATTTTTATTATAAGATACCGTATTGCTCCAGCACAACATTCCATCCACTAACCCCATCCTTACGATCCCAAATCGTGCTGGTTCAGCCTGTCAGCACTTCAACCAATACAGTACCCGTGCGTAATTGATCGCTGGTACCGGTGAACGTGGCGATAAGGATGGTGGTGAAGGCGGAAATGCGGCAACTCACAAGGATACCTAGCATAACCTTAGATCTTTAATACGCCTTTCTCATCCCCCTTTCGACAGATCAACACTTTCGTGCACCAGATGGCCTCAGATCTGCTATACGGTTCTTGATAAGTTACAATAATTCCTAGATTTTCACGGACATGAGAAGGGTTTAGAAAAGTAATATTACTTGTACGATAGTGATTTGGGGTTACAGTAATATTGCTTGTAACTCTGACACCGCGGCACATCTATGTAATACGGATATTCCCGTATATTCCGCAACGCACCGTTTGTTCATGAGTCGGAGAAGTCCTGACAGAGAGACAAGAGAAGTCGGAGATCTATCCAGGAACCCGGGGCCAGGCCGAAACCAGCCTCGCCTTCGATTCCGCTCTGGCCAACCGATTAGCCCGACACCCGACACCGAGCTCCGAATAAGGGGGTGACTATGATGGCTCTATTCCGCGGCGGCTTGTCCTCCAGATTGTTCCGTGTCGATTCGACTTTCTAGATGAAGCCTCTCCCTTTTTTTATTTCTTCTTCTACATTGGTAACAGCATCGCATAAGACTATTTACTTATTCTTATGCGTATCCTTATTCCACCTCTTCCGGATGGTGGATATATTTCTCTCTCCCACCATCATCCATTCCTCCACCTCCCCCCTTCTCTTCCTCCTCCTCCTCCTCTCACGATAGCGGCACTTCCCTCTTACATACGACACTATCATACTAGCTTTCGAAAGGTCCAGGCTGCTATGATACTACTGAAACCCCCTCGCCCCCCCTTGGCCCCCTTGAAAATTGCTGTCGACGGACTTCCGGTATCTTCCGTCGCACGAGAGTGAAACGGTAAGAATATGGTTGTTATACCAGTACTGGTAATCTCAGGTCCTGTTAACCGCTTTGTTGTTGAACTTTTTTGTTGAGGCACGGTACGGTATGGTGGTCGTAGCAGTGAAAAAAAAACTACCGTACCACGTGTGATAGCAGCAACATATTTTGAACGAGAGGGAGAGAGGGAGGAACGCGAAGGGAGAGTGTGTGAGTGAGTGAGCGAGCGAGTGAGTGCTTGCTGGGTGTGTGATTCTGACGATGCATGCCGCGGGGTGAATAAGAAAAGGAAAGGTCAAAAGGAAAATCTTATGACACTTCCCGGAATGGGAATGGTAATAGTAGATTACCACCACTACCACCATCACGAATGAATGAGCGACAGTCTCGCGCAGTACCCATTGGGGGGTGTCGGTACGGTAATTTATTCCGGTATTTACCATTTTATTTTATCTGCTCCCTCCCTCTCAGGGAAGGACACCACAAGACCACCTGTTGTGTCGCACGTTGACCTGACCATTGCCCAGTCTTAGTTTTCCAGTCGGTGAATCGTCAGGCGGTCTTAACGCGCTGAAAACTTCCTTCTGGTTCGTGCAGTACATATCAGGGTATAATAGCTTGCAATATAGCACTCTGTAGGGCTGTGTTCGTGATACTTTCCCCGCGGAGAGGTAAGACTGGAGCGGGCTCTCGGTAGTGGTACGGTAGGTTTTTGTTTTGTTGTTCCGTGCAGTACGCAGGGTATGTTGGGTTAGTGCGTCCTGTCCTGCCTTTGGGCGATCAAGAGGAGGCGAAAGCCTTTAGGAGGATGGTTAATATAGTGTTCGAATGTGGTTACGTTGGTTACAGGGGATTGCTAATATGATACCATATTATGACTTTTGGCCCGTACAAGTGCAAGCGGAGTACCGTCCAGTTGTTTGCACCCATACTCTTTGGACATCCGTAATATAGGGAGGGAGATTTATATTAGGACATAGCTCTTAGAGGATGGAAGTGTGTGTGTGTGTGTGTGTGGAAATATCATAGCCCCCGGGTTTGTTATTGTAATGATTTGCCGGTATCTCATTTGTGCTTCCAAGAATCGACCAAAGGTCCGCCGCGCGCGCCCTGCTTTTCCATTCCAAAATGGTTTTTGCTGTGCTGCTGCACTTTGTCGCAATGCGTGTCTTACAATAAGATAGTTTCTACGCACGATAAAAGTTTCCAATCCAGACTTTAGCTCAGCTGTTTTTTTTCTCTTACCATGATGAAAAAAAGTGACTCATCACCCACTCACCCACCAAAGGCAATTCACTTCCGTAACATCTTGGATGCAAATGTTTCTCCTCTCCCCAGCCTTCCTTGTGTTTCTTGTTTTCCCCCGGAAGTATTCACGACCGACTCGACGTGTGATGACCTCTCTCCACGATACCGACATTTTCATATCGAGATGCCTTGGCGCACGAGGTGTAGGTGAATTGTGACACCCCGGCAGCAGCAAGGCAGGCAGCCGGCCGAATACATGATGAATTGTCGAGTTGTTGTACGCACCCCCAACCCATATCCTGTCCCACGAAATGTATCATACTGGTAACTTAACCGTATGCCTCCAATATACCGTACCGTAGAGGTAAGACCCAGCTCTCCGGCACTTCCCACTAAACAACCCTATTTCGTCCGGAAGCGCCCCCAAATTGTTCCATCGCCCGGTGAACAGCATGGTAGCGGAGCCTGGCACCCACCCAGCAGTTGGTAGACTTTTCGGAATAACCCGCGGGGTTGATATTATAGGTATCATAGGTGGGTGGCCGCAGCAGAGCATCAATATCACGAACGAGTGATATCAAGATGGTAAGCAGGAAGCCCACGGAAAACCAATCGGCATACCACGCCGTGCAGAAATAGCTATTTACGATGCCTTAATATACAAAAAGGAAAACGAAGTATATACGAGTACAGTACCTATCAATCAATCACTCAATCAATCTAACCCAACGGCGGGGGGGGGGGG
>Ga0307517_10000096_pt1 | contig 127243 bp, 123 predicted proteins | sample 23_EM_MG_FD_194515 | JGI IMG/M metagenome (GOLD analysis project Ga0307517, IMG submission 194515) | Populus trichocarpa ectomycorrhiza microbial communities from riparian zone in the Pacific Northwest, United States - 23_EM | ecosystem: Host-associated > Plants > Roots > Unclassified... | reverse complement strand
TCGCTGGACGAGTGATAAGTGTCTCTGTTGGTCCCACCAGGGACGATATCATCAGATTCCTTCGAATTAGACTGAGTGAGGACGAAACGCCAGATGCTATGGATGAGACTCTGGAGGCAGACATTCTAGAGAAGATTCCTGGAAATATATCGGAAATGTGCGTAGCCGCCATGATTCTGAGAACCCTATTCCACATTATAGGCTAATATGTGTACTTAGGTTTCTGCTCGCTTCCTTGAATATCGAATCAATCTTGCAAGAATCCACAATCTACCGGAGACGAGAAAGACTCGGCAATATGACAGATGGGTTGGGGTTGGAGGATATCTACGGTGCGACGATAGATCGGATAAGGGCACAGGGTGGGGATAAATCAAGACTTGGGATAGGAGCTTTGATGTGGGTTAGTTATGCGGAATGGCCGTTGAGCCCGGATGAGCTCTGCCACGCCCTAGCAGTCGAGTTAGGCTCCAGCGATTTTAATGCCGGCAACATCCCTTCGATAACGACATTAGTGGGCTGCTGTCAGGGGCTGATTTCTGTAGACAAGGAAGCATCAACAGTGCGACTGATCCATTTTACCCTACGAGAGTATTTTTCCGCCCATCCTGATATCTTGGGCGGACACCACTCCGCAATGGCAGAGATCTGTCTGACCTATCTAAATTCCCAACAGGTCAAGGCCCTTTCAGTCGAGTCCTATCTCAATCCCCATGGTCTGGTCGACGAAAACCCTCTCCTAAAATATTGTTCTCTATACTGGGGAGTTCATGCAAAGATAGATCTCTCGGACCGCGCCAGATCACTTGCCCTCCTAATGCTTCAGGAATATAATGGCCACATATCCGCATGCTTCCTTGTAGAACACATAGGTGTTCTTGATCTTCCTAGTCGTAGTACTACCCTAAGGCTTAGTGGAGTGCACTGCGCATCGTTCTTCGGAATTGTTGATGTTGTAACTGCGTTGATCGAGATGCAGGGTTATGGTACCAACAAAGGGTATTATTTGGGGGGTTCCCCGCTTGCATGGGCTGCTCGTAATGGACATGAGGAAGTAGTGAAAATAATGCTAGGGTGGGAAGGGGTCGACCCCGACGAGCCGAATGATTACGGCCAGACACCTCTCTCCTATGCCGCTGGGTATGGGCATGAGGGAGTGGTGGAGATATTACTCGGGCGGGCAGAGGTCAAGCCTGACAGGATAGATAATCTCGGCCGAACACCGCTGTCGTATGCCGTTGGGTATGGGCATGAGAGAGTGATGACGATGCTGCTCGAGAGGGCTGGCGTCAACCCCAATAGGATAGACAACTTCGGCCGAACGCTGCTCTCGCATGCTTCCGAGCATGGACAGGAAGGGATGGTGAAAATACTACTCAGGTGGAAAGAGGTCGACCCGAACAAGCCGAATAACGAAGGCCGAACACCGCTCTCGTTTGCCGCTCAGAGTGGACATGAGGGAGTAGCGAAATTACTACTCGCGCGGGAAGAGGTCAACCCTGACGAGCTAGATGATAGGGGCCGAACACCACTGTTGCATGCCGCTTGGAGAGGGAATGAGGGAGTTGCAAAAATGCTGCTCGGTCGGAAAGAGGTCAACCCCGATAAGCCAAATATTGAGGGCGCAACACCGCTATGGTATGCCGCCGGGGGTGGATATGAGGGCCTGGTGAAAATACTACTCGAGCGGGAAGAAGTCAACCCTGACAGGATCAATGATTACAGTAGATCACCACTCTCGTGTGCCGCTTGGCATGGATATGCGAATGTGGTGAAGATACTACTCGAGCGAGAAGAGGTCAATCCCGACAAGCCAGATAACCGGGGCCGAACACCTCTCTCGTATGCCGCTGCGTGTGTTTTGTATAAAAATTCGAACATGGCTAAGGAGGTGGTGCAAATGCTACTCAGGCGGGCAGAGGTAAATCCCGACAAACTAGATAATTGTGGTCGAACACCACTCTCGCATGCGGCTGAGCTAGGACATGGGGGAGTGATGAAAATACTACTCGGGCTGGAAGAGGTCAACCCCGATATGCCAGACTATTCCGGCCGAACACCGCTCTCGTATGTGGCCGAGAAAGGACCAGAGGAAGCGGTGAAAATACTTCTCGGGCGAGAAGGGGTCAACCCCGACAAGACAGATAACTGCGGTCGGACACCTCTCTCCTATGCCGCTGAGAAAGGACCGGAGGAAGCGGTGAAAACACTACTCGAGCGGCAAGAGGTCAACCCTGACAAGCCAGATAATTGCGGCCGAACACCGCTGTCACATGCCGCTTGGGGAGGAAATGAGGGAGTTGTGAAAATGCTGCTAGGGCGGAAAGAGGTCAACCCCGATAAGCCAGACTATTGCGGCCGAACACCGTTCACGTATGCCTGTATGATGGGACGCAAGGAAGCGATGAAAGTGCTACTCGAGCGGCAAGAGGTCAACCCCGACGATCCAGATCATGACGGCCGAACACCGCTCTCGTATGCCGCTGAGAGAGGACGTGAGGAAGTGGTGAAAATGCTGCTCGGGCGGGAGGAGACCAACCCCGATAAGCCAGATAATGATGGCCGAACACCGCTCTCGCATGCCGTTGGGAATTGCCACAGCTCCTTCACTGCGGCGGAGGGAGTAGTGAAAACACTACTCGGGCGCGAGGAGGTCAGCCCCGACAAGCCAGATAAAAATGGCCGAACACCGCTGTCGCATGCCGCTGAGAGAGGACTTGAGGGAGTGGTGAAAATACTACTCGAACGGGAAGGGGTCAATCCCAACAAGCCAGATAATGACGGTAAAACACCTCTCATGTGGGTACCACGCAGCTATCCGAGAATCCAGTCCCTACTGCAGCCTCACCAGGCGGTTTCCCACAGTGCGATTTGAGACATAGGAGACATCACCTCCCCCCCACAGATGGGCGAATCCCATCAGATGGGAATTTATATATGTTGTCATACATGACTGCAACCCCCCGTGCGAATTAGCCAGGTCCCGATGCCTAGGTTTCTGTTTACCAACTATGGCGGAGTGGAGTCAGTAGAGGGAGGTTCTGCTATTATTACGAGAATGTTTAGTGTACATCCCACAGTGTTCCCCCCCCCTATTGTATCAAATTGTCCTCTTGCCGTAAATTCTTGCTTGGGCCATTCCTCCCTCGTTCATATTGGGTTATCCTTCGTCTCTTCACTTTTTCCCAGCCCCGCACTCTTCCCCACACGATAGATCAATAATATATAGCCTTTTTAGTCTTCATGGAATGGCTCCTAGGAACAAAACCTGCGGGCCCAGCAGCCCAGGGCGGGTGCTTTCCTTCATCCCCAACCTCTGCCCCTAGCCAGGTACTGAAACAATGATCCCCGGCCAGAGGCAGGTTTCTCCCCGGGTAGATATTTTCAGTGTAGAGAAGGAACCCGGTCAAAGAGAAATGATCAAACCGTAGAAAAGGCTTAAGCAGAACCTAAGTGGGAAATCGCCGTTCACAGAATAAGAAGTGTAAAAGAATCGTTTATGATGGTCAAAGATAGGAATCCGGAGAGAAAAAATTCATTCGCTATAGAAGACTAAAGAGTGGAGAGTAGAGACATAGGTATGCTGTCACAATCCCATCTCCAGTTTCTTTTTCCCTTTCTCTCCTCCTCTTAACCCCATAATCCCGGCTAGCTATTACAAATCAATTATAGATGAGCAACGAAGACCACCAGTTCTCACATCTCCCTAGCTAACTAGCTGTTTCATGGTAAAAAATAAAATAAATGAAAATTAAACAAGACCCCGTTGCCAGGCTTTCCACCCCACAGTACCTACCTGAAAATGCCCCCATAATATAACTATTGCAATTTATGGCCTGGTATTTCCTATTATCCCCTCCCCAGGACCCCGCCCCGCTGCTCTTTGCCCCCGAGGCCGCTATTGGGATTAAAGGTATTCATGGTTTTGTTAGATACTATAAGCTATGAGTGTACCTAGTACAGTGGAAATTACAGGCCAAGGTTCATTTGCATGCTATTGCCCCCTTGGGACATAAACAGGTGAAAAGATTGCCTCGGATATGGGAATCTCACATTACTCCTCTCCTAGATCAGTGAAAAACATTCTCAGCTCGATTCCAATTTAAACAAAAGAAAAGAAATATGCATCAAGCTTCAAGAGATAAGATAGTATCAAAACTCTAGCAGCTTATTCTTTAGTTGAGAAATTACTAGTATTTACAAAACCCATAGCATACTGGCATTTACCCAACTTGAAGAAAGCTGGTAGGCGGGCATATACAAAGCAGGCTAGGACCAGAGAATTTGCAGTCACAGGACGTTAGGAAAGGGGTATCATCCAGAGGGGGGCATTGAGAGCTACAGGACAATACCATATTAACTTGAATAAGAGAACGGTGTACTACAGTATGTAGTCAAGAATTCCCTACCTTGGAGAAGGGGCGGAAAACAAAAAAAGGGGGTGAAAAAACAAAAAATACCAGACCTTACCAGAGGGGGCAACTCCAACGACATAGCACACCGTTCTCTTATTCAATACGGTATGGTTGTGTCAAAGAGGCAGGGCTGCTGGGCAAACTGCGTCAGGCCACATCCGATATGTCCAGATGCATGGGTTTTGTGTCCAGACAAAGCGGATGCAGGAGCCCGCCCACAGAACTGGCGTTTACGTTACGCATATGCGCCCGTAACGTCCGGCGCACAGCGTGAAAGTATTCAGGTGAGTTAGAGCACCATTACAACATAGCTGCCGAGTAGCTGAGACCTAACTACTGTAGGAACTCAAATATTTGAACCTCACGCTAAGATGTCTGAAATTCCCTCTCTTGGATAGGGGGGCGAGCTCACAGAGAAAACTAGCCCCTCAGCTTGAGCCAAAAAGAAAAACAGACCCTACCAGTAGAGGCAACTCCAGCGTCCTAGCGTGAGGTCTAATTATTCGAGTTCCTACGGTAAAGCTGCCCCACTACCTCGAGGAATGCAACCTAATATATAGGAGTGATAGAAACGTAACATAAAAGACAAAGATATCGTTTGTGGAAAACAGAAGACGATACACTCAACAAAACCCGCCCTCCATACACGCCGGTGACATCCCGTGAAGAACATTCCCCCGACCACCACTACCCTCTCCTGAGAAATAATCCACAGTTCAACTTCAAAAAAAGCATCAAGTCCTATAATCCACAACCCAACCCTAGAGAATGGGAATATCTTATCCTATCCCTTGGGGGGTCTGAGACAGTAAAATTCGTTGCCAGCTGCATGATGCCGGATTCGTGCACTTGGCGCTTACAAAACTACCGAGTGATATCAAATAATCACGGTCGCGATCAGTATGAATTGTATCCTTTACATGAATTCTATCCACAAGGAATTAAATCTTCTTGTGTCTATTCTCAAAACAAGTCAGACAAAGAGAAAACCCGCATCCAGGTCCCATACAGCCAAAACGCGAAATCCGTGCCCGTACTCCGTTCTGTCTCATGCCCTGTAAGATAAAGCGACACTCAGCACACCCAACCCAAAACCCACCCATGCGGATGAAAATGTGATCCTCTCCAGAGCCGGTAGGTGGAGGTAGGCTGGTGACATTTTGAAGCTTGCAGTAGCGGGGGGTTGTTGTTTTTCGTGTATAGTAAGACTTGCGAGGCCGGGAGTGCTTTTGGCCATAGCGAGAGAGAATAGACTTAGCCAAAGTGAGACGGAAGGAGCGGGATGAACCTGGGTAAGGAGAATCGGTGGATAGGCGGCAGAGTATAAGGTAGGAATTGATAATAATGCTGTTGAGAAGCCAAAAGAAAATGGGTGGCCAATTGCGAAGACATTTCAGTTGAGTGAAGTAGTAGCTCCGGTACTGGTCTGCTACATCAACACCAACTTTATAACGATTGTAGTCATTGGTAATGACAGGGATAGGGATATTCAAACGCTCTTGGGGGCCAAAGGTGCGGCGGATCGCAGGACCATTACTACTAGAAATGCGGGGTTTTTTGCGCTCTGAGATAATACGCTCCTCAAGTGAATGAATGGTGGTTAGAAAATGAACCGCACTATTGTCCTGCCATTGGACAGCGAGTACTTTGCCCCCGATATCAGCAGGGCCTCCAGATACCTCATTCCAAGGTATAGCTTTCCTGTCGTCATGCAATTCAGGGGGGAAAGCTGAATTATTTACTCTCGCCGTACCACAAGCCCCCATTCCCAGTTCTCTTAACTTGATCAGAAGCGCTTGTGAAGGAAAGTAGTTGTCCATATAGATATTGAAGTGAAGCCCAGACGAATATGGTAAACTAGAGGCAAGCTGGAAAACAGTAGAGCCGGTAGGAGTAAGGCCTTCCTGGTGAATTAACCCATTGAACGAGTTAGACCGAGAGGCAAAGATCCAGCTATAGGTATATCCCACATCACATAAAGCAAACACCTTGTATCCCTCCGTGATAGGTTTACTTGGCATCCAATATGTATGGTAGCTGCGCCCACCAAACCGGATCATCATTTAGTCAACCGTTACATTTGCGGCCGGAAGGTAATATTGCTGGCAGCGGGACTGCAATATACTATTAACTGGTTCAAGCTTCTGGAACCATTCTGAACGGGAAAGCTGTTGCTTGGGATCTGATATGTGCAGGTATCGCTTTATTTGGCTGAAGCGTTTAAGACTCATCGAGCGTAACACTTGACGACTTTCTGCCCGGTCCCTCCAAAAGCCTTTACTACCACAATCTCGATTCGCTCCCATATAGATGACGAGAGCCACAAAGACTCTCATTTCCTCCGGTGTCACCTTCTTCCATGGGCGGCCAAATGCAACCCCTCCCGACACCTCTTTTCCTGCTCCCTTTTCCTCCGCATACATATTTGTTCTTTCCACAAGCACCCCCAAAACCTCATCATCCCAGAACAGTTCAAATACCCCCAATTCGGTGGCCTTCACATCTTCCCATGGCAGTTGAGGCTGCCCAATGTGATTTATGCGAGGCGGGAGTGGGCGATAGGGTTGCTGATTACTTGCGTGTTTGGCCGGCGATCGAGTCTTTTCGCTTCCCCGGACACTTTTTCTATATCTCTTCCTGCTTCCCACATCTTCCTTTGGGGCACAATTAATAGAAAGGGAGGAAAGAGGCTTTCGATTTGTAGTCAAGCTTGACATATCTTGCATTTGCAGTATCTTTAAGTGATTAAGTTCTTGCTATATCAGCAAAAGAAAAAGGTTACACCCGGACGCACCTCGTGCTCCCTGTGCGTCCGGCAGTCCAGGCGCATACAACGTAAACTCGCGTTCTGGGTGTGCGGTCCTTTATTGGGTGCTGGTGCACAGGGGTCCATGCCGCCCGGACGCACCAGACGCAACCAAGGACTCAGAAGGTACCCGACGCAGAAAGGTTCTCCGGACGCAAAAAGGTTCTCCGGACGCAACCCTAAAGGATAGTAGAATAGTGGAAGTACTCAGGTGTAACTGGCTATCATTGAATACCTGCTAAGTCAACAACTCTACCTTCAAGGACTTTGAATGAGTTAGTGCAAACTGTGGAGAATATCCAAATTGTCCGGAAAGATCCATCCAGTATTACTCATGTTTACTTATTTGAGTCATTGAGATACTAATATAGGAATATATTTATTAAAGCTAGTCTAGAAAACAGTAGCACTCGGTAGCTAACAATTTGAAAGTACTTGTCCGGAGAACAAAAGTACAAAAGTATGGATAACCCTTAAACCAGCGGTCGGACAGTGTCCGGACAGAGTGGGTTGGATTCCCCTCGCCGAGGGGAATAGAATGGTATAGGTCTCTGAGTGGCCGCATGCCTGTAGCACCCAGTAGCCGACAATTTGAAAGTGCTTGCCCGGGGAACTCAAGTACAAAGGTTTGGATAACATTTCAACCAGCGGTGGGACAGCGTCGGGACAGGGTGCGTTGGAATCCGCTCACTGAGGGGAATCGAATGGTATAGGTGTCTAAGTGTCCGCATGCCTATAGCACCCAGTAGCCACCAATTTGAAAGTACTCGCCCGGGGAACTCAATTACAAAGGTTTGGATAACATTTCAACCAGCGGAGGGAGAGCGTCGGGACAGGGTGCGTTGGAATCCGCTCGCTGAGGGGAATCGAATGGTATAGGTCTCTAAGTGTCCGCATGCCTATAGCACCCAGTAGCCACCAATTTGAAAGTACTTGCCCGGGGAACTCAAGTACAAAGGTTTGGATAACATTTCAACCAGCGGTCGGACATCGTCAGGACACGGTGCGTTGGAATCCGCCGGTCGAGGGGAATTGAATGGTGTAGGTTTCAAAGCGTCCGCATGGCTATAGAGGGCAGCAGCATGAAAAAGGCAGATACCTCAGCGGGGAGATGTCCGCCAGAGTCGGGAGGGGTCTCATTGGAGACCGCTCGCCGAGGGGAATCGAATGGTATAGGCCTCCAAGCGTCCGCATGCCTGTAGCACCCAGTAGCCAACAATTTGACAGTACTGGCCCGGGGAACTTAAGAATAAAAGTATGCATAGCCATTCAGCTAGTGGTCGGACAGCATCGGGACAGGGTGTGTTGGAATCCGCCGGGCGAGGGGAATCAAATGGTATAGGTTTCAAAGCATCCGCATGGCTATAGATGTCAGCAGGATGAAAAAGGCAGATACCTCAGCTGGCAGATGTCCGCCAGAGTTGGGAAGGGTCTCATTGGAGTCCGCTCGCCGAGGGGAATCGAATGGTATAGGTCTCGAAGTGTCCGCATGCCTGTAGCACCCAGTAGCCAACATTTTGAAAGTATTTGCCCGGGGAACTCAAGTACAAAGGTTTGGATAACATTTCAACCAGAGGTCGGACAGCGTCGGGACATGGTGCGTTGGAATCCGCTGGTTGAGGGGAATCGAATAGTATAGGTTTCTAAGTGTCCGCATGCCTATAGCACCCAGTAGCCGCCAATTTGAAAGTACTTGCCACAGGAACTCAAGTACAAAGGTTTGGATAACATTTCAACCAGCGGTCGGACATCGTCGGGACAGGGTGCATTGGAATCCGCCGGTCGAGGGAAATCGAATGGTATAGGTTTCAAAGCGTCCGCATGGCTATAGATGTCAGCAGGATGAAAGAGGCAGATACCTTAGCGGGCAGATGTCCGCCTGAGTCGGGAAGGGTCTCATTGGAGTCCGCTCGCCGAGGGGAATCGAATGGTATAGGTCTCTAAGTGTCCGCATGCCTATAGCACCGAGTAGCCGCCAATTTGAAAGTACATGCCCCGGGAACTCAAGTACAAAACTTTGGATAACATTTCAACCACCGGTCGGACATCGTCGGGACTGGGTGCGTTGGAATCCGCTCGCTGAGGGGAATCGAATGGTATAGGCCTCGAAGCGTCCGCATGCCTGTAGCACCCAGTAGCCCACAATTTGAAAGTACTTGCCCGGGACACTCACGTACAAAGGTTTGGATAACATTTCAACCAGCGGTCGGACAGCGTCGGGACAGGCTGCGTTGGAATCCGCTCGCCGAGGGGAATCGAATGGTATAGGTCTCAAAGCGTCTGCATCCCTATAGAGGTCATCAGCATGAAAAAGGCAGATACCTTAGCGGGCAGATGTCCGCTAGAGTCGGGAGGGGTCTCATTGGAGTCCGCTCGCTGAGGGGAATCGAATGGTATAGGCCTCGAAGCATCCGCATGCTTGTAGCACCCAGTAGCCAACAATTTGAAAGTACTTGCCTGGGGAACACAAGTACAAAGGTTTGGATAACATTTCAACCAGCGGTCGGACATCGTCGGGACAGGGTGCGTTGGAATCCGCCGGTCGAGGGGAATCGAATGGTATATGTCTCGAAGGGTCCGCATGGCTATAGAGGTCAGCACGAAGAAAAGTGCAGATACCTCACCAGACACTGGGCGATCTCCGCCAGAGTGTGGCAGGACCTGATTGCAATCCGCTAGAGTCTGCCAGGGCCTCATTGCAATCCGCCAGAGTCAGGAAGGGCCTGAATGGAATCCGCTCGCTTAGGAGTCATGAATAGTGTCAACCTGGATGGAAGAGCATGACCCTCTCCGAAGGTTGATAATATTCAATAGTTCAACTGATTCGATCATGAAGCCTGATACAAGGTGGAAAGAACTTAGAAACCTTTTGCGAGGGTTCTTAGCAGTGATCAAATAAGGGGTATGTTTTGGGTCATTACCGGGACAATAGATGGTTAGTCATCCTATGTTTAGATCCTCTTTCGTCTGAACAGCCTTTACCAGGTGATAAAGTAGTCCGTTGTATGTAGAGGCAATTAGGGGCAGGGAGTGTTCCCCAATGCAGAGCCCTATGGGTCACTTTCCTTGGGTTTCTTCGGGAGATTAGGGTGTGAAATGGACCATCCAGGTGCACTGGGCGGACAGGATGCGGGTTGTATTGCACCCAACGGACTAGGATGCAACCATTGTGCTGGGGCCATCTGAGGGCGGACTGGGCGGACAGGATGCTCCAGACGGATTTCCTGCGTCCGGACGCAATGCCTATCCGTCTGGAGCAAACGCTTTTTTTGCTGATGTACTGATGCTTCCTGACGTTGTTACCCATCATCGCAGCCTACCTACATTTGGAATAGTGCTATACCTATGAGGAATAGATCAGCTGGCAACGAATTTTACTGTCTCAGACCCCCCAAGGGATAATACCAATTCCTTTCCCCTATCGCAGCCCGAAAAGCCCAAATTCCCATCACCTACCATCCCTCCCCTTCCCCCCTAATGCCCACCACCAAACAGATACACCCCACAAATACCAAAGCCACAGCAGACCAACCGACCCACTCGAAAACCCCTTCTCCTATATCCTCGAACACATCACTTCAAAGGACCCCACCCCCGATAACAAACTTATGATCACGACGGCGACAAGTCAGTAGCCATCAGAGCCCCCAATTCCCAGCCCCGAGATGATCAAAAAGAAACCCTCTCCTTCATCTGCGCCCTTAAGACCATTTCCAAGCATCGTCAGGGTAGGTATTATAGGGGGCACCAGGCTTGCGGTGACAACTGTGAAAGGATTTCCAAGGGTGACGAGAAAGAACGCAATGCTGATAGTATTCTTCTTTCTGAAACTGGAGATGAAGGGGATGAATCCGACACCACTATTGAACCCAAGGTTGGTCATACTCCGCTTCGCCCAGCAACTGGTGGCGCATTAAACAGGTTTATCAGTGAAAATACCACTTTAAACAGTGCCGATGGCGGCACTCCTGCTCCAGGAGGCGCCAGCAATGGCAGCTGTCAGCTCGCCTTGTGTACGCCCCCGCTCAGCATCCACCATTGGCTTCCACTATTAAACTCTATCTTTCTGGGACCGAACTGGATCATAATACTGTAACTTGTTTTTCCAGAGTTGGATATTAATGCTCTCGGAAACCGGTTTGGTTAATTGTTACCATCCAGTGGCCCGCAAAAAAAGAGGCAAAAAAAACACCTAGATTAGCGGTGGATGTGCTACAATGGTGGTGCAATCTGAAGTGTATTTCACGATTAAGGCCCCACATCCTCCTTCATTTCTCCTTCTCAAGTCCTCTAGTCACACCTGTCTCTCGCTCAAAGTGTCTCTAAATATGCCCCGGGTACTTAAAGCAATCCTCTAACTCCAGAGTACTTCCCCCAGTCAGCGACACCGGGGACAGCATCCCTACCATTGCCACAGCAAATTACCGCACAATATATGGAGAGATGTCAGTACGGAAAAGCACTAACGGGCCACGGGGTATATAAAAAATTGTTAAACAAATCCCAAAAAAACCAAGAAGAAATATGAAAGGGGATAAGGTAACTGGAGGGAGCCGATGAGGTAATGGGAAATTCTAGGTGGAAAATCCAAACGTTTGACGTCGGCCGTAACTTGTCAGTCGGCGCGTACACTCGCATCCGCAAAGTTCTGGTAACACCTTCGGTACTCCCATCAACACGGATCTAGATAACGAGGGGGGGACAACTCTTTTTCGAGAGACCCTTTTTAATCCAGTAATGTCAAATCCCATAGAGCATATTCAGATTTTTTTTCCCCTTAAATAGCTTCTGCAATCCCCCAGTTTAAGGCTGTCAAGACTTCGGGATACATCAGACGTTACTAGAACTTTGCGGACACGAGTGTAAAGGACCATGAGGATTTGGTTTGGCCAAGTTTACTATATTGCAGGGGAGTATGTGTAGTAAGTAGGGGGAGAAGAGCCAGGTTTGGTCCTTGGGTATAAAGACGTGCGGGACCTTTTGAGAGGGGGTTCTGATGGCTCAGACAGCTCGATAGAGAAGAGCTCTGTTGGTTGCAAAACTGCAGCGGATCTGCGAACGAAATCGGCCCGCCCCCGCAGCATTTCTCCAATTCTCCCATTTCCATTCTGCACAGCCCGGGAGAGAGGTGTTTGACCATAGATGTCGCGTGGGGATTAACGTCGCCCCGCTCCAGAAGCATCCCCACGACCCCCACATTCCCATTCCGCGCACAAGAGCGGTGTCCCACCATCTTCGTCACCTATGTTGAGATTGACGTCGCTCCTTTCCGGCAGTGTCTTCACGACCTCCACATGCTCATCCCGTGCAGCCCACCAGAGCGGTGTTCCGCCATCTTCGTCGGCTAGGTTAGGATTGACGTCGTTACGCTCCAGAAGTATCTTCACGACCCCCTCGTGCCCATTCTGTGCAGCCCACAAGAGCAGTGTCCGGCCATATTTGTCAACAGTGTTGGGACCGACGTCGTTCCGTTCTAGCAGTACCCTCACAACCCCTCATGCCCCTCCTAGCCACCCATATTAGTGCTATATTACCATGGAAATTAGTTGCCCGCACATCCCATTCCTTCATCTTTAATAAAGCAACTATTATCTCTGCGCATCCAAAGTATGCGGCCCCGTGGAGCCCTGTAAATCCCCTAGGACTGTCTCCCCAATCAAGAGGTCGGTCCCAAGCTTCCATCCCATAAAATAACAGCATCTTCGATGATATGTGCCGATCGTACCCTTCCAATAGTTTCAATGGAAGGGCTTTCACACCTTCCGTGGTTTCCCGCCTAGCGTGTGTACCCCAGCGAAGAGAAGCATATTCGACAAAAGCCAAGGTTAGTTGCACAGAGCGAAGAGTAGGCGAAATGTTCATGACCCGAGTAAAGTTTGATGGAGTAACCCCATCGTGGTATGTTAGGTTAGGGCACACTTGTAGGTGTGAGCAGGACTATTGACCAGACCGCGAGGCGGTGACTGGTGTTGTGTGGTAGGAGCCCACTGTGCGGGCCACCACAAACTGTATCTAGTCTGAGCTGCGTTCCTTTCTCTGGATGATGACTTCTCATGATCAACACACACTCCTTTGCGAACACACTTGTCATATACATCGAATATCAAACACATCTCAGTTTTCCTATCAGCGACTGACCCGGATCGTTCTCGTGACGACAGTTCCGATCATAGCTGTGTCCTTGCGGTGCTTGTACGACGGCATATTCCCTGCGCGGAAACCAGGCCTCCATCAAAGTTGAGGTAGGCCAAACAGACCTCAGCAATCATCAAGTGGGGGCTAAGGAACGAGTTGGGGTTATGGGAGAGGTACTCTTGTAGGGTGTAGTGAATAAGGCGGACAGTAGACGAGGACTTCTCGACCGTAACAAGCCCAAGGGAGCATGTTAGAAGTGTTTCTATTCGAGGAATATTCCGAATATTCAAGTCGCTAGATCCTTCTTCGACCCCGAGGGCATGGCATAGCTCATCCACACGCAACGGCCGCTCCGAATGCGATACCCACATCAAAACCTGCATACCGAGTTTTGATCTGCTTCGAGGCTACGCTTACACTCGTGATAAAGTTGCTGCATAAGCATCGCCTAGACCCTCCCCTTTAGTCATCTCGTCCAGCTTTTTTCTTCTCTGATGGAGAGTAAGCTCGCTCAGGATGGCATCGATGTTTAGAGAAACGAGGAGGAAACTAGAAATCATTGTTAGTAAATAGTAGCTCATACTTGTATTGGGAATGTGCTTGATAGTATTGCTTACATTTCTGAGACCTTCTCCGGAATTACTCTCATAATATCCGCCCGCAATCCATCGTCCATTACATCAGGATCATTGTCACTTCCCAGCCCCATCTCCAGATAGTTTTTAATATCACACCGAGTCGGACTAACAAGTATCCTAACCACCTTGCCAAAACATTTCATGATTTCGTCCCCGACATGAGACCTCCCAGCGAGGAATAGTCGCGTGGTTGCAGACACTCGAACGATTTCCCGCAGTGATTAGAGAAGCTCCCGTCGATGCTTCGGAATGGATCCGCCTAGCCGCCGATGCACATAAATGCCCGTGGCAGCCCCGCAACAGCCTTCTTCATAATTTCTACGAGATCGGGAAGTTGGAGACCTCGGCCGCCAAACTCTCTTTTAGCCTTCTGAAATGCCTGCCGTATATTCTCCGAGATTTCTCCTCTGATGACAAGCTGCTTGAGGATGGCGCCCAACATACTTGTGGTGGACTGTTCCTGCTGGGCAAGGAAATCGCAGTAGAGCCCTACCACAGCAATGTCTTTTCCCCCAGCCTGATCGTATAGGCTATCAATCACCAATGAGCTATTATTTGCTGATCGTCAGTGACATCTACATTTCCTCCATCCAGATAAGCAGCGTTCCTACCTGAGATAAGTTTTCCCCACTCCCGGATTTCCATCACAGAACAATACTGGCTCAACGCAACCATCTGCTGCACCACTCAATTTTTTGAACTCGTCGGTTTCTAATACCCAGTTGCCTATACCATCGAGTCGATCGGTTCGAACACCTTGGTGCCTCTGCTGTGGTTCGAGCGGCGATAGCCACTGCAGAATTTGACGCCCCTCGGCGCCGATTTCTGTATTGAAGTTAACGATATTGTTGTAGTTAGTTGATACAATACATTGAACGAGTTGACATTACCGGCGACCTGCTGGTGCCCTGACGCCATCTGTACTATAGTCTATTATTTGAATTCTTTGTTTTCGCGAGAGAGGGATCGTGTTAAGGAGGGATATGATTTCTCTCAGAGTCCTAGGCAGCCTCTTGGGCCGAAGATAGAGGAGATGGGGGCGGATAAGGCTCCGGCCGGCGTTGCGCAAGTATGGGTTGGCCCAATCATTATCAAGTACAGTATTCTCTCTGCTCCTTACAATACCTGACCAGCACGGTAACATATTTGCCGTATTATTTAAACACGGCCACGAATCACACAGTTAGAATCCTACTCTTCCTACCTTACTAAAGCATGGGCAGGTTGAGTCTCTTCTACCCGGCCCGTAAGTTACTATGATACTGGAACTAGTAGACTGCCAGCCGATATCAGAACTTGCTATTGTCACCCCCCCCCATTTCAAACATCAAACTAACGCTTGTTCTAACCTTGAATCGCGACAACCTCTGGCTCCAAGTGTTTGAGACGTTGTTAAGACAGCTTAGCAGGCCAGTAGGAATAATATTGTTCCCACTTCTCTTCCAGATCAAACACTCGAATTGACCAGTCATGGCAACCCTTTACTAAATTTACCAGCGCACCTATTCTCGACAAACACAGATAAACCATTGTAGTCAAACAATCTTCATTGATTACAAGATAAGTAGACCCCGGCGAGGGTAGCCAACCCAATGAATAATATTAATAATACAAGTTAGCAGACGACTTCCCCACGCATAAGTTTCAAAATTTCAAAATTCTCCTCCGACAGCTCCAGACCAATATTCCCGCACTCTTGAGTCCCCCTGATAATCACAACAATTTCCTAGAGAAGATATTGATTTGTGTAATTTTCAATTATTGAATCTCTTTTTTTTCCTTCAACATTTGTCATTCAGTGAAGCAATACACCTAGCTGAAACCTCCAAGAATCACTTCTAAACGTCTACAGCAAGTCCCTATCCCGGATTGTCTAGATCCCACAACCTCCCAAGGCTGAACACAACTCCAGCAGCCTGCACCCGAAGCTGTATTGCACTACACCACCCGACCAAAAGGTATCCTTCCGAATGCATCACCTGAGAAATCCCATGTGAACAACCTCCGTTCTGATACAAGGTCCTTAGCCAACAACCCCTCTCGCAGAATATTTTACACCATGCTATGCGGTGCTGTACCTCCCCTTGGTGTTGCACTCCATAGACTACCCCGACTCTGGTCACCGGATGATGATCACTACCGGGCTCAAAACTTAGTACTAGTAGCCTATTCGGCCCCTCCCTTGGTCACAAAGGGACCTAGACCAAAGCCCGTATCCGGACAGTCATTCCCCCCGCACACCAGAATTCGACCAGCATGGTTCCCGCATGAGAAGAATACCATACAGTACTCGCAAGTCGAAGCGCTTTTAAAAGACTACTATCGCATACCACCAAAATTTAGCCTTTTCGCTTAGATTTAGGAGGTATGCAACAGCAGTCTTTTTAAAAACGTCTCAAAATTGCGAGTATTGGCTATTCTTATGGGCATCGATTCAATCATTAAATTTCCGCCACCGCCCCCCATCTCAAGGCTACACAATACCGGTAGGTGTGTTGTAAGAAGTGGCTGTCGTACTTCCTGGTAACCTTGGATTGGAATGGGACGAACCTCCTGACCGTCGGGAATTGGAATGTGGCGAATGGAATGGAGTGGAAAGGAATGGCATGAGTGGAATGGCAAGGAATGGAATGACAGCGAATACTGGAGGCTGGGAATGCTGTATAGACTAGTTCTCTGTCTGTGATCTTGAGAGTATGATGAATTGAAGCGAAATATACATTCTCACGATTATGGAACTATGTTCCCCGCCTGGAGAGGACCCTGACAACGAGTCATATATCATGACGCAACTTGTAACTACACTCCCCTACTCCGCCCGAGCTCACTGGCAAGAGACATACCAGCAAGAGCAACCGTTCCCAAGGTTGCAAAAAACCATTACTATTTACGCCCTCGCACAGGAATACAAGCAGTTAAATGCTATCTTTCCCTCATCCCAATACCCCACGAGCGCAAAGTTGGAAACTTTTATCACACTAAGGCTAATATTACACAATCGATCAAACGCAACAAACCCCTAATACCGCCCACCAATACATATATTACAATCAACTCAGTGGGATGGAGTAATAAAAAGAAAAGCAGACAGCGTAAATTCTCCAACACCAGCCTAGAACAAACACCGGGAAGCCACACGCCCGCGAAAAATGCCAAATATCAGCGCCAGCAACCGGCAGCAAGAAATGGAAACTGCAAAAGTAAAACATTATTATTAGATTAGACAATAACAGTTCCAAATAACTTGTGAAGTCGTTTCCATTGACCGTTCGCGTTCAGAACGCCGTACTCCTTGAGACAGGCTTCGAACATCTTCCCGGATAATTGAGGAATCGCGTTCTCCTCACTCTCATCTGGGCTCTCGTCGTCGTCATCACGGTCAACATTTGAGGGTCTCCCAAGTTCGTCATACTTGAGCTGTTTATGCGCAGCTTGCTTTTGTTTGTTGTTGCGGCGTCTGCGCCGCTTTTTTCCACGCGGGGGTTCAGGCAGAGCGTCAGACTGAGAAGTGGCCGTTTTCCTGGGTGGTTTGGACTTTAGATGTTGATCTTTCGCCTCTCTGAGGTTTCCCCAAAGGATAAACAACTTTTCTCGCAGTGCACTTAGTTCCCGTCGGTCCGTACGAAGACTAGTCATTCCCTGTCAGCGTACTAGGTTGCATGAGTCCACCTGTGAATCTCTTACTTTGCGGCTGGCCGTCCCAACAAGTATTCTGCGTCCTGTCCCTCGACAATAACCCGGAGAGTTGCACCATCCTCGCCCTCAACTAACAAAGCAAACCTCCAAGTCCATTCACTCTGCTCCGTTTGTAGAACGGCAAAGTCTTCTAGCTGTTGGGGTAGGTAATCGATAACTCTACAATAGATCTTGTAGACTCTATTAGCGAACGGGCCATCTAAGCCCTGTGGTTCTGCAATCGCAGAAATTGGTGTGATGGGCTGGCTGGCCCTGAGAGTCCGAACTAGGGTATTTGATTAGCATCGGGTAAAAATCAAATCGCCTAAAGGAAGTCATCATACTGTTCACATTCACCTCCATCCCCCCCCCATCTCTCTCTTGCTCCCCCCTCTTGGGCTCCCCCAATTCCCCCTCCATCTTCTCCGCTATCTCCTCCTCGTATCTCAGTTTGTCGTGTTCAAACCTCCTCGTGTATTCCTTGCAGCGGATTGCAACCTGCTTCACTCTAGGGTCATCCATATTCTTTATCAGACTGACCATAACCTTGTCTGGAAACTGCCGATCTCCATTCAAAGTCCCTTCGAGTTTCCCATCCCCATTCCTCTTTGCGCGCACATTTTGCAGACTAACGTGGGCGCCAACATAGAACAACCTATTGGCAGCCACGGCATGGCTATCCCACAGAGTTACTTGAAGAGTATATTGCCCCCATGGGCCTGGCCAATCCTGATTTCCCAAACTCCTTCCCCTACCAGTATAGTCGAAGTCGTCATCCTCACCTCCAGCTCCAACTCTTCGAGACCCACCCCATTCGTAGGAATGTAACATTGGATTCTTGGTGTAGTCCGTAAGGTAAACCGTGTAATTGCCATTCCCCGGGAATGTTTTGACAACAACCCCTGCTAGATCATAAAAAGAACCAATCTGCAGGTCCCGAATCAACCCAGGTCTTCGCCTCTGGCTGCTGCTGCTGAGCTGAGATGAGGGATAAGTGTCTGGAGCCGCACCTTTCGAGACAAAGGACTCCCGTCGAGACTTCCACCACACTCGCAATCCCTGAAAATAGGCCAGTTCATCCGCTTTGATTTTAAGGCTGGAGGGATATGAAGTTATCAATGGTACACCCTTCGGATGGGTCGGAGCATAAGAAATTATCCAGTTCGTATCGAAAGTGGACAGAGCGAGTAGGTGACCATCGCGCCTAATCATCTTGACCCTCCGAATGAGAATTAAATCACTATTAGATTTAATTTCTGGCAAAAGTTCCATGTTGGGTCTAAAGATGCGGATAGTCAACGATGTTTCAGGGAGAGCACGAGATCTGTCACAAAGAGTGATAGTAGCCACCCAATCTAGAAACAAATATCAGTCCAATTGCTTTATCATTGATGCCGGGAAAGTAACACCTGTGCCTCTTGTGGCAATCGGAGGGCGAAAATCGGCAACCACTCCAGCCAGATCGCAATATTCTCCAATCTTAGTGTCAACAGCAGTAGCAATAGAAACACAACCCTTGGGTAGTGGCGCCTCCCCCATGATCGCGAGTCCTTCTTCGAAGATGTTATGAAAACGGGTTGGGCTGGTTGAATGCTATTATTATTGAGTTTGTGGGTGATGGTGTGACAAGAAACAAGTCCGAGGAAGCAGAACCCATCTGGGCAACGCGGCGCGTCATCTCCGTGTTGAGGCTTAGTCCAAACATTTAAATTGATTCCCCACCAATTGGGGCTCTGCACAACCAACCGCACTCTCTGGTAAGCTACTGCGAAACCCTGTCAAAACAGCCGATTACTAAGCCACACAAAAGCCAAAGAAACTTTTTGATTGAAAAAAAGACCAAGTATGATATCATCGTAAAGGTCCACCTGACTGAACCTCGTCCATTACCATACCAATTCCTCCGGATTGGACACAAACCTATCCCCTATTCTCTCTCTCTCTGGCCGTAAAGCCGCTCGTTAATATGAACGTGAGTTGCAAAACTCTAGGGCTCGGAGGGTTGAGAAGTGCGTTCGCAAACTATCTGCAAGAAAACTAGCGAACGAATTGACAATTGACCAAAGTTCCTTTCTAGGTATCTGCCTGAACGCCTTGGCGGCCACTCAATGCCGTTTTGAGACCCCGCACACAGCCGCTGCCATCACCCGTCGACAATATAGCTCCGCTGAGGCCCAGTCCAGCCCCGTCATAGCTGCCAATCCCCCAGCAGTCAAGCCCACCGAAGACCCCCTCAAGCCCATTGAAGCGCATGGAGAGTTTCCACGGAGGGATTGGTGGGACATCGCTGCTGGAGTTGTCATATCACGGCCACCTTTGCTTACCAGGAACCTCCCAGAGTTCGAACAATCCTACTATTTCTATCAACGACGGCTAAATGATCGCCTACAACTCCCATTTGCCCGCTGGTTTTATTTCAAGAAGGGGACCTTAGCTGAAGATGAATGGAAGCGGAAACAGGCCGCTGAAAAGCGTTATCAGCCCTACGGACCTCGGGCATGGGCTGATGAGCTGCTGAAAGGCAGCACCGAGCACAAGCTCGATCCGTTGAAAGACTACGAGCGTCTTGTAGCAACCACGGTCACCGGAGAAGAGGAAACAATGTCAATTATGCAAGCCAGGCAGGAGTCCGCTAAGGAAGCCGAGGGTCGGGGAGAGGAAGTCGAATACCCCTCAGAAATCGTCGAGAAGCCGTTTCCGCGCACAACGCAAGCGGACATCGAAAACAACACAAAGAGGCTAGATAGGAAGATGAGCCGAACATTGTACTTGGTGGTCAAGAAGAAGCGTGACCAGCACGCCTGGAGATTTCCACAAAGCAGGTTAAGCGGCAAATGGGAACATCTACGTTGGGTTTGTCTTCAGCTCTCAATCACTTGGCAGCTCCGCTAACCTCCGTCCCAATAATAGGGCGCCCAACGAACACTCCTTGAAGCAGCTGGTCCGAATATGAATACATGGTTCGTCGGTAGTGCCCCGATAGGTCTCTACAAGTACAAGTACCCTTCCGGCTATGCACAGAACCAAGTGGGCAAGAAAGTCTTCTTCATGAAAGCAAGGATCTTGGCTGGCCAGGCAGATCTCACAAACAACAAACAAGATCTCGAAGATTTTCAGTGGCTGGCAAAGGACGAGCTAAAAGAAGTGGTGGGTAACAAGTATTATAAGGTAGTACAACACATGCTTGTTGCACAATAGCACAAGTGCTTTTGCCCTTCTATCGACGCAGGGTGGAGTAGGGATTGTATATTTGTAAAAGCGTATCCTCAGTCCTCATTGTTGCTTAGATATTTGCACAGATAACTCAATATCCCAATGTGCTGTGCACGATTACCTTAGCATTAAATTAATTTCCCAAATCTGTGCCTAAATAGGCAGATATACTTGTACGATTGATAGGATGAAAGGTAGCCAGGGAATCATACGTTGTCACTCAACGTCGACTCGTCGAGGTCAAAAAAACATTCTTATGTACAGATCGATTGGTTTTCTCGCATCGGCCAGGCATCCGATGGCGGGGTTCGAAGCTTGGCTTGGATCTTGTCATTTGCCCCGCTTCCCTCCACAATCTGCCACATATTGTCTCTCTTAAACCTTCAGCCCTTTTTTCTAGTTTTTTCTCTTCCTTTCTTCCCTTCCTCCTCCACCCCTCCTCCAAACTCAGATCCCTCATCAACCTAACCCAACCGTCGCCTCCGAATCAATAGAAACACTTCCCCCTAAACGAAAAAACATCATGACCGTCGAAAAGAAGGTTATCACGCAAGGCAACGGTACCCAATTCCCCAGAACGGGCGATAAGGTCACCATTCACTACGTCGGAACTTTGCTGGATGGTTCTAAGTGAGTGAATTCTTTTCCATATCAGACACCATACCACAAAAAGAGTCCGGAATCTAACAATTTATGTTGATGAACAGGTTCGACTCGTCTAGGGATCGGAATGACCCCTTTGTCACCCAAATAGGTATCGGGAAGGTAATCAAAGGATGGGACGAGGCCGTGCCCCAAATGAGTGTGGGCGAAAAGGCCGAACTCACCATTCCTCCGTACGCCATTTCTAAACCCAAATTTGATCCTAAAGCATTTGCTTACATTTGTGTAGTGACTACGCCTACGGCGAGAGAGGTTTCCCCCCAGTCATCCCCCGCAACGCCACCTTAATCTTGTAGGTTGACCCACGCTGAGAATCTGATAGAGCTGAAACTAATCTTCCAATAGTGAGGTCGAGCTCATCAGTATCAATTAATATAGCCTAGGCTAGCCGAGAAACAGAGCTTAAGAATTCAAAAAAGCTGTGTCTGAAGTCCACTCTCGAATAAAACGGATATTATAAGCTGGACCATGATCGCTCTTCTGTGAGGAGTTCATGATAAATACCGAACATGGCTCCAATGTTTTGCGCACTGGAAGCCCAGCAAATCCCAATCGCCTATGCCGCGCAAGATCGCAATAACCCAAACAATATTGAGCAAGTAAATATCCAATTGACAAATTCCCAGCCAAGATTCCCTTCCACTCCAAACTTTTAAGAATAGCGATCAAACATTACTGGTAATATTTACGTTATTTTATGTCCCGACTTCTTCCGCAAGAGCGCCCGGCCTAGTTTTCGTAGCTTTGATTGAAAAAGGCGGTATGGGGGGGGGGGGGTTTGGCAGCTACCGTACGTCTCGCATGTTTTGGGGATCACACATGCAAACACTCGTCACACAGCGTGAATAATACTATTGACTCACAAGCCCCGCGGGCATTGAGGTTGAGTGAGCCTGCATCCCAACAATTTAGGCCCCGACCCCTTGATCATCCCCAGCGGGGGTCACACCTGTCGAGTTGGATAGGAGCCCTGATACCGCATATCGCCGGCAAGTTCCGCAGGACGAATGGGGCAATCCGTCCTGAGATGAAAAGGTGTTTAGCCTTCTTCAAGAGGGTTACTATCTGGTGGGTCAAGTAGTCTTGGCTCTCTGTCTCGTAACTGATGCCCATCGAGAGCAAGGAAGATTAATGTCATTGAGCTACGACACGGCTGCCCCCTAACGAGAGCTCTCGCAGGATAAATGAAATTCCCTGCAGTACTCGAGTACAGTATAAGCTAAGTCATAGAATTGGCGGGTCAATTCACTGCTTTGCAAGTAGATCTTCCTTCGCTCGTCGAAGCCGTGGAGACCCTGGGCATTCACGACCACGGTGATTCATGGGAGAACGAGCGGGAACCTGCATCATAATACTCGAGTACACTAGATATGCGCTGGACGAGATGTGCCAAAGTGCCAAAGTGGCGAGTGCGCTGCTGTGATTCTGGAACCACCATTGGGGTACCGGAGATTTCTAGCCCAGGAGGGAGAGCGATACATGATTTTTGTAGAGGGTAAGTAGGATTACTCGAGTTCAAGGATAATAGATAAATCAGAGACGCCTATATTCGCACGTGCCATCATAGAAGGTGTATTACAAGTAGTGAAGGGAACAAAATGGCAGAAGCCACATGTGGATTACAGTAGGAGGTACGCTATCTTCAAACGCCGGACCAACCACCACTACCGCAAAGCGAAAGCAGGGCAGGCTGACAGAACTACAAACATGCCCTTCCTAGCACTTTCGCAAGTGAGACTGAATAAAAATGGTGCACTTACCGGGCACCCCACGCACCACCATAACCCCCACGGATCGATAATTTTAAGGAGAAGGGAAAAAAAATAGACCCTCTGGAAGGCCCGCCCCAAATACGGTACCATGCAGAACCAGCCCCATTGGCGCCTTGTGGTTGCCATCTGAGCTGGGGTTGACGCTATGATACTTGCAGGAAAGCCTGGCTCAGGGCAGCGTTCACCGCACCACGGCCAGTGAACGTGCTCGGCGGTGTTACCCCTCCACGCTTCAATCACCAGGAAATCAGGGAGAAAACCTTTTGAATACCATGCGCTTGGCGGTCAATCCTTTCGGATACCATCGACCGGGAAATATACCATCGAGAAAGTGAAACCTTCACAGGGCAACCCCAATTGGAACGAACAACGAAGACTTTTACACACTCTACAAGTAGCATACCGGTATCTTTTTATCCCTTAAACAATGCAAATAAATTGAAAAAAATGCCAGAAAAAATAAAGAATTACTTCAACCCTCCTAGTATTTTTCTAGAACCTTACAATTATTTTTTAGCAATTTTATAGGGGTTCTTGGCTTAAAAAACTATCCCACAGAAAGCCATTCTGAGGTTGGAAAAATAAATATAAGACATTGGCCACATTTACTCCTTTTTCACTTTATTTGTTAATTTTTCTTTGTTGTTTAATGGTGGCCGAAGGGAGTGATGGTTCCATGCAATGGTTTCACTTTTTCGATGGCATATTTCTCGGTCAATGGTATCCGGAAGGGTTTCACACCAAGAGCATGGTATTGAAAAGGTTCACCCGGAAATCAGGCTAACATACAGATTACGATACACAACGATTTCTTCTCTCATTCCTAATGGATTGGGCTGGGAAGTGCCGTAGATGAACTTTGCTTGAGAAGAGAGAAAAACCAAGCAAAAAAGCAAACATAGCATAACTCGTTATCAGGAACGCCGGCATCCCCTTATCGTTGGAGGTCAATTGAGGTTTTTGGATTCCCATTCTTTTTGATGCGCTCTGATGGACCCACCACCACCACCACCCCGGTCTACTACCGGTATGGTTCTGGGTAATCTCTCCTCGTCGGGGAGTACCTTTGATACTATATTCTGGACGAAGTGGATGTAATACCTGGAGGAGTCAGCACAAGTAGGGTGATTTGATTCAAGCAGTCTCATTGGCACAGTACCAATACAGCACGATAAGAGCCATGCATTGTTCGGGGGGTAGATATCTATTGTGCCATAAAACCTCTTGAAGTCCACCATGTGCTTCAGCCAGGGACAAATTTAGTTTTGACAACTTGTGACAGGATTGCGAATAGCGGCACCAGTTAGTGAGATCTGAGACATCCAGTGGGCTGATCTCACACCATGTCAGGAAGATGCCAATCCTTCTCAGGAGCTCTCGACTCGGAGTCTGGAGATAGGGCTGAGGAAGATGGTGGTACTGTACTCGTCAGTGTCTTTTCGCAAAAAAATAACAGCGAGAGTAAGCGGATGGCGTGGCTATCCTCTTGTTGTTGTAGGGTAACACAGATACCATACTAGACCAGTATTCTTTTCTTATCAGGATAGGTTACACATCTATAATAAACGCACGCCCGAGTGCTTGAGTACCGGTACTTGAGGACAGTATGGTTCCTGTTTCACTATCCTTCCGGAAGGAACTTGCTGGGCTAGGGTGAGCGTCCTAATACTAAAAGGAGGACTTCCTCGGGAATCCTAATCATATCATGCACTCCATGATTCCGGGATCATGATCGCTCACGGGTTGGGCATTTCTACTCCCATCATGCCAGCAGCATACGGTACTTATACACATACTGTATCCACACCGCACCCGCCCAGCGCAAACAAGAATGCTGTAAAATACCTAGCCATAAGCCAATGGTCCTATCTCATATCTTAGACAAAACAACCACCTCCCAAAGACCCACGATCCAAAAGCACGGCACGATACCGTACTACTCGTACACAGTCTCAGTGCCAGTGCTGGAGCCTCAAGTAGTCCCAATCCACCCCGCCCCCGAGCAGACCACATTACCACCCGGATAACCGTCCCACCTCAAAATCCCCATTCCGAACCCCCCGGCTCCGGGTTGCGGCGAAGAAAAACCATCCCTCTCCATGACACTCATACCGGCGGAAACGGCCGACCGACCCTAAGCCACACCTGGAGCCATGCGCTCGCCGCAGGAACACTCAACTACACCACCTCACCCCACAAAATCGGCCCACATCCGATGATGGCAACCCGCACTTTCTCTCCGAGGTGGTACGGTATACATCAAATCGTCTGACTTACTACTCCGCGAGAAGGGCTGAATCATATTGGCTCTTGGGATAGTCGGGGTGTTATAACCCAGTGCATAGAATCCTCCTGATAGCATGGACATCATTCCACTATTCTTCCCTTCTCGCGAGAATGAAGTGGAATTCGTGTCGTTCCACTTTACACCGCCCTGCCATGACAGCCAGTATTATGCCAACATCAGGATATCTCGTAGCTAGACATCGCATGATAGACGGAACAAAAAAGAGATATATATATAATATGCATTCACTTCAACCGTAATACACTTCTCTCCCACCACCATCATCACGATCACAACTAATATTAATCATCTCCTCTCACTCGCATTTCCATTTTCATCGCCGCTCAATCATCGTTTCTTAAACTTTCTTCATTACCACCACACCTCCCTAATACTATAATACTATAATACCGATAGTACACATAGACAAAAATGGTATTCAGAGCAACATCCCGCCTCATGCGCCCTCTGGCAAGACTCGTCGCGGAGGAACACCCATTCTTCATATACCCGACGCAGACCCGTCCCGCGCCCGTTCGGCTAAGGTTTTTCGGAAAGCGGCTGGGGAGGGCTGGTAGCATGTGAGTTCTTCTTTTTTTGCCCTCCCATTCTTTTCGTGTGGGGAACATTCGGGGTAGTGGGTGGAATCGTATTGACGGGTTGGCCGGTTGGCTGTAGGTACATTCCGGGATTCGCTCTTTTTTTTGGGTGGCCGTTTGCGGCTAAGGCGTATGCTTGATTCCCTCCTTTCTTTCTTTCTGTGAATGTGTGGTGGAGGGTATGCTCATAGGTAACTTGTGTAGTCTCATCGGCTCGACTGGTGGGCCATAGAATAGATCTTCTATAAACGTGCAGGCGCTTCGGAACTGGTCGGTAGACATGTGCCAATGCATTGGGTCGGATAGATTGCTCTTTGGAAGATTTCCTTCCTCTTTTGGTTTTTGTATTTTTGTTTGTTTTATTTATGGCTGCGTTGCATATATGCTTGGGGATTTCATAGCTGCGAGTTTGTTTATCAGCGACTTTGTATGAAATTTGTTATAGGAAGGAAATGGAATATACCGCGCGATCTAATTCTAATTTTCCAAAAGCCCTTAGCGAGAGCGTTGGAGCACAGTGGTTACATTCTAGCAAGAGGAAAATGAAGCATCATATAGTGAAACCAAGCCTTTGCTTTCGCCGAGAGGTGGATATTCGCTGCCCCTAAAAAAAGGAAGAGAGCAGAAAAAATAAACAACAAATAAAAAAAGATGGAGTATTCGCAGACTCAACTGCAAAGAAGCACAGTCAGTCACATCAACGCCGCCAAATACCTCACAAGTTCCGACTCATCCCCACCGGGCATCCGCTCCCACACATTCACAGGATATCATACACCAATCAATCAGAACTGTCCCTTCAACTTCTCCGCCACATTCCCAGCGGTATGTTCCACCTCCTCCCGCGCACTCCTCAAATTCCACCTCTGAATCCTGCGAACAATCTTCTCAATCTCCCAATTCCATGTATCCTTTAGCGTCTCGACAAAGCTCGATCGCTCAAGCCTGGGGTCGGGGTTCTTGGGAATCTGCTTGGGAAGGAGTATGGAGTCCGCAATCTGGCGGGAGCTGCGTAGCGATGCCGAGTGTGCTCTTGTGTTTGCGCTCAGATGTCGGAGGGTGAGGTATGCGATTGAGCCTGTGAGGACGGTGCCGCCGAGCTGCGGGGGAGTTTGTCAGTTTGGGTTAGTCTGGTTGTAGTGGGAGCAGGGACCTACGAAGCCGCCTATTCTACCCATTGTGATTCTGTGTTTGGGTTGGATGGGGTGGTTATGGTTGGCTGTTGGCGGAGATCGTTTGGACGGAATTGTTTCGAGGTTTTGGTGGGATCAGGATGAAGCTCCTGGAACTTCTTCCTTGGAAGCCCGGCCGGGTAATACCGGCGCTCCGTTGACCTCCGAATGCTACCTGCCGGCATTCTGTCTACTCGACCTTACCCAATTTTAGCATAACAAAGTACCGAGCCAGCTCCTAGATTGTTGGGCTCAAGAGAAAGAATATGTGCCGCCAAGCCCCATCGAAAATTTTTCCCAGTCATCTTTCATGATGCTCAGCGCTCAGTAACCCCAAACCAAAGGTCCTGAGAATTGGCCGGAAACGGGGGGGGAAAGCTATGAAACAAATGCAGTAATTACTCGTACAACAATCTCCCGTTGCAACCCCCGTGGCAGCCCCCACTCCCTCCAACTGCCCCCATAAACTATTCGAAACCACTACACTTAAAGCCGGGTAACGGTAACATCCGAGTTCACGAAGAATCCCTTGAACCCACTAACCAACCCCACCAACCCCACCAACCTCAATTTGATACACCTCAATTCAATCCACTCTACATTCACCTCCTCTTGTTTCCCGGGGGCCGCAAACTGCCAGCACAATGACCCAAAGCAAAACCTTTCGAGCACTTAGTCGGAGCAGCGCCCACCGTCAAGCGCTCCTTCGAAACTTGGTAACGGACTTAGTAAAGCACGAGTCCATCTCAACAACCTACGCAAAAGCAAAAGAAGCCCAGGCAATAGCGGAACAAGTGATAACACTAGGAAAACGAAAAACAAACGCCACCATCACACGATTAAACCAGATTCTCTACGTATGCCCCCCCTCGACCAAATGAATCACCCGGGAGCCTACTCACACCAACCAGGTCCCAGAACTCAACGTCCCCCGAGTCCTCAAAGTTCTTGCGCCCCGCTATAAACAGCGAGAAGGTGGGTACACGCGCGTGCAGCGGATCGAACCGTTGCGAACCGATCAGGCCGAGAGTGCGATTCTGGAGTTTGTGGACGGGCCCCGGGATATGCGTTTCGCGCTGACGGCGAAGGCGATCGCGTACGCAAAGAAGGAGGGGAGGGAGCTGTCGGAAATTACGCTGCAGAATATCAAGAAAGTTACCCGGTTCCGGATTAATGGGGAGAGGGAATTGCAGGCTGAGGTTAAGAAGTTTGAGGAGAGGATGTGAAGGGAGCGCGAAGCATACAGGGGAGGGGTAGGGGAATGGGGAGCGGAATAAAGGAGAGGGAGGGAGGGGGGGAGGAAGTTTGTAAATACGTAGTCTTCGTCGGCAAGCTATCAGGCGGAGGGCTCAAAGCGGGGGTTGAGCTTAAGATGCTAGATTGGGGAGGTTCTGCGCAAAATGTATTATATTTTATCACCATAGACCTCTCAACACCACCATCACAATCCCCCCCACTAACCCCCACCCACCAACAAAAGAAAAAAGATGTCCAATCTAAAAATCCTCCGAACCCTCCCTTTGAAAACAATTCCAACTCTCCTAGTCATCTCCGGCCCCTCCGGCGCCGGAAAGTCGACCCTCCTCAACCGCCTCCTCAGCAATCACCCCCAAAATTTCGGCTTCTCCGTATCTCGTAACCTCCCTCTTCCACCCCCACCGTCCCAACGTCCTCCTCACACTACATTAGAGGCTGAAGGCAAACAGATACCACCCGTCCACCCCGTCCCGGAGAAACCAATGGGAAACACTACCACTTCACGAACCGCGCCGAGTTCGAATCCCTCAGAGCACAAAAGCAATTCATTGAATCGACCGAGTTCGCCGGGAACCTTTACGGGACGAGCGTCAGCGCCGTGAGGGACGTTACGGATAGCGGGAGGATGTGCGTTCTCGATATCGAGTTGATGGTCGGTTATCCCGTTGGTTGTGGTTCTAGTGTTATGGGTCTGCAGGATTGATTGTGATGGGAGGGAGGGGCATAGGGCGTCAAGCAGATCGAGAGTAATCTGTATGTGCAGTCCAAGCGGGTTCTTATCAAGCCTCCGGATCACGAGACGCTACGGAGGAGGCTGCAGAAGCGTGGGACAGAGGAGCCGGAGGTCGTGGAAGCCCGTCTGACGAGGGCACTGAGAGATCTGGGATCCGCAGAGGGGAGTGGCATATACGACAAAGTCATCGTCAACCACGACCTTGACCTGGCTTATCAGGAATTGGACAAGTATTCAATGTCACTCTATGGATTTGTAAATAAAAGAGATCATGCTCGAAATCGCAGCTGTTGGTCTGGCAGAGTCTGATATAAGAAAGGGGAAAGAAGAGGGAGGGAGGAGAAAGGCAAAAAAAAACACCATTCGCCTCGGAGGGAGGATTTTGTGTGAAAAACAAAAATACATGTAGAAGGTTTAGAAACAACGACAAACGACATAGAAAACGCTAGTCAGATTGATCATTAGAGATCCCGATAACACCCATCTCAACTAGTTCCGCGAGCCCCAAGTGGGGCAATAAACTATCGAATCGGCATACAAGGAAAATAAAATGCTCACAGGATAGAGAATTACAAAGAAAGACTCTCCAACATTACTAGGTAAAGGAAACGGGAGCTATGAAAGGAAAAGAAAAAAGGCTAAAGAGAAGGTAGCCCCACCCCTTTTTTTTTAAGGTTCCCATAAAAAATCACATTTGAATTGTCCACACACACAAACTGCCCATGCGCCCCTTCATATCAATGCTCCCACACCTTCACCATCACCAGATTCAATAGCCGTTGATTGTCATCCTGTGCTGAGAACCTCTGCTCAACTCCCTTTCAGCAGCAGGTGAAATAGGCCTGCTGCTTCCCGCCCCAGCAGCACTGGACTCCTTCAAAGCCAACAGCTGCTTTGCGCGGAAAGTCTCGTAATGGATCTGAGAGGTTGTCTCAATTAGATCTTGAAGATGGGTGCGGGTGAGGAAATTCCGTAGAATGACGAATTCGCAGTGGCTTTCATTTTCAACTATTCCAATCAGCATTCAAGAAGCTGGTATCGAGGATGGGCTAAATATACCATTGATGACACCCCATCTGTTCTGACGACCACGAACCTGCTTCCCATCTACGATGATTGACTTCTCTGAACCAACAACGGCAAAAGGGATGATATTTTTGATTTGTGCATTGAGGGCACGCTCCTCCTCGTCCAACTCATCGTTGTCGTAAGGGTACATCTTGAGGTTGTGGAAGGTGAATTCTTCTCTAATTCTCTCCTTAAACGCAGCACGTTCCTCCAGTGTCAGGGAATCGGACTTGGCAATGACGGGAACGACATTAACGACATCGGAAAGCTTCTTGAGGACAACGATATCAATGGGCTTGAGTCTGCTCGGAATGTCAGATCAGGATATCAATAAACTTAAAAAACAGAAACATACGCGTGTCCCGAAGGCTGGATAAAGAAAAGACAGCAATGGATGCGTGTATCCTGGATATAGCGCTCCCTCTGCGCCGTAAGCTCCTTGCGAAGGTAGGCTGAGTGCTGGTCCTTGATATATTTGACAATAGGGTCCCAACTAGGCATCACGTCAGTCTACCATCACCATCACATACAACACGACGTACCATCTATCATTGTTGACCTGATCCCCATACCCAGGTGTATCAACAATGTTCAATCGGAGACGAACACCATTCTCCTCAATAACTATTGTGTATCAGCCCACGTCCTCCAACAACCGCAAAGGAGGAGGGTACATACTGTGGGAAACAGTTTGGATCTCGGTGGTAGATCGCACAGGCTCATCAGGGGTGAGGCGACCCTTGGAGTCGATAAGATGAGCGGCAAAAATAGTGTTAATCAGGGTAGACTTCCCAAGACCAGTCTGCCCTATAGTAAAAGTTAGAACAATTGCACAAGCGGGCAAAGAGGCAAGGAGCATCGCCAAACGTACCGACACAAATAACATTGAATTGGAAACCGCGCTTGAGAAGCTTTCGCTCGATTTGAGAGGTGATACTGTCGAAACCGACATGGCTACGGGGGAACACGTTTGCAGCTTGCGACATAATTGCTGTTGGGAAAGTATGAAGAAAGGTTGTGGGAACGAGACGCGTTCAAAAGGTGTTGACCGGAGGCAGGGAGGAGCAAAATGGATGGTGCTTCCGCAATTCAATGCTTCCCGGAAGGAAGGGGGGAGATAGACAGGTTAAAGTTGGGGGTGGTTGAGAGGAGAGAACACCAGCAGTAGCGGAGAGCAGCAAAAAGGGGGTTGAAGGCCGCAAGGAGGTTGATCATTCGCTGTGCTTGCGGTTCTTGTCTTGGCGTCGAAGAAAATACTAATTAGCATTGAGCCAATGGAGTATGGTGCGCACTGATACAGCACAGGGCTCTTTATTATGGGTAAACCCTAACCCACACCTTGTCTCCCGCTATTTGCCTCCCGCCAACCGAAAAAGAAAAATTGGCGCAGGCCAAAGACACCCAAAACTCCAATCTCATCCTCCCCCGGCGGACAAACCGATAGCCCATTGTCGGCGCGGAACACACCGAACCTCCCCGCCAATACGGTTTGGCTACGCTCACTCTGCTCCTCGAATTCACAATTGCAAATGGCAACCCCTTTCCTCTCGGTCGCTAGGCTCGGCCTTCTTCACTTAGTAGGATCGTTCCTTCCAATTCTCCCTCTACCTACTCTCGCGCTACCTACTGCAATCCACCTCAACATACCAAATCTCCTACCCGGCATTTGGGAATCCATTCTCCGGGCCGTGCCCAAGAAGAAGCAAAGTCATTCGAGAAAACGTATGCGACAGTTGGCCGGAAAAGCGTTGCCAGACATCACTGCCCTCAACAATTGCCCGGCCTGTGGGAAGATCAAGAGGCAGAATAGGCTGTGCGAGCCATGTGTGAACGAGATCAAGAGCATGTGGAGAGAGGAGGCCGTGAAAGGTGCCGAACCCAGGGGCCGAACAAATACAACCCCATAAGTCGACGAGGGGATGGAGAGGGGTACAGACGGGGATGACAGGAAGCTGATGGAAGTTGTGGGGACTGTGCTTGCGTTTGGAGCAATACTTTGGTATGGGGGGATGGGAGCGTGGTCAGCTATGACCGAATCGAGCGCGTCTCTCGCTGAGAAGGTTGCGTATTGTGGAGCAAAAAACAAAATGGGTTTGGCGTGACATTGTATATGGGGTAAAAGGTTACATGGAAAGTAGAAAGTGCACAAAACATGGATATCTGAGAAACTATCAATTACACAATCTTCCTCTAGCAGTTTTGTTAAGAGGGATTTTTAAGGGTGCTAAATATTTGCACAAACAGTTCCATCCTGTGGTAATCACCAGGTTTTGGAGAGGATAAATAATAATATTATGATATAATAATAATAATATTTATTATTATGATAGCAGTATCTTTGCTTCATGCCCTAACCAATAGATAGATTTATCCATTGCCCGGTGTGGGGCAGATAAGCCAGGCCGTTGAGCCTCAATTCGGCCTACCATGGTGACGCGTGCGCACTCAACCCCACCATACCACACTCCTGAGTCGGAATATCTATTCTCCAGTCTCCTTCAACCTTCTTCATAAGCACGATTATTTCAATTTTCATGCCCCCGAGACACTCAGACTATGGTGGGTTAACAATTACCCTGCACTCTTCCACCCTTTAAACCACTGCTAAATTTTTAAATCTAGTCGAAGCAATATCTAACAGAGCATGTCGTTGAGGGCGGTGAGTATCAGATTCTATGGGCGTTACACTTGGCAGGGGGCCTAGCTTACAAGTGGTAGCACATCCTTCCGACATATTTGCTATTGCAGTCAATCCAGCATATGCTATTTCCGCTGGAGGAGACTCAAGCATACAGGTTTGGAGCCTACACGAACCAGGTCACCCTCTAGTTCATAAGTTTGAGAATGCACATCCCCTCGGCATTCACCATCTCGCTACCAACAAAGAAGGCGGGTTCGTCGCTAGTGCCGGCTTTGACGGAACAGTCAATATATGGGATCTGGGAAGTCTTTCTCTCGTCAAGCAGATCGCAAGTTTGTCTTACCTCTGAGCTGCGTTGTTTGAGTCTCATACTCACACGGCGTCCTATGGTAGAAGGAAGATCTTCAGGCGAAGTTTGGGCCCTTGCTTTGTCACCCACTGGAAACTTTATGGCCGCTACCACTTATAATGGAAGGGTGTGTGTTTATGACGTCCCTGGGACTGGTGAAAAGGTCCGAGAGTATGAGACCAAAGGGAGCTTTGGAATGAGTGTTGATATTGTAAGAGTCCCAGCCATTGCTATTATTTTCTTGCTTTATTTTCGCATCCAAATGTCTCATCCGAAGTAGTCTGCAGATGGAAGGCTTGTAGCTTCGGGGCACGAGAATGGCGGAGTTTACATTTTCAACAATGAGACCGGCAAAATACACCACTCATTGCCTGGTTAGTCCATAAATGTACTACTCAGTAACTCAGTCTAACTCGCCCAGGCCTCATCAAAACAGTCAGATCCGTAGCGTTTTCTCCTGGAGGGAGACTACTCGCGGCAGCAGGCGACTCCAACATAATTGCATTATATGATGTTATATCTGGTGAGCAAGTTGGAAATCTATCGGGTCATAGCAGCTGGATATTCTCGGTTTCTTGGAGCAAAACTGGCGAATATATTCTTAGTGGGTAAGTTTTAGACTACGCGAATCTTACCTCACAAGCACTGACCACCCTAATTCAATAGTGCTTTTGACGGAAAAGTCAAAGTCTGGTCGACCGATACGAAGACTTGTGTCGCAACCCACACGGAGAACGATAAAGCTCTGTACGGGGTAAAATGGATTCCAAAATCCTCCGGTATAGGCGAAGGATTCCTCACAGCTGGAGCGAATGGGAGGATATGTTTTTACCGCGAGGCGACAGGCAGTTAAAGGTGCTTTTCGAATCTGATCCTTGGTTAAGATGCTGGAGCAGGAAAAAAAGTTCAGAAAAAAAACGGGAATCCGCGAAATCATGTACTTGTATCAAAAGTTTATACCAAAGGTAATGGTTCTCCATAACACAGATTTACTATCTAATAAAGTGCGAGAAAGGCATTTTATTCAATATTGAGTGCACGATATTCATCAGCACGGCACCACATTTGCAATGCAGTACCGCGCTCTCCTATGTTGCTGCACTGCTATGTTTCGGTGTTCTCATCTCACTCAGTCTACAAGTGCTGTATGGTACAGTACAAGTACTGGTACAGAAGCCTTCGTTCTCAAGACCAAACATGAGAAGCCTCTCTTTCAAGATGTCTTGGTGGGAATAGGAAGTACCGGTAGTCTGTATTGTACCTGCTGGCACAGCTAGGTCTTTACGGTGGTGCTGGCATGGATCAGGTACTCACCAAACTTTATGTTTACCTGAGGACCTGCCCCTTATTCTTGTCGCCGCCTGGTGCGCATCGCCTGCCGCCCGCTTGCCGCTCCCTTTACTACTCTGCTCTGTTCTATTCGTTTTTGTCCTCAACCCAACACCAATAATTAAACGCCAATCATTTCCTCCCCCAAGCATGCTCTCCAACTACCCATTTTCTTTCGTGTGCTTCCTCTGGTTGCTCATTCATCAAAGCTATTGTATTGTATTCTTCTTCTCTCCTTTCCATCAATTTTAAATACTTCTTAAACTTCTTTCTCCAACCAAATATCACTGCTCACAACATCAAAATGCCCCACAAGTCCACTGTTCTTACCACCCTTATCTTAGTCTTCGGGCTCATGATTCGCTCTTCTGCCGCCGCCACCCTCACCCCGTCTACTGCCAGAGCGCGTCTTCACTTATTGTTATGGGTGGCGCTTTAGCATTGGCAGCGTTGACCGCTGGGTTTGTGCTATAATTTATCAGTTGAGGAGGACATAGGGGCCAGAATGAGTTATTTCATACTCAAGTAGCTAGGCCTTGTCCCGCTGGGGCGTCAGAGTGGAAGGCTTAAAGTAAACCATGCATTTTCTGTAATTGGATAGGGGCGTTGAGGCTGGCGCAGGGACGAGAATTAAGCATAGTGACTGCCCATCTAAATTGGCGGGCGACCGGGCGATAATAAACTCTCTAAAATACAGCAGACCCCAAAGAACCCACGCAGCGAGAAGGTGCGACTACAACCTTAGGTTTACCGTATCTGGCTCTCCATGCTATCACTCAAAAGCCGATGGCGCGCGGGTGGCAATGTCGCATGATCACTCTAGCTGTGCTGTCCGTAGCGCTTGAATCATTATTTTTTACCAAGACGAGTGAGTGAACATGACTACCATTGCTGGGCTGCCACGCGCGTGCGCACAACTACCAGTACTCATACGGGTTTTGGCAGAGATTCTTATCGCTCCAACGGTCCAAGAGGAAGAATTATTCACAGGTCCGAGGATCACGGGTTTTGTATATGGGAAAATAGATATGAGGAAGTCAAATAGTCCGTTGCTAGAATCAAGGGAACGCAACGCCCAAGTATGTCATGTACACCGTAAGGAAAAACCCTCCCAGATCCCCACAGAAAGCTAACAGTTTTTTTTTGGAATTCACTACCAGACAAAGAGACATCATCAATTTTTTAGATTTTGATCGCTGCGTCCAATGCTTTCTGCTTCTTGGCTATATTCCCGAAGGGGCTGCGTTAGCTACCGGCCAGGTGTAGCGTAGATCATGGATTTTACTCACCAACTTTGGCATTAGCCTTAGCTCCCATGATGCCACCACCCCAATGTCTCTTGGACTCCTCATATTTGTCTAGGTACCCCTCCTTAACGGCAGTGATGAGCTTAGAGAGCTCGCTCTTGTCCTCACCACGGACCTCAGTGATAGCGAGGACAGCAGCAGTCTAATAGTTGGTGTCAGTGGCATGCGCAGGATGGTGGAAAAGGAAATATAACGAACCTTCTTGTGGACAACAGTTCCCAAGCGGGCTTTGCCCTTGATGATGGCGTACGGGACACCCATCTTTCTACAGAGAGCAGGAAGGAAAATAACCAACTCAATTGGGTCAACATCGTTGGGGATGAGAACCAACGACGCCTTCTTGTTTTCGATCAATCCAACGACGTGGTTAAGACCATACTTAACGACGTAAGGCTTCTTGGAGACATCTTCCTTCTTCTTTCCATCAGCAACAGCCGCAGCCTCCTTCGTCAGACGCTCCTTCTTCTCAGCCTTGGTCTCAGGGCGGTACTTGTTGAGGAGGCGGAAAGTCTGGGTTGCGAGATTCTTGTCGAGGACATTCTGGAACTGAGCGATAGCCGGGGGGACCTTTAGACGAAGGTTGAGGACCTTCTTCTGGCGTTGAAGACGGACATACTCGGGCCATTTAACCATGCGAGAGAGGTTGCGCTTGGGTTGGATGTCCTGTCCAATGCCATAGTTGCGGGGACGCTTCTCGATAAGAGGGTTCTATCGTAGCATTAAGAACATAAATGATAAGTATCACGACAACACCGTCGATCAAGAACTCGACCGAGAAAAGATATTGAAACAGGTTCAATGAGAGAGAGGAGTTTACCTTGGTCTTCTTAGAAGCTCCAGCCCGGCGCTCGGGATATGGGGCGGCGGCGGCCTTTTTTCCTTTTGTAACTTTTGGGGGCTGGTCATTGAGAGATTTTGAATCAGTGAAATGCTCAACAGAAAACAAAAATCCACTCTACAAGTCTCGCGGCATTTTTTGCAAAACGGCATGAGACTACAGCCAAAAGGGTGAAACGAATTTCAGCAGGTTTATGAAAGAGATCATAAAATTCCCGCATCCATTACATTTCACCACGATGCACGCCCAAATTCAGAGCTTCCGAAAAAGATGAAAAATGAACGGCTGAGAAGAGCTCCAACCGCAAAGGAATAAGTTCCCCTTTAGTATTCTTCAATTCTCTCAATTTTGTTCTCAAAGGGAGAAACAAATCACGGATCCATAGCTGATGCGCCTACCGCAGCCGCACGACAGGAGTGAAAAATGATCGAAGGGGGAGTACCATAGTGAATTACTCTCTTGTTAGAGATAGGGGTGTTGTCGTCAGTAAGTGGAAGTCGTGGTGGTCGTGAGTAAGGAGCTGAAGTTGACGGGCAATTTTTTTTTTGTATAAGTGGGTGTCGGAACGTTTGTGGCGCTGAAGTGACTGTTTTTTGGGCTCGGTTGGTAGGGCAATCGAGGGCTGCCCCCACCATACCGTACTAGTACAGTACTAGGGGACTGCATATCATACCAGCACTACTCGAGTACGGGCATGAGGAATGATAGGACTTGTGATCCCATGTTATACTTTGGGGTTCCTTTTAGGACCAGAATTACCGGATCTTGAGCGACCGCCCCAACATCAAGAGGGTTCTGGAGAATGGGCAAGCTACTTGGATTCACAGCTAGTCCTATGCTTAAACCTCATTTGAATCACCAAAAATCATCCACGACTTTGAACCGATCAGCATTCACATCCCCCGAGCGTTCATCCACACAGCAGGTCAATTATCATATCACGAGTCCAGAACCTCTCCACTACACCCGATACAGCAGCTGTGGGGGAATTTATTAGACCATCTCACAAGTTTCACGAAGGATATGAAACAATGGTAATCTGTAACCTCTGGTATAAACCGAAAGATATTATGATGTGAGAGCATTTGTACCGACAGCAAATTCAACTCCGAATGAAATGAGATGTTATACAAAACGCCCCTTAGAAGAAGAAAAAGAGAATAATGTAAAATGATAATAACCAGACTGCCCCAATGCGGTGATACACAAGAAACTGAAACAAAAGAAACACGGGGAATAAAAACTAATTTTTTACTCGTTTGGGATCGCTTCCAAAGGTCGAGATTTGTGCGTTTAGTCTTGCTTCCGAGGAATCCCCTAGGGTTGATCTTCCGGGACCACTGCGGGTAAGTTAGTATTAGCTATTGGGTGGAGAAGAGATCTAGGCGCCAACGTACTTTCCTGCCCTAGGGGCATTTGCATCGGCAGGGCGCTTAATACCACCGACTGACGGCGTAGGCTGACGAAAAGCACCAGTCCCACGAGGCAGAGGAGGTTGGCCAATTTGCCTATTTAGCTCCGAACTTGGGTTCTCAAAGTTCTTGCGTGGAAATGGTGAACCAGTACCGCCGCCGGCCTGAATCTGCTTTCTGGGGACAGGCGAAGATTTCGAATGGTCAATGCCCGCAGAGCGCGGGATTGTAGATTCTTTGTGCGGATTGAATGCGTGATCTGGCGGAATAACCCCGCTGTCACCTTGCAAGACCTTTGGGTTATCCTCATGGCCAAGCAAGGCCTTACTTGTGAGGAATCCAACGTGGGCATTGTGCTGGTAATTAACAGGCGTCTCGGGCTGCCCATTAAGACTGGGGGCCGGGAGCACTGGTACGGATTGTGGGATTGCGTAAGGCGGTGGTGATATCGTTGGACCTGGTTGTTGAATGTTGCGAAGATTGTGAGTAGTGTTGCTAGCCATTGAGTTCATCCGCGGTCCCATTTGCCCAGCAGGAGTAGGTGTACGAGGCCCCAGGGGTACATTAGGAGGCTTTTGGAGAGGCCTTTGCCCAATCGCTGGGTTTTGAGGTGGGAGTTGGGGACCACGATTTTGTGTCTGGAATGGGCGGGGTTGCTGAGCTGGTGGTTGTGCTGAAATATTAGGGGAAGTGCGTCCTTGTTGGCCATTTTGCCCCTGTTGTAGTCCTGGGACCAGTGTGTTCTGATTTTTTGGGGCAATCATGGCCTGATTCCCGCCCGTTCGAGCTAATGCGGATTTAGCTCCACTAGGGGTTGATGGAGTGGGTCGTTTGAAGACATCGTCACTAGGGTGAGGGTGAATTAGTACAAATAAGCTGTCACAATTGGATGTGCTCACGCTGCTTCTACAATGTCCTCATCCGCCACATGCTCACTATAATCATCGCCGTCTTCAAAAGCTCCTAAGTAATCATATTCGTCGCCTGGCTACTGTTAGCAAGAGCCACTTGTGGCGAGGAGTATTATTCAAACCTCCATACTCATCAAATCCCTCGGCCAGATCTAAAAAGTAATTAGTTCTGATTCACCTAGTGTTTGTGTGAAAATATTACCATTCTCAGATATGATTTTCTCCCGGGGTGCCTCAGACGAGCTCCCTGGCAGACTAGGGGTTACAAGACTTTCCTCTTGCTTTGAGATACGATCACGAATTGACCGAGGCTTGTAATAGTTGGGCTCTTGAACCGGCTGTTACGCAACCGGTCAGTCATTGAAATGACAGACAAGGGGTTTAACCATACCTGAATCGCCTTCATTCTCCTTGTTCCCTTGATATGTTGTTTATCATATAGACAATTCCCCAACGCATTTCCAAATGTTCTGAATGTTCGCTTAAGAGCATCCGTAACAGCCTGCTTCTTTGACGCGACAATGGCAGCTGACTTAGTCCTTTGGTTATGAGATTCACCAGTCCCAATATCCTAAGCGCATCGGTAAGTTTCTGGTGGTGTAAGGGAGGAGAGGGGCGTACCTCGCGAAAAGTTCCGTCCTTGAGAGTGATTCGTAAGTGAACGGAGGTGGTAACGGTCCATTTTCCGTGGTTTTCTAGACACTATCGTAGAAAATCCGTCAGCATTTATAGCCTCTGGTACTCCAAAGTACCCAAAAACACAAACCTCATCGATTGCAATATCTTTAATCTCCGAAGACCAACCATTGAAACCAAAAATCTCATTTGCTAGAGTGATTGCAACATCACCCCTGAGGTACGCTACGCTGCTACCCCCAGGCGCTGGTCGATAGCTGACGTATTCAGGGCCAAGCATGCCATCAAGCTGTGCCTGGAGGCCCTCCTGCTCATGTTTAGTGTAAGGAATGACCCGCTGCGAGTTGTCTAAGGAGGACATAATGATATTGGTGTATGATTTTCTAGCAGGTTATGAAACCTTGTGACAGGGTGGTTGTTGGGAGAATTAATTTTTGTTCTTCCAGCGTCGTGTGGCGGGCTTTTGGACTGCTTGCGTTTGCAGGAGCTTTGATGAGGTTATCTCAAGGGTAGAAGCTGGGGAAAGGCGCGGGAACGCGCCAAGGAATTAGCTTAATCTAATCTCGCCCTTCGCATGACTCACGAAGACTGTCACGGTGTTACCCGGCGTAAGAATTCTCGAAAAAGTTATGTGCGACCCGGCGCGAATTGGTTCTTAGTATGGTTTTTAGTATGATATGTGTTTAACATGCTAACCCGTAGAATTCCATAAATAAGCCGTGCGCCTTATTCAAAGGTTGAATTGTGGAGCAAGGGATTATCTAAGGGCTCATACGGTACTCACGTGAGCTAGGTTTTTTGGGTTATCTATGGAATTCTACGGTAGCCATGTTGGGAATCCTCTAGTTAGTACTGGTAATGTACTCGAGTAGTCTAGCCTAATTATGTTTAGAGCCTAGGTATTTGCTTGATACGGGAGTCTACCGACATGATACTGCAATAGCAAGGCAGAAGCAGTATTTTACTCTAACGTTAGTATTGTACATAACAAAACATGCCTTGTTTATCTTAGAACTCACGGGTAGGATGGCGTCCTAGGCGCAATGGTGATTGTTAGTAATTAACATAAGAGCCATCACTACCATACAATCTAGACGGATTATTATACTGCACAACTGCCTTCAGCAGGTTGGGCTGATGTGATGGCATGACGCTTCTAATTGTGAGTGTGGCTGGGATTTCTATCAACGACAATTGTACGACGAAGGCTCGCGCGAAAACCATCAGGCAGGTGCCTTGCACAGGCCAGAACTTGGGTGCAATCGTAATATATGAGTTTACGGCTGCAAAAAAAAACTTACACTTAGCACTGCGCTCATAATATAACTTGGGCGATACTCTTGGGAGCTCACTCCAGATCAAGAAATTCCCAGGCTTCCTCTTCTGCTACCATAAGTGTGTGTGCCCAACTTTGGGTGGCTATTCGAGGGATCTAGCTCTCTCACGGGAACAACGATGGGGCACTATGGTGATCTCAACCAGCACTATTGGTATGCAATCACATCCCTTGCGCTCATCTGATTATTGGCAACAGGGCTCCCGCAGATGTTATCCTTAGCTCCACATATTCGGGGCCGTCGCAAGATCCAATAGCTCAAATGTGGGTAAAATCTACGCCTCCGGAGAAACCATACTGAGTGTTACATAGGGAGACAGGCCTCGAAACGGTGCCGGAGGGTTATCCAGCCTTTAGAACGCCGCGGAGGCCCCCGCCCCCGCCCCCGCCTCCGAGGTTAGGTTAGCTAGGATCTCGGTGTGAGTTGAGCTAGGCTGACGTTGATGCTTTCGTAGGCCACCGGGCTTTAACCCAGGAGTTCCACCTCCTAGCCCTCTTATGCAACAATCGCATCGGCAGGAGCCACAATGGGGGAGTCTTGACAGACAGCCAGGTTTAGAAACCACGGGCGTGCCCCCCAATATGCACCTTGATCCGCAATGGTCGCAGGCTAATACTCGGACCACGAGCGTTGCCGTGTACGATATCCCCACTATCTGAAATTATTATGACTCTCTTCTAACCTGTCCGAGTGGGAGAATAGGCGAGGGGCCCAGGAAATCTGGGATCAGACAGAAGCAATGCAGCCTATACCGCACTATAGGTATGGGCACCGCACGGGAAAGCTGATTTTCTTATCATATCTCTGATTCCACGAGTTTAGAAGCCCCTTTAGACACATGTCTCTGACACCATTGGCCCCGCAGTTCTCGCGAATCGGCCTAGACTCTTCCGCTCCGGAGCTCACAAGATGGCCCTCGCCAGTCCAAGTTGTACAAAAAGATCCGACAGAGAAGGAATTTGATTTTAGCTCCGATACACTGGGGGGTGCCGAGTCGCTATATGAGAGTGATAGGATCATTCCTGGTTATGTGGTTGATAGGTTCTTGAAGCAAAACCCTCGCGCAAAGGGCTATTTTTGCGTTTTCCAGCCAACATTTGCTCTGGAGCGCGACACGTCGATTGTCGTTGACGGGTTATTGCCCCAGTCAAGTAGGCTCAAGGGATGGAAAGGTGGATGTATCGTCGGCCATCTGTTCGAGATGACATGGTGGGGGACCTTGCGCTATTACGGAAAGTTTCGTGAAGAACGCGAAAAATTTGGGAGGGACTGGGAGAGCACGTTTGGCGGGTCAATCGCAGATGTTACAAATCCCACCCTCGCGTCTCTTACCTACGTTAAGCGGCATGGACGCACCTCTGAAATGCTCGATCTGCTCAGTAAGAATGATTCCGTGGGTGAAGTTTCGCACACTTCCTCTTCGCTTTACCCTGGAAGCGGATCTTTTTGGAGGTTGTTCGGGGAGATCAAAGCTTCTAGTCTAGCGACGGAGCATTTGCTGTGGGTTGAGCTCCCGAGGTTAATTGCATATATCATCTCATGGGACATGATTGAGGTGAAGGACATCTTATTCTATATAGAGTCGGGATATTGGCGCGGCACCGATTCTTATGACCGTGGTGCTATCAGCCTAAACCTGAGAATACCTGTAAGTACAGAGGAATGGAAGGGAAATGGCTGGAGCTATACAGAGAGAGGGGGAATGGAGGTCCTTGTGGAATAGCTTAGTTTATATCGCAACGTTTTCTTTGAGTGTCTGGTTTTTAGTTTGCGTCGTATACTATTTCTGTCCGTATGAAAGGAGGGCAAGCAATAAGGGTTCCGGATAGTAACCTGGCTGATATAATATACTCTGTTATTGGATCTGGTAAAGGGCGAGTGCTCAAAGAGAATAGGACAGACCCTGGGGTTGAAGGGGGACATGGGTATTTGCATGGGGCATGGGAGAAGCGCTAGCGGTTCTTGATCCTCACAAATGCGGGACAGGTCGGTATATGATAGGTGTAAATGAGGGAAGGGGGGTGGGGGAGGTTATAGGAAGGAGCTCGAATTAATCGTAGGGGGGTAAACTTGAAGGATTATCGGCTCCTAGGATAGGTGCGGATAATAATATTAAAAAGGACGCTGGAGAGGGTTGTTTTCTAGGGTGAATCCTTTTGTTTTGCGATTCCTTTCTCAGCCCTTAGCAGTGGCTTCAGAGTGATGGCCCACAGTATAGCAGGACAATTAGTATTATAGTAGGGCGGTGGGGGTTTTTTTAGTCTTAAGATGCGCCGGGCTTTTCTTTTTTTTATGGGCGCAATCCATAGGGGCAGTTCATGACCATACGAACAGCAATGCATTGGGTGACACAAGTGTAGAGAAAGTAGAGATATGTTGTCCGATTACCAAGGCCTCATCTAAGGAATTGTGTGCGACTTTACTGGCACAGTAGTGATTCGCCATGAGCAATGTGTTGATGTGTGTGTTCGCCGGGACCAGAAAAGAAGCTTGATTTTCTAAGGAAGCGGAGAGCGTGCTATTTATGCTCCGCAACAAGAACACATATCCACTTCAAGAAAACAAAGGAAGACAAAAGAAAAAATCTAATGCGCATAGAGTTACATCAATGATTGACTGATTGAGCAGAGAAATAAATGAAAAGATCCAAAACAGATGAATGGAGCTTAAACTCTGACGGCATTAAAGTGAAACTAGTATGAACTAGGAAGTACAGTCGTACTCAAGAAGATAGAGAGTACATATCCGAAAGTATAAGTTCAATAATGCGCAGCTTAGCAATTGTGAAAGCAAAAGGAAGACGAAGAAAGCGAACAAGAGTAAAAGAAGAACTACTCCTGTACGGCGGATAAAACTAAGTCCAACACAATGTCCGAGTGAGTTTCTGTGATGACAGACCACCAGTGCAGATCGAGGGATGGGCCAAAGTTGATGCTTGATCATTGATGAGATTTGCTAGACGCCGGATAGGTATAGCTAGGATGGATGTATGATGTCGAATTACGAGCCACGAAGTGCGGCGTGGGAGGTGACCAAAAGGTTACGATGGCTATTGTGTCTTAACCGCCCCCTGCTTCCTGCTTCCTGCTTCCTGCTTCCTGCTTCCTGCTTCCTGCTTCCTGCTCCAAAGGCCAGGGCTCTCCTGGCGCCAACCCCGTGGCGCTGCCTGGACTCGCGACATTCTCGGGCAAGCTCTGGCGAAGGTGTGAGCGTTGCTACGACTATTACAGTATCGAACAGATCTTATATATCTCACCTGTCGTGACTATTCATGACTTTTTTTTTTGAGAAAAAGCAGCAGGTTTGTGAAGTGATCAAGGGTGATTTGGTGGTAAACTGCCACGCCTACAGACTAATCCTGTCAATTTATTGCAAGGAAACCTGTCGTCACCTAGCCGGGTTAGCATTCAAAGTTTTGCACATTCCCCAGGGCCAAAGGAGACTTATTGAGGAAGGCTAACGTGTTCACCCTCATAGTCTCCGTAGGCCAGGGTTCTTTGGTATTGCCCCACGTGATTGATTGTTCAATAATAACTCATTAAGTGGGGGAATTTAGCTCCTGGGCTCGTTACTAATTGTGTAGGGGCTTGCTAGTTCCTGACTTACTAATCACTGCGCCGGCTGGACATTTCGTTCGGCATTCCTATGGGAACGAGCACTTATCATGCCGGACAGATATGTTTGGATTCTTTTTCCCGCTAATGATAGTGTTATTACATTACTAAACATTGAATACATTAGTCTATAATATGATGGTGCAGAATTTCCCTACATCGCGCTAATATCTAAATTACTAGCAGAATTATTCTTCAAAGGAAACTAGAAGAGGATGTGGAACATTACTGTATCTTATATGGTGGATTGTTAGTTAAGTGCAGGGGATAGAAGATACACCACAGGAACCTCTGGCTTTACCGAATATATAGCTTCGTTTTGAATCTTGGTGATCTTGAACGGCCGGCTCTGTCTGGCTTTGTGTATGGTCTGGGATTTTTCCGGAGAGCCCTGGTTGAACCACTGGAAAGAGATTTTCCCAAAATCCGAGCCAGGCCGGACTTGGTTGGCCTGCAAGCGCGACTGTTGGAGCAATAAACTCCATTCAGTTAGTTTCCTATTTTCTATTTTCTCTATAGGCGATAAGATACGAGGAGCCTACGAGTTGTGCGTCTAAATATTAGATTGTCTGGGGACCTACGGGCTTCGGCGACTGGAAATGATTTTGGCCCGACTGGCTGCTTGACTTTGGTGTTGTGCAGAGTTTTTGTTCCTGAGTGTCCCAGAATATATGAAGCCCTTCTCGTGGGCGCGTTGCAAGATTTGGCAATACGATATTAGCGCTTCTGGTACTGGTTCAACTCCAATCGCTAGCAGATGGTCCCCTTGCGGGCTGAGTTGGAAGGGCACTAGGACGGAGTTTGGCATGGAAGCTCGAGCAGATGAACGATTAGAGAGATCGGGGGCCGCCCGGCCATTTGCCCCTCTCGTCGGAGTCTATGTGTGAAGGCCTAAATGGTCGATATGCTGTGGGGAAACTCGGTAGCTGTCACCACTCTGGGGGACGACGGGAACAGACACATCCTTAAAAGAAGAGAGGCTGGAAACATTGATCGCTGACATCTGAGGACAAATCATATTCGTGTGGAATAACCATAGCGGAACGTTATTAATGAGAAAATGTAGGTGATTGTCCTGGCCCTCATAGTGGGGTATAACTAAAAGTGCGGTGCAAACCCCCGACCGCCCCAATCCGTCGGAGCAGCCAATCCTCATACTGTCACTAGTCTCCAACGTCGCGATAACGTTGCAAACTTAATTGTAGATAATCCCATCACGTTTCTCATAAGATTAGTTAAATAATAGATAATAAGAGCATTATTTTACAGTAGCAGCGCCATGGCCATTCCGTTCCGTCTACCGCTTCAACGAAAATAAGAAAGTTCAATTGCCTTTAACGCAATTACGTCTTTGTAATCACTCCATCTAAGAGGAAGGAAGTACTCTACGTCAAACATTAAAAAATCCGAGGAATCACGAGGGAGAAGGAATGAAAGAGAACGGGCCCGGGCCAGTTTCTGAGGAGAGGGTGAAGTAGGAAAAGAGCAAAAGAGAAGAGAAGAGAAGACAGCCCTTGTATATGCAAGGCAACTAGAGTTTGATGGGGTTGCCAGGTTTATAGGTAGAGCGAACCGGAATTGACGATGTCTAGAGAACTCGGGTGTTAGTGATGTGTTAATTTTGGGAGAGGTGGAATGGGGGGGCTCACACCTCTTCTAATTTTACTCATCGCGTCTTCGAACTTTTTCTCCAACTCTTCGCTGCCCATAGCTTTAGCAGCCATGATCATCTGTCTCAAGAGTTCTTCGAGGCGTCTGAACATCCTAATCAGGCTTCCCTCGTACACATCAGTCATCTTACAGATGGTCGCGAAGGACGCGCCTTGAGTCCAAATATAGACAACTTCCATAAGTTGGTTCTTAAACTTTTGGCAGTACTCTTCTTCAACGATAGGGAGCTTGCTTTCGATAGAGATTTTTGCTATAAGTTTGGCCTGGGCTAGAAGCTCCTTATATGGCTTCTCGAGTTCAGGTTTTAGCTTGGTATCAGTGTTCGACTTCTCTTCAAACACGAAACAAGAGAGAAGCGCAGCAGTTTGTTCGGGTGAGAGCTCATTAAAAACCCGGTTGAAAAGAAGCTCACTGATGAGAAGTTCATCGCCAGAGCTAATCTCACACGCAACACTGGGAGTTGGTTAGTGGAGAAAAGAGATAGTTGAAAGGGGAGGGGCGTACCGGGCTTTAAGCTGAATAACATCCATGTCATCAATAAAACCAAGCCGTCTAAGCACGCGCTTGCGGTGCTTGAGCTCTTCCAGTTGCATTACTGAATGTGCGAGAGTTATCTTTTTCTTTACTGCCTTAATCTTCTCTTGCAATTCAACTTTGTGATTGTAAAGGTTATATAGGACCTTCAATCTAGGTGAGTTATGGAGAGAGTTGGAGAGCAAACGCGATTCGAGCACTTCGATTTTCTAGGGCTGTTAGTGATATGGAGAGGAAGTGAGGGCTTGGGGACTTACACGGAGAAGGCTCTTGAAAGAATCGTCAATGATGCCCATATTTTCGATAGGATCCAGAGATGAGATACCATCGGCGAATCGTCTTTTTACTTCATCAAGATTTTTTCTGGCATTATTCCTCTGCTCTTGTGATTTCATATCTTTGGGGAGGAAAATACGGAGACCAGAGATCTCAGCTAAACAAGAAAGCAAGACAGGCACAACCTCCATTTTACCGCTATCGGCTTCACTTGGGGGCCTCACTCCGGTGGGGAGTTCCTGACCGGGCCGAGTGAAGGATGATGTGTCAGAGGCAATGTTTAGGAGGACATCGACGACATAAGATTCCTGAGGTGAAAACTCCTCTCCGCTCTATAGTATATTAGAATCTAGGGTCGCAAAGGGAGTAATTGTCCGGTACGCACTTTTGAACGATTCCTCTTGGTGAAGTTGACGACAGCGCCCCATCCAAAATCATAATTGAGATACTTCACTTTTACGAGCCTTCCGGGCTGCATGAACTGTAGGCAGTAGTTGGGATGATTAATCACCTCGCGCATATCTTTGGTGTAGCGGTCAATTTTCTGCCGCAGGTCATGGTAGTCTCGAACGGTCGACTCGTCTTCGACAATCGTATTCGCTTTCTCGGCCTCAAGCTCGCTCAATTCTGTAGCATAGTCAGCATAAACTAGTCATGATTAGGTAGGAAATAACCGACCCTTTTCAAGCCCAGCAGCGCCTGCATGATTCTGGAACTGAAAGAAACACTTTTCCAGCATATATTCGGGCGATATTCCTTCGACCCTCATGAGATTGAGAATCATGTTGTAGCCCAAGTAGAATGCTGAATTAAGCCTCTCCTGTTCTCCTTTGACAATCTCTCTAGCAGTTGCGGGTTCTAGAGTCTGGCCTAGCATGAGGATGACAATGCCACGATCATCCAGTCCACGACGCCCTGCGCGACCAGACATCTGAACAAACTCCGAGGGCGATACCCATCTTTGCTCTTTGCCATCAAATTTCCTGACATTTGTAAATACAACGGTCTTAGCAGGCATGTTGAGTCCGATTGAGAAAGTTTCAGTCGCAAATAAGACTTTGATAAGCCCTTCCTGGAAAAGAATTTCGATGACCTCTTTTAGAATGGGGAGCAGTCCTGAGTGATGAATACCGATACCTCGGCGCAAAAGAGGTAAGACATGTTGAATTTGGGAAAGCCCCCTATCCTCCACGGATAAAGAGCTGATAGCGTTACCAAATACCTTTCCCACCATGTCCTTTTCAGCGTCATCGTTGAACGCGAGCGAGCTCATTTGAAGCGCAAGACTTTCACACTCCCGCTTACTGAAGCAGAATACAATTACAGGATTATAATTTTTGATCATAATCATTTTGACAATCTTGTAGATGTCGGAAGGACCACCTGTAAATTCATGCTTAGCACCTTGAGGCCAACGGGGCGAAGAGTTCTCACTTTTGTTTCCCCCTGTGTTAGTCTTGTGTTTTCGGTCACCCCTTCCTCTGCCTTTTTGCCCATTGATATCGCCGGGGCTGTCCCCTTGCTTTTTGGCGATAAAGCTCATTGCCTTTTGAAAGTTGTCCTCTCTAAAAACACTCTTTTCGTCTACCACGAGATGCATCCCATCTGCACCAGCGGGAAAAAGGTATGTTTGAAGAGGCGTAGGGCGGAAATCAGTGTAAACCACGTGACATGGCTGGTTGTGGGTTTTGCAGATCCATTCGGCAAATTGCATGGCATTAGGAATTGTCGCGGATAAAAAGACATATCTCACCTTGTCTGGCAGAAGGATGATTGTCTCCTCCCAGACAACACCGCGGCCTAGGAGCAATCAGCATATATTACAATGATATGTAGGAAGGGATTCGAACATTTATCTCGCATATAATGGATTTCGTCAAATATGACCCATTGAACTTCTCTCATGACCTCCGAACCCCTATAAAGCATTGACCTCAAGATCTTTATATCTGTTAGCGGGCCAGTCGACTTCTCTACCCACGGTTATTCAGTTGAATGAAGTACCTCAGTTGTCATCACCAAGCAAGTTGCGTTTGGGTTTATAGTAGTATCTCCGGTCATGAGCCCGACATCTCCAAACTCTGCGCTGAATTCCCGATATTTCTGATTACTTAGAGCTTTGATTGGACTAGTGTATATAACTCGCTGGTTGTCCCGCAGACTCTGCGCAATTGCATACTCTGCCACAACAGTTTTTCCGGCACTTGTATGCGCACTGACGAGCACACTCTCTCCTCGCTCGATTGCAGCTACTGACGTTTTCTGGAAAGGGTCTAGGGTAAAGCCGTATGCTCTTGCTGGAGGGTCGGCGAATATGTGATTCTCGATCGGTTTGTATTGGTGGTCAGTGGGAAGAGAGACCTGATGGCGGACTTGGTGGGAGATGACAATAGATTTTCCCTCCGTATCTTGGGACGTTAGCCCACTTGACGCAGGAACCTCTCTCACCGCATCAATCTCGAAAGCATCTGTAGCAATAGGATCTGCGCCTGACTCCCGACGCTGACGTTTCGCTAACGGTGGGTTTCCGGGTGAGGTCGTTGTTCCTTTTGTTTCTCCCGCAGCAGGAGCAGAATCCAACGACATGGCGTCAGCTCGCGAATCCGTCATTATGGAATCGTCATCATTCTCCTGTGGGCGACCGCCACCATTTGCGAGTCTCTTTTTCCGTTCAGAGCGAACTTTCTTCGATTTTGATGGGCGGGCATCGTTCTTGAGGTTCCCAGCCTCAAAGACATCAAATAGTTCCTTCTCGCCGTACATTGTCGTTAAGGCAAGCAGAAATTAAGGTGTAATTGCAGGAGGGGGCGACTCTTGTAGTGAGAAACGTTTGTGTTTGAGCCGGGAGCCGAAGGCTATTTGGTTTGAAGAATGGAGGATGGTAGGAACTCGTTGAAATAAAAGCTCTGGTTCCTGCGCGCTGGGGGGGAGCGGTGCTTTTTTCTTGTTTCTTGTCTTGGCACAGGACTGGCAGGGTTGGAAATGTTACCGAAATAAGGTCGGGTCCAGACAAGGCTTGTGTGATCCCGTTTGGAGGTCACAGTCGGCGGGGTTTTCCAGTTTTCAGGTGGGGCAGAGGGTGTGGGCAAATGGAAGAGTTATGGTTGGGTTACGATTAAAAATCTTACGAGAAGGTCACAAGGAGAGGAGAAAGGATGAAAGATTAAGTTACAGGATTGCGATCATAGGTGACGTTATAAATGGTTGCCATAGAAATAAAAAAAAGGTCTAGGATAAACACATGTAATGCGCAGCTTCCAGAACGCCTGCTGATACCCAAACCCACACTGCAGGTGTTGATATCGCACAACCCCCCGGTCATCGTCTGACTTTCTGCTCTGCAACAGGAAACCTTCCTTCTCTACAATTGTAGGCCTCCTCTTCCAACTGCCTCATCGGTTACCTCTCATCTCCACTCAAGTCGTGAGTCTACCCTCTTTCTGAATTGTCTCGTTCGGTTCACCCGCCTGCTCAAAACTATTTGCTTGTTGCCGCAGGTCATGTAGTTCCACAATCTCCCCCGCGTTTCTCTCTCAAATACATTTCGCTGCTTCTTTTGCTCAAATTTTGCCCCAAATTATAGATGATTCAGAGAACCGCATTTCGTTCGGCTTTTGCCACTGCCCGGGCTCCCTGCCTTGTGGTTCGCCGCGGGCTGCATGCTACTCCCGCTCGCCTTGGTGGCTACCACTACCCCGAGGGACCTAGGAGCAACATTCCTTTCAACCCTCACACTCGCTTCTTTTACCTGCGTTTCATCGCCTTCTGCGGTCCGTCTCACTCAATTGAATAGTTCTGTAGAGTTGCTAACATTCTTGGGCAGCCGTTGGATTTGGCTTCCCTTTCGGGATTGCCGTCTGGCAGACTTCCAAGAACAAAGCCTAAGTTCCGGTGACTTCGGTCTGTTGAAACAGGCCCTGCGGTGGAATTGGAGGCTATTTCGGGTGAGGGTGTGACTGTATAGGTTTAGATATAGAATTCAAATTCTATGAAACCTCGTTATTGCAGTAGGAGGTTCAATTCTTTTCACGTGCTACGTGAATTGTGACGAAAACTGAGGTCCAACAGTAGTTGGGGCTGTTTTTCTGTGACCGATATACTCGTCCCTGGTTCTTCGGGTAATTCACATACTGAATGTAGAAGTAGATTGGAGGGGGGGGGGTTATTGATGCATTTCCTTACAACAAAAGTCTTTTTCAATCACTCTGGAAGCGCCAAGCGCTGCAAATATGAAACAGCACCTATTGTTGGCAGGTTTTCTACAACAAAACGAAGGCGTTAGTTGGGGATATGGGCCTGGAGTTTGTAGTGTGGGGTGTGCTAGGGGTGGTGCAGGGCGGGACGGGGGTGCGTCGAGTGATAATATAAAACACGGTAGAGCAGATCTTAGGAAAAGACTAATAATCCGGAAGGCACAGTATGCAGCGTGGGGAAAAGCGAGTCTCGGGAAGAGACAATTTTAGAGCAAACCGGCCCGACGCGGGGGTTGGAGGCCACAGAAGATGAGAATATTGGGTCAGTGCACTTCTGGGGGGAACTACGATACGGTGAGAGATCCTACCAGAACGAGCGGAAGCGATATTGTAATTGCATGCCTGGTACGGTCTCATGACCCCTAGAAACATGCACTTTTGTGTTACGATAATAGGTGGGGGGAGCGCAGAGGGGATTTTTTTCTGACGACAAGGGATCGGCTTCATAGAGCATCACCCATCCCGAAAATCGATCATTTGCTGTGAATTCTAGTATTGTGCCGCTGGAATGAAAACCCTCGAGTTAAATATTTCTGGGGGCATCTCAGGAAGTTTCCATGCAACCCTGCACATATAGACTGTTGAGAGCTCATCTCTTACTATGATATGATACCTCAGGTTGCAGAGCTGTTCGGTCTCTGCACTCCCAGAATCCAGCATCATGAGGTCACGGGTCATGACGCGCTCTTTAGAAGGTGAGGCTCTTTTCGAGAGGTTTACTAGGTGGCGGGGCAACGCCTTAGCATTTTTCCTGCCCCACCTTCACTACTGCGGCACTCACTTCCCCTAGGACTCACACCTCCCCCCTCCAATCGTTCCCTCGCTGCCCATATTCTCACCCTCCTGCACCGCAGGGAAATATTTTTCCCTATTCCCTTTGCTAGTATCCCCCCGTGCCTGGCTTCCAGTCTCGTGGCGTAGTAAGCTCCACTACATGAAAAAATAATTGAAAAGGGGAGACAAGACAAGATACAAAGAAAGAAAGAAGCAAGAAAGCACAAAACGCCTTTCCCCATGCGTAACCTCCTTACCATCGAGCGCTCCGTCGCTGGCACCACTTCCACCGAAGTTCCAGACCTTCCCCTCTCTGCTATCGCCTGGGGTGGATCCGAGGAATCACTCATATGTACTCATGGCCCCTCTGAGGCCGAAGCTGCCGTTGAGCTGAAACGTGTTAACGTGGGATTCGAATCGTCGTCCAGATCGATTTTTTGTTGCGTTGTAAGGAGGTATTTGCTGATTATGTTCAAAAATAGAAGAACGGCCAATCGGTTCCCATCGCATCGTGGGATGCCTCGCCCTGCCCATCGCCATCGTTGCCCTGCGATCGCATTCTCGTCCTGCATTATTTCCCTGATACGTCCTCAACCTGCGTAATATTCGCCGCAGGTAACATTGTGGTCATCCAGGAAGACCCCACCCCCGGGGTTAATAAAATTGAAATAGTTGGATCTGTTGATGAAGGAATAACCGCTGCAGCGTGGTCTCCTGATGAAGAAATTTTAGCCATTGCCACTGGTGCATCAACCTTTCTTCTTATGACACGAGAGTTCGAGCCCATTGCCGACGTCATTCTTTCGCCAAATGATCTCAATGCTTCAAGACATGTCTCTGTGGGATGGGGGAAATCAGAGACTCAGTTTAAAGGGAAACGGGCGAAGGCTATGAGGGATCCGACTGTTCCTGAGAAGATTGACGAAGGAATTCTCAGCCCCCACGACGATAACGGTACGAGAATTAGTTGGAGGGGAGATGGCGAATATCTCGCTTTATCCTCCGTGGAAAATTCGAAGAGGAGAGTCATTCGGGTTTACAGCCGGGATGGCTCCCTAGATAGTGTCAGCGAACCTGTTGATGGTTTGGAAGGGCCCCTGAGTTGGAGACCAGCTGGAAACCTTATGGCTGGCATCCAACGCTTCCCTAAGAGACTTGATGTTGTCTTTTTTGAGCGAAACGGTCTCCGACACGGGGAATTCACACTAAGAATACCAATGGATAAAGTCTCCGATGAGAAAATACTGGAGTTACTGTGGAATCATGACTCCTCGGTACTGGCCATTTGTTTCAAAGGCAGAACACAGCTGTGGAGCATGGGTAACTATCATTGGTATCTTAAGCAGGAACTAATTTATCCCGAGGGATATCACGTAGCGCAGCATAATTTGTGTATGAAATGGCATTCTGAGAAGCCGTTGCGACTTGCCCTCGGACTGGGTGGTATGCCGTTTCATTGACTCTTGTAGAGGGCATTGTCACTGATACAACCAATTAGAGAGTATTATAAGTTATGAATTTTCCTGGTCTGTGTTCTCAGGCTCTTCGAGACCACCAGATGACCATGGTGTCCTAGCAGTTGTAGACGGAGGTATGAGAAAGAAACCCCCACAAAAGTGCCCCTGATTATGACGTGTGCTTGCTTATGATGAATGGATCTAGCTACCCTTAAGCTTACACCTTTGCGTGTTGCTAATATTCCGCCACCAATGGCGCTCAAGGAAGTAGAACTCAAGTCTACTCCAGTGGATGTAGTTATTAGCCCTACTGGACGCCTTATTGCAGTCCTCAGAGATAAAGCATTGGATTTGATTCGATGGGATTTTTCCAAAAACAAACTCGTTTCAGGTCCAATTCTCACCTCAGATATCATGGAGCTTGACCCAGGTCAATATTTCCGTCAGATTTCTTTCGCTGATGATGAGACGCTAGGAGTGGTCCGTGACATGAAAGTCGGCAGTGTTCTACAAGTGATATCAATTACAAACAATGGACAAGCAATTTCAAAATGCACGCATGAATTTCAAAATGGTGCCACCGCTGTGCGGCTAGGAGGTGTACCAGACCACAAATCTCTCTTCTATCAGGATAGCGAACGAAAAGTTTACTTCTATGACATAGAGAACAAGTCTGCGAAATATATTACGCAACTCCCGGCTATTTGCCCCTGGCTAGAGATAGCCTTCTATCAAGTGAGCATCTGCGTATTTCCCGCGTATCCTTAGCTCTAACGGCTAGTAAGGAAATGGCCTTTGGCCTTTCTAACGATGGTCGGCTCTACGTGAATTCTAAATTGATAGCTTCGAACTGTACATCATTTGCAATTACCCCAGCTCATCTGATATTTACGACAACACGGCACTTTGTCAAATTTGTGCACTTGTACGATAATTATCAAGGTATATCAACCACCGATTATGATGTTCTAAGCTAACAAAAGTAACTAGACTTGGATATACCAGGAGATGATCCAAGTGGTGATGAGCGCTGCAGAAGCATCGAGAGAGGCGCTCGACTGGTACAGGTGATGCCAACTAAATTTGCATTAACTTTACAGATGCCACGAGGGAACCTGGAAACAATATACCCTCGTGTTTTAGTGCTAGCGGGAGTTAGGAGGAGTATTGAGGCTAAGGACTATCTTCTAGCATTTTTGGCGTGCAGAAATCATCGCGTAGATCTCAATATCATACATGATCATGCACCCAGGCAGTTTATTGAGCAGGTTGAGTTGTTTATAGACCAGGTTAAGAAAATTGAATACATTGATTTGTTTTTGTCCCAATTAAGGCAAGCTTCCCATAATTGGCCGATGCAGGATGGTAATGCTGGTCCTCTGCTAACAATGGATAACAGGGAAGAAGATGTTTCAAAGACGATGTACCGAGAGACCCTACAATCGGCTAAGGCTCCAGAGCCATTTAATCAGACTGGCACTATCAATAGCTCCAAACCGAAAGTAAACACAATATGTGATGCTTTCCTTAACGTTCTACTACCAAAGCGGCTTTCAAGCAACCTTCAGAACATCATCACCGCCTATGTTTGTAAAACACCGCCAGATTACGATGCGGGGCTACTATTGATTGGAGATCTCCGAGGTATGTTGGTACCAGAGGGCGTATTTCTCAGGTGTGCTAAAAGCTCTAAAGAGAAAGACCTTGTGCTTGCCGAAGAGGCGATCCAGCATGTTTGCTTCCTATCCGATGTGAATAAACTCTACGACAATGCTCTAGGGCTCTACGATCTTGAGCTCACACTCATGGTGGCCCAGCAATCCCAAAAGGTAGGTGTTGAACAAGGTCCCTTCGGGTACGGCGCTAATTTCGCCACAGGACCCCCGAGAATATCTGCCATTCTTACAGAAGCTTCAAGAGGTGGAACCCACACGACGCAAATTCACAATTGACGATCATCTTAGTAGGCCCGCGAAAGCCTGTGCTTATTTGCACGAGCTTGGTGACGATGCATTTGAGGAAATGAAAAACTATGTTGTGAAACATGAACTTTACTCGATGGCTCTAGGATTGTACAAATACAGCCCCGACAAGTTACAGGCACGTTTTCCTATTGTTTCAGAGTATTTGGCGCCACTGACCGGGACAGGTGATCATGGGTTTGTACGCGATTTTCCTCGAAGGGGTCTCGAGATATCCGGACGCAGGATTAGGTAGGCTGTGGCAGGACCTAGAGCGCACGAGTGATAGCTTATGTTTAAAATAGCGTACGAATCTCTTGGAGACCACTCACAGGCGACCCAATGCTACCGTCGTGCTGGGCTATGGCAAGAAGCTCTCTTCACCGCCGCTCAAGTGCCATACTCGGCAGAAGATCTTGAAGAACTTAGTTTATCTCTCGCCGAAGCCCTTTATGAATCGAAGGACTACCAAAGTACTGCTACGATCCACATGGATCACCGTAGTGACTTGGAGGAGGCCGCCAAAGTTCTTTGCAAGGGCTGCTATTTTAGCGAGGCAATGAGACTAGTTGGTGATACCCTTATCCATATTCTTGTGTCAACTAATAAGATAGCAGATCAGCAAACACGGCAAACCGGAGCTTCTAGTCACTGTGGTAGATGCTGGCTTGGCAGAAGGCTTTGCACAAACCTCCGAGTTGATAGCAGAATGCAAGAGACAGCTGAAGGCACAACTAGATCGTATACTCGAGCTACGTACAAAGAAAGAAGAAAATCCTTGCAGGTGTCCCCTTTACCTATCTTCGAGATATTAAACTGACTGTATCTTCAGTGGCCTACTTTGACGGCGTAGCAGAAGAAGGCGCTCCGGATAATGTCTCTTTAGCTCCAACTAATGCATCGACATCTGCATCCCTCTTTACAAGGTACACTTCTGGCGGCGCACAAACCGCTATGACAGGAACTACTCGCCGCACTTTTAAGAACCGCCGACGCGAAGAGCGCAAGCGGGCTCGTGGTAAGAAGGGTAGTGTTTATGAGGAAGAGTATCTCGTTAGCTCGATCGGCCGTATGGTTGAAAAGCTTGACTCAGTAAGAGATGAGACCAAAAAGTTACTAGAAGGGCTTGTCCGCAGAAGGATGAGGGAGAGGGCCATCGCATTGCAAACTTTAATGGAGGAGGTGCTGGCTAGTTTGGAGGGGTGTGTTCGGGAGGTCTTTGAAGAGGCTGGCGAAGTGGTTAACCCCGAAGCCGGCGCTGGAGGGGGCGGGAAGAGGGTGGTTCCAGCCATTAAAAAATTTGACCGAGTTGAGATCTTGTAAATTTGTTTAATTTTTCTACATACACGGCATCCGAACACTACAATAGTTGGCAGTGACCCTCAAAGCCTTCCAATCCATAGCGCATAGTGATAATCGGTGATCCTGAGCAGTAATAAGCCACTTCAAATAGCCCAAAAACGACACCGTACTATCCAACAATGCTATCACCGTCAAAAACCACCAATACGCAACCAAGCGAGCACAAACAGCATTTAAACGCCCAAAATCGCGCCCAATGCTCTACCTTAACTATATTCCCCCCATCGAAATCGCGAAAACCCAAAGCGTGCTGGAAAGCTATTCTCACCGCCTTTATATGAAAAAAAAAAAGGTAGTGGTACGGCAGCAAAACACCATTTATCCGAAGGTGGTGTCCTAATTATGCCAAAACAAAGAAGGACTAGTTAAAAAGAGCGCGATTAAAAAGTATGAAAATGTGAGCAAGGTAAAAAAAAAAAATGCCCTCCCAAAGGGCCATCTCCATCATCTCTAATTCGCGAATGCAAATTCTCACCCGGTCTCTGTGTCCCGTACTGTGCTCAAGGAAAGCTACACTTTACGGTCATTAACCGGCCCTGGTACCAAACAAGAAAACCCCACAGGCCAGCAACGAGCAAACTACAGTACCGTAAGTTAGTCCAATTGGCAAGGCATAGGTATCTCATCTCCGATCTGTTTTATCTCGCTCCCTCCCTTCCTCCCCTTCCTCCAGCCAACCAGCCAGCCAAGACACACCCTTTTATTCAAGGAATAGAACCAATTACGATGCACCCATGGGCCCGGATATGGTGGATGGATGGAAAGGTTGATGTCCGATCCATCATCGATTATCGGGGACGTTGCAGTGTGCGTTTGCATGTGCCATGCGGTTGTGGTCGCGTGATGGGTCATGGCTGCGCACTCGCGATCGGGTCAAGGTCTCATCGCGGAATTGCACTACACTCCGCTGGACTTAGGTTGTGCGTGGTGGTGGAGGTGGGGGGGATTTTCGGGAACTTTGGCTGGGCCGATTGATTGATTGACTGATAAATCGGTTGACGGGAGGTGGATTGTTAGATTGGGATGGGGTGCATGGAAGGAGAGGCTTTATGGCTATTGAATGGTTTAGGACGAAAAGAAAAAAAGGAAAGGAAGGGGGAATTGGAAGTAGGAGGGAGATCATGATCTAACTTCTTTTTTTTTTGTGGGGTTTTGGAGGATCGGGGTTGGGGTGGTGTGTGTGGTATTGACTGATTGGTTGGTTGGGGCTCGAGGGGGAAGGAATGTTGCCCAAGCGCGGCCGTGTGCTGCTGAGGAGCCCATTCGGCTGGAGCCCTCTTCAGTAGCAAAAGTTGGAAAAGCATGGAAGAGTGATGATTTACTCTCGGCGAACGTTAGATTTCATACATGAAACCCACGAGCACATTCTGTGCATTGTGTTACCTAACTTGAGTACCTACCCACCCATCTATCTATCTACCGGCATCTACCTCTACCCACTATCCACTATCCCACCTTCCGCCAGCACAAAGGGAAAAAAAACCCCCTGCAAGAAACCAAATCCATAAACCCAAAAGCCCTGCTTCAGGCTCGTGCGCCCGACTCGCAAATTAATCAATCAGTTAGTCAAGTCCATTCATCCACCCACCAAATCCCATCCACCGGTTCAGTAAGTCTACCGATAACTTACCACTGGAACAAGCGGGTTATCCTAGGCAGCCGGTGGCACCAGCACCGCGCACAGCACTTCACCCCGCCCGATGCATGTCCGATAATCCCCTTGGCGCGCAAAAACCACAACTACTGCAAACCCCAAAAAAACTTGGAAGGGCTGAGGAAAGAAAGCAAAAGAAGGGAGAAGCATCAACCAATAGGGGGCACTTCGGAACACAAATCCGAAGTCATGCATGTGATCCTTCGCGCCATTACTCTTCCAAGTTTTGTTTTCTGCTGTATGAACGCGGGAAGTGGTCGCCGGCGCAGAGAGGATGGAAAGCGGTATTAATGGATGGATGAATGAACGGACCGGCGAAGCTTTTTGGCCTTGGTGGACCTTTGCTGATGCGTATGGGTCAGCCGGAGAGCTGTAGCTCATGGGGTATCTATCACTCATGCGGACCCCGGAGCCGGAGGGTGGGAATCGATGTCGGTCATCGAGCGAGTCCCTCACAGAACAGGAGCGTCCAAGATTTGTCTGTGCCTTACTGTATGTATTACTTAAGAACTCACTCCGCTGGCATCTTCGAACCCCAGTTAAGCGGGGAATCGATAGGGCGGCCGGTGATCGCTTCCAGCATCGTCATCGCAAGGGGGCAGCACGGACATCTTCTGTTGCGAATATATGGTGGCAGCGCCGGTAGGGTGAACGAAAAAAATGAAAAAATGAAAATAGCTCTGTGCGGTATCCCTCAGTCTCGAGAGTGCTCGTACTGCATATTTATCCAATTAGTTAGTTGGGGCAAGATTAACGAGAATTTTGACGATCCTCTAGGAGGTGGCGATCGGATTTGGGAGTGAGGCGCTGGTCTTTGTGATTCGGGGGAATGTGATCCAAGGGAAAGGAATGAGCTTCTGTCTATCGAGAACCATAAATTCGATAATCGCACTAGGTTTTCGATACAAACGGTTCGTACTGGGGCTATTTCCGAGCACACGGTTCTCCTTCGGACAATAATAATATTAAAGTATGATATCTAACCAGAAAATGGGAAAGGGGAGTTAGGTCCAAGCCAATCTCTGGTCCAACACTGCCCGTCACTCGCAATATTCACGCACGTGAAAGCGCGTGAAAAGGGATGAGAGGTACAAATGGGGCAATGACCCTCGCGACGCTTCTACTCGAGTATGATACTTGAAGGTCGGGCGTAACACCTCGAACGAGGCTATAATCAATGGTAGACCATTATTAAACTTTCCTAAAATTCTGGGTTTTTGGGTAGCCCGGCTAGCTCACCCATAAGGCAGGAAAGTATGGACGGATGAGAAACGAATAAAGAGAGTCAACGCATTTGGCGGAACAATTCAGATATTAGCAGTGGGATGTCCAATTAATCCACTTATCCAGAGATGCGACGACAAACACAGCTATCATAGGCTTCCTACCTGCGCATTCCTAGGCCACTCGAACTATTAGCAGCAAGGGAGAGGGCGCTGGACCGGTTTATAGAAATAAAGAGGAGCTAAACAACAAAGGAGACGCTAGACTAGCACACTGCAACACATTTTAGTTGTTTACTAAACGTTAGACAAAAACATATCATACGGGACCTGCTAACATCATGCCCAAGCCACTCCTCAAGCACTCCCGTAACCCCCAGAGATCCAAGAACGGCCAGCAACTCAGCAACTAAGAGCGAATCAGCAAACTCGAGAGTCAAAATTCTTACGCTAGAGTTCAACTCTATTTACAGTATTGGTGAAATACCTTCCTAAGAGTATCTAGCTTTTGTCGTCAAAGCTCAAGTCGAGCTTTAATCCCAAGAACTCACAACTTTTCTCCTCAGGGAGCCCTGGTTCAGGTTTCAAACCCATTTGCCATCTTATGCTAGATTAAGCAGCTCCGCTCTAAAGCGTGCCTATCGATCCCCCTTGAATAGGAGGTATACACTTGGCCTCCATTGGAGATTTCTCGCTCAGGGGCCACGCTGCACCCTCAGCGAGGCCACCGGGGGAGTTTCGCATCATGAGATATGACTCGGTGGCATGACTTGGGCGTTTTTCTTGCGATAGCGCCTCTGTTCCAGCCCCGCTTCTCCTCTGAGCATAGCATTTGGAAGGTAGGCGCCCTAACCGCTAAACTACAACATCATACCTTACATGATACTGCACGGCTTCTCGTCTATCAACACTCTCGATGGACGGTTGGCTCCCGCAAGTCACTAAAGGTACAGTACCGATCTATCTTTACTTAAGAAATTTAAGCACCATAGACCCTGAAAACTCCCCGCTCGTGGCAACAGATTCCCCCAAGGGCTTTTAGCTCTTTTGACTGCCCCTTGGCTCTTCCTATGCGTCGCTTGTAGCAGGCATAACTCAGCAGTAGCCATTGGCTAAATGCTTTTGTATGTCGTTGAGCAGTTGTGGGAAGTTAGTTGAGATCGCTAACTTTCAGAGAACTGCCGGCACTGGGCTCGGAAGAGTGCATTAAGATAGGAAAATACTGCTGCTGGTGGGATGATATCTGGGCTGATGGAAGTGAAAGTTCATGATGCCCTGAATGTTTCTCTTTACTGGGTGGCTGGGATGGCCACTGGACCAACGGGATATCCTCTCAACTAAGCAAATCCCTTAAGGGTAGGATAGAACGGATATGGACGAATTTCACAGGAGTTTTTTTAAAAAAATAAAATTAAAAAATAACAGAATACACTGGATATTTTTATTATGTGAGAACTGAGCCCTGGAACTGCAAAAATTGATCACGTAACTTTCGAATAGCAGAAACTCGCACGAGTACAGTTACAAACTTCGACCAAGTATCTTGCTATAAACATAAAAGTCCTAACTCCCTTACATGCGTCCAATTTTCCGGTGAAACTACAAAAGCAAAAAAACAAAAAACAAGACAAAGGACAATTATATGTATCATTATTCTCTCCGGTAACAGCTTGCTCACACCCCATTAAGGTAAGCCTCTTTCTCGAGCTTCCAAAACGATTTTCTTAGTGGAGGACGGGATTTTCATGCCATCGACATACGGCGCGTATGCTGTGGCAATATCCTTAAAACCTTCTTTGATGGTGGAAAGTAGCAGCTGCGGTTCCGCTAAATGGAGTTGGCCCTTCTCTTGCTTTTGGATAGATTCCACGTCTGTCCAACTAATTGGTGGAGAAGCAAGATACTTCTCAAGCGCATTCATCGTTGAAATGAAGGAAACGAGGAGTGTAGGGACATGGTTTTGAACAATGCCATATTCATCTTCTTTGAGAGCCGAGGTTACCAGGCGGGAAAGCGCTGAATATGAGTTAGCTTAGACGCTCCTGAGGGTCGAGGCATGAAACAAGTACCTTGTACAGCATTAACCTGCAATCCCACATTTGGAATAAGTTGTGAGGTTGTAGCGTGTATACTCTGTCTAAACATACCGCCCCAAGGAGAGGAAAGAAACGGCGCCATTCTCGCTTTAAAGCTTTTAGTGGCAGTGGCTTCTACTTCTGCAATCGATGGTGGCTGATAGGGAAGCTTCTGAATTACATGTTGGAGGGTGGGCGTTGATCCATCTTTTGATTGGACACCCTCTAGAAATTTGCGTGTCGAAGAGGCCGGGGACGTCAACAAGGGGCTGGTTTGACTCATAGGAATCGGAGGGGGGGACGGAATGATTGACACTGCGGTACTACTAGGTGTCGCTACTGAAATGATCACAATTAGATCCATTTTAGGAAAAAGGTGGCAAATAGACTTACAGATCACTGCGGTAGGCGCCGGAGGCTTTCCAACTCCTGCGAGTTTTAAATCGATATCCCCGAGGATGGATAGAGATTGATCCAAAATTTGCTCAAAGATTTTGGCTGGCTTGTGGGTGACATCAAGGTATATCGCCTTCCTACGCGCTGCCGAATTCTGTGCAAGGTAAGCCAATTCCCAGAAGGCCAGCATCTACAGAAACTTTTAGCAAACATTTATCAGTCTAGTGATACAAAAACAAACCTGTGTCAAGGGCGCTGGCGAAGCCTTTAGACCACTAACTAGGGTCCCATTGGGGTCAGGAGACTTTTCACTGATAGTCTTACCATCCGCCGAGAGCGGCTTCTGGGTGAAATAAACGTCGAATGCTATGTTGGAAATTTGCCACATGACCCCAATGAGAAATGAGAGCCATAGTGATCTAATAAACATCCCAGCGCCGACAGGGAACGAAGGGAGGGTACTGGATCGATTAAGCCTAGAGGATAACCACAGATTAATATGCGAAACTCCCTTACCCCCCGGCAGTGGTGTTACCAGTAAAAGGTTTTGGCGGTGGCCAGTGTGTAATGCCATATAACTCCGCGAAAAGGCATGTAGGCAAATGGGGCTGTACAAGAGGATACGAGCGCCATGTGCAAGGCGCCAGAGGGAACTTCAGGAAATTTCTTCTTGAAGGCCGCCTTAGGAGATAACTGCGACGATTTAGCATCCAAGATGGAGGTGCGCTCAACCTCATTAGGCCATACATAGAGATGTGGCAATTGGAGCCTCCCCCGATCTTCGTACAGATGGAGCGCTGCTTGGATAAATCCAGTATAGCAGGCGAAAAAGACCAAGTATAAGAATCGCTCATTTAACCGCGGACGCTCGTAGCTTCTGGAAGGGAGATTAGCAAATGGCAGCAATAATGTGCTATTTTTCTGGTTACATACTTTCCCTCGATGATGAAGCCAAGGCGATCTTCCCTCGAACTGGACCACAAATAGAGAAAGGCAAACACCAGAGAAGCAAACGAATGTGTAAGGAGAGTTGAATAGGTCGAGAAAGATCCAATGTATGTCTTCATTGCATGAAACACAGTTGCATGTGTTCTTGCGCCCACTATTTCCAGAGGTCAGTACCGCCATGCCGAAAGAATCATCGAACCGGCCAAGAAAAAGCTGGGAGTCGTACCATGAAGCTGCGAGATGCGAAGAATGAGTATGGGAAATACAGATAGGAAGAAGATTATGATCGCCTTGAATCCGGTCCATCCTAACGGAAAAATCGCCCAGAAAACTACCGTCAAACACTATCGTTAGCCTCTGGCTGGAACAACGCGACAACAATAACGGGGGAGACAAACAGCTCGACTTGTTGCTTATTACAAAAGCTTCAAGATAACAGGCGGCGAACCCAACTAGGCATGCTCTAGCAAATCGTCGGTGGAGAATAGGGGTCAAGAATGTCTGATAGTGAGGTGGTGGGAGCCTCGGGGGCGCGGACGAGGGAATCGATCTAGAGATTGAGGACACCATAATGGTGTTTGAGGGTGAGGAAATGTTCCCTCAGTCGTGCTGTGGCCAAAAGAGTGTATATATTATCAATGGCTGAGAGGGAAGGTTTAGGAAGAGGTGTTGGGCCAACTTTAGTTAAAGATGATGGCGAAGGTCAACATGACAGTGCGAGCAGAAGGAAAATCATCGCGCGCACAGTCAACGGCAGGTGTTGCCCTACCTTACCGCGTTGCGAATGTCATTGATGGTATGGCTTGGCCTAATATTGAGCCTCATCACATGACCTTCCACAGTTGGGATCATTTGGCGCCTTGGATTTAGAGATTCGAGAAACAGACAAACTCATAAACAATTGAGTTGGGAGCGCGTCCACCGCACTCCAACGAAACAACATTCACCATGGACTCCTCCCCTTTTACCCAGAACCCGCACGGAAGGAGCTCCAATATTCCAGGAAATCCTCTTTACGGTTCCCCCCAACCCCGAGATTCTGCTCCTAACCGGACCCTATTTGGAAATCAGCGTCTTGCAGTATGTTCCGCCGCCGGAACATCAGTTGTAGCTGTGCGCAAAATAACTAACTCATATTCCAGTCTACTTCTTCGGTCCAACCTAGTTACGATTTTCTTGCGCAAGCGCCATCCCCAGCTGCCCCACCACGGCAGCGAGTACTCCCGGTGGGGATGAAGGCCGGTAATCCTCACAATCACACATGCCCCCAATCGAGGCGTTTACTGACCCTGATGTCTAGATCACTCAACCGAAGGCCTAAGGTCGGAACTAAACACGGTGCGATACGAATTATCAACATTGCAAGATGAGCGGGAGCTCGAGAGAATCCGGCATGAGAAGGAGCTTAGAGCCCTAGAAGCCAAGTGCGAGGAGCAGGCGAAACGAGCAGATGTAAGTCTTCCAGGCCCGTCTATCCCTATTTTATACTAACTCAAAAGTCTTAGTCGGTGGAGAGCGACAAGACCTACCTATTCAACAGACAAAAAGATCTATCAGAGAAATTGGAGAAGGCGAAGGATCAAGCGATAAACCAAAAGGTTGGTGACACTTAACGGCCCAAGGGATATTTGACACGTATGTGCTAAGTTTGGTTTGCAGCAAGATCTAGAGCGCCAGATCCGACGGTTAAGATCAGAGAACACGGATCTGAAGGAGCAGGTTAGCGATAAAGAAGGTGACATACAATCTCAGGACCGACAACATCGTCGCCAGGTAGAGGAGCTTAAGACTAGGAACGAGTCTCTCGAGAGAATCAACAGTGAACTCAAAAAAGACCTCGAGACCAAGAGTGATGGTTTGCAGGAAACCGAAACAAAGCTTGCTACAAACGAGACTAAAATAAGTAACCTAGAGACAGAGCTCCTAAGGGTGAAGGCACAAACAGGTGACATAGAAACATTAAAAATTCTTAAGAAAGAGCTTTCTGGTATGTGCTACCTATTGGTTTTACGGGCATGGACATCGAGGCTGACTATGTCGCAGAACAAGTCGCACATATCAGAACGTTGGAGAGTACCAATAGAAAACTTTCATCGGAAGTCAAGCAACTGCGAGATTACAACAAGTCAATCGATATATTGGAGGAAGAAAAACAGTCTTTGGAAGTTAAAGTCAGACTGCTGGATGAAGTTAGACAAGAGCTTGCCGAAACCCAGCTCCGTGTCTCAATCCTCCAAGATGAGAAGAACTCGTGGGGCAGCTTCTTTGAAAGTGAAGGGCTCGAGTTCGACTCCCCAGAGAGCCTTGCCCGAGCTCTCATACAGGAACGCTTAGAGAAAGCTAGCCTGTTGGAGCAGGCTGGTCGTACTAATCCTGAGCTAGCAGAAAAGGAAACTCTTATCGAAGAGCTTGAGAGAAATATTCGTGGCTTGAGAGAAGAGCTGGAAAAGATGGGTGAGACTGCTTCTAGAGATGTCAAGACAAGAGCCCGCTTAGAAAGGCAGCGCGCGCTTGCGTTGAAAGAAGCGCAATTCCTGCGAGAACAGTTACAATCTTTTTCAACCGAGGAAACCATGTATATGCAAGGAAATTACGACGAGCAGAAGACCAAGCGAATTGAGGAGCTTGAGCAGATGTTGGAGAAGTATAAGAAGGAGAATGATGTATTAATAGCAGAGCTAGCGAAAAGGGAGGGGGCAGACACAGGGGAGATGATGGGTAGGAAGCGACAAAGGGAGGAAGAGGGAGTAGAGAACGAAAGAAATGGGGAATTGATTCGAAAGAACCGACATCTGCAAGATGGTAAGCATCAGATTGGCGTTAAGTGTTGACAATATACTCATGAGCCCATTTTTAGAGATAATCCAACTCCAAAATACCATCCTCTTATCAAAGAAGGAAATCGAATCACTCCATATTCGGCTCGAGTCACTGGAAAAGACATCTACACGGATTTTACAACTAAAGGACAATCCCACTAGCCGGGAAGAGGCAATCAAAATTGCTACTCTCGACTCTCTCAGAAAAGAGAACACCGCTCTCCTCGCGCAAGTGGAGGAGCGAACGGATCAGATTGGCAAGGTTGTCCCAATCCATACTCTAAACAATCTCCGGGGTGAGATGGAGGCCATGGAGAAGGTTATCAGCGAGAAGGAAAAACGGATGACCCGTCTGAAGGAGATTTGGACCGCCAAGTCCTTGGAATTCCGTGAGGCAGTCTATTCGCTTCTGGGGTATAAGCTTGACTTTCTGCCGAATGGAAGGGTTCGGGTGACCCACATGTTTGCAGGCAACGAAGATCAGAGCATTGAATTTGATGGGGAGAAGGGTGGGTTGCTGTGTTGCATAGTTTATAAGTTTGCGTACTAATTAGCACTCGTTAACAGGAACCATGAAGGTTGCTGGTGGGCCAGACAGCATGTTTCATCGAGAGATCAAGAATCAGTGTAGTTTCTGGATGGCCAGGCAGAGTATACCCTGTTTGCTAGCGAGTATCCTTATAGAACAGTACGAGAAAACGACAAGAGCTCAAAGGATGTAGGAGAAGAGTAGAATCATGTATAATATGGGGGCGTTTTTCTTTTGTATCTCTACGATAGGCTCGGATCTTTAAAGTTTGGATGGTTTCCGGAGGGAAGGCCTGGGTGAACCTCATATTCTGGCATCATACCGATATGTTCAATATAGAGCCCTGTCAACGGAGCTGTTACCTAGAGTATTTTAATTTAACTAGAGACACCACAATTGATCGATATATTATGCAGCGATTGTAGACTGGAAATGATCATCATGACGCTTTTCAGGTTCTAACCCCGCCAGATCGCTAAACATTTCAAACCGTTAGTCTTTAGAATGGTCACAGCGCCACCCACAGGCTCTTAGGAAGAAGGAATCATATAGACCAAAAATAAACCGTTGGGAGGGTGCAGGTGGGAGGGAGTACCGGTATTCTGCGCATCGCCGCCCATTCCCCTAGGGCCCCTGCTTTGCCCTCCCTCTTGCTTGCTATCATCCGGCGCACAGTAAGCTGATAGAATTCGACTGCATTTGACTTGCCAGTATTTTCAGGGGTAAAGGCCCGTAATCCTGAGGGGCTGAGGCATATACCAAACAAAACTCGGGGGTGGGGTGTTCAGGGCGAACCGTCCGGGTTTCGAACCATCTCCACAACAGGTATGATAAAGAACAAGGTAACACCACCAAGCAGGTTGCGAAAAAGTCCAAGACGGCAAATAGGGCAAGCAAATGATTTTTCACCATAGAACTGTTCTAACCCTCCCAATTCTCGCAAGGACTAATTTTTTGCTTGGATGGAAAGCTTTCCTGACAAAAGCCTTATAATCACCCTTCGTTTGGTGCCGATTCTCACAGCTTTTAAGAAAGATCGCGAGTCGGTGGGTGTATGGGTGTATGAGGGGAGAGAGCATATTATACACAACTCACGGGACTACAAAAGGAGTTTGGATTTCCGCAGAGTCTGGAAAAGCGCTTGCAGACGTTTCTCCAATATAACGTCCCAAATACCCTAGAAACTTGTGAACAATTGAACGGTGCGCTATGACGTTGGACGTTCCTCTCTGAGTGGGGTCGGGAAATTTTTAATTTTTTTCTGTCTCGGAAGGGGGGGAAAGGGGCTGTGTTTTTGCTGTGTTTTTTGCCCCCGTTCCAGAGAAGGAAATTGACTTCATACAGTAGCACATGGTTCAATCACGGTATTCGAGCTTTTACGGTATAATAGCGCAATGAAATCAGAGGAGGATCGCTCAGGTTATCACATGGATAGCTTACTAAGCAATATAGCTACCCTTTTAGGGCCTCAAGTGCCCGACACCCCCGAAACCAGCACTTCCACACGCTCAGCGCCAAGACAATCCATCATCCACGTTCGTCTTGCGGGCTTACCGACACGGGCTGCAGCTTTCGCCCCAATTCTTATTTTCTTCTTTTTACATCGTGTTTTTTCTTCCAGGGCGAAACTCTAGCTGTTATTCTTGCACAAAGGCAACTACGGTAACCCGACACCGCGTTCTCTCCCCTCGGTCGCTCGCAATAGGGACTTTGCGACATCGCATACAGGGCCAAACCCCAGCAATCTGGTTTGTCCACAACCGCATTTGCCGCACACCCAGAGCCTTTTCGCAAAGTTTCTAATCTCGGCCCTCAACAAGGAGAGTCGCCTCTCACATAGTATCACCTCTATCACCACCTCCCCTTCCATTTTTTGTTCTCAACACATTCGCATCGCAAAGCTCGTCAGCAATCATGGGTGTTCCGGCCCTGTTCAGGTGGCTTACAAACAAGTATCCTAAAATTGTTAGCCCTGTGATTGAGGAGCAACCTCAAGAGATCGACGGAGTAGTCCGGGCAGTGGACACAACTCAGCCGAATCCGAATGGCGAGGTAAGGACAGACATCATTATTGATCGGTTTGTTAAACAAGTTTACTAACTCTTACCCTGCTTATCCCCACACGCTGAAGGCGGACAATCTTTACCTTGACATGAATGGTATCGTACATCCATGTTCTCATCCCGAGGAAGGCGAGCCACCGGAAACAGAAGAGGCGATGATGTTGGCTGTATTCGCCTATACTGAGCGTGTTGTAAACATGGTGAGGCCTCGCAAGCTTCTCATGATTGCTGTCGGTATGTTTTCGCTGATCGCTTACATGGGAGCAGTGAGCTTTGCAACCTTGCTTCTATCTGTCGCTCCAGTCAGACCATTTTATCGCGGATACTAATGCTCCACAGATGGTGTTGCGCCTCGTGCGAAAATGAATCAGCAGCGCTCTCGCCGCTTTAGATCGGCGCAGGAAGCCAAGGAAAAAGAAGATGAGACTGCTCAATTAATTGAGGAGATGGAGAAGCGACAAGGGAGCAGTTTTGACGATGTTCTCAAGAATAAAAAGGTTTGGGATAGTAATGCCATTACCCCTGGCACTCCTTTTATGGATATTCTTGCAGCATCGCTCAAGTACTGGATCGCAAAAAAACTCAACGACGACCCTGCCTGGGCTAAAGTAAGTCACCTGGACTACCATGTTAACTCGGATAAGAGAAATCCATCTTGGGACGGCCGAGTTTCCTATTCTGGTGGGTGCGGGAGAAAAATAATAAAATACTCGGGCGGGTCATTAAAAGCCAGAAAAAAACCATTTCTGCTGACCCCAGATAGACCTATTGCACCTGTGGCGAGATTGGCCCCCTCAGCGAGATTTGCCTTAATAAGCCCAGTTGCGATATGCTGATTGGTGGTTGCGGACCAATCTCACTGAAGGGGCCAAACTCACCACAGGTGCAATTGGTCTAAGGGTTACGTTTTCCGGTTTTTGATGCTCCCCCCTGCGAGTACCAGCGAAACAAGACAACATGTTACTTAAAGGGGAAACTTGGACGCCCCAAGACAGATTTCTCTTATCAAGTTAACCCGACATTGCGGATTGATTATGTGCTAACACCTTTCTAGTTAAAAATTGTTATCTCAGATTCCACCGTTCCCGGGGAGGGAGAGCACAAGATCATGGAATTCATCAGGTCCCAGCGAATCTCCCCAGAATACGACCCAAATACTCGTCATGTCATATATGGCCTCGACGCCGATCTAATCATGTTGGGGCTCGGAACTCACGAACCGCATTTTAGAGTCCTCCGTGAAGACGTCTTTGCGAAGGAAGCTAGGGCAAAGACTTGCAAGATATGTGGACAGAAAGGTCATCGTGCTGAGGAATGTACAGGAAAGGCCAAGGAGAAACAAGGCGAGTTTGATGAAAAAGATAATGCTTCGCCATTGAAGCCCTTTGTCTGGTTACATGTCTCAATACTTCGTGAATACTTGGAGGTAGAACTTCAGGTCTCGGGCCAACCATTCAAGTTTGAGTTAGAGAGAGCTCTTGATGATTGGGTTTTTATGTGCTTTTTCGTCGGAAACGACTTTTTGCCCCATTTACCAAGTTTGGAAATCAGAGAGAACGGAATCGACACTTTGATTGCTGTTTGGAAAGACAATATCCCTCTTATGGAAGGTTACGTTACCAAAGATGGAACTGTAGATCTAAAAAGGGTTCAATACATCCTTGATGGGTTGGCAAAGCAAGAAGATCAAATCTTCAGGAACCGGAAGAGAGTCGATGACAGAAGGGAACAGAACAACAAGAGGAGGAAGTTAGAGGAGGAGGCTAGAGCCGCTAGTGGAAGTCGCGGCGACCATTTTGCTAGCGGAGGGTTAGATTCGCCTTCTATTGCTCCCGCCGGAAGAGGGAGAGGGAGAGGCGTTCCCAATTCTGCCCCTCCTCCCATGATCCCACTATTCAAGCCTGGTGATGTTTCAAAGGATACGAAGAAAATGAACTACGACATGGTGATGAATAGAGAAGGCATTCGGAAGGCTAATCTTCAGAACAAGAGCGCAGCTCAGGCGTTAAAGGCTCAACTGTTGACTGGCTCATCCAGCACCGCTGTGGAATCAGTGGGTAACGGTTCTAAGCCGGATGCATCTCCTACTCTAGATAGACTTTCCACAGCTGCTTCCGCCATACCCCTTAAGAGAAAAGCCGATATTATTGAGGGGGACGGGACTCCCAAGACCCCTGGTTCTGAGTCTGAGGCCGAGGATCCTGACCGTGATCCGGTTCGTCTTTGGGAGTCTGGATACCGTGAACGATACTACGAACAAAAGTTTCATGTCTCACCAGAAGACATTGAATTCCGAAATAAGGTTGCTGCGAGCTATGTTGAAGGTCTATGCTGGGTATTACTCTATTATTTCCAGGGATGTCCTAGTTGGACCTGGTATTACCCATATCACTATGCGCCGTTCGCTCAAGACTTCAAAGACGTCGGAGCGCTTGATATCAAATTTGGGAAGGGCAAGCCCTTCAAGCCCTTTGAGCAGCTTATGGGCGTTCTACCCGCCGCTAGTAAACACGCTCTTCCGGAGCCATTCCAAAAGCTTATGACCGAGGAGGATTCCGAGATCATTGACTTCTATCCCGAGTCTTTCCCTATTGACTTAAATGGCAAGAAGTTTGCCTGGCAAGGTGTAGCTCTTTTGCCATTTATCGATGAGAAGCGTTTGTTGGACGCCGCGGCAAAAATTTACCCCAAACTGAGTGCCGAGGATATCGCGAGGAATGCGATGGGGCACGATTTTCTATATTGCGCGGACCGCAATCCCATGTACGACGACATCACAACGCAGCTCTACCACAAGAGGCAAATCTCTGATGTATGCCCTCCCCCCCCCCCAATACCGTAAGTACTCCAATACAGGAACAATGCGTCAGGTTGTTGTAATTGCCCTACTGGGATAGAGGTAGAGAAATCGCCGCAAACTCAGCTCTCAGCTAAGACAAAAAAAAGGAAAAATACACCTCACCTGACTAGGAGAGGCAATTGCAACGTCCTAGCGCATTCCTCTTGTATTCGAGTGCTTACAATATTTAAAGCGCTCACTAACTTGTGTAGGAATATTCACTTGACCCCTCCATGAGCCAAGGCCTTACTGGGAAAGTTATCAAGGATCCTTCGTTTATTCCCCACGGCACTGTACCTTTTCCGTTGTCTGGGGATGGTGAGCCCAAAATTGAGGGTGACAAGTCACTTTGCGTCTTCTACGAACTCCCCAAACACGCTCACGTACACAAATCCGTGCTGCTTCGTGGAGTCAACCCCGATCCTCCAGTTCTTTCCCGTGCAGACTTAGAGATGGTCAAAAACAAAGCTCAGGGCTCGGGTCGATCCTATGGCGGCGCGCCACTTTATCGCAGCAATAGTGGAAGAGGCCGTGGTCGTGGTGGCGGCGGCGATTTCCAAGGTTCTTATCAATCCAACAGAGGCCCTTCCCAGGGTTACCCGGGACAGAACCATACACCTTCGTACGGAAATGGGACTTGGCAGCCTCCTCCACCTCCTCCTGCCCTTTCAGGTTGGGGTGGATGGGGTGGACAGAATAACCAGCCCCCGGGGGGCTACCGAAATCCACCCCCATACGTCGCACCGGGGTACCGGCGCGGTGGCCAATATTCAGCTCCTCCTCCTCCCCCTCCCCCTACCTTCCCACATAGCCCTGCCTTTGGGCGCGGACAGCCCCAACCCCCCTACAATGGACCCGGCCATAACTACAATTCATCACCTCGGGACGATAGATACCGTCCTGGTGGAGGTGGAGAGAACAGGTACAATGACCATAATAACGATCGTCGTGACGACCGTAGTAGAGCGGGTGGCAGCGGAGGTTATAGGGGTGGCCGTGGAGGTCCAGGTGGAAACAATAACAGAAGTAGAGGGGGTGACAACCGCGAGCTATGGAGAAGATAACTTCCTTCAACTAGTAAAAGCATGTTTTACAATGTACATCCTTTTATTCATTCAAGTTTCCTTTCATATTGGTTTCCAGGGTTCGATGCGAGTGTTCTGTGAATAGTATCCTAGTTGGTTCTTTTCTCTCTCTCCAAACACCTGTCGATCTCCTGTTTTTTTGTGTAATATTATTACGACTGGCGGTTCTCCGTGTGCGAGCGTACCAAACGGGGCTGGAACTCATGACTGCCAAAGCACACCCTTATGTCGATTTCGATTCATCAGCAGTATGTATGGATAATCGGTTTGAATCCCACATCCCAAGGGGGCCACGGCGAATGACTTCTCCCAGACATTTAGAACGTATTTCCTAGACCTTGAGTGGCCATGTCTCCGCACTGACAGATTGTCGCCGGAAAAGATTACTGACATGTTCCTCCGTCCTTGCCCGGAGCCGGCAGAGCATGACGGTCAGCCGTCTCAGGAGAAAAAAGGCCCATTCCACCAGTACAAAATCTCTAGTAGAGTCTTCAGGCGTTAAAATACACTCAGAAAATACTGATCAAGGTGTATGATCCTCTATCCCTTGGTCCGTCAATGCGCCCCAAGAAAACCGGTGGAGCAGGCCTCAGTTGGAAACCTTGAGTAATTTATTTCCCGCCAGGGAAGGATACTTCCCGGATCCCGTGATTTTCTTGGCCGGATTTGGTATTTTCTTAACAAGTTTTCTTGGGCGCACCACCCGACGGACTATAGGTTGTTATTCACATAAGTTGAGCGAGGGGACTTTACAACTCCGAGTGAGCACCCACGAAAATCAACAGCCGAACAACTTGTAAGACAAACAAATCACTACCAAAAGAGCTCACAGGGCACTCGCCGAACACAGTCTGGCCCCGGATTTTAGTTCTGGCTTCCGATCTTGCAACCCATGGTCTGCTTGGGGAAACGTTGCCTACTTCCTGGGGTCATCGTTTCGATGGCAGATCACAACCTGAGGGCCGGATTGGCACCCTTGCCGTGGGAACCGGAACAATTGAGAATGAAGCTAGGGTGTCCAGAATTTCCCCTCTTGGATTGAGGAGGGGGCACAGTGAAAGGCTCTTCCAGCGCAAGGCTAACGTCTACCAGGAGCGTCACTTGCGCGTTGGATATGGGGGGATTTGGTGCCTCGTGGTAGAGGTACTGGCGCGCCCGGTGGGGTCCGGCGTTGTGGGCCGGGCTGCAGTGGTTTGGGATGCCCTATTTTTCTGTGGAATTTCGTTGCTTGAAATGTTACTCGAGTATGATACTATACTTCGTGCCTTAAATGGTCCAGAGTGATACTTCATGATGGCCGGAAGCTCGAATGGGCAAAGTAAACTGATGCCCACTAGCGCATATCGCGGGGTCCCGGAAAAAAAAGAAGATTCCAAGCCAGAGAAGCTGTTAGAATTGTAGATGCACCGTACTGTACTTACTCTTGCGATTCGCTATCTCCGTTAGTCCGGTATGGGTTTGGGTTGACGGGTTGGCGGGGTTGCGGGTACAAGCTAATGAGATCGAACACATCCTGATGGCTGATACTATACCGTGATATGAAAGCACTAACGCCTCTCAAGACCTCTTGTCTCTAGATCCGGAGGTTGGAGCCGTGCCAGAGGTAGCGGGTCGCAAGAGTTAAATACGGTAAATACCAAGAGAAACAACTGCCTTAAGCGCCTGCTATCAAGCCGCCGTCTACGATGCCGGACAATAAAAAAAAATTAGCCCTCGAGCTCGTTCGACTTTTAGCGCCAGGGTTCAATCCCTTACAAATCGGACTCTCTCGTGAAACCATAGGCTAATTAGGTAGCAACAATACCCTCTGCGCCCCGTGCTACGAGCCTACGGCATACTGTAAAAACAAATTCGGAAAACGTGACGAGGGATTCTAGAGTTCTGGTTGGAGGGTTTGGTGGCTCGAGCCAATCGACTTATGTGTCTCTAACCCCTATTTTCCAATTCCTCCTGCTGTAGGCTACAGAGTACTGTGCCCATAATCCTCTTGCGCCCTCTCGTGTGTAATACATATAGTAGCTCCTGTATTCGATCGTACCCCGCATTGCAAGCCGAACACGCCTGCTCATTTCCCAACCAAATATCAGCGCCCACCCGCTCATATCTCCAAACTCACCAGACCCACCACGAACCGTAAGGGTCCAGGCATCATGTTCACTGCAGCATTCAGCGACATGTTCAACAAGAACAGTCATAATGCCACAAACAGTTTTAACACCACCTACAATACCTATCATATCGCAGAAGCCCAGTCACGGATTCTTCAGTGGCTATCGCCCTTGGAACCTTGGTGCCGGCATCACGATGTAGCCAGCAGCCGGATTGAAGGTATAGGTGCTTGGATTTTCGAGAAGCCGGAATTCAAATCGTGGCTGAGATGCAAAAAGGATGGGGAACCTGTTGATGCGACTCTCTTCTGTTCTGGGGCCCCGGGTGCAGGGAAGACATATATGTGGTAAAATAATTGGTATCCCGTAGGCCTACAAGTGCGGTAATTGACTAACTCAGGTGTTAGCTCGCTCATTATTGATGCCCTGTGCGATAATACTGCCCGGTCTAGTGATAGCATAGCTATGGATACCTGCACTGGCGACGGGACTTCTGGTCTTAAGGTTGGGGTCGCTTGTTTGTACTGCGATTACCACTACCAAACCGAGCAGGTTGCAACAAGTATGATCGGTGGCCTACTCAAGCAATTCGTGATTGCGTTACCTGAAATACCCGATGAGATAGTTCAGGCATTCAGCGCGTCAAAGGAGCATCTTGGGGGAAGAGGTATCCGCCCGCCAAAGATTCTCGAATTATTTCCTCAAGTTCTTTCAAGGTTCCGGGAGACATTTATTTGTATTGACGCCTTGGATGAACTCTTACTCGAACAGAGAGCTGAGCTTCTCCGCTTGCTGAAGCAAGTGTTACAGAAATCCCCAACGACACGATTGCTGTTAACGGGGAGGCCACAAATCTACAACGAGTTGCCTAAAAATCTTACCGGGTCTGCCGGTACAATCGTTATACAACCTAGCAGGGAGGATATCAAGGCATATATAACTGCAAAACTAGATAATGATCCGAATCCTGAGGTAATGACCGATCAGTTGGAATCGGAGATCATGGCCTACATTCCCGACCATTTTTCGGAAATGTGAGTGGGCTATTTCTGTGGCTACCCTAAGTATCTAGTTCACTGACGCTCGTTTTTAGCTTCCTCCTTGCCACCCTGCATATTGACGCGGTTTTAGGGGAGCTGACTATCCTTGCGAGGAGGCGAAAATTGTATAATATGGCCATTGGCTTGGGCGATGCTTATAGCACAACCATAGAGAGATTGAAGCAGCAAAAAGGTGACAAGCCAAGGCTCGGGATGGGCGTCTTAGCATGGGTTGCTCTAGCCGAGAGACCCTTACATGTCAGTGAATTATGCCATGCGCTCGCAGTAGAGCCCGATTCAAGATATGTCGATAACGAAGGTGTCCCTCTGATAAAGACTCTTCTCGAGTGCTGTGTGGGGCTAGTGAGTGTTGATCGGGAAACATCAACAGTTCGTCTTGTGCACGTTACCTTGCATGAATACCTCCGTGGCCATCCAACTCTTTTTCAAAATTGTCACGGAATCATGGCTAGCGTGTGTTTGACCTACTTGAATTTCGAGCAGGTAAAAGAGCTCCCAATTACCCTCAAGGAGGTTCCGGAAGAATTGCCACTCCTTCAATATGCGTCCTCTTGCTGGGGAGTCCATGCCAGAGAGGAGCAAGAAGAGCTTCCACCAGTTGTGGGGTCTCTTGCTGTCGAGCTCCTTAGGCAATACGATACGAATTCACATATATCTGCTGCTTTTTTCTTGCGTCCACAGGGCTGGCAAAAATGGCAGTCCCCGCCGGTAACCGAAAATTTTACTGGGCTACACTGCATCGCAGCTCTTGGTATCACTGAAATTGCGGTTATTTTGCTAGAGATGGGGAACCGTGATATAAATATTCAAGATGACTCTGGGCGCACAGCACTAGCATGGGCTGCTCTCAGTGGGCACGAAAAAATGGTGCAGTTATTATTGAGCCGTGAAGGAGTGAAGCCCGACTTAGAAAGTCATCTTGGCCAAACACCGCTCTCTTTGGCCGGTAAGGCTGGCCATGAGGGAGTGGTCAATATGCTCTTGAACCGAATAGGTGTCAATCCCGATCAAAAGGACTACGCCGGTCGAACACCACTTTCCTACGCTGCAGAGGATGGGCATGAGGGAGTCGTGAGGTTACTACTCACTCACAGCCAGGTGAGACCTGACGATCCCGATAGCTGGGATAGAACACCACTCCAGTGGGCTGTTCAAGGAGGACATGAGAACCTAGTGAAGATTTTCCTGGCCTGCGGCGACGTCAACCCCGAAACATTTGACAAGAGTGGCCAAACACCAGCCTCTTGGGCCTCCAAGAATGGCCATGAAGCTATATTGAGACTCCTTCTAAACCGAACCGAGGTGAACCCTGATTCGCCAGACAGCCGTGGCAGAACTCCACTGTCCTGGGCTGCTGGGCACAAACACGAGGGAGTGGTAAAGCTTCTTTTAGAACACCGTGATGTCAACCTGGATGCAAAAAACAGTAATGGACGAACCCCGCTCTCAATGGCTGCTGGGAGCGGTGGCGCAAACGTGGTGAGCTTACTGCTCTACCGGAAAGAGGTCGACCCCAACTCTGTGGACAACGATGGCCAAACACCTTTGTCTTGGGCTGCTATGAGTGGGCATGAGGACGTTGTCCAACAGTTTCTAGATTACGATTTTGTCAATCCCAACTTAGCGGACAAGTCTGGGCGTACACCGCTCTCTCGGGTGGCGGGAAGGGGGCGTAACGCTGAGGGTATCGCAAAGTTGCTCTTATCCCGAACCGATGTCAACCCCGACTCGTTCGACCAGATTTGGGAGACCCCACTCTCACGGGCTGCCGCAAACGGACACAAGGAGATGGTAGAGTTGCTGCTCAGCCGTGATGATGTCAACCCCAACTGGATCGACTGTGAAGGCTGTACACCACTAACTAAGGCCGCTCGGTATGGACACGAAGAAATAGTGGGACTCCTTCTCGCACGTGCGGGCGTTAATCCAGACCCCGCTGATATTGATGGTCATACACCACTCGCTCACGCTGCAATGAAAGGCCACAAGGGCATTGTGGTTATGCTCCTGGGCTGCGAGAATGTCTTTGCAGACACAAAAGACAGACAGGGCCGAACACCATTGTCCCTGGCTGCCGGCGAGGGCCACGCAGAGGTGGTAGAGATCCTCATGGGATGTAACGGTGTTGATCCATTCCTGAAAGATAAGCTTGGCCAAACGCCACTTTCTTGGGCTGATCAGGGAGGGTGGACGAGGGTCGTGGAACTCATTCAAGGCTACCCCTATGAGTACTAGCGCTGCCAGGGCCAGCAAAACTACGGCCATGAGAAATACTGCCACGAGAACTACTACTGTGGGATCGCCGTAATCACCAAGACCGCAAGGGCCACAGGTAGCCGACACTTCCGAGTCCTAATTGCCACTGAGGAAGGCCGGAAACATGATCGTTCTATTCTTTCTTTCAAATTTCATTCTCTTGCTTGGGCGCAAATTAAAGATCCGGAAAGAGTGACCTCGATATCTATGTCGCAACCATACATTTTGTTTGTCGCTCCTTCCGGATCTTTAATTTGCGCCCGAGTAGAATCTAGAGCTCTTTTCTTTCTTTTCTTTTTGGACTCACCATTCGCGGGAGTTACCGACTCAATTACAGCATCATACTATGCTTGTGCTGTCGCGTTATCGTTTCCAATTCATAATGTATCACTCGGGGACTTACACCTTGTTTTTGTTGAAAATCTGGGTTGCGGAGGTAATGATTTACGATGAGGAAGGATTTTACGCAGTGGACTTGAAACCGCTTAAGTGGAGATGAGGATCATGATTGATTGATGATAACTTGGTGGAAGGAAAGACTTGAGGAAAGTTGTGTGCAGGAAAGGAAGGTGTGAGGCGAGGAAAGGTGTGTAGGAAAGAAAAACAAGAGGGGTGAAAACATTTTCAGTTGCTTGCGCATCCTTTCACTAGTGCGTATGTAGGCCTCTGTGGCCACACAGAGTGCGGGCACATCCCGCATCAGGCGCGGCCATCAAACTGCCATTTCCAACAGTTTTTGTTGAAACATACTTCTGGCACTACTGTAGTGTCACTCGTACTATTGCTTTTTCCCTTGCATCAAACCTTATCGCACATCTAGACCTCCGGCACTATTGTAGATACCTCCTTGCATATCTCTCATTCCTCTTTTTCTTGTTATTGTAATTGTTCGCTCGACCTATTCGTCTCGCTCCCAAACAGTAGATATTTAGGGCTTTCCGCCCTTCCCTCCGAGATAAACTAGAGTGTTCCGTTTTCTCAAGCAATCAATCACTTCTTCATATCTCGTATGATACCATCATTCCATTCAATATTTCCACAACAGTTCCCGTCGAAAATATTGTTATCGTCTTCCATTGTCCACAAACAATTGCTTCGTCACATGTGTTTCTTTCCTATATCATCCCTTTATATTGGGTTGCATCCCCCATGGTAGTGAGACAGCTTTGGTTGGGTCTTGATTATTCGGCGGCTATTTCGTCTAGGCCAGATATCTTTACACTCTCTAAAGTTTGGAGGCGTATACCTATCTGGAGACCATGATGCGTTATGGGCTAAAAAAGGGAAACAGGTTTCTTCTCATGAAGGATAAGGTCACTGATGTTTTCTATATATGTTCGGCCGTCAGGCCTTTTCTTCCGATTGATTGTAAGGAAGAACGACTGTTTGGGTTGAAGCTGCGCAAAAACTTACTGTTACACCTCCGCGCCGAAGCCTGGATTGGCATGGCTCCCTTTAGCATGTAATAAATCTCCAATTGAAGTGCACCAGAGCTTATTTCAATAGGTTTCTTTGGGGGGGGGGGGGGTACGGTATTGCTCCAATGTGACGGATGTCCGGCGGGGGATAGTGGGACTCATCATTGCCACTGTCTATAGATACTTCCCATAGGCACAAGTACCACGGCCTTGAGCCCAAGTAGCAATGTGAAAAAGGGACATTGGATAATTCCGATCCTCCTTCTGCAGCCACATAGTTCTCACATCCGGCAAGTCCTTGCTTTCTCTTCAATCCCTCATCTCGCACACCCGATCTCCATAGCTTTTGTTGGAATACCGGTAACCTTAGATATGCGCGAGAAGAATAGTAATATTTTGGTGGTTTCAACTCCAACATCCTCGATAGCTTAGGATGGATCAAGGGAAAGGGCCTGATGGCTGGACATGTATAGAGAACAATAATGACCACGTCCCTCATGAGAAGAAACCTATTTCCCGTCTTCAACCCATAATGCGTAATTACTCCCACGCCGGTATGCACTTCCAAACTAAGAGGCATAAAGATATCCAACTCACACGGCACAGCTTCCGGATGCCCAAGACCCAACCAAAACCGCCTAACTACCCCAATGGATGCCAACCAACATAAAGGCATGAAATAGGAGAGCAAAATATAAGACGAAGGAAGATATTGTTTGTGGGCAACGGAAGGCAATATATTCAACAGTATTTTTGAATTCAGTGCTCAGACAGCCCTCCCTGTCCCGGATCCATCGGGTGATGACTCCGGAAACATGACTTTTGGCCAGCAGACTGCGCTTTCCGTCATCGCCCGTATTGTGCCCAGTATCGTGATGTTCGGAGTGCTTGTTTCTTGTTTGTTTGAACTCCTCATATTCGCTCTTATTTAGTCCATGTCAACCAATATTAGAGACTTTGCGGTGGATGTATCCAGCATCCTTGTATGCCAAGAGCAGGGGATTTGCAGCTGGATGCAGGTTTGACTTTGCGGTGGATGTGGTTAAAGAATCCATGATGTCCGGCCAAGGAATCAAGTAAGTCAAAGTTAGGTTGTGAAGTCAACATAGCCCATTCTGCAGCAACCGTGGTTTTTGGAATTAATATTTCCTAGTGTCGAGAATGAAAGCTCCTCGGCTTCCAAGAATCACAGAATTCTTTTAAAATGAAGTAGTATTGGCGGTATTGGGATAGGTCAAAGTTGTTGAGGTCAAATTCGCGGAATTTGCTCCCGTCCCAGAGTCAAGGTCTGGATGATAGAATGCTTGGCATATGCATGCCAAGCCGTGCAAAAAGACTCTGGATTGTGTCCACCGCAAAGTCTCTATTACCGCCTTTTCTTCATCCAATTTCGCCTACCGAAATCCGTGCCCGGGCAGTCCCTCCCCGTGCCGGACCCGCTAAGTTATAGAACCCGAGGTATCAATCTTGGCCTATGATAGAAGAGCACGGTTCCAGTTATCGGCCACACTAGCTATGCTCGGGCACTGTGATGCCAGAAACCTTCGGTATCCTCTATCATTTATGGTCTCTGCGTTCGCTATTCCCTTAGTTATCAGTCAATTCATTTTACTATAGCCCTTCTCACCCGTAGCCATACACAGCCCGTGTCGGTATCTGGTTCTAAGTAGAAATGCTAGATCAACGGTCAAAAGTTGCGTTCCATAGTGAAAGTAAGCGGCGGTGGGAGCAGCGCTAGAGCTTTGTTGCCTCCGCCGATATCTCTGTGGTGATTCTCCAGTGGGGAATTTAAAAAAAAGGGAAGCTTCCAACGCCCATTAATTAGAAGCCGGTCACAGCCCGGCCCTCTGCCCAGCCCTGAGCCCTCGAAGTCCAGCTGCGCAAAAGCTTTACAGCATGATATCGTAATACCCGCCTCACAGTTACCCGGTCAAGCGCCTAAGACAATTAAGCCTTTATCGATAAGTAGCCTTAAAAGTCAAGACATAAGCAGGCGACAAGGCAATCTAAGACAGCTCTTCCTTCATTAAACCTCCTGCATCGCCCCACCAAACACCCCGCCAAAGGCCCGCTCACTAGCAACAGACGACATATAATAACCTCTTCCAACGACGAGAGGATGTCGCGACACAAGAACATCCGAAATCTTGACCTACACGCAGGTACCAACCATCCCGAGACCATATGGACGTTACAGAAAGTATGCTCACTATAAGGAAAGAACTCGATGACTTCGATGGAGATGACTATGAGGAGTCTAATGGTGCGATATTCCGAATTACACCCATCCGTTATCATTTACTAACCGCCCACAGATATTAGTGAATCAGACGAAAGTAGAGACACTCTCCCCACAGTGGAGCGAATTAACATCTAACAAATAAGGACAATTGCAAAAGGGCCTTGCCCAGGTCCGAGAGACTCTGGGCACCGAAATTCCCGCCACAGATAAAGAGATACAAGAATCGTTATGGTACTACTACTTCGACGTTAGCAAGACTATAAACTACCTATTGAGTGCGTTCCGCCCTCTCCGTGCCCACCGGGCAACGCTAACGATCACCAGGCCAACATGCGCCGGCCGAAAAGCCAAAAAAGAAGCCCCAACCACAGTTTTCACAGAAAGCTCAAAAAGGTACTTCAAGAATTTCGTTCTCGTTATCTTCATATATAGCACATGAGCACGTTTGTGCATCGCCCAGAACTAATCTCCTAGGCTACTTCCCAGGGATTGGTCAAGGCCATGGCTTAGAAAAAAAGACGGCGACGGAGCTTGGCTTTTTTCGGGATTGTCCGTGGGGAAACATACCTAGGCACCGACAGGGAGAGATAATCGTTGAGAGGATTCACCCTCGAGGAGGGCTGTTGGGCGGATCGGGCAAGATGTCCAAGTTGGCGGCATTAGCTAAGGCGAGGAAAGAGAAAGCTGCTATAGAAAAGAAGCAAGACGGAGAAGAGAAGGCATCGGTGTCTCTATTAGCACGACTGACGCCAAAAGCACCAACCCGAGCACCTGCGCCTATACCTAAGTCTTCGTTTCCCCCAGCACAGGAGAGCAAACGAGAGATAAAACAAGAGACCAAACAAGTTATAGTGCCAGAACCACAGCCGGAAGCAGAGCCAGAGAAAGTCGCCGCAGCCTCTAGCCAAGGCCTTGGCCACCCAGAAGAGCCCAAGGCATTTTTCCCAATTCTCAAAGACCCATCCATATATATGCCCCAATTTACGAATCTTCTCGGCTCCCCATCCAGTTTTGCACTGTCGTTTTTCGGGGAGAGAATTTCAACGATCAAGATGAGCACTAACCAAGAGACATTCGCTATTTCAGGTGCCCCAACGGTGGCACAAGCCAAAGCTTTCTCAGAACCTAGCCCTGATGATATAGTGATGGCAGCCCAGAGTGGTAGTAAAGGTTCACCTTTCAAACCAGTCCCACCAGTCAAGTACAAAGCTCTAACGAGCGCAGGTTTGAATAACGCGAGAAAGAAAACAGATAAGCCTGTCGAGAAGATAGAGGCTGCTGTTCAGGCGATGGCCATCGACAATACGCCCGTTAAGGCCAGAAAAAAGATTGATGTTTTAGCGGAATTCAAGAATACCAAGACAAAAGAAAGTGCAAACTTTGTCGTAATAGGTGCTCCCCCCTGCACGCCGCTGGCGAGTTGATGACTAACTTTTTAGGCCATGTGGACGCTGGGAAGAGTACACTAATGGGAAGACTCCTCTACGATTGTGGTGTAATAGACGAACGCACAATCCAGAAATTCAAGGCTGAAGCAGAAAAGATTGGGAAATCCTCCTTCCATTTTGCCTGGGTGCTAGATCAGACGGACGAAGAACGTTCAAGGTGTGGCCCCTCCGTATTTCATTTGGCGAAAACTAACCGGACCTAGAGGTGTAACAATGGACATTGCAACAAATCACTTTTCTACTGCCTCCACAAACTTTACCATTCTGGACGCACCCGGCCACCGTGACTTTGTACCCAACATGATAGCGGGTGCCTCCCAAGCCGACTTTGCCGTATTAGTTCTTGATTCATCAACGGGTGCCTTTGAGTCTGGTTTTCAAAACAATGGGCAGACAAGAGAGCACACACTCCTTGCCCGTGCGATAGGCATCAGCAGAATAGTAGTAGCAGTGAATAAGCTTGATGCGGTTAACTGGAACCATGACCGGTATGTCGAGATAACACAGCAAATGAGCCACTTCTTGTCCAATGCTGGGTTCAGTCCAGACTCAACAAGCTTCGTTCCTTGCAGTGGACTGACTGGAGCGAATATTGTTCATAACGCACGCGACAAGATGCCCTGGTATAATGGGCCGACACTCATCCAAACACTTGAGTCTTCAAAATCACGATCACGGGCTATCAGTTCTTCCCTTCGAATTACCATCAACGATGCTTTTCGCGGGGGGATACAAAACCCTGTAAGCATATCGGGCCGGATAGAAGCTGGAAGTCTCCAAATCGCCGACACGCTTCTCACATTGCCATCGAAGGAATCCGCAACGGTCAAGGGCATAGAGATAAATGAGCAAAGTTCAGAGTGGGCTGTAGCGGGGCAAAATGTCACTATCCATCTCTCGGGCATAGACATAATTCACTTAAAGCCCGGAGACGTGATGTGCTCTCCGGACTCACCAATCGTTCCACTCAGCTGCTTTGACCTCAAAATCCTCTCATTCGAGACCATAACACCAATGTTAGTGGGCATCCATCGTGGGCGATTGAACGCAAGCGGAAGAGTGGTTTCCCTACTGGAGAGTATGGAGAAAACTACCGGCAAGACGCTCAAGAAGAAGCCCCGGCACATCTCGCCTGGCATGATTGCAAGGATAAAGGTGGAGGTCACCTTAGGCGCGGGAATTCCAGTGGAAAAGGGGAATAAGCTTGTTCTGAGGCTAGGTGGGAAGACTGTCGCCGCAGGGATAGTAGAATAGATCACTGCTCTATTATATAACCGGTATCAACACAACTTGGGTACTCCCGAGTTATTACTTCTGGCACCTCGTCAGTTCCATCAAATTTAGCACGAAAACCCAAATCTAGGGGAAAAACCCGTCCTATGCCCTTTCCAGACTAAACATGTATTCATCGAAATTAACAGGTATGATATCATACATACTGGTAGGGACTTTTGACCGGTGACCTCATGGCGACCCCAATCACCGCTCCGAGCTCAAATGTAGGCACATATTATATGCCATACGAGTGATATCTGATGAGAAATCTCAGGCGGAAAGAGCATTCCCTATGATGACTTGGCGTGTTACAGTTGCTTTACGATATGTGCGAATGTGCGGGAATTAATGTGTTGTGTCCGTAAGCAGAGACACACCATCCCCCCGAGTCCGAAGGAAAAAAAATAAAAACGAAATAGGGGAAGGAAAATACGAGCGTTGCTAGAGAGAACCCCAGCTTTGACTTCCGGGTGGAGGGGTGCTGCTTGAACCAGAGCTCCTAAATGTTGAAATACGCTCTTGTCCAAAAAGTTCTCGCTGATCTAAAAGTACTCCAGCGGGGCTTGGCGGCAACAAAAGTATCAACAACAGTATACGAGACTCCGTTAAAGATGCTCCCCGGCCCGGAAGACCAAAGAACGCATATTCAACAAGTGGAAAGAGCAGCCCTTGCCAATCCTCATTCGCCCTTAAGAGGGGTTACGGATAAGTCGAATATGGACTATTCAATATATGAGAACCGACTCGTGCTAAAGCACTCGCACAAGTATCTCTGTTGCCGCCAAGCCCCTCCAGAGTACTTTTGGATCAGCGAGAACTTTTTAGACGGGAGTGTAGAGAGCTGTTCTCCCAACATGCACTCCCGACATCCATAACACTCTTCAGCGGAGCTGGCGAAACCCCTCGGGAGAGATAGCAGTACCAAAGTAGAGTAGCTCTCGGAGAAGAAAAAGCAGTGTCAAATTACATAAACGGTCTTAACAATCCCCCTCACGCAGGGCTGGCAGTTATCATCCATGCGGGCTTGTTGGCAGCGGATAGAATGGGAATTTACTCATACTCGTAGAGCCCTGCACCGCACAGGACAAGTATTCTACTATTACGGTAAATTAGGGAAAAGTATTTTATAATACCCGCCGCTATAGCAAGGGCTAGACGGATCACATGATGGGAGCCGAGAGTAGGTAGTTTAATTCAGTACTCGAGCGCTCTATTGTAATTGATATTCCAGGCTAGGACTTCCCTCCCAACTGTGGTGATATTAAGCAAAAAAAAAAGATCGCCGAGGAGCAAATTTTCTCCTGCTCTGGTGTTGGTCCTATCCGCAGTCCGAGTATTGCTTGGATGCAAGCAAGTGGATCAATGGATTAGCATGCCGGAACACACCGTACCGGTACCCAAATCTCAATCAGTGCTGTAAGTTACTTCTGCTCGGCCAACATCACCTCATAGCAGCTTTCTCCTCCGTCTTCTCTCTCCTGAACATATCTCCCCCCTGTCTATGCACAGAGCTTCAGCCTTTATCCTCTCCATCGTCAATTTGCTGCCTTGTCCTTATTTTCTCTAAACAGCGAGGTGTGGAGTCCTCACTTCTTGCCTTTTTTTCTTCTCTACCCTCCATCTATCGGACCCCCCTCCTTTTGAAACAAGAGAGAGAGAAAAAGTCCTTTCCACCCCTCATCAGCAAGCAAAAACGAAAGGATTGACGACCCATCGATAACATAGTACTCAAAAATCTCTACTGCTATATAATGTCAGTGCCGGAGATGGGACCGAGTATCTCTGAGGAAGAAATGGGGCAGAAACTACCTATACACGATCAGCTCTCTCCGCTGGAGGTGATGCTCGCAGTTTACACACCAATTCTCGAATGTCTCGTAAAGCATCTCCCGACTCCGAGCAAGTTGAAACTCGCCCAAACGTCAACCTACATTCGCCACCTACTGCTCATATACCCTCCATTTTACTCTCACTTCGATTTCAGGCTGAGCGCATACGAAGCTCCCGGCTTCGACACCTACCATCTGGGGACTATCTACAACCTCGACAAGTTTATCTCCTCGCTACCTCTAGAAAAGAGAATCACCTCACTTACCCTAGACTGGACCGCAGTAACAGGTTTATTCCTCTTCGGTCCCCTGATGAGCAGCTGCGCTAGCACCCTAGAACATCTCTCTGTGCGCGGTTGTCGGAAGGTTTCGATAAAGCACCATATCGTTCCTTATCTCGTCTACCAAGACATCGTCGAGCCTCATTCAATTTCAACTCCAATTCCTCCAAAGCGAGCACTCAAGAGTCTATATGTTTACAAGGCGCGAGGAGTACGCAGAAAACCATTCTTGATCGACAGGAAGCCTGCCGATGGCGATGAACCGAGCAGATACCTCACTACGCTCGCTGAGAAGCTGGGGATATGGACCGACCTGGGATTATGCCCGACGCCTAAACTAAGATGCCCAAGGCGGAGGGAAATTTTACGAAGGGGAAAGGAGAAGTACTGCGTTCCTTTTGATAAGAGGTGGCGAGTTCAGGATCCGGAGGCGAGCCAGGGGAATCCAACTCTCGCGCTATTGTCCCCCCATGAGCTTCAGCAGCGTCGAAAGTGGGAGGAGAAGGAGGGTCTCTTTAACTGTGACAACTGCGAGGCCCAGATATTCGACCGTTGTGAGGCATGTGTCTACCAGATGACTTGCTCGAACTGTAAGAAGGCGATTTGTCATAGCTGTGCTTATGCTAGGCCAGCTGGGCCCATTACCCCTGCTGAGACTGTTCCGAACGGAGCTCCTGGCGTTCTACCTCCACTTATGGCCCCCGAGGGTCCATGGCCGAATCCCACAGCTGCAGGAATATCGGCGATGGCAGCTATGACTCCCCAAATGGGCATGAATGCGAATGCAAACACGAATACAAATGGACCGCAATTTCAAGTCGTTCTCGCCACTTTAATCCAGTTGGACCTTCCGGCTCCCGGTGCCCCGACTAACATTCCACTCCCTACTTTTTATCAAACCACTATGCCCAACGCCACTGAAACTAATCCTGTTGTCCATTTCCTACAGCCATGCTGCCAGACTGCCGCCCCCAATTCTGCCGATATCCTCTGCGGAAGCTGCCTGACGTCCATTACTTGGGCTCACTGTGATTGCTGCAGCAAGCAAATCTGCATCAAACATGAGCTACCAGGATCCCGGAGGTGTCGTGGCGGTTGCGAGAAGGTGTTCTGCTCATCCTCCGACGCACCATCTGCTCCTATCGGCTGCGGCGATCCAGCAGAAGGGAAGGCAGGGATAAAATCCTGTCTAACCTGTGGGAACGACGTCTGCGCCGAATGCAGACTCGGCTCCCTCCATGCACCCCCAGCATCGGATGACGGCACAGAATCGGAAGTCGAGGAGGCAGCATCGGAAAAGTGCGCTTGCGATTGTAAAGTCTGCCTGGACAACTTTTACTGCACGGATTGCTGGCCGAAGAAGACTACCAAATGCGAAACCAGGCATGCCAAGTTTGACCACAAAGTCAAGGGAATCGTCAGTCATAGGTCAATCGATGCAGCAAAGGACGTAAACCTTTACCTCGTCGCATTCGAAGACGTTCCGGACAAGAAATGGGTGACGAGAGCACGCATCGAGGAAGACTACGGATCAGATATGCATATACTCTCAGCATACTCCCACACCGATCTACCCCCTCCACCACCAACCCCAGAGCTCACAGAATTAACAGCAGAACCCGAAACCCCTCAAGAAGATGAAATCCTCGTCGGCGAGAAAGAATGGATTATGGAGAAGATCCTTGGAAAAGCTCTTCACCCACACCCCCCTTTAACTACCACCACCCCACCCCCGCCTCCAGCCCCCGTTCCCCCAACACCATTGCCCTCACCGCCATCGGCTGCCCCGCCCCCACCACCAGATCACCAGCAAACGGAAATCTACCAAATAAAATGGTATGGACGCTCCGTCTCGGAGGCAACGTGGGAGCCCAAATCTGGATTCGCGGCGAACAGTCGGGAGTACGCGCTCATGGAAAGCTATGACATTGAAGGGCCCATCAGCGAACACGGGGGTGAGAGGGACTTTGGAACTATCGGGGAGCATTGCGACATCACGCACGCGGCGGATGGGGGGCCGTTTATATAACTTTTCCTTCCTTTTTCCCTCGTCTCCTTTGAACGTTCTTTCTCTAGTTTTTTGACTACAGCTATTACGAATTTGTCACGCAAGGGAGGAAGTGAGGAAGGGAGGAAGCTATCGTTTGCTACCACACGATGCGAAGGGGTATTTCGCGTGAATTTGTCACCTTTCTTTTTTCATTGCTTTTTATTTCATCAATTTCCACTCGAGCTTGGATCAATCAGCCAACCATGGCCAAACTACCATCGTCATATCTACGAAAATACAGAACGACTAGACTAGGGGCGGGCGGGCGGGCGGAACACGCAGGGTGGGGCAGGGCGTACAATTGTTTGGCTATGGTGTTTATGGATTGCAATACTGAGGTAGTAAGTTTGGTTGAAGGGGGCATCAAGTTACGAGATATTTCTTGCTTCTTTTTTTGCCGCGTTTCTCCCACCTGTCCTTTAGGATTTCCATGTTTTGTCGCATTGCGCCCTGGTTAGTGGACGGGGGATGGGGCCAATGGAAGAGTTCACGATATCATGTTTTCTAGAGTAATTTTATGGATTTGTTGAATGGAGTCGTTCCGTCTATGCATGATAGGAATTCCCCATCTCTCATACCTAATCCCAGATAATTGCCACCCCAGGCAAATAGAAGTGAGAAAACCCCATTCACCGGCAGGCGTAGCACTCCTCATGGAATAATTTCTCAAGAAGACACTTCTAAAAGAGTACACTCCTCCTTCCCGTCCCTCCTCCCACGGGACGATATGTACTCCAAACCGCACAAATCCATAAATCACAAAGTAAATCACCCGAACCACCCCCCCACCAGATCAAACTTGCAAAAACCCCAGTCTATATATATATATAAAACATTAGCAACCCACAGCACGGACTCCGCATTATCCAAAGTTATAATGAGCCAAACACCCCATTCCGCCATTAAAACCTTTCCCCTACCACCGTCTATAATAAAGTAAGCTTTCGTGCTTTGCTGCCTACTGATTGGTCAAGGGCCCCCTCCCTGGTGGCGGTATCCAAGAGAATGCGCTCCATCTCGTGAAGATTGGGCCAAACCTCTCTCGTGCTATAGGATGATACTACACTATATACAAGAATGCTCTACGATGTTCCCCTCTGTTCGCTATCCAGCGTATACATACAGTATACATAGCCTATCGTTAGGTATATAGACACGCATAGTTTACCATATATAGCTCAAGGCGAGCCAGTGCTAAGAAGATAACGAAGCACACGAGCACTTGCCTAAAGCACTCACCCACTAATGTAGAAAGTGCTACCTATTGATCTCATCTTAAAACGGCCCGGGCTTCCCGAGAGCAGCTTGGCATGAACCCACAGTCGACATAGCGACATCAATAAACAGCACTCGTACGTCAGTCACATTCACATCTCGTCACTCCTCTACGAAAACTCAACCAGTCATAAAACGTATATTCAAACAAACCCCTTTAACATAAGGAAAAACGCTGTTTTTACATACAAGGCGAGGAATCAAGGCTCCTCCATCTAACACTATCCGGGCCTAACCCCTCTCCCCAACCTGCGAGAAATTTTATATAAACCAGAAAAACAAAAACGTCAAATCATCACGCTTATAGCTCCTCATGGTCAGGGACTCTATCCTCGCCGTCAGAGCCACCAGCACCCTCGTACACTAGAATAATGTTAGCATCATTTTCACTTTATGTCTGTCTACGGATTCAGCGGCAAAACTTACTCTTGCTAGTGATGGGATAGGCGACCGAGCTGAGCTTCTCCTTCTGTTCATCAAAGTCTTCAGTGGTAGCAGTGCTACCATTCTCATCAAGCCAATCAGTGGTCTCCTTGACAGCGTCGAGAAGAGTCTCCTTCTCGTCCTCGGATATCCTTCCACCAAGACCCTCGTCATCGTTGGCCTGGTTCTTGATGGTGAAAGCGTAGTTCTCGAGACCGTTTCTGGCCTCAATGCGCTCACGGTTGGCCTTGTCCTCATCGGCAAACTTCTCGGCCTCGGCAACCATGCGGTCAATTTCATCTTGGGAAAGACGGCCGCGCTCGTTGGTGATGGTGATGCTCTCAGACTTTCCAGTGCCCTTGTCAGCAGCGGAAACCTTCAAGATACCATTGGCATCCAATTCAAAGGAGACCTCGATTTGGGGGACGCCACGAGGAGCTGGGGGAATGCCAGTAAGCTCGAACTTGCCCAACAAGTTGTTGTCCTTGGTCATAGCACGTTCTCCCTCGTAAACCTGGATCAAGACGACGGGTTGGTTGTCGGCAGCAGTGGAGAATATCTGGGCTTTGCGGGTAGGGATGACAGTGTTGCGGGGAATGAGCTTTGTCATGACACCACCGGTGGTCTCGATACCGAGAGTCAATGGGTTGACGTCCATAAGAACGACATCGGCGGTACCCTCCTCACCAGACAAGACACCACCCTGGACAGCGGCACCATAGGCAACAGCCTCATCAGGATTGATACCCTTGGAAGCCTGCTTACCACCGAAGAACTCTTCGAGAAGAGCCTGAACCTTGGGAATGCGAGTAGAACCACCGACGAGAACAATATCGTCAACCTCAGACTTCTTGACCTTGGCATCCTTAAGAACCTGTTCGACCGGCTTAAGGGTCTTCTTGAACAAGTCAAGGTTGAGCTCCTCAAACTTGGCCCTGGTAAGAGTTTCGGAGAAGTCGTTACCATCATGGAAGGCCTCGATTTCAATACGAACAGACATCTGGGAAGAAAGAGTGCGCTTGGCCTTTTCAACTTCACGCTTCAGCTTACCCATGGTCTTCAAATCCTTGGTGATGTCGACGTTGTTCTTCTTGTTGTAGAGCTTGGTAAAATGGTTAATGACGCGGTAATCGAAATCTTCTCCTCCAAGATGGGTGTCACCAGCGGTAGCCAGGACCTCAAAAACACCCTGGTCAATGGACAAAAGAGAAACATCGAAGGTACCACCACCAAGATCGTAGACAATGATTTGACGCTCACCATCCTTCTTGTCCAACCCGTAGGCGATGGCGGCGGCGGTGGGCTCGTTAACAATACGGAGAACGTTGAGACCGGCAATGATACCAGCATCCTTGGTAGCTTGACGCTGGGCATCATTGAAGTATGCGGGAACAGTGACGACAGCGTGGGTGACCTTCTGGCTCAAGTAGCCTTCGGCGATCTCCTTCATCTTGCCCAAAACCATGGCGGAGATCTCCTCGGGAGTGAAATCTCTGTTCTCGCCACCAACCTTGACCTGGACAGCGGGCTGACCACTCTTGTTGATGACCTTGAAGGGGAAGTGCTTCATATCATTCTGTACATCCTTCTCGCTGAACTTACGTCCGATGAGACGTCTGGAACGGAATTATTAGCAAACTGAACAAATTTGGAGGATCACGGATGCGGAGTAGCTTACTTGATGTCAAAGACGGTGTTTGTGGGATTAGAAGCGTATTGATTCTTCGCGGCATCACCGACAAGACGTTCATCGGGTGTGAAAGCGACGTAGGAAGGAGTAATACGGTTTCCCTGATCATTGACCAAAATTTCGACACGGCCACCCTTCATAACACCAACACATCTGCATCAAACAAGATTAGTTTCCAATTCAACCGGATCGGCGAGCTCCATCTGACAAGCTCGGATAGTAAAAGGGGGGGAGATGCTCACGAGTAGGTAGTTCCCAAATCAATACCAATAACAGTTCCAAAGTTATTAGTATCATTCTCCGCAGCGGTCGCCGGGGACAGGAACAAGAGAGGAGCTAAGAAAATGCAAAACAAGTAGAGCACGGTGGTCCAAGTGACACCCTTGCCCTTTGATTCCAACATCAGGGGCGGCCTTTGGATAAAAGAAGAAAAAAGCTAAAAGGTCGTAGCAGTTGGTAGAGGATTGTTTCCGAGAGCACCAGTCTAGAAATTGTTGGTGGGGTGGGAGAAGGGGAAAGTAGAGGGTTTTTAAAAAATGAGAGAAGGAACGGTTTGTTTAAGTGTTGTGTGGGGAAGGGAAAGGGGGAGGGAAAGCTGGTTGAAGCGAAAGAGAGAAGAAGAAATCTTTATAGAGTGTCGCCCCGAGAAAAAGCCACCTGTCGTCGTTGAGGACACTTTTCCTCTGAAATTGGGTGTAAAGCCCAACGGGCGAGGGTTAGTAAGCGAATGGAAAGAATGGGTTTTTGCGGTTGCACTTTGTGGCGAGAAAGGTGTGCCAAGAGGGCGGAAAGAACACGGTGGTAAGATAAGGGGAGGACAAAGGTGGAAAGTCCATGGCAAAAGTACTGGTTCCTGTATTGGTTCCTGGAATCCACCATGATTGCCCGCACCGGGCATTAGGATTCTATGGCTGCTGCAGCGAGTTACAGAGTCAGATTAACTATGATACCTTGATAGAAAGTCCGCACCTGCCATGCTGGTACAGCACGAGTAGAGAGAAGTCGATGGTATAGTACTTTACAGTGGTGATACATGGAGACATCAAACAAACCAGCATGCCCCCCTCAGGCAATTATCACAACTCCAGAGTCCAGATCCGTGCTATGCAATGCCGGTACGGTACCGTACCCTACCGCAAGCATCGATCCTATCATTCGCGGACCCAGCTATTTCCATCCTCCTACCGGCCTACCTCCCCTCCCGGCACGCTCCACAGTACCACCCCCAGTACCCAAAATAACTATTCCGATATCACACGGAATCCGCGTCCCCCACAAGCACCACTATGGCGCAAGAGGAGCAAGCGCCCGACAGCAAACCTTTCAAAGCGAGCGGATACACCGACCTCATCATGGGGTGTCATAAGCGCTTGAAGCACATACGGTATCTCGGAGGGGGGATATCAGTGTCCACGACCAACCAGTAGCACATTTCTCTTGTACTCAAAGACTCGCGGTAACGATATGCCACGAGGGCGTCAACCACTCAGCTACAGCAAAACTGGGCTCTACCTTCCTTAACAAGTAACTCTGCCCAAACTATATCACAGTATGAGTAAGATATAATAGGGAATTGCGATGCTGGCTTCTTTGGCGGCAATCATGGAGAGATGAGTCGAACCTCTGTTAAAGGGGGGCCATGGCACATTCGTTTTGGTGTAATTTGAGGGTGCTCGAACCAATCGAGCACGGTAATTACGGGTACAGCACTGTAGGAGAGCTGGTGAGGAGTGCTGTATCATAGTAGGAAAGTCAACACCTATGACGGATTTTCAGTACGATACTGTAGTAACTTACTGTGCTGTACGATACCTTACCCATTTATTTGTCCACGCGATAGCGAGTAACGCCAATAGTCGCAGAACTGCTCGGGCATATGGGCGTATAGCACGGCAATGGGGTAGCCCCCAACTTCACCACCTTAGCCTAGCTACTGGTAGCCTCAGTAACGCAGCTTTTCTCAAATAAACCATCCAACAGCTTGCCTACTCTATTGGCTCACAGTATCAAGAAAAGTGCACACATTCCGACATCAACATCTACAAAATAAGCTTCACAGGTGATTTTGTGCACGAGTAATATCGAATAAGCGACATTAAGCCTTTTCATTCCCATCTTGCATCGTAGGGATCCGGCAACTCACGGGGGGGTTTTTTTTGCAACTACGGTAGCTAGTTCCAGTACAAGTAAGGTACACTGCGTAGCAATCGCAGTGCAAAACAGAGAGGGTGAGAGAGAGAGAGGAAACTGTAATAAAATCTACAAATGAACGAAAAAAAGCCCATGCTGGCATCTTATTTATTTTATTCCTCCCCACACTGCCAAGCGTTCACAAAACACTGTATCTCGAACTCGGCGCAGCCCTACTTTCACTGTCCACGGCAGCAGCTGTTCCCTCGGCCAGCAATCGCTTCAGTTCCCTCATGGCATTGGTGACTACAAGCTCCGTATCGCCTTCAACTAGAATATACAGCTTGGGGTCTTGTCCTGGCTGGGGGGATTTCCCAGCGGGGTAGTAACTGCCCTTGGTGGTGATAGAGGTGCCCGTGGCTTCTAAGACCTTCGCAATGTTAGTGCGATTGGTGACAGCCCAACGTGCTTTTTCTATGCGTGTGTTAGCACAGCGTTCATGCAAGTACGAGAGGAGGTATATATATGTGTTGAGTGAAAAACATACGAGGAAAGTCATTAATCTCTAAAGTCGCGTGATAGGCTCCCGCATCCGGTCCCTTATTGTCAATTGGCACCCCTGTACGCAGCCTTTCGGCTTCATTAAGACGCGAGCGGACCACAGATGCAGCCTGTTTCACCCTGTCCAGGGGATCAGCATTGGCGGGCCCTCTCTTGTGAACAACAATCTTATCTGCTAGGTCAACTGCAGGACCTGTGGGGATCTTCTTGACCGCAGTAACAGGGGTTGCGGCCTTAGAGATGTCGTCGATGCCCTCGGTAACCTCTTCGGCTGCATCGTCGCCTTCTTCCGCGAATTGCTTGCGCTCACGACGACGGGCGAGATCTCGCTCTTGATCAAGTTTTTCCAAACCCTTCCCGCCGAAACCCGAACCGCCAGCTTTTTCTTTGCCTGCCTTGACTTTCTCGTTGAAATCTGGATGCAAATTAGTACCATTCAAGCAACAGTGGTGGGTTGGAAGGCATGTTGGGCTACATACCATCGACGAGCTTCTGAACAGGCTCCGGGACCTTCTGGCCACTCTGTCTCAAAGCCTTTGCGATGTCAACTGCATATCGATCCTGCTCCTCTGTGATGAAAGTAACCGCAGTGCCGGTGTTCCCAGCGCGTCCAGTTCTCCCAACACGATGGACATAATCCTCCATGTGATTTGGGCAATCGTAGTTAACTACCAACTTCAACTGCTTGACGTCCAAACCTCTCGCCGCAACCGAAGTAGCAATTAAGACAGGGATCACACCGTTCTTGAAATCTGAAATTGTAGAATCTCTATCAATCTGGTCCTTCCCGCCGTGGATAGACATGCAAGGGTATCCGCGTCGCATCAAATCTCGCAGTAGTGAGTCGGCAGATTCTTGTCTGTCCACAAATATCAATGTTCGGGCATCATCGTCTTTATCGTACAACTCCCCGAGAAGCTCCAAGAGGCGATGAAATTTAGCATCATCGGCACGAACTTCGACTATTTGGGTGACTTCAGGAGCTACAACACTACGCGCACCTACTACTATCTCAACAGGTCGCTGCAATACCTTACGAGCAAGCGCTTCCATCTATGACGCTATTAGCCAGCTCTGAAAAAGTCCGTGAGGGGATAACTCACATTACGGGGAAAGGTGGCAGAGAACAAGACAGTCTGTCTATCAGGGCGGACGTTGTTGATGATCTTCATAACCTGAGGCTCGAATCCCATGTCGAACATGCGGTCCGCTTCATCTAGAACGATATATGTGACACGCTTTAAATTGGTGACTCGGCCCGAATTTGCTGCCAGCAGATCAATCATTCTACCGGGCGTGCATACGATGATTTCTGCTCCACGTTTAAGGTCGGCAATTTGATCTTTAATGGGTGAACCACCATAGGCACATACAGCCTGCCAAACGTTAGTTGATCCCAAAAGGGTTGAAAGATATGAGCGACCTACTCTAAGATTCAAAGCCTTCAAAAATGGCTTGCATTCCTTGAAGATCTGAACAGCAAGCTCTCTCGTGGGGGTCATAATTAAAGAGATGGGGCCTTCCTGTGATTCCAATGGGCGCTGGTCCTTGATGTGACGGAACATAGGCAAGAGGAATGCAATGGTCTTCCCAGATCCAGTTTTCGCGACGCCAATTACATTCCTGCCCGACATGATAGCCGGGATAGCCTGTGCCTGAATAGATGTTGGCTTCTCATAATTAAGTTGTCGGATAACACTCAAAGTCTGCGCCGGGAGTCCGCATTGACTCCATTTCTGGACCGGCTTGGGACAATCTTGACCACGGATGTTGATACCATCCAATTCCAGGCGGAGCTCGTCAACTTCGGCATCAGTCATGTCTGCAAGCTCGGCAGGCTCGACGTAAAAGCTCTTCCTGAACGAATCGTAGCTGACCTTTGAATGGTCAATTGTCGGGAGTTCCTTTCTCTTTTTTAGCTTAGCGGCCATTGCCAATATATCGTCTGGATCAGCCTCTGTTGAAACAATGTTTAAGCCATCATCATCATCAAAAAGCGTTTCCTCTTTACTCTCGATTTGAGACTTGCCGATACCCTCTTCTTCTGTCTTGCTCAGCTTTTCACCAATCCCAACCATGAAAGCGTCAAGTGGGTCAGCCTCCTCATCCTCCTCCTCCTCCATCGCCCTCTGTTTGTCGAGCTCCATAGCCTCTTGTTGGACCCTCTCGGCCTCTTTGCGCTCGCTCCGTTGTGCTGCGGCTGCTCGGGCAGCAGCGGCGGTTTCTTCTTCGGTAGCATCCTGCATTTCGGTATCGTCGTCAATGTCTTCTTGGACACCATCCTGACCAGGCTGATTGGGAAGTGGTGAGGGCAAACGCTCAAGCTTCTTCCGGGAAGACTCTTCCTCACCAAAATCAAGATTTCTCTTTCCTCCTGCGGTCACAGACTTCTTTGTGCCTTCAAACCCAAACGCAGATACCAATCGATTCGTAGGCAATACAGAGCCATTCGTAGAGACTATCTATCGGATTAGCGGCATGCCCAGCACACAGATTAGGGACTCAACAGGCATACGTACCCAAAGACGGTTTGATGGGCGCTGATAGACTTTTGTCAGCTTTTGGACGGGCAGCAGCGGAGCTAGAAGTGGAGGCGGACGATGGAGGTACAATTCCCACAACAGACTTTGGAGTCTGCCCCACCGCGACCTCTGAGCCAACAATAGAGGGCACCGTTCCAGAAACAGGCTGCCTTTCCAACGACGATATCAGCGCAGCGGGAGAAGCCTTCTTTTTCGCCTCCTCCTCCTCGGCTCGTTTACGCTTCCACGCTTCCAGGCGCTCCTTACGCTGCCGTATCTTTTCCTCCTCGGTTATAGTAGTAGGCGGGGGAGTAGCCTGTCTCTCATTAGCTGCTGTAAACAAGTCACTCACTGAGTAACGCGTGGATAAGGAATTCTAGTTCTCACTTCCTTTGCTCGCGAATCCCCTCTGCGATCATCATCCCGGTCCCGTCGGCCATCCCGATCCCTTTCCCTATCTTTATCCGCACGTCTGGGCCTATCCCTAGATCTTGAGCGCCTTCGGTCTCTATCTCTATCCCTATCTCTATCCCTATCCCCGCCTCTGTCCCTGTCCCTGTCCCTATCTCTGTCCCTATCTCTGTCCCTGTCTCCTCCTCGTGACCTATCTCTCGCTCTATCTCTGTCCCTATCCCTATCGTCCCTCTCACGGCCCCTATCCCACGAATCGTAATAGTCATCACGCCTTCTTCCAGTGGATCTATCACCACGGCGGTCCCTATAATCTCTCCGCTAAAAGTAAGAGGTAAACATCAGGCATCAATAGGAGGAGGAGGACAAGAGAGCAGAACGTACGTCTCTGGGATCATATCTGTCATCACGGCGGCGCTTGGCGTGGGGCGACGGCGAACGGGAGCGAGAAGCGTAGCGGGTCATCTTCCTCTCGTTTTAGTGTTTGGTGGAGAGTAAGAAGCGGGGGATGTCAAGTGCAAAGATTGTTGTGACAAGTTCCAGGGAGAGGGCTTGGTCGGTTGGATTTTTCTGGGACTGACCCAGCCTTGGTGTAGGCGGAAGCTGGGACCCTTGCTGCTTGCTGCCCAGCCACAGTTCCAGTGATTGATGCGATGCAACCGTGGTACCAATTGTTGATTTCGGGGCTGCCCCTCCGCCTCATCAGGAATTATGGGTAGGATTTGTCGTATGATATAAATAGGATTCCTTATCCGTCCACCCCGAAGCGAATAACCCATGATATCAAGTTGGGTCAAAGGGCCTCTTATCTGGTTATGATACATTCAATTCTTAGTGCGACTCAATAGCGCTTGAGTTACCCCAGAACTGACACTGGCTTTCTATGGCTGTTGGCGGCGGCAGCCATATGGGTTACCGGTGCGGTAACGACGAGAACTTGCAACTCATCTCCGAAACTCGCAAGCGATTCGGGCGGATAAAAGCAGGAGACGCTCAAGCTATAGATAACACAGTAGATTGTGGTTGGGGGAAACCGGTACGGCCTTCATGGAAATTGGCCTTGTGGTAACTGTTAAGTAGAAGATGGTGAGCCGCCTTGAACAAGTTACAGTATCATAATAATCATATTCGAGTGATACTTGATGAGAGTTTCCATATAAAGCACCAGTATCACACTGTGACATGAGGCAAGCCATTCAGGAGGTGCTGCGGGAGTGGTACAGTACTCGAGTACTCGAGTAGTTATCTGGAGAGTGGGTAGCATTTCGAGGGAGAATTCCCAACTCCTTTGCTCCCTCAGGCACAATACCGGTATCATAATATGTATCATAGCAGGGCAAGGTAATTGTGCTTATAAACGCCCTAACAGGCTGAAGGTTTGGGCTAAGGTCTTTGTTAGAGAGGTATGAGGCGTGTTCCTGTAGGTTCGCCTGTCAACGAATTCGTCGGCTCACCAAAAAAAAGTCGCGTCAACCCTCAATTCTCCCACCGCCGATCCAACATCACTACCCTACCGCGACGCGGATATCACCTCCCCACGTACAACAAACTCCCACAAAGCCACACCTATCATATAAAATTTCAAGCTACAAACTTTGGTCGGGAGACTTGCAAATACCGCTGCGATGGCCACTACCGACCGCTTACCCTGGTTGTCGAGGTCCTCCACTGGCTATGATCTCTTCACTAAGACCCCGGAAAATCCGACTTCTTACCCTTCGCTAGTTGCTGTCGGAGATGAGGGGATGACTGTTGGCCCTATGAGGGTTATGGCTAATAGGGGGACAGAAATATTCGTTGCGAGGGGAAATGAAGTTCGGTGCGCTGATCTTCAGGATTTGAAAGCGCGCTATACGCCTAAGGCTGGCGCTCAGGATGGACATAGAGAATATAAAGTTTGTACCCGAATGTGATGAGTTTGGGTTGGAGAGCCTGCTAACTAAGGGTGGCAGATGCTAGATTTACCAGCGTTAGATTTCGAAATTCACCAGCTGGAAATCAGTCGGGATGGGCTTCTTTTGGCTATCGTTGGCGAGAGAGAGCTTGCAGTGTGCATGCTTCCGGCAGAGGGTCTAGCCAGAATGGATGGTTCAAAAATGAGAGTCCCTGCGTGAGCTCCCCGAGGACTGTGTTAACTTTTGGTGTTGACTAACTGATTCTAGTTTTAATATGGTGGGGTCGAATTATCATAACTCGGAAAAGGATTCCCGAATTGTTCGAGCGATATGGCATCCTCTTGGAGTCGAGGGTGCCTCGTTAGTGGTTTTGACTTCTGAGAGTATTGTTAGGTTTGTCCATTTCCTGCTCTACGGTTGTCCAAGTGCCGTGCTCATCAAAAGTGTAGAACCTACGATTTCACAATTGGTCAGGATTTTACCTTCGAGATACCTGATCAAACACTCGACCTTTATACATTGAGCGGGCGCGCACGCCATGCCGGCGGTTTCTTTGCAGATGAAGAAGAGATGGAAGCGGCTTCATGTTGTTTTGGCGGCGGTCATCAGGGATGGAGACCATTCACTCTATATATCCTCATGAGGGGCGGAGATATCTACGCACTTACACCTGTGGTCCCAAGCCGTTGGAAGGCTCCCCGCGAGTATCTCCAAAGCCTTTCGCTCGACATTAATTGGGGCCTTGAGAACCTTGAGGACGATGTTACAATGGAAGAAAAGTTGATCCTCCGTCAGCAGACAAAGTGGATTAACGATGTATTGAACCAAGAGGCCAATATGGGCGCGATATATACCGGATCTACCATATCCCCGCGGAAGAAGGCGTCGACATGTTTGGTTCGTCCTCGAGTTGTTGGCCCTACACCACAGTTACAAGGTCCTTTTTTGTTCCAACCGGCGCCTCAGGAACTTTCCAGTGACGAGTATGGCTGCGACATTTTCCATATTGAGTCCCACCCTGTTGGTGTTATTGGTGTCCTGTATTCGAATGGAAAAGTCGATATTTGCTTGGAGCCTGAATCACTGAAGGCCAAATGGGTTGACAAGAGGATTAGACACAAAGAAGTGGGAGATGAATCTAGTCAATTCACACAAGGTCTCCCCGTTATCTCGGGGTACGAGACTATAGACCTCGGCTTTTCACCAGGAAGCAGTTTTTCGAGGCTCAGCTGGCCGGTCTTCTCCCGCGACCCGCAGTCCAACCAGGTGTGGTATATCAACCACAATCTCGGCGTGGCGGCTATTTCGATGAAGGCATGGCTAGGCAAGCTAGCCACGGTCCTGGATGGTGAAGAAGATGACGGGTTTGTTGCCAGGTCTGTGGAGAAGAATCCACAATCCACGGTCTACAGACCAATCCAGAACACCAATAAGCCTCAATCCCTCGCAAGGCCCGTAATCGGGAGCGTAGCAGTCCACGAAGCATACCTCGGCTACCTCCTTATCGCTGCTACAAAGACCAACTCCCAAAGTGTCGAATTCGACGACATCCAAGACCGCACCTCTGAAGTCGACTCACCCACATCATCAACAGCCATCATCTACCCCCTTGCGCTGCCCAGTCAACCCCCCCCCTCCAAACCTCCAGCCCATCGCGGCCACCAACGCCGCCCGTCCCTGCTAACACCCCATTTCACATCCCCGCCAGAGCTAACAACCCCCAGCGCCCTCCATAGCCTCCTAAGGCCCACCAACCCACAGCACAAAAAACTCCTAGTGTCTCCTATCCACTTCACCACTGAGACAAACGACCTCCTCCGTGCCGCGCGTGATACGCTCAAGACGGAGTACGACCGCATAATGGAGATCGCGCAAGAAATGTACGACCGGGCGGCAACCCAGCGTATCGAATTCCGCAAGCAACTGGAAAGCATTCACAAGGCCAACGAAACCCTCACGCGCATACAGAATAAGGGCGTGCGCGCCCGACTAGACCGTTTCCTGACGCGCCAAGAGGAACTGCAAGCGCGCGCGGATGAAGTTCTCAAAGTCCTCATCATCAAGAACGAGCTTGGTGTCAGCGACGCGGAGAAGAAATGGTTTCGCGAAGTCGCCAAGGTAGAAGAGAAAATTGGTGACGGCGCGGAAAAAGGGCAGCAGCAACAGGAGGCAGAGGAGGAAGAGGAGGAGGAGGATTCGAATACGCTGGTTGGAAGAAGGGATATTGTCGCTCGCCTGGCGGGAGAGTTGTGTCCGCTCGTTGGCGAAGACGGAACGGATGGGAGGAGTGCCAGCCCTGAGGGCCGCAAGGGGATGAGGATGGTTGTTGGTAGGGGTGGGGACGTGCCAGAGGAGGTTAGAATGGGCAAATTACGGATTTTGAGAGAGTTGTTGGAAAGGGAGTAAGTCTTTCCGTTCTTCTGCATTTGGTGCTGTGGTGGAGTGGGTGGATAGTGATGGCTAATGAGTTGTATAGGGACGCCCTCATTAGAGCTGCCAAAAAGAAATTGGAGAACTTGGCTTTGGAGGCGGAGAGGGTTTAGTTTAGTTTAGTTTAGTTTAGTTTACCGGTAATTTGGTTATGGTTAACGAATGGACTGGGTTAGATCTGGCCCTTTTTTACGTTCCCGCTCTTGGGAAAGCTTGATACTACCCTGGCCCCTTTAGCTATATATAAACGCGGTGTAGAATTACATTTCCTTCCTTTCCCCTCCCTTTTCCTCTCCCTTTCCATAGCCTGGATCTCAAGATGCGAGGTGTCACATTCTATTCCACCACGCATTATATTATGCTACATTATGTACTGTACGGCAATTTATGACTCTTTATATTCATCCATCTTGTGTCCATGGGGGGGGAGTTTTTTTTGTGCTATAAGGCGGGTACGATGCCGTATTGATTTATCGTAACCTGTGAAGTTATGAAGTCTTCCGATGTGGGGATTGTGCGCGTGGATGCGATGTTTCCGTCCGGCGTGGGAGGCGGTTTACTGTATTAAATTGTGATTGCTCTCCGGCAGTCGATAGTGTGGGGAGGGTCTCATGATGTGGAGACCATTTTTTTGGGCACTTTTTTTTTGGTTGAGATTTTTGTCTTTTACTTCTCTCTCGCCCTCTTCCGGTTTGCTCGGGTGCTTTGTTGTTGGAGTGGGAGTGGGTAGTTTACCGTGGTTATGGAAAATGAGGGAAAGTGGTCGAAGGAAATGATTAGATTACACTTTTTGTATCCAGCGCAATACCTTCGTTCTCCGCCGCATACAAGGGTACTTTTCCACCACCGCCACCATTACGCACACACGAACGAGATTACCCAAACAAAACCTCTTCATAAACCCCCCTCCACCCCATGTCCTTAGCCGGGACATCCAACCTCCTCTTCTCGATCGCGCCCCCACTTCTAACGACGCCCCTTCCTCCGATTTTCGCTCGAAACCATCCCGCTTCCTTCTCCTCAACCAACGATACCGCCATACCTTTTCTCCCTGCTCGCGCGGTCCTCCCAACCCGATGCACGTACCCCCTCACGCTCGCTGGGATCTCATAATTTATGACGACGGCCACGTTCTCGATATCCAGCCCTCTAGCGACAAGGTCCGAGCACACAAGTATGCTGGCTTCACCTTTTGTGAAGGCGCGGATGTAGCGGGCGCGTTGCTTCCGGGGTGTTTCGGAGGTTAGGCATTTTGTGACCCAGCTGGCGGCGGGTGATAGAGCGGCGGGATGGGAGGAGAAGGTGGAGAGGAGGGTGGATAGACGGGTTGCTGTTGAGTTTGAAGAGGTGAAGATGATGGCTTGTGGAGTTGGCGGTGGGAGGGTTTGGAGGTAGGTTAGCAGGTGTAGGGGTTTCAGGCTCGCGTCCGGGATTGGCAAGAGGAGCTCGTGGAGTGTGGGGGGGAGGGTGAAGGTTTCGTCTGGAAGATCCTGCTCTTCCCTATCCGTTTTGGTATTGACATCTGATATGGGGAGAGGCTCGGATTCGACGGCGATCATGCTCGGTTTGCGTAGTTTTAGATCGGAAAGCTTCCCGGCGTCCCGGGTCATTGTTGCGCTCAGGATGACCTTGCGGACCCTACTTCCGGGGGGCTTCCGGCGAATGCCCAAGTCCTCGAGTATGCTGCTTAGCTTCTCTTCCTGCGCGCTGGCATCCACCCTCTCAATCTCGCCGATGAGCGTAGACACCCATTCCTGAAAACTCTGTGCGAGAAGTCTATCCGCCTCGTCGATGACTAACCACTTGAGAAATTTAAGAGTAAACCTTTTGGTAGTCTTGATATGCTCGACCAATCTTCCGGGCGTGCACACCAACACATCGATCTTACTCCCGCTGTTGCTATCCTCGCCAACTAATTGTGCTTGCTCGAGCGACAGCGCTTTTGAACCCACTGCCGTGCCAATTTTCAGCCCAGTGCCTGTGGACAACGAGCGTGCGACGGCATGTACCTGCGAGACGAGTTCCCTGGTCGGTACTACTATCACCGCGCGCAGGCGGGTGACTACACGAGTCGACAGTGTCTGCACTATCGGGAGGACGTAAGCTAATGTTTTCCCGGACCCTGTCGCGGCGGAAATACATATATCTCCTGCATCGGGGGATAGAAGCAGTGGGATAGTGGCGGATTGAACGGCAAATGCGCTTGTTATTGAGAGCGCTGAGAGTCGGGAGTGGAGCCTTTGCGATATACATGTTATTTCTGAGAATGGTTGAGTCGCAGAGGGGTCGACGGTGATTGGGTTGGCGAGCCATGCGGGGAGCGCAGATGATAGTGGGATCTGTGGTTTTGTAGCATTTGTAAGCGGGGGTTGAGGGATGGGTTCGAGGCCCGCCGGGGCTGGGAGTTGCTCCCTTGCTTCGTTATTGACTCTGGCTTCTATATCTTCAACGGTTGCGTCTGCGTCTGCGGGGGTGGTGGTGGAGGTCGAAGCGGAGGAGACTTTCTCTTTGACCTTCCGGAGTTTTTCGAGAATTGATAGGTGTTTTGGCGGCGGCGCCGGTTCTGAGGCTTCTGTGGACACTGGACCGGTTTCGGACTTTCGCTTCTTTTTCTTTTCCTTTTTCTTTGGCTGAGGGGGTTCTCCGATTAATGGTGTAGACGTTTTAGTCTCCTTTTCCCCCGCGTCCTCAAACTGCGCTTTGGCTCTGGCGTCGCTTTCAACTGCTGCTGCTTCTTCTTCGACTTCCTCCTGGACTTCAACATTAGATTTCCTGCGATTCTTATGCTTCTTCTTCATATCTTTCTTCCTCTCCTTCTTTTCTTTCTTGAGTCTCTTTTCACTCCGCCCCTCCTCCTTCCTCTTCACCTCTTCCCCACTCTCAGCATCTACCTTCTCTCTCTTCCGCTTTTTCTTTCCATTGCCCTTCACCTCACCCCTCCTCCGCTCAATTCCTTCTGAGAGGGGATCCTCCATTTCTCAGGGCTGGATGTGTCGGGAGTGGAATCGTGGGGTAGCGTTGTAGGGGGCGGAAGTTATTCGACGAAAGGTTTTTTTTTCTGTGAATTAAAGTTTGGCGGCTCTGGTGCTTGTCCATTCTGAGACACTGCTGAAGTCTTGGCGTTTCCTGGAGGTACGATATCATCCTTTGGTTCGTGCCCGAATTTCAGAACCTTTTAGCGCTGGCTCGGCCGGTGATCAACAATAGAAGAGAAAGTGGAGCCCACGCTTATGGCTTGGCACACAGTGAAGTATCATAGTAACACAACCGCTTTCCCAACCCTTTGTTCCTCGGCGACAAAATGCCTTTCTCTGGTAATAGCAGAGTTTACCACTCTGGAGAGTATGTAAGCATTCATTGTAATAAGTTTCATTGGTATAGGTGCAGTCATTCTCTCCTAGAAAGCAAGAGTTGGCCGGTGGCTGTGATAGTCAAACGGCCGGTGTGAACTCCACTTTTTCCCACGACTAGGAACATTGAAGTAGTAGCTTTGATGTGTTAAAGATGGACAATGTGATCCTATTTCTCGGGTAGTGTCTCATGCGGGTGTCTGGAGAGTCGAGAGGCCTTGGAGTCTATTTGAGGTTACATCTAGCAGGGCCACAATATGTCGGACATAGATAGTTGGCCCCTAACTTATTGTAGGAGCTTCTCGTCTATGGCATAACTTAGGGGCTATCCTCATGCTGAGCCACATGTACTCGAGTATTGTTCCCTACCGTACCGTATTTACTCGTATAATCCACTATCTCCGTATGCAAGGCTATCTCCGTGATCAGAGACAAAACCCCCCAAGAAGGATTAGTGTTTTCCTCACAGGGTCAAGCCTGAGTGTGCTGAGCGTGCTGGATCTCGCTAACTGGTATTCGCAATTCTGTTAACCTGTCAAACTAAACTTAGAGTGGGCTGAGGCAGGGATTGACGGAGATAGTCTTGCATACGGAGATAGTGGATTATACGAGTAAATACGGTATTATCTCTTGGACTGCTGAAACGGTGGAAAATTTTCTGCCATCCGTCTCAGTGTCTAAGACAGAGATTACTAAGATGCTTTCTCAGTATTCTCGAGTGATGATGTGCGTAAGTACAATCATGTTGCTAATATTGGCTACGGTCTGGGGTTTGCACACCTGCGAATTTCTAGTAATTAAGAAAAGTTGCTTATTAACTTGTGTCTCAGACACTCAGAAGGGTGGCAGAAAATTTTCCACCGTTTCAGCAGTCTAAGAGATACATCACCGCGCTGTGTGAGTGGTGTGTCGCGGAGCCTCGCTCGAAGACCGGCTAGTTGCCATGGAAACTCAAACAATAGAACCATGTGCTATCTTTGGGGTTGCCTCTTGTAGTATGATAAGGTCGAGTTATTTTTTTGTCCCTCAAGGGGTGCTTCTCAAGGGGCGTTAAACAATTTAGCTCCCTTCTGGTGTGTTTTACGCCGCTTTTCTAGAGTAGGTAGTTCTCGACTACCGTACATAGCGCACGGTTTTGTTTTATTTGAGTTTTTAGAATACGGTTGGGAACCGAGAGTGACGGGTGATACATCATGATTTTGATCTAAATACCGACACCAGAGTCACTGACCCAGCCAAGGCTGCTGAGCCGGTTACCCTCCTTTCCCGAACCATTAAGCAGCAACTTTTCCAACTTCTCAGAGTTAATTTTCACCCACCACCGACCCAGCATCAATTCGGACACTGAATGGGAACTTTAACAAAGCGAAAACGCTCGGTGGTGGAAGGTATTTCTTTCGATCCGGAACAGCGACGAGAGTACCTCACTGGATTTCACAAACGTACCTTCCTCTTCCTCTTGTCCTCAGGGATGCGGGCTGATAACCACAGGAAAACTTGCTCGGGCTAAAAAGGCCAGAGAGGAAGCTGAGAAAGCTGCCAAAGCGGAGCGATTGGAGGGCCGGCGAAAGGTGTTTTCCCGCTGTAAATTTGGCGAGGATCTGGGCTAATTGTTAGCAGTTACGAGAATCTCGCAGGCAAGAATTAAGGGCGCACGTCACCGCCGTTCAAGAGTTCTCTCGAAAAGCCGCGCTCGACGCTGGTGATATTGAAAGTAGTGGTGGTGAAGCCGAATGGAACGGTATAAACGATGACGAAAGCGAGGAGGGCAGCGATATTCAAGGTGTTGACGGGGAAGATGAATATGTCGACGAAGAAAAATACACCACGGTTACGGTTGAAGCAATGGATTTAGGGAAGGAGGAGGAGAGTGAGGATGAGGAGGCTCTTGCCGAGAGAATGCGTAAGCGAGGAGAGAGGGAGAAGGAGGAAGAGAGGTTGATGAAGAAGAAGGAAGCTAGGCAAAGGGCTGGACCAAAGGAGAAGAAAAAGAAATTTCGATACTTGACCAAGAGCGAGAGGCGGCAGGATCGAGCCAAGGTAAAGATGGGGAAAGCGAAGAGGAGAAAGGAGAGGGAGGGTGATAAGGAGGGGCAGAGGAAGGGAGGGAAATCGGGTAAAGTGAGGAAGAAGTGATATAGGCGGAGTTATGTATGATAGTATGATGTTAGGTGCAAAAGTAGTAATAGTCCTTTTCAATAATATGGGAATCTCATATCATCATAGCTCTGGGGAGAGGGGCGCATACTGCTATCATACCATACAAGTGTTATAGCGTACACTACTTCCGGGGGTGGGATATAGGTGGTGACCAAGCCTGCACGTCTGGATTCCAGTGATAGATATTACCCGAGATCTGGAGGCTATTATTGATATTATACTTAGACTAGAGTTCCGCAGTGAAATAGTTGAAGGTATGATAATATTATGATGCTGGTGTACTCGAGTGCTGGTGGGTTGGCTGCCGGGCTCTTGTCGCTTCAACCTCTCTCCCTCTGTTTTGTCGACTATTAGCGTGTCTGGGCTAAATAAAGTCTTGGAAGGGTGGGGCTCGGAGGGAATGTGGGGCAAGTGAAGGAAGAAGAAAAAATAACTCTAGGAGTCACATGATATCTTGGAATACTAAATTTAAAAGCTCTCACCCCTCACCCTTCTTTTCTTTAAATTTGATTCACCAGTCCGTCAGATTGACCCAAACATGGCACAAGATTCGATAGATGCTCGTCTCGCTCGTTGGGAGGAGCGTTTACGTTCTCTCACTACTCAATCTCTCGCTACTGACTACGTTCGTCCCGATCCGCCCCGTATTGTCGAGGCTGTCCATATAGCTGCTGTCCCCGAGCCCGCTAAGCTCGCTTTGCTGCAATTGGGAATTCTTGATGGATCGAATCCCGTTTCTCCCTTCACAGTGCTTCTGGCCGCCTTCTCGGTGCTAGCTTTCAGACTTACCGGGGATGAAGACATCTCGATAGGAACTACTGCGGAGAATAAGGAGCCATTCGTTCTGAGGACGCCATTGACTGGCCAAACAACTTTTATTGACCTCTTGAACCAAGTCAAAATGGTGAGATGAATGTTTGTAGCGCGTCATTTCAGCTCCATGCTGACCTTCATCCCAGCTCGAAACGGAGGGTGCTGCAGACTCGGTGCCGTTTTCGCAGCTTGTGAGCCATTTGCAATCCAAATCGAAGGCTCAGGCTCCCCCGTGTCTATACCGTCTATCGCTTTACCATGTTCCGGATGCCCCCTCCAAGCAATTCCTATCATCCCACGAATTGACCACTGACTTATCTATTTACGTTGAACTCAATGCCCCCACCACTTCTCAGTCACTCCGTTATGTGCCCCAGATGCCAAACATTACCCTTAGCGCACATTACAACCAGCTGATATTTTCGAGCAAGCGCATATCGTTCATTGTTGATCAATTACTGCAGATAGTTCAATTCGGAGCAAAGAACCCTGAGATTTCCGTTGGAAATATCCCCTTACAAACTCCTGAACAAGCTGCCGTGCTACCGGACCCTAGGAAAGATTTGAATTGGGACGGCTTTCGAGGCGCAATTCACGATATATTCTCCGCCAATGCAAAGAAACACCCTGACCGGGAGTGCGTGGTTGAAACACCCGCTTTCTACCAAGAAAATGGAAAGAGTAGGATATTTACATACAAGCAGATTGATGAGGCATCAAATATTCTAGCACATCATTTCATAGCTAAGGGGGTGAAGAGGGGTGATGTGGTTATGGTGTACGCTCACAGGGGTGTGGATCTTGTCGTTGCGGTTATGGGTGTTTTGAAGGCAGGCGCCACATTTTCTGTTATCGATCCAGCATATCCTCCAGCAAGACAAAACATCTATCTTCAGGTGGCCCGGCCCAGAGCTTTAGTGGTTATTGCGAAGGCTGGAACATTGAGCTCTATTGTGCGTGAGTACATCACGAGCGAACTTTCTATTTATACAGAGGTTCCGGCTCTAGCGATCCGGGATGACGGCATCTTGGAAGGAGGTGAGATTGGTGGAGAGGACGTTCTGGTGGGCCAAATTGCCCTCAAGGCCCAGGGCACTGGAGTTGTTGTTGGTCCGGACTCTACACCAACCTTGAGTTTTACTTCTGGAAGTGAAGGTATTCCAAAAGGTGTTCGAGGGCGACACTTCAGTTTAACTTATTACTTTCCATGGATGGCTGAGACCTTTGGGTTGTCTGAGAATGACAGGTTCACTATGCTGAGTGGGATTGCCCATGATCCTATTCAGCGCGATATCTTTACCCCACTTTTCCTGGGTGCAAAGTTGTTGGTGCCAACAGTTGATGATATCGGTACTCCTGGAAGGCTTGCCGAGTGGATGGATGAGAATGGCGCTACAATTACTCATCTGACACCTGCTATGGGACAATTGCTTTCTGCGCAGGCTACGAAAACTATCCGATCACTCCGCAACGCTTTCTTTGTTGGCGACATCTTGACTAAGAGAGATTGTCTGCGGCTCCAGTCTCTCGCTCGAAATGTTAAGGTAGTAAACATGTATGGCACCACCGAGACTCAACGTGCTGTCTCTTACTTTGAAGTTCCGTCCCTCAATGAGAACGCTACATTTTCTCAAACCCAAAAGGACGTTATTGCCGCCGGAAAGGGAATGCTGGACGTACAACTTCTGGTCGTCAACCGTCATAACCGGGAGCAGATATGTGGGGTAGGCGAGATTGGCGAAATCTACGTCAGAGCTGGAGGTTTAGCCGAAGGGTATCTACGCATTCCCGAGATGACTGCTATGAAGTTTATCAAGAATTGGTATGTTCCGGAAGGCCATTGGTCTTCCCAGGAAGATTCAGGAGACGAGCCTTGGAGGGAATTCTACATGGGGCCTCGAGACCGCCTGTACCGAACCGGAGACCTGGGTAGATATACTCCGGATGGAGAGGTCGAATGTAGCGGCCGTGCGGATGACCAAGTCAAGATCCGTGGTTTCCGTATTGAGTTGGGTGAAATTGACACTAGTCTTTCTCAGCACCCCTTTGTCCGCGAAAATGTTACGTTGGTCCGCAGAGATAAGGATGAGGAGCCAACATTGGTTTCTTACATTGTCCCACTACATACAGACGAAATTGACGGACTTCTTAGCGCAGATGAGGCTGGCGAAGACGTTAAAGGGGATGAGATTGTTCGAGGATTGAGAAGGTATCGCAGACTCATTGCGGAAATTAAGGCATATCTTAAAGGGAAACTACCATCTTATGCTGTACCAACGGTGGTTGTGCCCCTGACTAGACTGCCTTTAAACCCCAATGGAAAGATTGACAAACCTGCCCTTCCATTCCCTGATACAGCTCAACTTGCTGCCGCTTTCCGTCGGACCAGGAGAGGTACAAATGCTTCTGCGGATCTTCAAGAAGCGGAGGATCACAGTCTCACGCCCGTACAGAAAGACCTTCGTGATATCTGGCAAGGCCTTTTGGCACACGCTACAACACCAATTGGTTTGGATGACAATTTCTTTGATATTGGCGGTCATTCAATTCTAGCGACTAGGATGATCTTCGAGGTTCGTAAGAAATTTGTTACAGATGTGCCATTGGGATCGATTTTCAAATATCCTACTCTCGGAGCGTTAGCTTCGGAAATTGAGAGAGTGAAGGAAAGCGGAGAATTGAGTATTCAAGACATAGGCGGAACTAGTGACATAGACTCCGAGGCGAGCAAGATAACAAACTATTCGGCCGATGCAAAAGAGGTTGCTGGGACACTTCCAGAGTCTTTCCCCGCTGTGGGGAAGCTAGCATTGGGGGGAAATGTCTTCTTGACAGGAGCCACTGGTTTCCTGGGTGTTTACTTGCTAAGGGAGCTGCTTTCGAGGTCTAACCCAGCCATTGAAAAAGTATTTGTGCATGTCCGGGCGAAGAACGCAGATGCTGCAATGGAGAGGGTAGCTAAGAGTTGCGAGGCCTATGGTGTTTGGGACCCTTCATGGAGTAGTAGGATTGTAGCTGTTGTCGGCGAACTGGGTAGTGAACGTTTGGGGATTAGTGAGGCTGAATGGAGCACACTGGCTGGAGAGGTTGACGTTATCATTCATAATGGAGCACAGGCACTACCCCTTCTGTTTACTTATACGTTACGTTACTAACGTACTCTATTAGGTCCATTGGGTGTACCCATACACAAAGCTCAAGCCGGCAAATGTCACCGGCACTGTAGACGCACTTCAGTTGTGCGCCACTGGCAAGCCAAAGTCATTTGCCTTTATTTCGTCAACTTCCGTCCTGGATTCCGATCATTATGTGAGACTCTCTGATTCTATCATGGAGACGGGTGGTACCGGCGTTCCCGAGTCAGATGATCTCGAGGGCTCAGCTCTTGGTCTTGCTACTGGGTACGGGCAGAGCAAGTGGGTCGGAGAGTATATTGTCCGTGAAGCTGGCCGCCGTGGCCTTGATGGCTGCGTCATTCGTCCGGGCTATATTGTCGGCGACTCTAAGTCCGGGAGTAATTTCTCTCCGAGATCCTTACTATACATACCAATGAAGAATGCTGACAAAATTAGTAACAAACACCGACGACTTCCTTATCCGCATGATCAAAGGCTGCGCACAGCTTGGGCGAATGCCAGACATCTATAACACCGTGAATATGGTGCCGGTAGATCATGTCGCGCGAGTTGTTGTCGCCTGTGCATTCAATCCCCCGACCAGCCCCCTCCCCGTGGCACATGTGACCAGCCATCCGAGACTCCGCTTCAACGAGTTCCTGAGCACTCTCGCAACATACGGATACGACGTCAGAAAAGTGGACTACATCCCCTGGCGTATCGCACTAGAAACACACGTTGTCGAGAAGTCCAAGGATAACGCATTGTATCTCCCTCCCCTCCCCTCCCCTCCCCTCCCCTTCCTCGTACGGGGGAAAGCTAATATGAGAAAGATATCCTCTATTGCACTTTGTCCTCGACAACCTCCCTTCAAGCACTAAGGCCCCGGAACTCGACGACTCGAACGCTGTCACCGCGCTTCTGTCAGACAAGGAGTGGACAGGGCAGGACAACTCCAGCGGCGCTGGGGTGAGCGTAGAGCAGATGGGTACTTATCTGGCGTACCTTATTGGCCTTGGGTTCTTGCCCTTGCCGAGTAAGAAGGGCAAATTGGAGTTGCCAGTTGTCGAGATTGGCGATAGACAACGGCGGGCTCTGGAAAGTGTTGGGGGCCGCGGGGCTCTTGTTTAATTCTCCTTTTGTTTATTAATCATCGAGTGGGGGATTGAATGATTTGGCATGAAGGTGCAATAGAAGCTTGATCCGTTGCTCCATCTGGTTGTTGAGCCGCATGCCATGTACGGTAGAATGGGAGTTCCGGGTGCCATAATCCAGTGCTTCATCCACCCTCTACTCACAAGGGTCACGGAATATCACTCGCCCGATAGTTCACAGTCACCTGATTAGAGGGTGATTGGTCTCATACAAATGTGCGAAAAGTTCACTAAGATGTAAGAAGCTCACTAGCCATGCCCCATAGAGAAATGCAAATAGAAAATTACCCAGGAAACCCAGTGACACGTAACTTGCCTCCATGATACCGCTATCAACTCACCAAAGCTTACCAAACTTAGCTCTGATCGGAAAGGATAGATACTCGAAAGAAAAGAAGAAAGAAATGCACGAAAACCGTCACAGTCTGGAATGCGGTTGTTTCCACTAAAATATGCCGAAAATAGACAAGTGGGGGGGAAGCAGCGAGAGATTGGGAATGGTGATTAAGATTGAGTCCGTACCTCAATAAGAGCAAATCGTGATAGTATGAAAAAGGATATTTACTTTACCGGTACGAAGACAATTTCTCCCTGAATATCGTGGGTGGTGGAACGGGAGTGGGAAAGTGCGCTATGGCAGAGGCCAATTCGTATGGAGAAACAGTCTTATTGACAAGTTGTCTTTTAAAGTTAGTCTAATAATAGTACTTATCCATTCCAAACGTACAGAGAAATCATTGAACTATTTAGGAAAGCAGTCCATAATAACAACAAATCCATCTGCTTGTTCAAGTTAACAATCGGAAAATAGTCAAAACGGCCTCCGCTGAATGCGGAGGATATGAGATAACTCAGAAGCCTCCGAAAATACAGCTATCGCTTCAGGGATATATAAACTCCTCCTCCCTGCCTCCCCTCAGACATCTCTTCCATTTCCCTCACGATCACCGAACCCATAACGCTTACTGCTATCACAAGCAGTCATTACTACCCAAATGGCTCCAGCAGCTCGTCCCGACCCCGGCGTCACCCCTTGCTTTAAAGGCAGCCGTCTGATCTCGGCCATCTCCTCTCTTTTCAAACCCAAGCCCTCCCTACGCCCTTCTTTCCGAACCCCCAAAAAAGAAGAGAGAGAGAGTATCAATCTAATGGACACGCCGGTCCCACCGATTTATCCCACCCCACTCACACCATCACGGCTTCCAATACCTACTGGATTTGAGCTGAAACCCGCGGGGCCTGAAAAAGAGCCCTGGATGGACATTCCAAGCCTACAGGGCACCGATGACTTCGACGAATTGATGTCGAACCATTGGGACCATAAGCACAAGCGCTCTAGTAACTTCTCCCCTTCTATGACGGGCATGTCCATGATGCTAACTTATTAAACAGTCGAAGATCAGGAACCCCGCATGATGGCTCTCGATCGGGCTGATATGGGCGTCCTAGTGCAGCGGCAGCTGGTGGGACGGCACCACCTGACATACTCCACTGAGCTCTCGCTCTTCCTTTTCATATTTCTCGTCATAGTGTCCATGGGGGCTGCTATCATCTGGGCCTTGGTCAAAATGGAGAGGAAGATACGCGGCCACATAGACCGCCATGTGGAGGAACTTAAGGAAGATGAAGAGTAGATGATGATGAGTGTAGTAGGGCATGGGCAGCCACCCTAGTTGTATTGTGGAGAGCGTAGGATGGCCTTGAGGGTAAACCGATAGTTGCGCACAATGTTTGTTAGTCCTATTTAGTTAGCAGCGGCGCGCATCTGAGAATGAACAAGTTTTCTCTCGCCACCAAACCCACCTGTCCAACAGTAGATAGTAGGCTAGAAGACACCTGTCCTAGACGTGTAGGTAGCTACTCTATCTCCTCCGTCTAATTCCTCTCACTACCGTCAAGCGATATCTAGCGGCCACCTTTCCAGACTATCGTACTCCAGTACCGGTTCTGCGGTATGCTAGCGGGGGAGATCCCAAACCATTGAACTCCAGCCCTAACCGCAACTCATCGGATATCCTTCACCGGTGCATTGTCTGGTGGTATGAACAGGATGGCGAGGGCGGTGATTTTGTGGTGCGGGGTAGTTAGGCTAGATTCTGTAAATGTATGAGATTGTGATTTAGTCTGCTCTTGGGAATGCGGGTGGGGTATTATAATAGATGTAGCTCCGATACAGCGTAGAAATATTGCCAAAGCTCAAAACCTGACTATAGTCTATAAGTCCTTGACTCATAAGTAGCTCTAGATTTTCACTGGTTTCTTTAACTGCCGGTGTGATACTGTGTCAGAAGAGTATGTATCGCGGGCAACGGAAGCGCAGGGGGGTGGTTTTGATTGGAGAAATGTATGTGGTGCGATTTTGGAACGGATAAAGGATCGGGTGGTGCTAGAAGAAGAGCTACTGGAATGGCATCTCCAATGCCGATGTCGCATTTGCGCTTGCCTTCACAGTGATGATGGTGGTGGTGGTGGTGGTGGTGGTGGTGGTGGTGGTGGTGGTGGCGCGATTGTGCAGGCGTGGTGATGGAAGGATATCCTGGTGTCTATTCTCGATGGAGGTTGCTAGCTAAGGGTCACCTTCGGTAGTGAAGGCTTCTACATGTAACTTATAACTCTATGCATCAATTCATGTCCTAGAACGCTCACTCGTCCACACTTTGGTGTTCCTCTATCACATGTGCGCTTCCTATTGCCTCCGCTCCTCTCTGCTCCTAATACAACACTCTCTACAGTACTATTGGGATTATTATACCATCATAACCCGTGTTCGGACAGCCACTCTAGAGGAGAGTTTGTGAGACATACTTATCACGTGTTAGTCATGGAGGCTCTCGCCGAGGGGAAATGATTGGATAGGGATTGTTGCCACATCGCCCCCTCTTTTTTCAGCTCGGATTACAGAGTGTTCATAAACTCCCCCTAGTCCCCCTACAAATCGCTCTACCATTCCCTACGTTCAACCAACATTTTGGATAAGGTATCATGGCCCAAACTTCATATTCAACCAACGTCGGCGACGGTAACGTCAACTCCGGCAATATAATAGGGGGTGTCACCAACTTCTATAGCTCCGATGAGGAGGCGCAAATTATGCGTTGGCTCTCTCCACTGGAGCCGAATAACCGACACCAGGGCGTGCGCACCGATCGGTTCGACGGTGTAGGAGATTGGTTTTTGGAAACGGGCGAGTTTCGGGAGTGGAGGGATGGTGAGAGTGGAGCCGATGAGGCAGTGTTGTTTTGCTCCGGGAATCCGGGAGTCGGCAAGACATATCTGAGGTGAGAGGCGGGATTCTTTGAAAGAATTGAATACCACTGACAGCCAAAAATATTAGTTCGTTGGTGATCGACTGTCTGTGCGATCAGGGTGGGGAGGAAAATGTCGCGGTTGCAGCCTTCTACTGCGACTTCGTTTCGCAGCAAGAACAGACAATCGCGAACATCATGGGCGCAATTCTGAAGCAGCTGGTGGGTAGAGTAGGGATCGCGGAGGGTCTACGGGAGGCGTTTCAGAAAGCGAAAAAGGAAGTTGGTGGTAGAGGACCGCGACTCCCGGATCTGATGGGGATGTTGAGGACTGCGATTGCTTCACTACCCAAAGTTTTCATCTGCGTTGACGCCTTGGACGAATGTCTACCGAAATGCCTGCCAGAGCTTCTCGGGTCTCTGAGAGATATTGTTCGCGAGTCCCCTAGCACTAGAATATTCCTCACCGGGAGACCCCATGTTCGGGAAGACATTCAGAGATATTTCACCAAGGCGGTTGTGATACCAATCAGCCCTAACACGGATGATGTTCGGAATTATCTGGAGATAAGGTTGGATAGAGATGCCGAGCCGGAGGCGATGAACAATGATTTACGAGCGGATATTGTGAGGGTTATCGTGGAAAAGATATCGGATATGTGCGTAGGGCCATTTCGCATTTCCACTCTATCAGTGATGTATACTTATGAACGATGTGGTTAGATTCCTCCTTGTTTCGCTTAACATCGACGCTATTCTAGGAGAGGTGACAATTCGCGCGAGAAGAAAGAAACTTGAGGAGATGACACAAGGCACAGGATTGAGTGATGTGTACACGGCAACCCTAACGCGACTGAAAGCCCAGAAGGGATATAAATCAGTGCTCGGGCTGAAGGTCCTGATGTGGGTGTTGTATTCGGAACGGCCGTTACGAGCCCAAGAGCTCTGTCATGCCTTGGGGGTGGAGATAGGATCCACTAACCTAGATCCCGAAAACGTTCCTGCATTACGGACACTCGTATCATCTTGTCTGGGTCTTGTCACGGTCGAGGTGTCTTCGTCTACAGTCCGACTGGTACACTTCACTCTTCGGGAGCATCTCTCGCACGATTCAACCCTGTTCCATAGTCCTCACTCAGAAATTGCCGAGGTTTGCTTGACATACCTCAATTTTGGATGTATCAGGGATCTTTCGCCAATTCATCACTCGGTACCCGCAGAAACCCCTCTTCTAGGATATGCTTCTGTTTACTGGGGAAGGCACACGAGAAAGGAGATAGCAGAAGGTGTCAAAATGCTTGCACTGAGGCTTCTCGATAGATTTGATGAGCATATTTCTGCTCAACTACGATTATTGCAGTATAATCGAGATAGAGACGTTAGACTATACTTTAATGAGACGAGAGGGCCTACGGGATTTACAGGACTCCACGGAGTAGCATTCGACGGGATTGCGGAGATAGTGCCTGCTGTATTGGAGATGAAGGAATGGGATGTCAATGCATACGATTGCATGGGGATGACGGCTCTCACGTGGGCAGCTGCAAGAGGGCATGAGGAGGTAGTAAAGATGTTTCTGGGACGAGAGGACGTCAATCCCAACCGGGCAGACACCAAATATGGCCAGACACCACTCTCGTGGGCGGCTGAGGGCGGGCATGAGGGAATAGTAAAGATTCTTTTGGAACGAGAGGGCGTCAATCCCGACCAGGGAGACACCAAATATGGCCGGACACCACTCTGGTGGGCGGCTCAGAAAGGGCATTCGGGAATCGCAAAGATTCTTTTGGAACAAGAGGGCGTCAATCCCGACCAGGCAGACACCGAATATGGCCGGACACCACTCTGGTGGGCGGCTGAGGGCGGGCATTCGGGAATAGTAAAGATTCTTTTGGAACAAGAAGGCGTCAATCCCGACCAGGCAGACACCAGATATGGCCGGACACCACTCTCGAGGACGGCTAAGGGCGGGCATGAGGGAATAGTGAAGATGCTTTTGGAACGAGAGGGCGTCAATCCCAACTGGACAGACACCCTTAATGGCCAGACACCACTCTCGTTGGCGGCTGAGGGCGGGCATGAGGGAATAGTAAAGATTCTTTTGGAACAAGAGGGCGTCAATCCCGACCAGGCAGACACCTTTTTTGACCGGACACCACTCTCGTGGGCGGCTGGGGGCGGGCATGAGGGAATAGTAAAAATTCTTTTGGAACAAGAGGGCGTCAATCCCGACCAGGCAGAGACCAAATGTGGCTGGACACCACTCTCGAGAGCGGCTGAGGGTGGGCATGAGGGAATCGTAAAGATTCTTTTGGAACAAGAGGGCGTCAATCCCGACCAGGCAGACACCTTTGATGACTGGACACCACTCTCGTTGGCGGCTGAGGGCGGGCATGAGGGAATCGTAAAGATTCTTTTGGAACAAGAGGGCGTCAATCCCGACCATGCAGACCTCTTTTATGACCGGACACCACTCTCGTGGGCGGCTGGGGGCGGGCATGAGGGAATCGTAAAGATTCTTTTGGAACAAGAGGGCGTCAATCCCGACCAGGCAGACACCTTTCATGGCCGGACACCACTCTCGTGGGCGGCGGGGGGCGGGCATTCGGGAATCGTAAAGATTCTTTTGGAACAAGAGGGCGTCAATCCCGACCAGGCAGACACCAAATATGGCCAGACACCACTCTCGTGGGCGGCGGGGGGCGGGCATTCGGGAATCGTAAAGATTCTTTTGGAACAAGAGGGCGTCAATCCCGACCAGGCAGACACCAAATATGGCCGGACACCACTCTCGAGGGCGGCTGAGGGCGGGCATTCGGGAATAGTAAAGATTCTTTTGGAACAAGAGGGCGTCAATCCCGACCAGGCAGACACCGAATGTGGCCGGACACCACTCTCGAGAGCGGCTGGGGGCGGGCATTCGGGAATAGTAAAGATTCTTTTGGAACAAGAGGGCGTCAATCCCGACCAGGCAGACACCGAATGTGGCCGGACACCACTCTCGAGAGCGGCTGGGGGCGGGCATGAGGGAATCGTAAAGATTCTTTTGGAACAAGAGGGCGTCAATCCCGACCATGCAGACACCTTTGATGGCTCGACACCACTCTCGTTGGCGGCTGAGGGCGGGCATTCGGGAATAGTAAAGATTCTTTTGGAACAAGAGGGCGTCAATCCCGACCAGGCAGACACCAAATATGGCCAGACACCACTCTTGAGGGCGGCTGTGGGCGGGCATTGGGGAATAGTAAAGATTCTTTTGGAACAAGAGGGCGTCAATCCCGACCATGCAGACACCTTTTATGACCGGACACCACTCTCGTTGGCGGCTGAGAGAGGGCATGAGGGAATCGTAAAGATTCTTTTGGAACGAGAGGGCGTCAATCCCGGCCAGGCAGGCACCAAATATGGCCGGACACCACTCTCGTTGGCGGCTGAGAAAGGGCATTCGGGAATAGTAAAGATTCTTTTGGAACAAGAGGGCGTCAATCCCGACCATGCAGACACCCTTTATGACCGGACACCACTCTCGTGGGCGGCTGAGGGCGGGCATATGGGAATAGTAAAGATCCTTATGGAACGGAAAGATGTTTGCACCGTTATGCCGGATAACACAAACCAAACCCTACAGCCACCTGCTCTCTCCGTAGAACACGATGCAGTCGTGAGCATCCCATGGGCGCGTGGCAATGGCAATCGTGCCGCAGTAGATCGCGGTAGCCCAACATCCCTCCCACCCTCCCCTGTGACTCGGGACGAGTGTGTGGTGGGGATGCAACCCCGATCTCACGATTCAAATACCAACATGACCGACTTTGATAGCCCACCTGAACCCCTGCCAGCAGCCCACTATCAACAACCGAGGTTATTGGACCCCGGGGATTCTATCCCCAAGCCCGCAGATAGTGGCCCCTCAATCCAATCGCCGCGGTGGCCCCAGTTTCTCTCCATCTGGCCCCCAGAGCCCCGGTACACTCCTCGGGGGACTGACGCCCATCCTAACACTCAATCCTTCCTACCATTTGCCGTCGACAGGTTTTTTATCATCGCCTCTTTTATTTGTCTTTTCGCTCTTTTCCTTTATATCTTACCTTCCTCGTCACTAGATATATTCTCCTTCCGTAAATATTTGCCCAGTGAAAGATTGGCTTAGGCGGGGCGGGGTCTTCACAGATTTACAAATATAGTTTGATCAGGGCTTTTTTCTGGTTTCCGCTGTCTATTTGCTATTTACCAACTTGTGTTTCTTTCTCCTTCTTTGCCCATTTCCTCCATTAGAGTTCTGGTTAGACTGATGCCGTTCTTGTGGTTCATTCCTACTATTCCTTATGTTGTTATTTGTTTTTGGTTTTGTGGGCAGCGGTGTATAGTACAGTGCGGCCCGTCACAAGCAATTGGGTAGGAATCGAGAGTAAACTAGAAGACGCCTGTCCCAGGTCCATGAAAAGCTTTTTTTGGTGGTGAACACATGTGATTGTCGCCTAATTCTGGAGCCTCCATAATAGGTTTCGTATAATATCTGACCTGATCAGCAATCTATTCCATCTTTCAAAAAGTCTCACTCTATGCTATGATAAAAGGAAAGCAAACATTTGGAGTTCCTGGCGCTCGGATATTCTCTACAAGAGACATCGATGAAGGGGCCATGCGCACCTAGGATAGCGAGATGTGGTGAAGTGTTTCTAGCCATTGCCTCTTTTACACTGTAGCTTAAACTTTCAGGACGAGAAGAGAGGTCGTTTCGAAACTACTCCTCTAAACGGCCTAGTGTATTAGAAGCTTCTCCATCCGGTAGTTTATCGTATGTGGAGGAACACCCAGCTTAAGAACCATCCCAAGGGTTTCCACAAACCATGCATCAACCGTTCCATGAACAATAGTAGCTTCGGTAGTCTCATCTTTGAAGCCCAAATCTTGCCTTTTTTAGTATAGCATGAAGAGCATCCATGTCTTATTTCCATATTGCACAATTAATTGGAATTTCTCCATCCTGCTTGAGCATATTTATTGGTATCATACCCGATTAAATACTGGTAAGCTACTGACGAAGGCAGTTTAGAGCAGGTCACAACATAGTGTAAAAAATCCTATCTCTGGTGCTCTCTTTCTCTTCACCGAGATCGAAAACCGGAAGTCGCAACAGCATTGTGAGGAGGTGGCCACTTTCTTTTCCTGAAGCAGCATGAATATACCCGAGGATGACTGCAGTAGGCTCTTGTTCTCCCAAGTAAGGTAAAGCTGTGAGATTGGCCATGGACCACGGTGTGCTTTGGAAAGCATCGGAGGCTGCGGGGCTCTTGTTTAGCTCTCCTTTTGTTTATTAATCATTGAACTGAGGGATTGAATGGTTTGGCGTGAAGGTGCAATAATCCAACACCTCATTTACCCAGAGACCCTCTGCACCCAAGGATCACTGAATATCACCCATACGGTATCCACAGTTACCATGTCAGAGGATAATTGGCACAAATGTACAAAATGTGCACTAGGGTGCAAGAAGCCCACTAGTCATGCCCATAGAGAAATTCCAATGGAAAATTGGCCAGGAGACCCCGTCATACATAACTTGCTTCTACACTATTATCAACTCACTAAAACTTACCAAACCTAGCTCTAATCGGAAAGGACAGATGCTGTAAAAACTCGAATAATTGAACCGTGTGCTATGAAGTCCAAAATTCTTTTCTGTGGAACGGGGGCAAAAAAGACAGCAAAAACACCCCCCCTTTCCCCCCTTCCGAGACAGGAGAAGATAAATTATTCTTGACCTCACTGAGAGTGGAAAGCCCAATGACATAGCACACGGTTCAATTATTCGAGCTTCCACGGTACTCGGGAGAAAAGAAGAGAAAAAAAACATGCGCGGAAAAACGTCACCATTTGGGATGAGGATATTTGTTCTAAAATATGCAGAAAATAGGCGGAGAATTAAGCGGGGGGGAGTGAGGGAATGGGAGTGGTGATTAATATTGAGTCAATACCTCCATGAGTGTATATTGTAGTAAAAGACAATCCTATTGACAAGTTGTCTTTAAAGTTAGTCTAATAATAGTACTTATCCATTCCACGCGTACCCAGAAATCATTGAACTGTTTAGGCCTAGGAAAAACCGAGCTTTTGTGTATGATACTTTGGGAAAGCAGTCCATAATAACAAAAAATCCATCTGCTCGTTCAAATTAAGCAGTCGGGAGGCGGTCAAAACGACCTACGCTGAATATGGAGGATATGAGATAATTCAGGAGCCTACCAAGATACAGTCACGACTTCAGGGATATATAACTCTTCCTCCCTCCCTTCCCTCAGGCATCTCTTCCACCTCCCCCACCACCACTAAGCCCACAACGCTTACTGCTATCATAAACAATCATTACTATCCAAATGGCTCCACTATCTCATGCCAACCCCGACACTACCGGCGCCCTTAGCCGTCTGCTCCCAACCACCTCCTCGCTTCAAATCCAATCCCTTCCTGCGCCCTCCTTTTTAAACCGGGACAGAAAGCATCAATATAATGAACTGGCCGGTCCCATCGATTTCTGCCACCCCGCTCACACCACCACTACCCCCAATACCTAGTGGATTTGAGTTGAAGCCCCCAGGGCCTGAAAAAGAGCCCTGGTCGGAAATTCCAAGCCTACAGGGCACCGGCGGGTACCATGAATTGATGTTAAACCCTTGGAGTTATAAGCACAAACCCTCTAGTAACTTCTTTCCTTCCATGGCGGGCATGCACATGATACTATGATAGCTTATTAAACAGGCCAAGATCAGGAACCCCGCATGATGGCTCTGGATAGGGCTGGTATGGGCGCTCCGGTGCAACAGTAACTGCAGGGACAAAACCGCCTGACATATTCCATTGAGCTCTCACTCTTCATGTTCATATTGCTCGTTAGTGTCCATAGGGGCTGCTCTCATCTGGGCCTTGGCCAAAATGGAGAAGAAGCTACGCGGCCACATAGACCGCCGCGTGGAAGAACCTGGCGAAGATGAAGAGATACAGTAGATGTTGAGTGTAGTAATGGTACGGGCAACCACCCTAGTTGTGTTGTGGAGAGCGTAGGACGGCGTTGAGGGTAAACCAATGGTTGCGCACACATGTTTGTTAGTCCTATTTAGTTAGCATCCACGCGCGCCTGGGAATGAACGGGTTCCCTCTCACCACCACCACGTCAACCCATCCAACAGCAGATAGTAGGCTAGAAGATATCTGTCCTAGGAGCGTAAGCAGCTACTCTATCTCCTCCGTCTAATTCCTCACTACCGTCAAGCGATCTCTAGCGGCTCCCTTGACAGACTATCATACTCCAATGCTGGCTCTACCGTATGCCAGCAGGGGGGGTCCCAAATCATTGAACTACAACCCTAACCCCAGCCCCTCGGATATCCTTCACCGGTAGATTGGTCTGGTGGTATGAACAGGATGGCAAGGGTGGTGATTTTGTGGTGTAAGGTAATTAAGCTAGATTCTGTAAATGTATGAGATTGTGATTTGGCCTGCTCTAGCGTGAATGCAGGTGGGGTATTATGGTAGGCGTAGCTCCGATACAGCATAGAAATATTGCGAAAGCTCAAAACCCGACTACAGTCTATAAGTCCTTGACCCATAACTAGCTCCGGATTTTCACTGGTTTCTTTAGCTGCTGGTGTTATCCTGCATCAGAAGAGTATGTATCGCAGGCAACAGGAGCGCAGGGTCATGGTTTGATTGGAGAAATGTATGTGGTGCGATTTTGGAACGGATGAAGGATCGGGTGGCGCTAGAAGAAGAACTACAGGGATGGCATCGCCAATGCCGATGTCGCGTTTGTGTTTGCCTCCGCAGTGATGGTGGTGGTGGTAGTCACGCGTTTGTGCAGGCATGGTCCATTCTCTACGAAGGCACAGCGTGTAAGTTTTGTAGGTTACACAGGGGGTGAAGGTGGCAAGTTCTCGTTTGTGGAACCTACAAAACCTACACGCTGCACCTCCGTACGGTATGGAGGCTGCTCGCTAAAGGTCACCTTAGGTAGTGAAGGCTTCTATCATATATGCATCCGTTCAGGTCCTAGAACACTCATTCGTCCACACTTTAGTGTTCCTCTATCACTTGTGCGCTTCCTGTTACCTGCGTTCCTCTCTGCTCCTAATGCAACACTCTACAGTACTCGAGTACTAGATTATTATACCATCATAACCAGTGTTCGGACAGCCACTCTACATGAGTGTTTGTGATACATACCTATCACGTGCTAGTCATGGAGGCTCTCTCAAAGGGGAGGTGATTGGTTGGGAATTGTTGCCACAACGAGCCACATGGCCCCCTCTTTTTTCAACTCTGATTACAGATGTTCATAAACTCCCTAAGTCCCCCACAAATCGCTCTACCATTTCTACATCCAACCAACATTTTGGATAAGGTATCATGGCCCAAACTTCATATTCAACCAACATCGGCGACGGTAACGTCAACTCCGGCAATATAATAGGGGATGTCACCAACTTCTATAACTCCGACGAGGATGCGCAAATCATGCGTTGGCTCTCTCCACTGGAGCCGAGTAACAGACACCAGGGCGTGCGCACCGATCGGTTCGACGGTGTAGGAGATTGGTTTTTGGAAACGGGCGAGTTTCGGGAGTGGAGGGATGGTGAGGGTGGAGCCGATGAGGCAGTGTTGTTTTGCTCCGGAAATCCGGGAGTCGGCAAGACATATCTGAGGTGAGAGGAGGGATTCTTTGAGAGAGGTGAATACCACTGACAGCTAGAAATACTAGTTCGTTGGTGATCGACAGTCTGTGCGATCAGGGGGAGGAAAGTATCGCGGTCGCAGCCTTCTACTGCGACTTCGTTTCCCAGCAAGAGCAGATAATCACGAACATCATGGGGGCAATTCTGAAGCAGCTGGTGAGTAGAGTAGGGATCGCGGAGGGTCTACGGGAGGCGTTTCAAAAAGCGAAAAAGGAAGTTGGTGGTCGAGGACCGCGACTCCCGGATCTGATGGGGATGTTGAGGACTGCTATTGCTTCACTTCCCAAAGTTTTCATCTGCGTTGACGCTTTGGACGAATGTCTACCGAAATGCCTGCCAGAGCTTCTCGGGTCTCTGAGAGATATTGTTCACGAGTTCCCTAGCACTAGAATATTCCTCACAGGGAGACCCCATGTCCAGGAAGTTATTCAGAGATATTTCACCAACACGGTTGTGATACCAATCAGCCCCAACACGGATGATATTCGGAATTATCTGAAGATGAGGTTAGACAGAGATGCCGAGCCAGAGGCGATGAACAGTGATTTACGAGCGGATATTGTGAGAGTTATCGTGGAGAAGATATCGGATATGTGCGTGGGGCCATTTCGCATTTCCACTCTATCAGTGATGTATACTTATGAACGATTGTGGTTAGATTCCTCCTTGTTTCGCTCAACATCGACGCTATTCTAGGAGAGGTGACAATTCGCGCGAGAAGAAAGAAACTTGAGGAGATGACACAAGGCACAGGATTGAGTGATGTGTACACGGCAACTCTAACACGACTGAAAGCCCAGAAGGGATATAAATCAGTGCTCGGGCTGAAGGTCCTGATGTGGGTGTTGTATTCGGAGCGGCCGTTACGAGCCCAGGAGCTCTGTCATGCGCTGGGGGTGGAAATAGGATCCGCTGACCTGGATCCCGAAAACGTTCCTGCATTACGGACACTCGTATCATCTTGTCTGGGTCTTGTCACAGTCGAGGTGTCTTCGTCTACGGTCCGACTAGTGCACTTCACCCTCCAGGAGCATCTCTCGCGCGATCCGGGCCTATTCCATAGTCCTCACTCAACAATTGCCGAGGTTTGCTTGACATACCTCAATTTTGCATGTATCAGGGATCTCTCGCCAACTCTCCGCTCGGCTCCCGCAGCAACCCCACTTCTAGAATATGCTTCTGTATACTGGGGGAGGCATACAAGAATGGAGATGACGGAAAATACGAAAACACTTGCACTAAGGCTTCTCGATAGATTTGACGAGCGGATATCTACTCAGCTCTTGTTATTGCACGATAATCGATATCAGGACCCGCACTTTTTTTACCTGGGGCGTGGACCTACGGGATTTACAGGACTACACGGAGTAGCATTTCTCGGGATTGCGGAGATAGTGCCTGCTGTATTGGAGATGAAGGAATTGGACGTTAATGCATACGATTGCATGGGGATGACGGCTCTAACGTGGGCAGCTGCGAGAGGGCACTCGGAGGTCGTAAAGATGTATCTGGGACGAGAGGACGTCAATCCCAACCGGGCAGACACCGAATATGGCTGGACACCACTCTTGTGGGCGGCTGAGAAAGGGCACGAGGGGGTGGTAAAGATGCTTTTAGAACGAGAGGGCGTCAATCCCGATCAGGCAGACACCATGTCTGGCCGGACGCCACTCTTGCGGGCGGCTGAGAAAGGGCACGAGGGAATAGTAAAGATGCTTTTGGAACGAGAGGGCGTCAATCCCGATCAGGCAGACAACCTTTATGGACAGACGCCACTCTTGTGGGCGACGGAGGGCGGGCATGAGGGAATAGTAAGGATGCTTTTGGAACGAGAGGGCGTCAATCCCGACTATGCTGACATCAATGATAGCTGGACACCACTCTTGTGGGCGGCTGAGAAAGGACATGATGGAATAGTAAAGATGCTTTTGGAACGAGAGGGCGTCAATCCCAACCGGGCAGACATCAGGTATTACCGGACACCACTCTCGTGGGCGGCTGAGGGCGGGCATGAGGGGGTAGTGAAGATACTTTTGGGACGAGAGGGCGTCAATCCCAACTGGACAGACACCCTTTATGGCCAGACGCCACTCTCGTTGGCGGCTGAGGGCGGGCGTGGGGGGGTAGTAAAGATGCTTTTAGAACGAGAGGGCGTCAATCCCAACCAGGCAGACACCGAAAATGGCCGGACACCACTCTGGTGGGCGGCTCAGAAAGGGCATGACGGAATAGTAAAGATGCTTTTGGAACGAGAGGGCGTCAATCCCAACCAGGCAGACACCGAATATGGCCGGACACCACTCTCGTTGGCGGCTGAGGGCGGGCATGAGGGAATAGTAAAGATACTTTTGGGAAGAGAGGGCGTCAATCCCGACCAGGCAGACACCGAATATGGCCAGACACCACTCTCGTGGGCGGCCGAGGGCGGGCATGAGGGAATAGTAAAAATACTTTTGGAACGAGAGGGCGTCAACCCCGACCATGCAGACACCTTTTGTGGCCAGACACCACTCTCGTGGGCGGCTGAGGGCGGGCATGAGGGAATAGTAAAGATACTTTTGGGAAGAGAGGGCGTCAATCCCGACCAGGCAGACACCGAATATGGCCAGACACCACTCTCGTGGGCGGCCGAGGGCGGGCATGAG